>Ga0247742_10000088_pt1 | contig 77806 bp, 76 predicted proteins | sample UWRJL208509C2_FD_180944 | JGI IMG/M metagenome (GOLD analysis project Ga0247742, IMG submission 180944) | Plant litter microbial communities from Arlington Agricultural Research Station in Wisconsin, United States - UWRJ-L208-509C-2 | ecosystem: Environmental > Terrestrial > Plant litter >...
TGTGTTAAGCACGCCGCCAGCGTTCATCCTGAGCCAGGATCAAACTCTCCGTTGAAGAAAAACAAATCAAACAGACACAACCACACCCACCGGAAATAACGGCAGGAACGGCTGCACAAAATTCGAAACCAGCTGAAAACCAGACCACCACACACGGGGGTGCGCAATGATCCAGCCATAATTTCAACCAATCAAAAAAACAATCGGTATCAACAAACTTGGCACACTATTGAGTTCTCAAACAACAGACACTAACCGGCACCACCAACACCCCCACAGGGGTCCAGGATCGCTCCGGAGCAACTTTTCAAACTTACCCGAACCAGCCGCACAAAGCAAACCACAACCCGGGCCTCCCACACCAACCAGAAGCACACAAAAGCACAACCGGAACCGGTAATTTGAAAGGGAGTCGGTCGCTATCTTTCCGCATCAGCGGCGGCGACTCGAATAACTCTACACGCGCCCAACCCCCACACCAAATCCACCCCAACACCACCCAAAAACCCCGCCAACACAAAGAAAACAACCCCAAACCACCCCCAAAACACACCCCAACCCCAACAAAAGCCTCCCGTGAAGCCCATCACACCCCCCACCACGCCAACCAAACACCAAAACCCAAGCACCGCCGTCGAACACCCACCCAACCCGCAAAACCTGAGAGAGCGACGCCCCCAAACCCGCCGGACGTGAGAGAGCGACGCCCAAAAACAGCAAATAAGTGAGAGAGCGACCGAAGGAGGCCGCGGTCATCCGGCAGCGCGCGTCCAAGGGAGGAACGACCGAGCGCACAGAGGATGACCGCCGCCAACCCCACCCGCCGCTCCAACCACACCCACCGCTCCAACCACACCCACCGCCATCGAACCCCACAACCAGCCGCCCGACACCCAACCCTTAAACAACAACGCTCCCCCACCGAAGTGAGAGAGCGTTGGGCCAAAACCTGAGGGATGTGAGAGAGCGTCTGAGGGGCCAAACGGAGGCTTAGTGGCCGCCGTGGCCTCCTGCGCCGCCTTCAGTCTTGCGCATCATGGCGCCAAGGACCACAGCCGCCACCGCGATAACGGTCGCGGCCAGGAATGCCGCCTGCATGCCTGCCACCAAACCGGATGATGCAGAAACCACAGCATAGATGGACACGAGCAGCGCAGTGCCGGCAGCACCCGCAACCTGCTGGGCCGTGCTGATAATCGCTGAACCATGGGAGTAAAGGTGCGGCGGCAGTGGGTTCAGGCCTGTGGTGAAGGCCGGCGTAAAGAGCAGGGCGAGGCCAAGGCTCAGTGTGACGTGCAGGGCAATAACCCAGCCAAGGGAACTTGCCTCATCCAGACGCGAGAACTGCCAGAGAGTCAGGACCATCAGCACCGAGCCTGTGACGGTCAGCGGCAGGGGACCAACTTTGTCGAAGATCCGCCCGATGACCGGACCCAACAAGCCCATGGCCAAACCACCCGGCAGCAAAGCCAGTCCGGTCTCCAAAGGCTGAAGGTGAAGAGTGTTCTGGAGGTACAGCGGCAACAGGATGACGCCGCCGAACAGGGCCATCATGGCGACGACCATCAGCAGCGTGGACACCGTGAACATCCGGAACTTGAAAGCGCGAAGGTCCAGGAGCGGGGCGTCGGACTTCTGGAGCTTGAGCTGCCGGAAGACAAACAGTGCAAGGCAGAGGACGCCTACTACCAGCGCGATGACGGGAACAACGCCAGCCTCGGCTCCACCGATCTGGCTCAAACCGTAAACCAGCCCACCAAAGGCGGGGACGGTAAGGATGACAGAAGGCACGTCCAGTGTGGTCTTCTCCCGTTCGCCCACGTTGGTGAGGTACTTGGCGCCGATCGCAAACGCAGCCAGGGCAACCGGCAGCACGAACACGAACATGAAGCGCCAGGAGAAGTGGTCCAGGATGATGCCTGAAACGGTTGGTCCCATGGCGGGTGCCACCGAGATGGCAATGCTGACGTTGCCCATCACGGCACCGCGTTTGGACATCGGCACCAGCGTGAGGATGGTGGTCATCAGCAGCGGCAGCATGATGGCAGTACCACCTGCTTGTACTATGCGAGCCAGCAGCAACACCAGGAATCCCGGTGCCAGTGCGGCCAGCAACGTTCCACCGCTGAACAGTCCCATGGCCAGCATGAAAGCCCCGCGCGTACTCATCCGCTGCAGGATGAAACCCGTGGTGGGGATGACGACTGCCATGGTCAGCATGAAGCCGGTGGCCAGCCACTGCACAGTGGACGCGCTCACCTGGAGGTCCGTCATGAGGCGCTGCAGGGCGACGTTCATGATGGTCTCGTTGAGGATCACCACGAAGGTTGCCACCAACAGCGTGACAATGACCGTTACGGATTCGCGTGACATCTTCCCGGACACTGGGGCCTGGGACCCGGGAGCCTGGGGCGCCGGCACTACCGGGGGCGCCGCCTCGGTGGAGGTGACGGAGCCGGAAGCGCCCGAATTAGGCTTGCCGTTGGCGTCGGACGTGACGTCGGTAGACATGAGGATTCCCCAAGGGTTTGGATTTGGTGTCCGGCGATCTATGCCGGTGAAGACTAGAACAGTCTAAACTCCCATCCAATTCCCGTCAGTAGAAAAATTCCTAACGCTAGGAGAACAAAGGGGCGTTGTCGATGAGCCGCACCGGCCCCACTTTGGCGGCAATGATCGCCAATCCCTCACCGCGGAAGGGAGTCTCCTTGCAGTTCTCTGCGAGCGGCTCCAGCGTAGTGGGATCCACGACGTCGAAATAGTCCAGTTCCACCAGCGGCTGCGATTCAACAAGCGCGACGGCGGAATCGAGGTCAAGCGGTTCATGCGCCTTCGCGCGGGACTCAATGAGGCGCAAAGCCCGCGACAACACCAGCGCTGCTTCACGCTCTTCGTCGGACAGGAACCTGTTGCGGCTGGAGAGCGCCAAACCGTCCTCACTGCGAACGATGGGCACGGGCACAATCTCTACCGGGAAGTTCAGGTCCGAGACCATGCGCTTCACCAATGCCAACTGTTGTGCGTCCTTCTGGCCAAAATAGGCCCGGTAGGCCGCCGTCGTGCCGTCAGCCGCAGCACCTCCGGGGAGTCCGTAGTGCAACAGCTTGGCCACCACAGTAAGGGCGCCGTCGAAATGTCCCGGGCGCGAGGCCCCTTCCCACTTTTCACCCAGCGGACCGGATGTCACCCGCACCAAAGGCTGGCCGCCGGGATACACCTCGTCCACGGACGGCGCGAACACCAAGTCCACGCCTTCGGCATCAAGCAGAGCCATGTCAGCGTCGAGGGTGCGCGGGTAGCGGTCAAGGTCCACGGCATCGCCAAACTGCAAGGGGTTGACGAAGATGGTGGCCACCACCACGTCGTTCTCCGCCGCAGCGGTCCGGGCCAGCGCGGCATGGCCCGTATGCAAAGCACCCATGGTGGGTACAAGTCCTTGCGAATTTCCACCTTTGGCGGTCAGGAGCCGGGCACTCTCGGCCCGTAATTCCGCCGCCGTGGTCACGAGTTTGATGGCCATGCTGTTCAGTTTCCTTCCGGTGCCTTGGGTTCGGCGCCCAAGGCCTCGTCAATCTCAATCAGTTGTTCGGGACGCAGCAGCCCGCGGTTTCCTGCCCTGCGCGCAGTCGCCCGGGCCATGGCCCGGTAGGCCTCAAGGACGTCGCCGCCTGCACCGCCGTCGTACTCTTTCAATGCCTGGGCGTGCGCGGAAACGGTACCCACATCCCCTCGCGCAACAGGACCGGTCAGCGCAGATTCGCCGGACGCGAGGGCGTTCTCGAGAGTCGCACGCAGCAGCGGACCAAGCATGGCCTCCGGGGTTTCGACGCCGATCTCCCGCAGCATTTGCGATGCCTGCGCCACCAGCGTGACCATATGGTTCGAGCTATGCGCGAGTGATGCGTGATAGAGCGTGCGATCGGCCTCAGCAATGGCCACGGGTTCCGCGCCCATCTCCACTACCAGTGCCTGGGCGATCGGCAGCATGGCAGCATCCGCCGTGACACCAAACGTGCAATCCATGAGACGGGTTAGGTCCAGGCTCATGCCGGTGAAGGTCATGGCCGGGTGAAGCGCCAGCGGAATCGCACCCGCTGCCCGGACCGGGTTGAGGATTCCGACGCCGAACCGGCCCGACGTATGCGCCACCAGTTGCCCGGGCTGCCACGCTCCGAGCTTGGCCAACCCCGCCACCAACTCGCCGAGGGCATCGTCCGGGACGGCCACCAAAACGAGCTCCGAGCGTTCCACGATGTCCTGGATTTCCAGGACCGGAACGCCGGGAAGCAGGTTCTCCGCACGCTCGCGGCTCGCCTCGGAGACAGCAGAAACCCCGACGACGGCGTGCTCGGCCGCGCGCAAAGCGGCACCCAACACGGCACCCACCTTGCCAGCGCCGATGATCCCGACACCGAGTCGTCCTGGCCTAGCCATCGTGGCGGTCCTCCTGTTGCGGTGAAGTCTGGGGTGGTGCGGGCTGGGCGGGTTGTTCCGTTAGTGTGGCTGCGAGCTCCGGGGCTTGCGGTGCCACCTGCGCCAGCCATTGTTCGCTGGTTTGCCGCTTCCGTGCCTCCCGGGCCCGGGCAGCCTGCTGATCGAAAAGCTCCACTGCCTGCTCCACGTCGGCTTGGAACACCCGCGGGGAAACCGGCCCTGCCGTGGTGTGGAGGACAAGATCGGCCACGCGGAATCGCCTCGCCCACGGGCCCTGGTGCAGTGCCATGGATTGTGTCCGTTGATGCGGAACCATCACAAGCGTGTGCCACCAGCGGCCGGAACGGATCAGCAACGCAGTCTTGGTGGCAAGGAAACCGTTGCGCCGCCAGCCAAGCGGGGCCAACAACCTTGCGCGGCGGGGAGTGGTGGTGAAGCCGTCACTCGTGGCGGTGTTGGGTTGAACCGGCCCAAGCCCATCAAGTCCCGCGGTGAAAACCCGTTCCGGATCCTCAACTCCAGGATCAGGCAACACCAAAGACATCATCCGGAACACCTCCGGCTTCAGTCCGACGGGAAGCAACATTGTTCGGGCGCCATCAGTACTGGCCGCCAGGCCGTAACCCGCCACGTTGACGTGAATCCGGTACCAGCCAAAGATTCTCCACAGGGGCGGCTGCGCCACCATGAGCGCCTGGATCCGCCCGGGCGGAAGAGTCTGCGCCTGCGTATCAAGAAGCCCGTACCGGAGGCGGATGCCGTCCGGGGAAATCGCGGCGGTGAAGTTGTAGCCCTTATTGAAGGAGCTCCAGTAAGACGCAGCGATACCCAGGATGCCGGGGATGAGCGCCAGGAAAATAGCGTTGTTGTCAAACAACACAGACGTTGTGACAACAACTGCGGCCCCAAGGAAAATGCCGACGGTCTGCTCGCTGAGCAGCAGGGAACCAATAAGCCGGGACGGCGGCACCGACAACACAACATGCTCTGGAGCTTCCGGGACTTCCGCTGCGGTTTCCGGTCCGCTGACTACACCTGCCGCCCGCGCAAGAATGGTGGCACGCAGCTGCTTAGCTTGGTCCAGCGGGAGGTAAGCGAGCCGCACGGCCGATTCACCGGCGTCGGCCACTTCAAACTTCAGTTCAGCGAGCCCGAAGATCCGCGCCAAAAGCGGCTGCACAATGTCGATCGCCTGAACGCGATCCAAACGGGCCTGCCGTTGCTGCTTGAACAGGAAGCCGGTGTTGACACGGACATACCCCTCCGCCACTTGGTAGCGCGTGAAGTACCAGCTGAGAATGAACCCGCCAACCGTCAACAGCAACACGACGGCGCCCCCGGCCAGCAGCCACGGCGCCCGGCCGCTGAGGTTCGGATCCACGAAATCCCGGCCCTGCAGCATTCGCTCGAAAGCGTCACGACCAAAGAAGAACCCGACGGCGGCAAGCGCCACCCAGCCGCGAACGAACGGTGACGCAGGGTGGACGCGGTTCCAGTCGCCGTCGACCGTTAGTTCCGGCTTGCCCGGCAGGCTCTCAGTGGCGTTGTTTTCCAGGCTCACAGCCCGGCCAACCTGGCTTCTCCGCGAGCCGAAAGCTGCTCGCGCAAGCGTGCCCCTTCTACTGCCGGAAGCCCAGGCAACTGCGCATTGGTTCCCGCAGAGGCCGTGTGAAGTTTGAGCGTGCACAACCCCAGGCTGCGTTCAACGGGCCCAACCGCAACGTCCACATATTGCATCCGGCCGTAAGGGACCACCATGGTTCGCTGGAAGAAAATACCGCGGCGGATAAGAAGGTCATCGTCGCGCTCGGCGTACCCGATTGCGCGAACTTGGCGCGGAATCAGCACCAGCCTCCACAAGGCCAACACCAGCACCACTGCGGGAACCGTGATCGCCAGCCACAGAGGCGGCCACCGCCACCAGCCGAGCAACACGAAAACGAGAGGCAGGCTGAGGATTACCAGCATCACAACGTTGCCGATAGCCCACTCCACTAAGCGAACGGTGACGTACTTTGGGGATACCCGCAGCCACTGGACGCCGGGAGGATCAATCGCCTCGGTATGCATACTCGCCTTCACCTTTAGTTTCGCCTCGACGGGTTTCCGGTCCGGCGGTCCCACCTTCCAGGTCTTCCGGCGGGATGCGGCAGAACCGCTCCACCACCAGACCAACCACAACCATCACTACGCCGCCGCCGCCCATCAAAAGGGCATTCCACAGAATTCCCTCGCCGCCACGCAAGCCACCAATACGGAGAAGGTCCGTGGCGATTCCCGCATGCCAACCCAGGAGCAGAGTCCCGGCGTAGGCGCAGGCTTGAGCCAGAATCAGCGTCCTGGCCGCGAGGATCGGATCAAGCAGGTTTTTCTTCTTACCGTTGCGCCAACGCATTACTCTGAGACCCATGACCAGCGTCAGCCCGGCGATGACCGCCATGGTGATGAGCGCGGAAACGGGCAGCACAGGGGTAGGCATGCTGAAACGGTTGGTAGCCACCGTAGCCAACCAACCAATCACGGCAGCGATCACAGCGATAAGCATCAGAACCACGGGGCGCATTGCTTTCATGGCTGCTCCACTGCTCCGGCGGCCGGCACACCGGCTACGTCACCAAAACCGTCGAAGCGCCGAATGTCCGGCATGTCGGCGGCGACGGCGGCCAGTTCAGCCACGCTCCTGCCATTCAGTGTGGCGTGCGGATCCAGCAGGGACCACGGGTACAGCACGAAAGCGCGCTCCGCTGCCCGCGGATGCGGAATCGTCAGAACGGGGTCCTCGCTGGCGACGTCACCGAATACGATCACGTCCACATCCAGGGTCCTGGGACCCCATCGCACCTCGCGGGTACGGTGATGCTTCTGTTCCACTGCATGGCAGTGCTTCAAGAGTTCCAGGGGTGTCAGCGTGGTCTCCACCGCCATGACCATGTTCAGGAAATCAGGCTGGCCCTCCGGACCACCGACGGCCTTGGTCTGCACCACCGGCGAGACACCCAACAGGCGCACCTCCGGCGGATCCACCAGATCCGCGACGGCAGTGGACAAGGTGTCGTTACGCTCCCCCAGATTGCTGCCAAGTGCCAGGATGGCCTTGGTATAGCCGGACGTCATGATCGCTCCCGGTGGACGCTAACAGTAACGTCGCCGAACGGTACCTCGATGGGCGCCTTGGGCTTGTGAACCGTGACATCAACGGCGGCAACACTGTAGTTCTCGAGGATGCCCTCGGCAATCCTCACAGCCAGGCCCTCTATGAGGTTCAAAGGCTCGCCCTCAATGTGCTTGGTAATCAGCTCAGCCACTTCGCCGTAGTGGGCTGTGTACTGCAGATCATCCGTCTCAGCTGCCTTGGTGAAGTCCGTGTACAGCACGGCGTCCACCACAAAAGGCTGGCCGTCACGGCGTTCGAAATCGAACACCCCGTGATAACCGACGGCGGTGACGCCGGTCAGCGTGATCCTGTCCACAGCGGTATCCAATCAGCGGGAAATGCGGGCGGCGACCTTGACGGCGTCAAGGCTCGGGCCGACGTCATGAACCCGGACAGCCCAAGCACCCTTCGTGGCGCTCAAAGCGGTGATGGCAGCGGTAGCAGCATCGCGTTCCAAGGGTGCAGCGGACTTACCCGCCACTGTGAGAAGCGAGCCGAGGAACCGCTTACGGGAAGCAGCCACCATCACCTTGTGACCCAGCGAGAAAAGCTGGTCCAGGTTCTTCAGGATCTCCCAGTTTTGGTCCTCATTCTTGGAGAAACCGACGCCGGGATCGATGATGATCTGCTCCGGCGCAACACCCGCGGCGTACAGCTTGTCGCGGACGCCGCTGAGCTCAGCCACCACGTCCTCCGTCACGTTCTTGTAGTCCGTGAGGCTGTCCATGGTCAGGGCGTCGCCCCGGCGGTGCGTCAGGATGTACGGAACCTTGGTCCGGGCCACGAGCTCGGGCATGTCCGGTTCAATGGTCAAGCCGGAGACATCATTGATGATGGCCGCACCCGCCTCAATGGCAGCAGCCGCGGTGGACGTGTGCATGGTGTCAATGCTGACCAGCGCACCGGCCTTGACCAGCGCCTGGATCACGGGAATGACGCGGCGCTGTTCTTCATCAGGGGAAACCGGTTCAGCACCCGAGCGGGTGGATTCGCCACCGACGTCGATGATGTCGGCACCTGCATAAAACATGCGCAGGCCGAGTGCGATGGCAGTGTCCGGCGTCCGGTGAGTACCGCCGTCGCTGAAGGAATCCGGGGTGACGTTGAGGATTCCCATAACGAGCGTGCGGTCCGTTGGCAGGTCCTCGAACCTGGCCGCGGGTCGCGGTTTGCGGAGAATCGGCAGAGGGCTTGTGGCCGGGCCGGTTCCGGGTGCTGCAGCGAGGGAGTCCATAGTGCTTACCTTCCGAGTATGAGGCTCATGGCCTCGGCGCGGGTGGCCGGGTCATGGAGTTGACCGCGCACCGCACTGGTGACGGTCTTCGCGCCGGGCTTGCGAATGCCGCGCATGGACATGCACATGTGTTCACATTCGACGACGACAATCGCGCCGCGCGGGTTGAGGTGCTTCACCAGCGCTTCGACGATCTGGGTGGTGAGGCGTTCCTGCACCTGGGGCCGCCGTGCATAAATATCCACCAGTCGTGCCAACTTGCTCAGGCCGGTCACTTTGCCGTCATGTGACGGAATGTAACCAACATGTGCCACTCCGTGGAACGGCACCAAGTGATGCTCGCACGTGGAGTAGAAGGGAATGTCCTTCACCAGGACAAGCTCTTCATGGTCCAGGTCAAACGTGGTGGAAAGGACATCCGCAGGGTGCTGGTGCAGGCCTGCGAAGACCTCGGCGTAAGCCTTGGCTACGCGCTTAGGCGTGTCCAGGAGTCCTCCGCGGTCAGGGTCTTCACCAATAGCCAGCAGGATCTCACGGACAGCCGCTTCAATGCGCGGACGGTCCACTTTGTGTCCGTGCTTGGAGCCCGCGGCGGAACCGTGGGCGGCGGCGAGGTCGTCGTCGTCGTCGAAATGAGTCACAGCAGAAGCTTAGCCGTGATGCGGGTGGTCGTTGCCGCCGTCGGGCTGCGGGGCCTGGAACGACTCCTGGCTGCTGACTCCCTGGGCATGCGGTGCCACGACGTCCAAAGGCTCATCCAATCGGGCCTGCTTGGCCTCTTCCTGGGCTTCGCGTTCAGCCTTCTCGGCGCGGCTCTCCACCGGAGGAATCGACTGCACCGGACGGGACTCCTTGGACAGCCAGATCTCGCGGAAATCGCGCTTCCGGATGTCGTGGAAGATGTCAGCGATTTCCTGCTGGTTCAGGGTTTCGCGCTCCAGCAACTCCAAGGCCAACCGGTCCAGGACGTCGCGGTTCTCCGTGAGGATGGCGTAAGCCTCGTCGTGTGCCTGGTCGATCAAGCGACGCACTTCCTCGTCCACAACATAGGCGATCTGGTCGGAGAAGTTACGCTCTTGTGCCGCGTCGCGGCCCAGGAACGGCTCACCGCCGCCCTGGCCCAGCTTCACGGCACCCACGCGTTCGCTCATACCGTACTGGGTGACCATCTTCCGGGCCGTGGCGGTGGCCTTTTCGATGTCGTTGGATGCACCTGTTGAGGGGTCGTGGAACACGATTTCCTCAGCGACACGGCCGCCCATGGCGTAGGCCATCTGGTCCAGCAACTCGTTGCGGGTGACCGAGTACTTGTCATCCTCAGGTATCACCATGGTGTACCCGAGAGCACGGCCACGGGGAAGGATGGTGATCTTGGTGACCGGAGCGGAGTTACGCAGTGCGGCAGCAACAAGAGCGTGGCCGCCTTCGTGGTACGCAGTGATCTTGCGCTCTAGTTCCTTCATGACCCGGCTGCGCTTCTGCGGGCCCGCCATGACGCGGTCGATTGCCTCGTCCAGCGCGCGGTCGTCAATCAGGTTGGCGTTTGAACGCGCCGTCAGCAGGGCAGCCTCGTTCAGCACGTTGGCAAGATCGGCGCCGGTGTAGCCAGGTGTCTTCTTGGCAACGGCCTTCAGGTCGATGCCCTGGGCCATGGGCTTGCCCTTGGCGTGGACGTTGAGGATCTGTTCGCGGCCGATCATGTCCGGAGCTTCCACGGTGATCTGCCGATCGAAACGGCCCGGGCGCAGCAGCGCAGGGTCCAGGACGTCGGGGCGGTTGGTGGCAGCGATAAGGATGACGTTGGTCTTGACGTCGAAGCCGTCCATCTCAACGAGGAGCTGGTTCAAGGTCTGTTCACGCTCATCGTTGCCGCCGCCAATGCCGGCACCACGGTGACGTCCAACGGCGTCGATTTCGTCAACGAAGATGATGGCCGGGGAACTCGCTTTGGCCTGTTCAAAAAGGTCGCGAACACGCGAAGCACCAACGCCGACGAACATTTCAACGAAGTCCGAGCCGGAGATGGAGAAGAAGGGAACGCCGGCCTCGCCAGCTACAGCGCGGGCCAGCAGCGTCTTACCAGTACCTGGAGGGCCGTAGAGCAGCACACCCTTGGGAATCTTTGCACCCACGGCCTGGAACTTGGCCGGTTCCTGGAGGAACTCCTTGATTTCCTGGAGCTCTTCCACGGCTTCGTCCGCACCCGCGACGTCAGCGAAGGTCACCTGCGGCATGTCCTTATTGACCAACTTGGCCTTGGACTTGCCGAACTGCATCACCTTGGAGCCGCCGCCCTGCATGCGGGAAAGCAGGAACCAGAACAGGACACCCAGCAGCAGCACCGGAATGAGCAGGGAGAACAGGCCGGAGAACCAGTTATTCTCCACCGGTTGGTCCGTGAAGCCCTTGTCCGGGTTGGCGTTGGTGACAGCCTTAACCACATCCGGACCGCGATCTGTGACGTAGAAGAACTGAACGTTCTTGCCCTTATCTTGGCCGTCCAGGTTCAGGTTGTCCTTGAGCACCAGGTCAACGCGGTTCTCGGCGTCGAAAATCTTGGCCTGCTCAACCTTCCCGCTTTGGGAAAGGAGTTCGAGGCCTTCCTTGGTGTCAATGCGCGTGGAACCGCCCGGAGCCAGCGTTGCGAATGCCACCAGGAGCAAGCCAACGACGACAACAATCCAGATGCCCGGGCCCTTGAAGAAACTCTTAGCTTTCATCTGATCGGGGTTTTGCCCCGTCCCTCCTGGTAGTGCTGCGAGGCGCAACTTCTGCGCGCGAGTGGTGCTGCTTCAGTTTCTAGCTATACACCGTTCCCAGTAACTCACGCATCGGAAAGTCCAAAAGTTCCCTCTGGGCGTACACAGGATACTCGCGTTGGGTGCGCTGGAACAGGGGTTATGCACTCTCGCTGGGTGCGGGTGCGGCGTCGCCTTGCTGCGCACTCGTTCACGCCATCCGCACCCCTTCCGCATCCGGCTCCCACCACCACGCCGCCCGCGCACCCGTTCACGTCATCCGCACCCGTAACCTCTGGAGCGAACGGCGGAAAAGGGTGCGCACTTGTTGAAGAACAGGCGCGCCCGGCGGAAGAGGGTGCCGGCTTGGGAGGAGCTTGCGAACAACTGGGCCCCGTTGGTGTGCGCCATTTTGGGTCTCGTCCGAGTGGTCTCGATGCCGTTTTCCACATAGCTCGGCTTTCCACATACCTCGGACGGGTGCTTTCGCCTTCGCAGAAGAACAGGAAGCGTGGAACCTATGCTCATTCCGGAACTCATACTTGCTTCAGATGCGACACGCATTGGACAGGACGCGCGCCAGCTCGCGAAGCAGGCCAAACGTGGCGAGCTCGTTCGGATTCGACGCGGAGCCTATATTCGCGCTGCCTATTGGGCGGAATTGAACGAGCGTCAGCGGCACGGCCTCCAAGCCGCTGCGCTGGTCAATACGACCAATACGGCGCCCCTCTTCAACTTGCAGACGGCAGCGCTCCTCTGGGGCCTCGGCGTAGTGGGAGTGCCGCGGAGCTTATGCACCGTCACAGGCGACCCCCGGGGTGGCAGGTCAAAGCACGGAATTAGGAGAAGCCTGGGACCTCTCGACACTGGGGTAACCCAACTGGGCGGCTTCAAAGTCACAGACAAGGTCCGCACCACAGTGGAGCTGGCAGCTGCCCTGAACTTTGCCGAAGCCTTGGCCCTCGTGGACTCCAGCCGCCGAAACCAAAGGTGGGGCGACGCCTTTACGGCCGACGATTGGAACAAGGACAAGGCATGGGGTCCGCCGGCGCCAGTGGACGAACTGGTTGAAGCTGTCTCCGCTCTCACCAGCGTCTCAAGGCAGCGACGTGCCCAATCGATTCTGGATCTCTCCTCGGAAAAGCCCGAATCGGTGGGGGAATCCATGAGTCGAGCCCAAATGATCTTGCTCAACTTCCCCATGCCTAGCCTTCAGGGCTCTTTTACGCTGGGGAACGGGCGAACCGCCAGAACCGATTTCTGGTGGCCCGAACTCGGTCTTGTGGGGGAATTCGATGGGCACGGAAAATATTTGAGACACGAGTTACGGGGAAACCAGACCATCCAGCAGGCAATCATGGCAGAGAAGGCCCGCGAAAATGGGCTGCGGGCATTAGGCCTCACTGTGGTTCGCTGGGACTGGTCCGAGATGATGAACCCGCGAGCATTCGCACGCATTCTGAACGACGGCGGCCTGCGCTCCCTGCGGGCGGCCTGAGAGTCCGGTTGAATCAGGCCGCGACCGGGAGCACCAGCAAGTATCCAGTGGGCAGGTCTGAGCTCCAGCGCCGGGGCTCACGGACCACGAACTGTGTGGCAAGCTGCTCCGGAGTAAGCAGACTATTGGGCTCCGGAGAAGGGCCCCACTGCCCACTGCCATGGGGATAGAGCGGATCCAAGACACGAATCCCCGTCACTTGGAACTCCGCGAATTGCGTGGGATCACCCATGGACTCAAAGCCACTCATTACCCAGGCATGCCGACCGCTCCACATGACGAGCCCTACAGGCCGCCCGGTTTCGGCTATTGCACGCGCCGCCGTCTGCAGCGTGTCCTCGTAGGTGGCAATGCTGACCACCGCATATGGGCCCATTCCAACCTCGGTCAAGACCTGAGCCCAGCCCCGCGGGTTGGCCCCGTTGAATGAATTCGATGACCGTGCACGGGCCATCTCCCACAGCTCGCTTTGCTGTGCGGAGGTTGCCCACGTTCCGCCGCCGGTGTCATCGACGAGGTTGTGTGCCATTTGGATGCTCGCCGCAACACACCAGTCAAAGGTGTACTGCGGGACAAAGTCCCCCTCTTGGTAGAGGTTCAAAGCGAAAGCCTGAGGAACAGCGGGCGGCGGTGGCGGCGGTGCGGGTTGCGGTGCCACAGGGGTCTGTGTGGCGCCCGCTGACGGGACCGCCTGGAGGTCACCCGTAGTCGGCATGGCGGAAGAGGACGCGATGGGCTGTCCGGCATCGGTCTCAGTGAGATCGACCGCAGGAGTGCAGGCCGTGAGAAGAGTCGCCATGACGGCGAGCCACGTCAAGAGACGGGCGGGAGCACCGGTCATGGTCCAGTTTAGCGCGAGGAGCCGTTGCGGCGTCAGGCTTCGGGTCCCCTATGACCGCACCCGCGCCCGCCGGGCGCACCCCTTAAGCGCCAACGCCGCACCCACACCCGCCAAACGCACCAGAAGTTACGGGTGCAGACGGCGGGAAAGGGTGCGGCGGGACAAACAGGACAAACAGGACAAACAGAGCCAACGGGCTAAGCGGAAGGGCTTACTCGTAAACGTGCGGGGCCAGGGTGCCCACGAAGTCCAGGTTGCGGTACTTCTCGGCGTAGTCGAGGCCGTAACCTACGACGAATTCGTTGGGGATGTCGTAGCCAACGTACTTGACGTCGATTTCCACCTTGGCGGCGGTCGGCTTGCGGAAAGCTGTGCAGATCTCGACGCTGGCCGTGCCACGGGATTCAAGGTTGGACTTGAGCCAGGACAAGGTCAGGCCGGAGTCAATGATGTCCTCAACAATGAGCACGTCCTTGCCCATCAGGTCGGTGTCAAGGTCCTTGAGAATCCGGACTACACCGGAGGACTGGGTGCCCGAGCCGTAGGACGAGACAGCCATCCAGTCCATGCTGACGTGGCTGTGCAGCGCACGTGCGAGGTCAGCCATGACCATGACAGCACCCTTGAGGACACCGACAATAAGGATGTCGCGGCCTTCGTAGTCTTTGTCGATCTGCGCCGCGAGCTCCGCGATACGCGTTTGGATCTGCTCTTTGGTGTAAAGAACGTGCTTGAGATCTGCCTGGACGTCGTTTGAATCCACCAATGGCTCCTGTTTTGATGCTCGGGTGCGGCTACTGTTGGGACGATTTCTGATGCCGGAATACTAGCTTCCCACAGCGGGGGGCTAGTCGGGGAACGCCGTCAGCCGCAGCGCCCGCCGAGAACGCGGACAAAGCACCCGCGGAAACAGGTCCTTCCTGCTCCAGATCGCTGAGGGACAGGCGGTACACACTGACGTGGCCGGGCAGCTCCACGGGCCCTGCCGAGCCTTGCCTGCGAAGCAGCGCTTCCGCAGCTTGGAGGCGCCCGTAGCCGGGTTGTTGACCGCCGACGTCGGCCGCCGCCTTCGCGATCACACGGAACCTGAGCGCTGCGGGCAGCTCACGTACGGCGTCTTCAGGCAACCACGCGCCGTCGTCCACGCGCTGCACAAGTGAGAGATAGGTCTCGTTGGCCAGCTCTTCAAGAAAGTCCGCGTCCTGCTGCAGGATTGCCGCGGTCCGGGCCAGCGATTCTGCAACACCCGGGCCGAGTTTCTCTTCCAGAACCGGCATCACTTCAACACGCGTCCTGGAGCGGGCAAAGGCGGGATCGGAATTACTGGGGTCGTGCCAGGGGGAGAGCTCCTCCACCCGGCAAATTTCCAGCGTCTCCTCACGGCGGAGACCCAAGAAGGGCCGGAGCAGGCGTCCCCGTGCGGGCCTCATGCCAGCGAGGGATCGTGTTCCGGACCCACGGGCCAAGCCCAGAAGTACCTGTTCGGCCTGATCGTCCAAGGTGTGACCCAGCAGGATCGCATCACAGTCCAGCCGGGATGCGGCAGACTCCAACGCAGCATGCCGGGCGTCCCGGGCTGCGGCTTCCGGTCCAAAACCAGTGGCGGCGACTTCCACGGTCCGCACTTCGACCGGAGAAAGCCCCAGCTCGCGCAGCACAGTAGCGGTACGGGCAGCCACCTCCGCGGAGCCGGCCTGCAGTTGATGATCCACCACTACGCCCGCCACGGACACTGGATGCCCGTCTACATGGCCCCGCCTGGCAAAGTAGGCGGCAACTGCTGCCAAAGCCAATGAATCCGGGCCTCCACTGCAGGCTACAAGCACACGTGAGGGATAGCCGGCGGAGGACAGGGCGTTCTGCAATTGCTTCCGCGCCTTGCCGACGACAGGCGCCAAACGCCCGGGCCGACGTCGACCCTTGGCTACAGCGCCCACAGCGGACCCGCTGGCGGTACCACCAGAACCAACAGGAACGCTCAAAGTCCCATCCGCTCAAGCCACAGCTTGGAGTTGTGGATCTCTTCTTCGGTGGGGAGGTACTCGGCGGACTCCCACACCCGGTTGAAGCCCTCCATGCCGGCCACGGCAACTACTTCGCGGACGAACTTGGCGCCATCGGTGTACTGGCGCATCTTGGCGTCCAGGCCGAGGAGGTTGCGGATGAACTTCTCCACCACGCCGCGGTCCTTGCCCCGTTCGTTGAAGCGCTGGCGGATGGTCCTCACGGAGGGGACGATGCTCGAATCCACGGCATCCATCACCACGTTGGCGTGACCTTCGAGCAAGCTCATGACAGCCGTGATGTGGGAGAGGGACGCCTTTTCCTCCGGGTTCTGGAGGAGATCCAGGATGGCGCCACGGCCTGGCGTCTTCTCGGAAGGGTTACGGTCGCGCAGTGACTTGGCCACAGCGCCGGCGCGTTCAACCAACGTATCCATGTTGCCCAGAAGATTGCCGCTGAGCTTCTCGATCTCATCCAGCATGTGGTGCCGGAGCCAAGGCGCAGCCGCGAACTGGACCCGGTGGGTCTGTTCATGCAGGCATACCCAGAGACGGAAGTCGTCCGGGTGGACGTTGAGTTCGCGCTCCACGGAGATGATGTTGGGCGCCACCAGCAAGAGTCGGCCGCCCGGGGGAACATTCGAATCCGGGGCCAGCGCAGCAAAAGGGTCGTACTGGCCGAGGACTTTACTGGAGAGGAACGCCAGCACGGCACCGAGTTGAGTGCCAGTGATGGCGCCGCTGGCAGCAGTCGCAGCCGGGGTCATTGCCACCCCGCTGCGGCTCTCCAGCATCTTCTCCAGGGCGGGCTGGAGCATCACTGAGAAACTTTGCGTGTTGGCCTTGGACCATGAGGCCCTGTCCACCACCAGGACGTGCGAATCGCGCAGGTCCTTCGCGGCATCCAAGCCGGTGATGTCGTGCACGTGCGGGACGGAGATATCCGCGTTGAAGCGCAGATTATCCACGGCCTTGCCGATTTCCCCGGCGCTAAGCTCCGGACCTGGAGGGGCAAGCCGGGCAGCCGTAGAGGCGGCCAGGTCCCAATTGATCAGGGCCGGGGCCCCTGCTGACGAATCGCGGGCAGATGACACCATACGGTCCATCACACCACACGTCTCTGACAGTGAGCCTTAAGTTCGCTCCGCGCTGAGGATTCAGCCTTGGCAGCCGCACGCGGCAAGCACCGACGCAGAGCGGTCCAAGGCCACCTTGTTGCCCGCGGCTCCGGGATCCAGCCCATTGCCGATGAACGAAAACACCAGCAGCCGGCCATCAGCGTCCACAACGTAACCGCTCAATGCGAGCACGGTATTCAACGTCCCGGTCTTAGCGCGTACCAGCCCGGCGCCCTCGGACGTGCCGGCGTCCACATACCTGTTATCCAGGGTTCCGGTAAGTCCGGCTACCGGAAACCCATCGAGCGCTGTCCGTAGGGCAGGGTCAGGTCCGCTGGTGATGGCACGGACAACCTCGGCAAACTGGTGGGCGGTGACCTGATTCTCCAAGGCCAGGCCGGAAACGTCAGCCAACTGCATCGAATCCGTGGCGATCCCCAGCTCCCCCAGCCTTTGCCGCACGGCTGCAGTGGCGCCGTCGTACGTCCCTGCCTGGCCGGACGCCAAAGCGGTCATGCGCCCCAACGCTTCGGCGAGGAAGTTGTCCGAAGACTCGAGCATGAGGTCCACTTGCTCGCTGACGGTGGCCGACTCAGCAGCAGCCAATACCTTGGCGGGGAGGCCTTTGCCGCGTTCGACGCCGGGACTCACCGGGACGCCCGCGGCCGCCAACTGATCGGCGAACGCCTGGGCGGTGGTGATGGCGGAATCCTGGGGCCGGGGACCGGTCAAAACCTCAGGGTTATAGCGGCCGGAGTTCAACGCCAAGGAAAACAGGGGCGCGGTTTCGCCGGCAGCGACGTCGTCCAGGCTCCAGGCGGGATTAAGGGGCGCGCCGCTGAAGAGTGAGTCGTCAACTTGTACGGTAATCGGTCCGTTCACACCGGCCGAAGCCAGAGCGGCGGCCGTGTCCGCAGCCAACGATGCCAGGCCGGCACGGCCAAGAACGGCTGAGGGTTCGGAGGCGCCGGAACCCAGCAGCACATCCCCTCCCCCGGTCAGCACCACGGTTGAGGGATTGTCGGATGCGAGCACGCGGGTGGTGAACCGGGACTCTGGGCCCAGCGCCGTTAGCGCGGCGACGGCGGTCAGCAGCTTCATGTTCGAGGCCGGGATGCGGTTGGCGTTGGCGTCGCGATCAAAAAGGACTTGGCCCGTGGAGGCGTCCATCACCACGCCGCTGATGCTGCCGGCACCATCCGGTGTGAGCGTGGCGTTGAGGAGTTTTGCCACCTGGGCAGGCACAGGAATAGGAGCCTTCTCATCCAAGGGAAGCACACTGTTGACGTCGGATAGACGGTCCGGCACCTTATGCCAGGCGGGAACTGCAGGCATGGGCTTCGGGACAGTGATCAGGCCCGGAAACATCCCCACCACCACTACGGCGCCAAGGCATAACAAAACTGTGGTCAGTAGCAGCGGCCATGCAAAGCGCCCCCACACCGGCGTATCCCGCTTGCGGGCACCCCCGTTTTTCACGCCCATCATGGAAGTTGCTTGGTCCTGTCAGTCCTGAAATGTCCCCGCCGGTTCAAGAAACCCGGGCCTCTCGCTATATCCTCAATAGTAGTCGGCGGCGCCGGCCGTGCTTTTGCCTGCCGCGCCCCACCCACACCCGTCAAGGAGCATTCCATGAAGCACGACGTGACCATCGAGATCCCCAAGGGATCGCGCGTCAAGTACGAAGTTGACCACGAAACCGGCCGTGTCCGCCTGGACCGCGTCCTGTTCACCTCCATGCAGTACCCCACGCACTACGGTTTCTTCGAGAACACCCTGGGCGAAGACGGCGACCCGTTGGACGCATTGGTGCTCCTGCAGGACTTCGATCTCCACCCGGGCGTCATTGTTGAGTCCCGCCCCATCGGCGTGTTCAACATGACCGACGACGGCGGCGGAGATGCCAAGGTCCTCTGCGTTCCCGTGGACGCACGTTTCGACCACATCCAGGAAGTCAGCGACGTCAGCGAATTCCTGATCAAGGAAATCGAGCACTTCTTCACCCGCTACAAGGACCTTGAGCCGGGCAAGTGGGTCAAGGCTGAAGGCTGGGGCGACCGTGCCGCTGCCGAAGCCGAGCTGGAAGCTTCCATCAAGCGCTACGTCCCGGCTGCCGGACACTGATTCTTCCCCAACCGAGTCGCAGTTAAGCGCGTTTTGAGCGGTCAAAACGCGCATTAATGCGACTCAGTTGGGTCCCGACGGCGGTTGGTGCGGTTCCCTGCGAACCGCACCGGCCGCCGTCGTTCTTTTTTATGCACATGGGCATGTCTCCCCATCGCGGCAGCTCGCAGGTCCCTTTAGGCTGGGACGAGACTTTTCGATGCTTGTTTACAGGGGGTTCCACATGGCTGGGTTCTATGGCGCGGACATAGCGCAGCTTCGCAGTCTGGCAGGCGTGATGGGCAAAGCTGCCGACGCCATCAGCCTGCAAAGCACACAGTTGTCCAACGCGATCAACTCCACCACGGCATGGCAAGGCCGCGATGCCACCGTGTTCAAGGGTGATTGGAACTCCCAGCACCGGCAGAGCCTGGTCAAGGCCGCCAACATGCTCCGTGAGAACGCGAGCCAGCTGAAGAAGCACGCCAACCAGCAGGAATTCGCCAGCCACAATGACGGCTCCGGCACCTCGGTGGGTGTTCTCAAGGACGTCTATGACACAGCAATGGGCGTCAAAGGACTGGCCGCCCCGCTGTGGACGGCGTACAAATACCTCAAGCTTGGCAACGCCGAATGGGTGAAGACCCGCGAAGTCCTGACCAACTGGCGGGCAGGCGGGACCGTCATCCGGGACGCCATGACCGCGCTGCGCAACGGTGAGAAAGTCACCGACGTCCTCAACGACGCCAGGGCCAGCATCCCCTACAGCCAGGCATTCCAGGACGCCAGCAAGTTCTCCAAAGGCCTCCGGATAGCCGGAGCGCTGGCGGCACCGCTGAACATCGTTGGCGGCATCAGCGACATGATCAACCCCCAGCACGACGGTTGGCGCGGGACCGGCGATCGCGTGGCCGGCGGACTGTCCGTCGTGGGTGGCGTTGGCAGCATCATGCTCATGACGGCCGGTGGCGCAGCCCTGCTGGGCCCGATCGGTGCTCCGATCGTGATCGGCGCCGGCATTGTTGCCGGAGCCTGGGCTTTGGGCAACCTCGTGGCCGACAACTGGGACTCCATCAGCAACTTCGCCCGCAACCCGGGCAGCTACATTGCCGACGGCGCCAAGGAGGTGGCGGGCTTCGCGAAGGACGTAGGCAGTAAGGTGGCAGACGGGGTCAGTGACGCCGCCAAGTCAGTCGGAAACTTTGTCGGAGGGATATTCGGATGACCACCAGCACCATGAAATGGACCCAGCGGGACATTGAGGCCGCAGCGAAGGTCCTGGCTTCGGCCAGTGCAATCGGAGCGCCATTGCCCACACTGACCGATGAAGAGATTGTGGCACTGGACGGCGTTCAGCACGAACAGCTGGTGGCCCTGCCGTGGCTTTCGGCCCAGGACGCCAGCAAGGAGCTCATGTGCGCTATTGCCCTGCGCGGCCTGCTGGCCAAGGAACTCGTGTACCCGGTGGTCTTCGAGGGCGAAACTGAACCCTCACGACTGCACGCCACCGAGGAAATCACGGGCGCACTCACCCTCCGCCGCAGCGGAAGCAGCATCGTATCCGTGGAGCGCACCGTCTCCACCGGCAAGCGTTGGCTCTACAGCTACCTCCACGACGACGGCGTACTGCTGGAGGAAGTGGACGAGAGCGGACTGCACGGCTTCACGGTGATCACCCGCGAACAACTGGTACCGCGCCTGGCTGAATTCGTGGACCCGGAAAAGGCTGCCGCGCGCGACTCGGACCCTGCCCTCTACACGGAGGCCCAGTTCGAGGCCCACGCAGCCACAGCCTTGGCTGACACCCAAGCCGCAAGCAACGTGGTGGCATTCAACTCCGACACCAACGATTTCCCCACCGTCACTGTGTATACCGGCCCGTCCGGCGTCCACGTGCTGACTCCTCGTGTGGAGGGCGCGCCGGAATCCGATCTGCCGGAGCAGGGCGGAGCCGTGACCTTCGAGTTGCAGGAAACTTCCGCCCCTTCCTTGGCCCGCGTCCTGGGCGGACTGGCCGGGCTGGCCTGACGTTCCGGTCCTGACGTTCCGCTCCAAAACGTGCCGTCCAAAGCCGCATCCCGCCGTCGAGCTGAAAGCCCCTCATGAGCACTCCTAAACCCTCAACTTCCACCGGCTTGGTGGATCCGCTGACCGGACGCCCTGTCCGCCGCCACACGGACACCGGCGCGTACTTCGTCAAGGCCAGCGGCACTGCGCACTTCTGGGGCCGTGTGTTGGATGCCGTGGTGTTCCTGGTGGGCTACGCGGTCCTGGCCGTGATCGCCGTAGTGATCCGGGAGGCCATGATGAACAGCGGCTCGGCCTTGGGATACAACGACGGTTTGTGGCTGACGCTCTACGTGGTCCTGTGGTTTGTTGGGCTTTTCATATACGGCATGATCTGGGGATCCGTGGGCAGCGTAGGCGACGCCGCGGGCGGTATGCGCTCTGTGCGCATCAAGAACGGCACGACGGCGGGAGCCTGGTTGGGCGGTTGGCGCGCCGTCTGCTGGTCTTTCTTCCCGTTCTTCGTGGTGATGCTCATTGCCTCCGCCATCAGCGGCGGCGGAGATGACACCTGGGACCCGAAGTTTGCAGCCATGGACCGGCGCTCGGGAACCGCGCAAGGCCAGCAGCCCATCCCGGACCCCAAGGTAGCGGCGGCAGAGCAGGCGGCTGCTGCAGAGCGGCAGAACCTGCCCAACCTTTACGGCCAGCGCCCGGATGCACGGCCGTAACTGGCTGGTTCGCCGGGTTGAGCGCAGGCTCGGTCCTGAACTGGGGCGGCTCCGCTACGTAGCCTCCTCGCGCAAGATCTTCTGGAAGGTCCTACTCCCCTGCCTTGTTGTGGGTTTCGTCTTCGGAACGGTGGCTGAGTTCATCAGTCCCATCCGCTCCACTCGGGAGGCCGGACACTTCAACGATCCCGCCTTCTTTGCGTTGACGAGCATCCTGACCGGCCTGCTGCTGTGGTCCATGACCTTCCTGGGGAGCTTCCGCAAACTCTTGGTGTTTGATGCCGGGGTGGTGGCCAAGTACTCGCAGAAACACACCACTTTGGTGCTCCGCTGGAATGACGTGGTGCCCGGCAGCATCAAAGCTGTCACCACCATCGATGGCACCGACCCAGATCACAGACTCGTGGCACGCAGCAAGGTTTCTCTGGGCGCCGGAGGCCAGTTTGCGGTGGTTTTCCAGGCCCGCGGCACCTTCTGGGTCTTTGCCTCCAACAACCACCCCGCCCCTTTGGTCCTAGTCATCCAAGGGGCCATGCAGGACGCCGGAATACCCGACGCCGCGCGGGCGGCGGCAGGTGCGCTGCCCGCCGTCGTACTGACGGGACAAACGGCGCTTGACTGACCGGTTTGACTCACCAGTGGGCAAATTTGGCCCTTGCAGACCGACTACCAGCCGGTAGCATGTGATCCACTATGTTCACTCTCACCATCAACCAACGCGACAGTCGCCACGACGGCGATCTTGTGCCGCAATTGCTCAAGGACCTGCGGCACATTCCTGCGCGGCTCGACTTTGACCGCTCGGTTGAAGACGAGGTCCAAGGCATCGTGGAGTGCAGCCATCAAGCCGTGGAGACGGCCCTGATCGCGCTCCGTACGGGCCAGTGGTACGTGGGTATCGGGGTGGGGCCCATTAACGAGCCCTTGCCCAACCTGGTCAAAGACGCCTCCGGACATGGCCTCGTTTACGCCCGCAGGGCGGTGGACCGTCTTCGCAACGGCAAAGAACGTGTTCCCGTGGCAGTGGACGGCCCCCTTGCCGCCCTCGCTTCAGAGGCTGAAGCCGTGCTGCGGCTCCTCGGGCACATAGTGCAGCACCGGAGCGCAGCGGAGTGGCGGGTGTTGGATCTGCTCACCCCGGGCGTCCGGGGTCAACAGCGAGCCGTTGCCCAGGAGCTCGGCATCACCACTCAAGCAGTCAGCAAAGCGCTGGCGCGGGCACAGTGGGCAGAGGAACACGCCGCCCGTCCCGCAGCAGCCCGTTTGCTGCAGATGATTCTCGAAGTTCGCTGACTGACCAGGAGGGCCCATGCCGTACACCGTTGATTTCAAGACTGTATCCACAGTCGGCTTGGAATCGTCGCCGGTAGCCGAGGCTGCAGCTGGGTTGCGCGCCAATGAGGCCCGCTACTTCCACAATAAGTACAACCACGTATTTGAGGTGAGCCCGGCAAATGAGGTTCCGGACGTGGTGGACCGCGTCAGCCGGATCCTTCGCGAAGAACGCGACCTGGTCATTGAGTCCCGCCCCCTGGAAGCCACTGCGTTCCAGGTTGAAGACCTTCATATGGCCTACGTCTTTTACGAATCAGGCCTGGCCATCAACGTGATGTACAGCCTTGAAGACGGGAAAAGGGCGGTTGGTTTCAAGCTGGCCGACGGGATGGAGGTCCCTGCCGAGTTGGAAGCGAAGTTCAAGTTTGCCCGGCAGAAGTCAAAGCTTGCCGGGACAATCCGGGGTTCCTACTTTGTCATCAAGGGTGAGTACCCACCCACCCCTGCATAACCCAACTGAGTCGCAGTTAAGCGCGTTTTGAGGGCTCAAAACGCGCTCTGCTGCGACTCACTTGGGTCAGCGCGGGAGGTTACTGGTTGCTGATGTTGTCCTTGGCGGTGCCGGCGCGGTCCTGCACGTCAGCGGCAGCTGCCTGGCCTTCGTCCTTGACGTTGGCCGCGGCTTCCGTGGCGCTGTCCTTGACGTTCTGCATGGCATCCTGTGCTGGCTCGCGCAGGTGCTCGGCAACTTCCTGGGCCGCGTGACTCAGCTCATCGGTGAGGGGCTGAGCTGCGTCCTTGACCGCTTGGGCAGCTTCGCGTTCCTTTTCCGAAGCCGGGAACAACGAGGACACCAGCAAGCCCGCGCCGAAAGCGATCAGGCCGGCCGCGATCGGGCTGCCCTGTGCCTTGCGGGTGATGACCTGCGGGGCGTCCCCGATGTCCGAGACGGCACCGGAAACATTGCTGGCCACACCGGAAACAGCGTCTCCGGCCCGGTGTGCAGCGTTCCCGGCAGCATCACTGACGTCATCGCGGGCGCCGAACACAGCGGTTTTGATCTTGTCCACCCGGCGGTTGACGATGTGCGACGGCGTGACCTTGTCAGCCACGGCGTCAACGTTGGTACTGAGCCGCCGGCGAGTTTCTTCGATATCGGCGCGCAGGGCGTCGGGGTTCTGCGTCATCGTGTCTCCTCAGTGTTCGGTTTCAAAGCGGGGGGTATTTCTTTGACCGTCTCAGCGGTCTGGGGCATGCCTTTGATGGCGTTGAGTTCCTTGCGGCCCTTGGCAGCCAAAACGGCTGCGACGATTCCCCAGATGACCGCGACGATTACGGCGGACCATCCAAGGCCAACAAGCTGGCCCAAAGCCCACCAGAGGGCAATGGACAGGAACAGCACGGTGATGTGGCCAGCGTATGCAGCCCCACCCAGCATCCCTGCGCCCTTGCCTGCCTTGGTGGCGGACTCCTTGAGTTCCGCCTTGGCCAGCTCCACTTCCTGCCGCATCAACGTTGAAACATCACGCGTCAGGTCGCTCAGGAGCTCACCCAGGGGAAGGGTCTCCGCCTTCATGTGCGCTTCTGTGGGAGGTAGATCGGCGGGACTGCTCATCGGTGACCTCCATACTGGGGGTCATCGGGGTCGAGCGGTCCTGCCAGCGGGTCGCCCTGGGCCTTAACGCCGCCAGCCTCGGTCTCCGGGTAAGGGAGCGTGGACCCGTCGTAGCCACCGGTGGTTCCCGCGTCGTAGCCGGTGGTGGTGGCCGAGCCGTATCCGGCGGTGGTGGCCGTCGGTCCGGGGAGGTCCACTGCCGGCGGAGTCACCGCACCCCCCTGGGTGGGGTAGCCCTGGGTGGGGTAGTACGCGGCGCGAGGCGTCTCCGTGGTGGCTGGCACGCCGCTTGTGGAGGCCGCATCGGAGGCGTTGCCTGCCATGCCCCGGCCCAGGCGGCCGGCAAGGATGCCCGCACCCGCAGCGATCATGAGGAAGGCTCCCGGCTTGCGACGTGCGAAGCCCTTGACTTCATCCAGCAGCGATCCTGGATCTCTACCTTCCAGCCACTGGGCAATCGAGGAGGATCGCTGCGCCGCCTGCTGGACCAGTTCGGTTGCTACGCCACCGTTTTCAGTCGAGTTGGCCATGGTGGAAAGTTCGTCGGAGATGGACCGCAAACCTTCTGCAACACGCTGCTGCTGGGCCTGAGCCTGATCTGTCAGCTCACCCTTGGTCTGCGTCAGCAGTTGGCGGGCGTTGACCTTGACTTCGTGAGCCACGTGACCGGCCTCGGTCTTGGCGGTGTCCACGACTCCGCCGGCAGCCTCGCCTACGGCGCCTGCGACTCCCGCAGCTTCTTCCTTGGTAGTATCCACCTTGCCTGAGCTGGCGGAACCTGAACCCGTGGGGGTTCCGCTGATTCCCGTGGTTCCTGCAGTTTGGGTCTCAACATCGGCCGAGTCCAGGTAATTTCCCGTGAACGGTTCGGTGCCTACATGGGCACCGGTGGTTGGCGCCGCGAAGCTTCCGTCCTGCGGCGATTTGCTCTCAGTCATTATCGCTCTCTTTCCACAGTTGGCAGGCTGCGGACAGCAGCCGGGATAGTAAGTATCGTTACTATCAATGGGTGTGTACCCGCTTGACCCGGTTCTAATCGCCTGAATCTGCAAAAGATGCCGTGGCCCACATTCGCCACTTTTCGCTCGACACGGGAGGGCAGACCTGTCAACGTTGGTTTGATGAGCCAATTGCCCAACAGGCGACGGCTGATTCCCGCGCTACGAAAAACCGTGACCCGCCACCGCCTCTTGTTTGCCGCCAAAACGGCTGTTGCAGCCGGACTGGCCTGGTACCTCGCACCGTTTATGCCCGGACCGGCCGCCGAATATCCGTACTACGCACCACTGGGCGCCCTGGTGAGCATGCACCCCACAGTGGCCGACTCCGCCAAACATGGCCTACAGAGCCTGGCAGGGTTGGTGCTGGGCATCGGCATGGCCTTCGCCATCACCACCGTGGCCGCCCCTACTGCCCTTGCCGTCGCGGTGGTGGTGGGACTCGGCGTTCTCATCGGCGGCCTTCCCCGGCTTGGCACGGCTTCCGAGTGGATTCCCATGGCCGCACTGTTCGTCCTTGTACTGGGTGATTCAAATGCGGAGGGATTCTCCTTCGCCTATGTCCTCCAGATGGCCCTGGGCGTCAGCGTTGGATTCGCGGTGAACTGGCTCATATTTCCGCCCCTTCACCTGGATGACATCGATCCCGCCATCGCGGGGCACCAAGGCGCGTTGTCCCGCCAGCTCAAGGACATGGCCCGGGCCATGGAAGAGTCCTGGCCACCAAACCATGAGGCCTGGGCAAGCCGCAGCGACGAACTTTCACTCACGGCAGCCGGCGTCCGGACGGCGGTGCATCAAGCTGAACTGAGCGCCAAAGCGAACCCCAGGTCCCGCCGTCGTGCAACCCGCCTGCCCAGCGATCTGGCCGGTCTGCGCACCCTGGAACGCCTTACCTTCCACGTCCAGGACATCACCGACGTCCTCGCCAGCGCCATCTGGGAGGAAGGGGCAGGGACGGTCATCCCGGATGCCGTCGTGGGCCCCCTTTCGGAAGCTTTGGAGTCCGTGGCGGCGGTGGTCGATCACTGGCGCGACGCCGAAAACGGTGAGTTGGCCAACCGTCTGGCGCAAGCGAAGGACAGCATCGGCGTACTCAGCGACGCCGTGGCCGAGGCCGCCGCTGACCAATCCCCCGTCAACGCGCCGGCGTCCGTGGCCATGAGCCTGCGCCGGATCCTGACCGTGGTGCTGTCTGCCGAATAGGGCTACCGCGGCCTCAGCGGAGGAGACGCCTCCCGCCCCTTTCCTGCGCCGAGTCCATCCAGCATTTCTGCCAGTGACTCCAGCGAAGAATGCGTGGGCGACCAACCCAGAAGAGCGTGCGCCCGGGCGGTGTCCATGATTGGTGCGCTGGCCGCCATGTCCACCCAGCCGCTGTCGGTCACCTGCAGGCGGAGTCGCCAACTGACCTCGACGACGGCGCGCAGCACCGGAAGCGGGAACGGCATCACCCGCCGGGCGTTCAGAATCCACGCCAAGGCGTTGGGGTCGATGACTGGCTGGGCGGCAATGTTGAATGCGCCTTGCGCTTTGCGCTCCACCACTCGCCAGTAGGCATCGGCGACGTCTGCCGTGTGGACTGCCTGGAACACCATCTCTTTGGGGACGGCGAGGAACGGCAACCAAGGCTTACGCGGAACCAGCCGGGGCAGAAACCGTCCCAGGAAGTAGCGGCCAACCTCGCTCCCCGCACCGGCACTAAACATCAGCGCCGGGCGGAGCCGTGCCACCACAATGCCGGGGTTTTCCTTGGCAAAACTGTCCAGGAGCCTTTCCTGCGCTGCCTTGTCCACGCTGTAGTGCGAGCTGCGGATCCCGCCGGCAGGCCAGTCTTCCGTGGTTCGTTGGTCCTTGGGGGCCGGGGAGTACGCTCCCACCGATGATGCGCACACCACGTGTCCCACTCCGGCCTTGCGGGCGGCGGCCAACACGTGGGCTGTCCCGGCTACATTGGTCCGGCGGAGCATCTCCCGGTTGTGGTTCGGCTGGATCAGCCACGCCAGATGAACCAGTGCATCGGCCCCTGCCAACGCTGCTTCCAGGGCGGGTTGATCCTCAGCGGCACTGATGTCCAGGGTGTGCCACTCGACTCCGCGATACGGGGCGGCGTCCTGATCAGGTTGCCGCCGGACCACACCCACCAGCTCCAAGTCCGCGCCCTCTTCAGAACGTGCCCTCTGGAGCCGTTTCAGCAGTTCAGTACCGCCGTGTCCTGTTGCACCGATGATCACAATACGCATGTCTGCTTCTTCCTCAGGTCTGCGGGGCTTCGCCCGTGGAACGGATGCGTTCCAGGACCGCTGTGGTGGAGTGTTCGGGCACGTAGTCCAGGATGGTCACCGTGCCGCCGTAGCGTTCCACCGCCTCGGTTTCCTGGAGCATCTCCGGTGTGTAGTCGCCGCCTTTGGCATAGACATCCGGCCGCAGGAGATCTATGAGCGGTATGGGCGTGGGGGTATCGAAAACCGTGACATGGTCCACGCAGCTGAGTGCCGCAATGACTGCCGCCCGGTCCGCTTCATAGTTGACCGGCCTGTCCGGGCCCTTGAGTTTCCGCACGGAGGAATCGCTGTTCAGCGCCACCACCAGCACATCACCCAGTTGCTTGGCCTGGTTGAGGTAACGGGTGTGGCCGCGGTGGAGTACATCGAAGCAGCCGTTGGTCAGCACAATCCGTTTGCCCTGCCGACGGTGCTCATCCACCTGCCGGGCCAACTCGGCATCCGTCAGTGCTGTATCGGCGAATCCCCGCAGGTGCTTTGCCAGTTCGACGGTGGTACAAACGGAGGTACCTGGCCGGTGGACCACCACATCGGCGGCCGCTTGAGCCAGGTTCACGCTGCTGGTCAGCGGCATTCCCGCGGCCCGGGCGATAGTCAACGCCGCCACGAACGTATCGCCGGCACCCGAAGCTTGTTTCTCCGCCTGCGGCCGCGCCCAGGTCCGGTGGGTTGCCGGCTTTTGCAAGGTGTCGTTACGCCGGATCGTCAAGGTTCCCTCGCGGTCCAAAGTCACGACGACGGCGGCCGCACCTGAGGCGCGCAGGAGCTGGTCAGCGTGGGCTTCCACAAAGGGACACCTGGCAGCGCCTCCGGGAAACTCGGTCCCCAGCAGCCCGGCGGCCTCCTGCGCATTCGGGGTGGCAAGGTCCGGCTTGAGCCCGGCCCAACGTCCTGGATGGTGAGCGTCCACTACCAGCAGCGTGTCCTGCCGGGCATTGGCAGAGCCGGCTTCCGAGGAAACCGGTACGTCGCTTCCGGGACCCAGGTGATCGAAAATTGCATCCCGCACCGCACCGTCCAAAGCGCCCGCTCCGTAGTCGCAGAGAACCACGGCTGATGAGCCGCGGAGGGCTTCCGGGACAGCAGCGGCCATCTGGCGGAGGCCATCAGCGGGGAGCTCCTTGGAGGCATCGTCCAGGCGCAGCATCACCTGCCCGCCGCTGCTCACCCGGAATTTGGTGGTGGTTGTCATGCCTGCATGGGCGACGACGTGCGATACGTCCACTCCCGCCGAGCTGAGCTGATCCAGTAGCGTGTGGCCTCCGGAGTCCTCTCCCACCAGGGAAACAAAGCGAACGTCCGCCCCCATCGCGGCGAGGTTCATTGCCGTATTGGCGGCACCTCCCGGGGCGAAATCGCGGCGCTGGACCTGGACCACAGGGGCCGGGGCTTCGCGGCAGAATCGGTCTATGGTTCCATCCCACCAGCCATCCAGAATGGAATCTCCGATGACCGTCACAACAGGACGTTCCTCGGCCAAGCGACCCGGCAACCAGTCAGCCAAGCCTTCTTGATTGGCCAGGCCTTCTTGATTGGATAGGCGTGCCATGGGGTACCTTCCGATTGGGCTCACAGTTTCCTGTTCCCCTCAGGTACCCCGCGGCGCGGGCTTCACACGACGGACCAAGGAGTTTCCCGCACGGAGTTCCAAGCGCCGCTCCGCAAGCGGGGGCCCGCAGCACAGCCAGCGAAAGGAATCACTCCATGGAGAAACCGCTGACGACTCCGAGCCCCAGCGTGGGTCCAATCCTGGAAAAGTTCAATGACGTCAAGCGAATAGCGGTCCTCAGGGGCGGCGGCTTGGGTGACCTGATCTACACCTATCCCGCCCTCTCTGCGTTGAAGAACGCATACCCCGCCGCCACCATCACGCTCTTGGGCACACCCATCCACGCGGCAGTGGTGGCCGCAACGGAAGGTCCCGTTGACGACGTCCAGATGTTGCCCGTGGCGCGCGGCGTCCACGACGGTCCACGGAACGGCGAGCGCTTTGAGGACGATGCGGAGGATATTGCGGCGCAGGAGGCCTTTGTAGAGGCGATGCGGGCCAAGGAGTTTGATGTTGCGTTCCAGATGCATGGCGGCGGACGCTTCTCCAACCCTTTCCTGCTCCGTCTGGGTGCGCGCCACACAGTGGGCACGCGCACCAAGGACGCGGAGCGGCTGGAACGGAACTTGGACTACATCTATTACCAGAACGAACCGGACCGCTGGCTGGAGCTCGCAGGTTTGGCCGGAGCTCCGCCGATCATCGCTCCTCCCCTTCGCCCGCTACCGGAACATCAAAGGAACATCGCGGGATTCAGGGACCCTCAACGGAGGTCTTTGGTGGTGGTCCACCCGGGTGCCACCGATCCGCGAAGGCGATGGCCGGCGTCGTACTTCGCTGAAGCGGTGGCCGCAGCAGCAGCCGAAGGGGCGCAGGTGTTGATCGTGGGTGACCGTTCAGAGAAGGCCTTGGCGCAGGAAGTGGCGGAATCGGCGGTCCGGCATCTCACTGAGGTGGACAGCAAAGCCGTGCGCTCCGTGGCTGGCGAATTGGACATTGGAGACTTGGCTGCGCTCTTGGCGGACGCCACGGTGATGCTCGCCAGCGACAGCGGTCCGCGGCACCTGGCGCAGGCGTTGGGGACGCCTACGGTAGGAATATTCTGGGTGGGCAACGCCCTAAACGCCGGTCCGCGCGGTCGGAGCCTGCACCGCGTCCACATGTCCTGGGTGACGCGCTGCCCGCGCTGTGGCTCGGACGTCACCCAAGTTGGTTGGACGGCACCGCATTGCGGCCACGACGACACCCTCATCAGGGGCATCGCCGTGGCCGACGTTGTTCAGGACGTCCTGGACCTTACGGCCACGAGCCTTCTTCTGCGGGGCAAATAAGGAGTTCGCGGACCTCGCTGCCGAACGGCTGGGAGAGGGCGAACACCACGGCCTGCGCCACGTTGGCGGGATCGTTGAGCTTGGAATCGTCCTGCGGTTTGTATTGTTCGTCGCGGTCATCGAAGAAGTGCGTTTTCATGCCGCCAGGGATGATGGTGGTGACGCCGATGACTCCCCCTGTTTCTGCGGCCAAGGCCCGGCTGAAGCCGATCACTCCGAACTTCGAGGCGCAGTATGCCGTGGCATCAGGCAGCGCCCGGAGCCCGAGTGTGGAGGCGATGGTGATGGCCCGGCCCCGGGATCCCTTGAGGTACGGCAAAGCTGCCCGGATGACGGACACTGTGCCTAGGAGGTTCACTCCGATGACCTTCTCCCACTCCTCTGCCGGAACGTCGCCCAACTTGCCGCAGCGATCAATGCCTGCGGCAGTGACCACCCCGTCCAGGCCGCCCAGGGTTTCGGCGGCCTCCTTGACGGCAGCTTCCACTGCTTCGCGGTTGGAGACGTCCACTTCCAAGGCTTTGGCGCCGGAGACGTTGCTGACGTCGCGGTCGAAGACGAAGGGTGTGCCGCCGGCGTCGCGGATGGCTTCCACGATCGCAGCGCCAAGTCCGGAGCCGCCTCCAGTGACGATGACGCGGCCGGGTGTTTGCGTGTTCATGCGGTTCCTCTCGGTGATGGGTGATTGGTCAGCTGACCTTGGCAAGCGCTGCAGCCAAGCCGCTGGTGGAGCGTGCCGGGTGGAAGGGCACTGTCACGCAGCGCCCTCCCCAGTCCGCCACCAGGCGGGCTTCCGGCAATACTTCGGGCGTGTAGTCGCCACCCTTGACCCAGATATCGGGCCGGATTTCGCTGAGGCAGGCTTCGGGGGTGTCCTCGCCGAAGACCACCACGGCGTCAACGCATTCGAGTGCCAGCAGCAACTCCGCCCGGTCTTCGACGCTCACGATTGGCCGGTGTGCGCCCTTGAGCCGCCGGACCGATTCATCGGAATTCAGGCACACGATGAGGCAATCGCCCATGCTGCGCGCGGCGGCCAGCGTCCGGGCGTGGCCGGCGTGGAGGAGGTCGAAGCAGCCGCCCGTGGCCACCACCGTGCCTCCTCTGCTCCGCACGGCCCGGGCTAGTTGGACCCCATCCGGATGCAGGTCACCGGGGTCCACCACTTCAAGACCCTTAAGTTCGACGACGGGACTCGCCGGGTTCCCGGAAGTTGACGCCGCAGCTTCGGTCACCGCCGCCAGCGATGCCGCTCCGCCCGCTGCCAGGAATGCCGACGCATCCTCCACTGCCTTGGTGGCAGCCTGCGCGAGGCCGAGCCCGAGCCCCAAGTACACGGCGAGGCTTGCGGCGAGTCGGTCGCCGGCCCCGCAAGGATCACTGACAGTGGTCCTGGGTGCGGGGAAGCCATGCGCCGTGCCATCGGCGGAGATCAGGAACGCCCCGTCTGCACCCGTGGTCACCAGAACGGCGCCACTTCCCCACTTTTGGAGCAGGTATTGGCCAGCTTCTTCGGCACCGGTACGGGACGGGTCCAAGCCTCCCGCTTTGGCGGAGGCCAACGCTTCGGCAAGGTTGGGCGTCACGACGGCGACCCCCTCCACGGGTTGGGAACCGGCAGGATGCGGGTCCCACACCACAGGGACGCGCTTGGCAGCATCTGTGAGGGCGGAACGAATCTCGGCGTTGGCGGCGATTCCTCGGCCGTAGTCGGCCACCACAATGGCATCCGCCGAGGCAATGGCATGGAGCATTTCTTCCGTACAGGCCGGGACGGGAGCCGGCGCGCATCCTTCGTCGAACCGGACCATCGGATGCGTCCCGATCCTCACGCGCGTCTTGGTGGGCGTCGGGGCGAGCGGGGCTCCGGCGAGCACAGACACGCCGGTCAGTGCTCGCCTGAGGTGGCTGGCGCCGTCGTCGTTCCCCAACGCGGTGACCAGCGCGACGTCGTGGCCGTCGTGCGCGAGCACGGTAGCCACCAGACCCGCGCCACCTGCACGACGCCGGATGTCGGCCACGTCCACCACCGGCACCGGCGCGTCGGGGCTAAGCCGCGTGGCGGTCCCGTTGATGTCGACGTCGAGGAGGACATCCCCAACCACGGTGATCCTCAAGGCTGCCGCCCTCCGAAGGAGTTCAATGCCGAGCCGGCCCGTCGGGCTACCTCGGCATCAAAGGCCCGGCACACGGCGTGGACGGCAATGAGGTGGCCTTCCTGGGCGTTCGCGGCGATAGCGTCCACGGTGATGGCTTGATCGCAGGCCTCGGCGAGCGGGTTGGGGCCGGTGCCCGTGAGTGCCCAGGTGGTGATGCCGCGTTCCCGTGCTGCACGGACGGCTTTGAGCAGGTTGGGGCTGCGGCCGCTGGTGGAGAGCAGGATAAGAACATCCCCGGCGCGGCCGTGGGCCCTGACTTGGCGGGCGAAGACTTCCTCAAAGCCGTAGTCGTTGGAGAGTGCAGTGACGGCGGAGGACTCTGCGTGGAGCGAGATCGCGGAAAAGGGCGCGCGCTCCTCGTCGAACCGGCCCACCAGCTCGGCGGTGAGGTGTTGCGCCTCAGCAGCTGAACCGCCGTTGCCAGCCGCCAGCAGCCGTTGCCCGGATAGCAGCCTCTTGGCGAGTTCGGTGCCCCACTCGGATAAGCGTCCCGACTGCGAGCGCAGGGATTCCAGAGCGGGCAGGACGTTGTCCAGGTGTTTGGTGACCTCGGCGATGTGGTTGGAATTGCTGGCGTCCGGGGACCACCGGGCAGGCACGTTATCCGGGAGTGCCGACGGGAGGGTGGATTCTTGGGCCACAAGGCCTTTGATAGTCACAGTGCCGTTCCTTCCAATGGTTCCAAGCGTTCGCCGGCTTGCCGGGACAGTCCTGCCGCCAGAACGGATCGGTAGGCTTTCTCGGTGTCTGCGGCGATGCGTTCCCAGGAGTAGCGGGAACGGGCCCGCCGAGCACCGGCACGGCCCATGTCGGCGCGAAGATCAGGATCTGCCAGCAGCTTTCCCAGCGCCTCGGCCAAGGCTTCGGGGTCACGGGGCGGGACATGCAGTCCGGTCTTCTGATCCACCACGGTTTCCCGCAGCCCACCCACAGCTGCTGCCACCACAGGCACGCCGCAAGCCATGGCTTCAAGGGGCACAATGCCGAACGGCTCATACCAAGGAGCACAGACCACGGCGTCGGCGCTGCGGAAAATTCCGGGCATCGCATCCCGCGGGACCTGGCCACGCATGCTCACTTTGTCCTCGACGCCAAGTTCCTTCGCCAAGGTATGGAGCCGCTGGGCTTCCGGGTCTTCTTCAAGCGTCAGGGCGTCACCGGAACCGCCCACAATCAGCAGTTCCACGTCGTTGAAGCCCGCCTCTGCCAGCAGCGGCAGGGATTGGATGATCAAGTCCACGCCTTTGCGTTGCACCAGGCGTCCCACGCTGAGGATGCGATGCGTGCGGGACTTGGTTTCGGCGTCGGACGTTCCCGGGAACAACGTGAGATCCACACCGCAGGGTGCGACTGAAATTTTGGACCGGCTGATGCCAAGGGCCTTGAGTTCGAAGACCTCATCGGGGCACGTGGCGATGACCCAGTCCGCGGTGCGTCCTACCCACGGTTCCAGCCATTCCCGGGCCGGCGGGCTGGTGTCCGCGGCCCCTTGGTGGCGGCGTTTCACCGATCCGAGGGCATGGAAAGTCTGCACCACTGGTACGGGATCCGCTGCTTGTGCCCGGCGGGATGCTTGGATGGCAGCGAGTCCGGACATCCAGAAGTGAGCATGCAGCACGTCCGGCAGGTGGCCGGCCCAGTCTGCGCAGATCCCGTCCGCCAGCTCTCCCATGTACGGCAGGAGATCGTCTTTGGGAATGCGCCGGGCCGGACCGGCATCCACGTGAACAACGCTGAGTCCCGGCCCAACCTGCACCTTTGCAGGTAGATCGGGGTCATCGCGCCGCGTGTACACCGTGACCTGATGTCCGCGGTCTGCCAGCGCTGAAGACAACGCCGCCACGTGGACGTTTTGCCCTCCGGCGTCAACGCCTCCCAAGGCGGCCAACGGACTGGCGTGTTCGGAGACCATGGAGATTTTCATGGGTGCGTCCTCTCTGTGTGGTGGCGGCGGGCGCCTTGGGGGAGGTCAGCCAGGAGTTGGTCCCAGGCGCCAAGAAACGTGTCCAGCCCATAGCGTTGCAGCGCGGCCTCGCGGGCCACCATGCCCATGGCGTAGGCGTCGTCGGGGTCATCCAGCAGCCGCCGGGCGAACCTCTGGAGATCGCCGACGTCGTTGGAAACCAAGCCTGCACCGCGCGGAATGGCGCGGCTCGCCTCGGTGGTGGCTAGTGCCAGGACGGGCATGCCAAGGTGCATGGCTTCCAGCAGCGCCAACCCGAGCGAGGTCCAGCGCAGGGGATGAAGGTACAGGCGGCAGCGGGCAAGTTCCTGGTGGAGTTTCGGGGCCGGGACGTCACCGGCGATGCGTAGCCTTTCCTCGCTGAGGCCGAATCCCTTGAGGTTCAGTGCTTCGGGCAGGGCCTCTGTCCCCATGCCGAAGACCCGCAGCGGCCCCACACCGGCAAAGCCCGGGAGCAGGTCCGTTCCCGTGACCCGCCCACGCCGGACAGGCTCGTTAACCACCACGCCCATCTCTTCCTGCTCCCCCGTGTACAGGTGTCCGGGGTCCGGGATGCCGTGCTCAATCACCGTGGTGGTTGCCGTTCCCGTGTCCCAAAAGAGTTGATTGAAATGGGTCACGTGGACCACGGGAATGGCGCCCTGGTCCGCCAAGGGGTGCAGGGTGAATGGGACGTCGCCCTTGGGGGTGTTGTGTTCCAGGTACACGGCCGGGAGGTCAACGCCGGGGCTGCGGCCAAGGGTTCGGGCAACTGCTGCGATTTCTTCCGGCCGCTGAAGGACAACAGCGTCCACACTGCCAGGGTCCAGGGTTTCCAAGTCCACTTCCTGCGCGGCGGCAGGCCACTGACGGCCGCCTCGCCCCAAACCCCACGCGCCGCCGTCGGACGTTTTCGGCAGCAGGTACTCATGCCGGCCGCGGACGAATGCCTCCATCCACCCGCCGTGGACGTGCCACACCAGAATCCTCATGGTTTCCACACCTTCCGTCGGGTGGACAGAGATGACACGCCACCCAGGAGCCGTTCAACAGCTTCCACAACCTGTTCCGGGGTCACTGAGCTCAAGCAGGGATGCCCGGCGACAGGGCAAACACGGGCACGGGAGTTCTTGCAGGGCGCCTCCTGGTCGCCCAGCAGTTCCAGCGGGACGCCGTACGGTGCCCATCGGATGGCTGGAACCACCGGGGCGAACAGGCACACTACCGGCGTGCCCACCGCTGCCGCCAGATGGGCGGGACCGGTATTGCCGGTGACTACGACGGCGGCTCCCGCCAGTACCGCTGCGAGCGTCCGGAGGTTGGTTCCACCGCCCAGGTTCCGGGCAGCGGGGCCGGCCACCGTTGCCGTGAGCGAGTTTTCGTCCGGGCCTCCTGTCACCACCACCCGGTGCCCGTACGCCTCCAAAAGTTCCACAGCTGCTGCGTGGTGAAGTGCGGGCCATGCCCTTGCCGGTGCGGCAGATCCCGGATGGACCACAATGTACCGGCCCTCATCAGCCAGCTCATCAGCCACACCTTCAGGGTCCTCGCCGGTGGTGATGCGAAGCTTCCCATCATCCCCGTTGGGCAGCACATACCCGCCGGCCTCTGCGATGGTGAGCGCCCGGATCGCTTCCGGTTGATCCTCCGGGAAATCCTCGCCAGGTTTGAGCCGGACATCCAGGAGCGAGCCCGCGTAGTCCGTTGATGCACCCGTGATTTTTTTGACGCCGGCCAGGCGAAGGAGCATCGCCAGCGGAAGCGGGGACTGGTGGAAGGAGGTAAGAATGACCGCTTCCTGAATCCGCGAACTGCGGACAAACCCGATCAAGCCCCGGGTCATCTCATCCGTGACAGGCGGCGCGGGATTCACAATCCACGGGCACGCCCACGTGTGCACTTGGGTGACTCCTGGCAGTAGCTCCGCTGCGCTCGATCCTTCGGGACCGCAGAGCAGAACCACGTCATTGGGTCGGCTGCCATCGGGGCGGCTTCCGTTCGCCACGGCCCGCAGGGCAGGTCCGGAAAGGAGGACATCGCCCATACTGTCCAGCCGGGCTACCAGGACGCGGCTCATACAGGGGCATCCTGCTCGTCCAAGGTCCGGTCCATAGTCCGGTCCGGAGTCCCGTCCATAGTCCGGTCCGGTGCCTCCGTCAGCAGGAGCTCCACCGCATGGCCCAGGTCCTCCGCAACACGGCCGGCCGCCTCGATCTCTTCGCGTCGCGTGACTTCCGTTGGCACCAACACAGCCTTGACACCGGCAGCAGCAGCCGCCTCCATGTCAGCACCAATGTCGCCAACGAAGGCCGCCTCCTCCGGGCTGATACCCAGGGTGTGGCAGGCGTCCAGGATCATTCCCGGCCGGGGCTTGCGGCAGGCGCAACCGTCCTCTGGTCCGTGCGGACAGAACTCCCACACGTCGAACGGTCCCAGTAACTGATCCACCCGGTGGTTGACGGAGTGCATCTGCTCCACGGTCAACAGCCCACGCGCCACGCCCGACTGGTTGGTTACCACTCCCGTGGCCAGCCCTGCCTGGCGTACTTTTTGCAATGCTTCACGGGCACCATCCATGGGTCGCACCAGCTGCGGATCGCCGTTATATGGCACGTCAACAACCAGTGTTCCGTCGCGGTCAAACAGGACCGCCTTCAACGTTACGGTTCCTCCCATACCCGCAACGTTCCCCGGTTCTCCCGGCGCTAAACAATGCGGCCCCGAGAAGTTTCCTGCAGCTAGACTCCTAGCGGGAGGCCTCCTTGGACACAGTTTTGGACAGTGACGAGAACAACCATCAGCCGCTACTGCTTGCCTTGCGCGCCCTGAAATTGGGGGACCTACTGGTTGCCGTCCCGGCACTGCGGGGCTTGCGCCGGGCGTTCCCCGAGCACCGGATCTTGTACGCCGCGCCTGCATGGATTGCCGAGGCTTTGGAGTTGGTGGGCGGCATTCACCTCCTGCCAACCCCAGGGCTCGATGACCCCCTGACAGTTCCCCGGGGCGCTGTGGACATCGCCGTGAACCTGCACGGAAACGGCGCTGAAAGCCGTTTGCGGATTGACGAACTCCAAGCCAACCGGGTGGTGTCGCATGCTTCACACGGCACTGAAGGGCCTGAATGGATCACCGGCATACCGGAGCGCGAGCGCTGGACGAGGCTGCTCAACTGGCACGGTATCGACGCCGATCCCCTGGACTATCGGCTGAACCGTCCCGCGATTTCGTCGCCGCGTCCCGGCGCCACCGTTGTGCACGTGGGGGCGGCCTATGGCAGCAGGCTGTGGCCGGTGGAACGGTTCGCTGAGGTTGCTGTGGAACTTGCCGCGGGCGGGCACGAGGTAGTTCTCACAGGAGGCACGTCAGAGCGCGGGCGCGCTGAGGAGACCGCAGCGTTGGCCAAACTCAAAGGAGTAAATCTCGACGACGGATTGCTGGCCGGGCGGCAAGGTCTCGCCGAATTTGCGGCCACCATCGCCGAGGCCCGCCTCGTGATCTCAGCAGATACCGGCGCGGCGCATCTCGCGTCCGCGTATGAGCGCCCCTCGGTAGTGCTGTTCGGCCCGGCGCCCGCCGAAGAGTGGGGGCCGCCGCCCGGACCGCACGTGGTGCTGACCGCCGTCGAACTCCGCCGTGGTGATGTGTTTTCAGCGGATCCCGATCCGGCGCTTTTGGCCGTCAGTGTCCGCGACGTTGTGAACGCAGTGGAGGGGCTGCGCTGTTAGAAACCCGCTTCCGGCGGTAACCCGGGTTGTCATTCCAGGCTTTTAGGGCGCCGTCCCGTCCTGCAGTTGGGCTTCTTCGTCCAACAGTTGTGTTTGGAGGGACACCAGGATTTTGGAGAGCTTGCGCGACACCTGCATCTGCGACATTCCCAACCCCTCCGCGATGGTGGACTGCGTTTCCTCCCGGTAATAGCGTCGGTACAGCAAGTGCCGGTCCTCAGCGCTCAGGCCGCGGATGGCGTTGCGCAGAGCCAGCACGTCCTCCAGCCGATCCGTGGGGCAGCCGAACGCTGAAAGCGATCCTTGGAGGCCATCACGCCCCTCGGACGCGGGCACGTCGAGGGAATCCGGGCGCTTGCTGGTGCCGGCCATGAGTGCTTCGCGGGCCTGGCACGGCTCCAACTGCAAATCTTCGGCCACCTCCTCCGGAGAGGGGGTGCGTTGGAGTGTTTGGGTCAATTCCTCCGTCCGGGCCAGCACTTGGCGCCGGACATCCTGGATGATCCGTGGTGGGCGGACCACCCAGCAATGGTCGCGGAGGTAGCGTTTTACCTCACCCGCGATGGTAGGTGCGGCGTAGGCGGGAAAACTGACCCCTTTTGCCTCGTCATAGCCGCGCGCCGCCTTGATGAGGCCCATGTACGCCACCTGCCTGACGTCGTCGAGGTCGTGAGTGTGGGCGGAATATCTGGTGGCTATGGACTTTGCCAGATTGAGGTGGTCCAGGACCAGGCTGTCCTGAAAGCTCTGGCGGATTCTGCCTTCCGGCGCTTGGGTGGGGGGACGTGTGGGGACGCCAAAGGGTGGGATCTGTCGCATGGGGCTTCAATCCTCGGACCTGCTGGTTAGGGTGAGCCCACGGCAAGACTCCTTAAAAAGAGAAGCACACTTACTATTAGCTTTCAACGGGTTCTCGGGGTTAGTCTCGAAAGGTAGCCAAATCAGGGATTGGAGTTCCGCATGGAAGAACCTCAGCTCGCCGAGCCGACTACAGTCGTGGCCGATATCCAAGACCTGCTGCTCGATACCCCTGACGTTGAAGCCTTCCTGGAGGAGCTGGCCAGGCACTCGGCCGGCATGTTCAGCACCCCCGGAAACGAGGTCTACTGCGGCATCACGCTCATGCGACACCGCTCCGCCGGGACGGTGGCCAGCAGCGGTGAGCGCGCCCGGATGCTGGATGAACTGCAGTACAACTTCGACGACGGGCCGTGCTTGCGTGCCTGCCGTGAAATCACCCAAGTGCACATACCTGATTTCGCCAAAGACAACACCTGGCCGGAGTACAACAAGATCGTCACTGAACACGGCATCCGGTCCGTCTTGGCAGTGCCATTCCCCCTCAGTGATGACGCTGCAAGGGCTGGCCTCAACCTCTACTCCGAACACCCCAATGCCTTCGACCAAGCCGCCGTGCAGCGCGCCAACGACTACGTGCAGCAGGCGTCCAAGGGCCTGCGCCTGGCTGTCCTGATCGCCGAGCACAGCCAGACAGCCAACAACCTCCGGGCAGCCATGGAATCCCGTACCGTGATCGACGTGGCAACAGGGATCATCATCGCGCAGAACCGCTGTACCCAGGAGGAAGCGATTGAACTCATCAAGAAAGCCTCCAGCAACCGGAACGTCAAGCTCCGGGTAGTTGCGCAGGCCATTGTTGAATCGGCGGGCGGCGGGACCGTTCAGACATACTTCAAGTAACGCTGCTGCTTTGAGGCGCCACCCCAGCTCCTAGCCCTGCATCGCGCCTATGATGGCGCCCATGGCGGTGAACGTGACTACGTTGTAGCTGGCATTGATAGCGAACAGAGTCAGGCTTTGGCGTTCGAACAGGTAGTTCACGCCGAGCGCTGTTGCTACCCATCCCAGTCCAGCGGCCAGGCCGGCGAAGGTTCCGAATGCGAGCCCACCACGGCCAATGAACGCGGCCAGGAAAACAGCCATCACCACGGCAAGAAGGAACGAGCCCACAAAGACGCGAACCGTTCCGGACTTCAGCTGCTCATCGCTGACACCGGCCGCCTTTTGCCATGGCTTGGCGAACAGCAGCGAGTACCAGAGTCCGCCGACCACGAACGTCGCCAGCGCAGCCAACAGCACGGCGAGCCAATTGATCTGAAGGTCCATCGCTGTCCTCTCAAGAGCGGGTAGATCCTGAGATGACTGTAAGTGCTTCAGCCCGCGGGGTCTTGTAAAAAAACCGCAGGCTAGCTGGTGACTTCCTCCAGCGGGACGAACGTGGCGTACTCCGCACCATAGCTCTGCACCACCTGCAGGTACTCCGTTGGCGTGTACCCACTGAAGCGCCTGAAGGACCGGATCAGGTGCGGCTGATCGTAATAGTCGGCCAAATGAAGAAGCTCGCGGCCCGGCACCGAGCCCTTCGGCAGGGCCGCCGCTTGGTTCACCATCCTGTTGAAGCGGCATACATCCGAATACGCTTTTGCCGTGGCTCCGCAGTCCCGCATCATGATCCGCTCCAGCGTGGACGGGCTGACACCCAGATCCTTGGCCAGCACGCCGATCGCTACGTCCTCCTGCGCCAGGATTTCTGTAGCTTTCTCCACCCTGGGATCCGCCCGGTAGCTGGGCCTTAGCCGTTGGTGGAGGAAGGTGCTCAGGGCCCCGAACGCCTGCTCGGGTTCCGCGTCGGTGAGGTGCGTGCGTAATTCCGAAAAACCCGGGAATACAGTCTCGGCGTCCACCACACGGTTCTGGAACAACGACGGCGGTTGGCTGGTGAACGCTGCCAAGCCAAAGGGAGTCAGGCGGGCACCAACGTTGAAGAGCTGGTCCGGGTTTTCGCTGATCAAGTAGCTGCGCTGAAGGCCCGCATAGAAACCCGTGGACACTTCAGTTGAGCCGGCTTCCGTCCGGGTGGTGCCCGTGCCGGCTTCCGGGACGTTGCCGGCTATGCCTGTTTCCGGCGGGCTGATGAGCCTGTAAGGGTCGGAGAGGTTCAGGATCAGGTGCGCAGACGGCCCGGGGAGGATCTTCTCGTACCTTGCCTGCGGCTCAGCGCGGACAAACCACAGCCCGGTGACGAACGGCTGGAGCCCGGGAGGTGGTGGGCATTCTTCATAGAACACAGGCCCAGTCTAGGCAGCTCAGCGCCTCGGAGCCCGCCTTTGTTCGCAACCCCCGCCGCTCAGCGGTGAGGGTTGCGAACCGGAGGTGTGTTGGCCACAGCGGTTCGCCCGGCTAAGACGAGCGGCAGTTACAGGAGGCTGCGCAAAACCTGTGCCGCGCCGTCGTCGAGCACTGAAGCGGTGACCTCATCCGCGACGGCAATGACCTCGTCAGGCGCCTGGCCCATGGCAACGCCGCGGCCGGCCCACGTGAGCATCTCGATGTCGTTGCGGCCATCGCCCACGGCAACCGTGTTGGCCTGGTCCGTTCCGAGCTTGTGGCGCAGAACCTCCAAGGCGCTGGCCTTGGTGACGCCCTCGGCTGCGATGTCCAGCCAGGCGGTCCATCCCACCGAGTACGTCACGCCGGAAAGTCCGATGTGCCTGATGGCCTCATTGAACTCATCCGAGGTGTTCTCGCTGCTGAAGACCACTACGCGGACTGCCGTGGCATCCAACATGGTCTGGAAGTCGACGCCGATGGACTCCACACCGAAACTGGGATCCTGGAAGCGCTCCGTGGAGAGGAAGTTTCCGTCCTCATCCTCCAGGGCGTACTTGGCGTTGGGCAGCCGTTCCCGCAAGGCCTTCAGAGCCGGAGCGGGGTCGAACGTTGCCTTATGGATGATCTCGTAACCCTTCTCCAACGACGGATCAAGGCGGAGGGTCACACCACCGTTACAGCACACGGCGTAGCCTCGCTCGAGGCCGATCTTCTGGATGATGGGAAGCGTCGCATTGAGCGAGCGGCCGGTGGCAATCATGACGTCGTGGCCGCTTGCAACCACAGCCTGGGCGGCGGTGCGAACTCCCTCCGACATGTGGCCGTCGTGGTCCACGAGTGTGCCGTCCACGTCCAATGCCACCATGTACTTGTTGTTGTTATTTGGCTGGTCATCGATGCCAGCAACTGGAGTATCAGTCAAAATAGTCATACTTACAGTAGAGCAGACACCCCGGACACTGAACTAGGACCGGCGCCACAGCTGCGCGTTAACGCACGGTGAATACCTGTTCCGAGTTTCACCCTCTACCGGACAATTCACCCCCGCATCCGCCGGTGAATTGTCCACATAACGGTGAACAACCGAACCCTTTCCACATAGCCCTACTGAGCGGGAGTCACGTGAATCCCTATGCAGCAACAGTGGTTCATGGACTACCAGAACGAATTCATAGTGGCTGCCCGGCACCGGCTCGAATCAGGATCCGCACGGCAGCTCAGCAGACGGTACAAGAAGGGTGAGCTTGTCCGGGTACGCCAGGGCGTATACGTGGACAAACAGCATTGGCTGGGGCTCAAACCCTGGGATCGATACGCTGCAACCGCACGGGCCGTGGCAGCGGAGAACCCTTCCGCGGAGTTTTGCTTCGAAACAGCCGCGTTACTCTGGGGACTGCAGATGGTCGGCGTTCCATCGCACATCCACCTTGCCAACGCCTCGCGCGGGCATGCCGGCGCTCGAAAGCCGAGCACCAGCGCAGCCACCCTGGATTCCTCGGGAACCAGCGGTCTGGAGCGGATCCGCGGATATGGCATCTACCGGCACTACTACTCAACCGACACCGTGTACCTGCGCGGGTTGCGACTCACAGGACCGGCGCGAACGGCCGTTGATGTCCTGGCCAGGGGTTCGTTCACCAAGGGCGTCACCTTGGCCGATCACGCGATCAGTGCAGCAAGGTTTCCGTCGCTTTTCATGAGCAAAGCGGCACTTAGCGCGGCAGCCGAGGGCCTTGCTTCCGAGGCCAAGAGACAACGCGTAGAGCACATTCTGAGATTTGCTGACGAGAATTCCGGCTCCGCGGGCGAGTCACTTAGCCGCGCCCAGATGCGCCTTCTCGGCTTCCCTGCTCCGGAGTTGCAGTGCGAGTTCCGCGATGCCATGGGGTTCGTTGCCCGTACGGACTTCTTTTGGCGGGACCAACGAGTAATCGGAGAGTTCGACGGCGATGCAAAGTACTTGAGGGACGAGTATCTGGGTGGACAGAGCACCAGGGAAGCGGTCCTCGCCGAGAAGAAACGTGAGGACAGGCTGCGTGCTCTCGGGTTCAAAGTAGTGCGATGGGACTGGGCAACGGCCAACAATCCCGCCTTGTTCACGGCAAAACTCCTCGCGGCTGGGCTGACCCCGCAAAGAAACACCCTCCTACGGACAATTCACCCGCGCACTCGAGGGTGAATTGTCCGTAGGAGGGTGACAAGTGGAATCTAGAGAACCGGGAGAACCTCAAGGCCGCCAAGGTACTTCTGCAGCGCCTTGGGAACGTTGACGGAGCCGTCCGGGTTCTGGTGGTGCTCAAGGATGGCAACAATCCAGCGCGTAGTGGCAAGCGTGCCGTTCAGCGTGGCAACGGCTCGGGTTCCCTTGGCAACACCTTCGTCGTTGACCACGCGTTCCCGGATGTTGAGGCGACGCGCCTGGAACGTGGTGCAGTTGGAGGTGGAAGTGAGCTCGCGGTAGGCGTTCTGCGTGGGGACCCAGGCTTCACAGTCGAACTTGCGTGCCGCGGACATGCCCAGATCACCGGCAGCCGTATCGATCACGCGGTAAGGAAGCTCGCACTTTGCCAGCATTTCCTCTTCCCAAGCCAGCAGGCGCTCGTGCTCGGCAGCGGCTTCCTCCACAGTGGTGTAGATGAACATCTCCACCTTGTTGAACTGGTGCACGCGGATGATGCCGCGGGTGTCCTTGCCGTGGGAGCCGGCCTCGCGGCGGTAGCAGGAGCTCTGGCCTGCGTAGCGGATGGGGCCGCCAGAGAGGTCCAGGATCTCGTCTGCGTGGTAGCCCGCGAGGGCCACCTCCGAGGTTCCCACGAGGTAAAGGTCGTCTTCGGCGAGACGGTAGATCTCGGCGTCGTGCTTTACGTCAAAACCGGTGCCCTGCATGGTCTCGGGGCGCACCAAAGTGGGGGTGATCATGGGGACGAAGCCGGCGTCAATCGCCTGCTCCATGGCCATCTGCAGCAGCGCCATTTCCAACCGTGCACCGACGCCGCGGAGGAAGTAGAAACGCGAGCCGGACACCTTGGCGCCACGCTCCATGTCAATGGCACCGATCAGCTCACCGATTTCCAGGTGGTCTTTCGGCTCAAAATCCTTGAACTCGCGGGGAGTGCCTACGGTCTTGACCACAACGTAGTCGTCCTCGCCGCCCTCGGGGACTCCGTCAACAACAAGGTTGGGGATGACCCGCAGCAGCTCTTCCTGCTTGGCCTGCGCTGCGGCAGCCTCGGCGGAAGCGGCCTTGACCGAGTTGGCCAGCTCTTTGACCTCGGCCAGGAGGGCCTGCTTTTCTTCGCCCTTGGCCTGAGCCACCTTCTTGCCGAAAGCATTCTGCTCGGCACGCAGGGTTTCGTGGCGAATCAGCGCGGCACGGCGATCGGAGTCAGCGGAGATGATCGCGTCCACAACGGACTCGTCGGCGCCACGGGCGCGCTGGCTGGCCCGGAACTTGTCCGGATTTTCGCTGAGGTCTTTTACGTCGATCACCAGACAAGAGTATTCGAATCTGCCGTGGTTTTCCGGCCCGCAGCGGGCAAAGTCCCTCCGTCACGGGCGTGAGGCAAGAGGAGACTGCCCGGGAGGATAGTGTGGGAGCACCATGAGCGACTGGATCCTGTACCTGATTCTCGCTGGGGGCGTGGTTTTTGCCGTCTCCAGTTGGTGGGGTGTGCGCCGACTTAAAGCCCGCCACATCAGGAGCGCGGTCCGGGAGGACTCACACAAGCCCGGCCCCGGGGACCAGCGCGTGGCGGTCATCCTCAATCCAGTGAAAAACAACGCCGAAGAGGCCCGCCAAGCCATCATCGACGCCTGCGATCTAGCCGGCTGGGACCCGCCCAAGTTCTTTGAAACCACAGTGGACGACCCCGGTTACGGTCAGTCGCGCCAAGCGCTGGCGTACGGGGCCGACGTCGTTCTGGCGTGCGGCGGCGACGGTACAGTGCGCGTTGTGGCAGAGTCGCTGGCGCACAAGAACGTTGCCATGGGCCTTGTCCCGCTGGGCACCGGTAACCTGCTGGCCCGCAACGTGGATCTTGACGTGACCGACCTCGCTGACTGCATCCAGGTGGCGTTGTTCGGCAACCAGCGCTACATCGATACCGCCACCATGGGCGTGGATAACGACATCACGGGCGAGTCAGCGAAGCACACGTTCCTGGTCATCGCCGGCATGGGCCTGGACGCCGAGGTTGTGGGTGACACCAAGGAAGACCTGAAGAAGAGCGTTGGTTGGCTCGCCTATACGGAGGCAGGCGTCCGCCACCTGCCCGGGCGCCGCAAACGCGTCACCATCACCATGGACGACCAGCCCGAGCAGGCACGCAAGATCCGCAGTGTACTGTTTGCCAACTGTGGCCTGATTCCCGGCGGCATTGATTTCATCCCTCAGGCCATGATTGATGACGGAATGCTGGACATTGTGGTGATGAGTCCTCGCAGTGCTTTCGGCTGGCTCGCCATGTACACGAAGGTTTTGTTCAAGCACAAAGCGAACCTGCCGATGATGAGCTTCTACCGTTCAGGGAAGGTCATCATCCGCAGCCAGGAACCCATGGCCACCCAGCTGGACGGCGACCCCTCAGGCGAGGCGACAACCGTCACCGTGCAAGTGGAGCCGGCGTCCCTGCTGGTGCGGGTGCCGAAAGCCAAAACCGTTTAGAGAGCACCGACGTCCGGTTTCGCAGCATCCCTCTCGGCTTCCTCAGTGGCCGCTTTGGCAGCAGCGCGGGCCTCAGCCTGCTCCTTGATCATCGCTTGTTCTTCTTCAAAGCGGAGTCGGTCAGCGCGATCAGCTTCATCGCCATTCCAGTCGTCCTGGTTATCGCCAGTGGGCTTCGGATTGACGATCATGCCCTGGCCGTCTTTGTCATCCCGGTGGACAGACATGACCGCTCCTTTCATTTGCCATTCATCCATCGTTTATGGATCAGGCAAGCATACGCACAGAAGCATTCTTGCGAAAGGGCAGACGCTCCGCCTGTGGATAGCGGGCTAGGAGCCCCTCAGGATTGAATCCACCCACGCGTGCGCCGAAGCGAAAGCAGCGTCAGAAGTGTGCGGAGCAACCACGGCCGGCTGCTTGTCGGCACGGGCATATGAGCCCAGGAACCGGGTTGCCGGACTGATCCGGTGCAGGCCTGCAAGCGCGTCAGCCACCCGCGAATCAGTGGCGTGCCCATCAGCGTCGATGCTGAAAAAGTAGTGGCCCAGGTATTGTCCAGTGGGCCGCGATTCGATGCGGCTCAGGTTCACGCCGCGGGACGCGAATTGGTCCAGGATTTCCATGAGTGCGCCCGGGTGGTCCTCCGGCAGCGGCACCACCACGGTGGTTTTGTCCGCGCCCGTTCGGTCCGGAAGAAGCCCGGGCTTGCTCACCAGGATGAACCGGGTGACAGCCTCGGGGTTGTCGCCAATGTCCTCGGCCAAGACGTTGAGACCGGGTTGTCCGGCAGCAACCAACGGGGCACAAATGGCTGCGTCATAGGGAGCGTCGTCCTCCAGCAGGCCCATGGCGGATGCCGCCGTCGAGGATCCGGGGACGTAATCGGCCTGCGGGAGGTGCCCATCCACCCACAGACGGCATTGCGCCCAGGCATGGCCGTGCGTCGAGATCCGCTTGATGTCCGAAAGCTCGACGCCGGGCCTCGCCACAAGCACGAAGGTGATGGGGACAAGGGCCTCACGGATGATCCGGAGCTCTTGGCCCGTGGCAATCGCGTCCAGCGTGGCAGTGACCCCGCCCTCCACCGAGTTCTCGATGGGCACCATGGCCGCGTCAGCCTCTCCGGCCCGGACCCGATCCAGCGCCGTATTGACGTTGGTGCACGGGACTCGAGTGGCGTCGGCAGCCCCAGGGACCTGCATGAGGGCAGCTTCGGTGAAGGTGCCCTCGGGGCCGAGGAAGGTGTAGGTGACTGCTGACATCGGAGATATTCCTTGCTGGTTATATACGCGGGTTACAGAACTACCGGCTTGAGCCCGTTATCCGAAACCATGGGTTTCCCCGCCTCAAACCACATGTCCATGCCACCGGCGACGTTCACGGCAGAATAGCCCTGCCCCACGAGCCACTGGACAGCGCGGAATGACCGGCCTCCGGTGCGGCAGATGACAAAGAGATCGTCATCCGGGTCAAGTTCGTCCAGGCGTGCCGGCAGCTGGTCCATGGGGATGTGCACTGCACCTTCCGCGTGCCCAGCCACCCATTCGTAGTCTTCGCGGACGTCCAGAATGCTGGCATCTGCCGGAATGTCGCCCACAGGTACGGTATCGAAGTCGCTCATGGCGTTCCCTTCCCATCGATTTAGTCCAGCATCCAGCCTAGTCCCCGATGCATGGCACCGTAACTTCACGGGACACCGCAACGCCACGGAATCACCTGCCCTTGCTTCCCGGCGCCAGGACGTTAAGACTGGGACGGAAGCGCCTTCCCACCCCCGGCCCGTTAGGAGTGCCCGAATGACCTCTGGACAAGCAACCATTCTGGCGACCTCCGGCGGCTACAAGCCGGGTGAGCGGACCCGGATCGAGTTCAACCACCTGATGCACTACGCAGTGGAGCTCTCGGGCGTCAGCGGCCGGGCACCCCGGGTGACACATATCGGGACTGCATCCGGTGATCAGCGCTGGTGGGCTGCGGAAATGGACCAGGCAGCACGCATTGCTGGGTTCGATTTCAGTCATCTCAACCTCTTCACCATGCCCAACATCGAGGACCCGGAAGCGCACCTCCTGGAGCAGGATGTTGTGTGGGTGAACGGCGGCTCGGTGGTGAACCTGCTGGCTGTGTGGCGGGCGCACGGACTGGACGGAATCCTGCGGAAGGCTTGGGAGAGCGGAGTGGTATTGGCTGGCGTTTCGGCAGGGTCCATCTGCTGGTATCAGGGTGGTGTGACCGATTCTTTCGGCCCGGAACTCAAGCCTGTCACCAATGCTCTGGGCTTCCTCCCCTACGCCAACGGCGTCCATTACGACTCCGAGTTGCGGCGCGCCCCGGCCATCCACAAGCTGGTGGCCAACGGCACGCTCGGCGAGACCCATTGCACGGACGACGGCGTCGGGCTGGTTTACCGGGGAACGGAACTGGTGGAGGTGGTGTCCGAAGTGAAGAACAAGGCTGCCTTCCGGGTGACAGCCGGCGCCGGCGAAAGCGTGGACGCTGTTGCTGTGGAGGAACGGTTGGAGCCACGATTCCTTGGTTGAGCCTCCCCTGCAAGAAATTTCGCAACTGACAGCCGTTGAGCTCCGCAATGCCCTCGCTGCGGGCGATCTCTCCGCCCGGGAAGCCGCCGAGCATTTCCTCCGGGAGATCGAATCGCGGAACAGGCAACTGGGTGCCTTTGTCACCGTCACGGCCGAACAGGCGCTCAGGGATGCCGAGGCTGCAGACGCGCTGCACGCCAGGCTGGCCCGGGAGGGCCGCCGCGAAGACCTCCCCGCCCTCCACGGCATGCCCACCGCCTTCAAGGACCTCACGGATGTGGCCGGCGTGCCCACCACGCACGGCAGCGCAGCCCTCGAGCACAAACCAGCTCCGGAGGACGGCGCCCTCTCAGCTACATTGAAGGCGCAGGGCGTCATCTCGCTGGGCAAGACCCAGGTTCCGGAATTTGGACTTACGGCCTACAGCGAAAACCGGGTGGCACCGCCGTCGCGCAATCCGCATGCCTTGGGACGAAGCTCGGGCGGGTCGTCGGGCGGCAGCGCTGCCGCGGTGGCTGCAGGGCTGGTTCCGTTCGCGCCGGGTACCGACGGCGGCGGCTCCATCCGGATTCCAGCAGGCGCCTGCGGACTGGTGGGCCTAAAGCCGGGACGGGGCTTGGTGCCAGGCGGCGCCAGCGCGGGCGATGCCGCTAAATTGGTGGTTGCCGGGCCGCTCGCCCGGACCGCGGCAGACGCAGCACTGCTGATGGACGCGCTGGTCCCGCGGGATCAAGCGCCCGACGGCGGATACCTCGCCAAGGTGGGGCAGGCACCGGAGCCCTTGAGGATCGGGGTGAGCTTGGACAGCCCGTGGGCCGGTATCTACCCGTTCCAGATCGACGAAGAAGCAGCTGATGCCTTGGAGCTCGGGACCAAGCTGCTGGAAAAAGCCGGCCACAGCGTCACCGAGGCCGGCATCCGCTACGACAACCGCTATCCCGAAGCGTTCACAACAGCCTGGACTGCCGGCGTCGGGAGTGCCCGCATAGCACCCCAGCGTGAGGCGCTGCTGACCCCGTTGACCCGGACGTTCCGGCGTCGGGCGCAACAGCGGAGCGCCTCTAAAGTCAATGAAGCGCTGAGTTTCCTGCGGCAATTCGAGCACGACACCTTGGCGCAGTACGCGGAGTGGGACCTGATCCTCATGCCCACTTTGGCGCAGACACCGCGGCCCATCGGCTGGTTCACCGGCGGCGGCCACAGCGGCGAGCCGTGGCCGAGCGAGTGGGCCGGCGATGCCGATGAGGACTACAAACGGCAGTGCGAGTACGCTCCGTGGTCCTCCATGGTGAACGTCTGTGGGCTCCCGGCCATCAGCATCCCGGTGCACACAACTGCCTCAGGGTTGCCCATGGGAATTCAGATCATCGGCCGGCCGGGATCTGAACTGCAACTTCTCCAGCTTGCAGCCGTCCTGGAGGCCCGGTAACCAGCACGTCTAACATATGGAAAGTGGTTGCCCCGGGCATTGATCGATGTGACAATGCCCGCAGTCAGTGCCAGCATTGAGAAAATGAGCACACCTCAAACCACGGCTGAGTCCGCAAAGCCAGCGGGCGATACGTCATTCTTCGGCCACCCAAAGATGTTGGCCAGCCTCTTCTCCGTGGAAATGTGGGAGCGATTCTCCTTCTACGGCATGCAGGGAATCCTGCTCTACTACATGTACTTCACCGCCGAGCAGGGCGGTCTTTCCATTGACCAGGGACTCGCTGCTGGTTTGGTGGGCGCGTACGGTGGTGGCGTTTACCTGTCGACGATCCTCGGCGCCTGGCTCGCCGACCGTCTCTTCGGCTCCGAAAAAGTTCTGTTCGGCTCGGCCATCATGATCATGGCCGGCCACATCGCACTGGCGCTGCTTCCGGGCGTTCCGGGCCTGATAGCGGGCCTTGTGCTCGTAGGTATCGGCTCCGGCGGCTTGAAAGCCAATGCCACGGCATTGGTGGGCACCCTCTATGGCGAGAAGGACGAGCGCCGCGACGCCGGCTTCTCCATCTTCTACATGGGCATTAACATCGGCGGGCTCATCGGCCCGCTGGTGACCGGCTGGCTGCAGACGAGCTACGGCTTCCACGTGGGCTTCGGCGCCGCAGCCGTGGGCATGGCCATCGGCCTGGTCATCTACGCGTTGGGCCGCAAAAGGCTCCCCGAGGAAGCGCACCGCGTTCCCAACCCGCTCCCGGCGAAGGACCGCACCAAGTATGGGCTCATCTTCCTGGCCATCCTGGTTGTCATCGGCGTACTGCTCGGAACGGGGCTCGTCAACGCCAACAACCTCGCCAGCAGCATGGCCTACGCCGCAATTGGCGCCGCTGTGATCTACCTGTTCCTGATCTTCCGAAGCCCGCTGGTCACCGGCATTGAGCGCAAGCGCGTGGTCGCCTTCATCCCCTTGTTCATTGCATCGGCCGGGTTCTGGGCACTGTTCCAGCAGCAATTCACCTTCATCGCTGTGTACTCGCAGGAGAAGCTGGACCGCAACCTGTTCGGCTGGGAAATGCCGGCCGCCTGGGTTCAGTCCATCAACCCGGTGTTCATCATCATCTTCGCCGGCGTCATGGCTGCCCTCTGGACGAAGCTGGGTTCCAAGCAGCCGAGTTCGCCGCTGAAGTTCTCCGCCGGCCTGTTCATCATGGGACTGGCATTCCTGGCGTTCATCCCGCTGGCCGGCGAGGGCAAAACCCCGCTCCTGGCGCTTGTGGGCATCCTGTTCATGTTCACCTTGGCCGAACTGTTCCTCTCCCCCATCGGCCTGTCCGTGAGCACCAAGCTCGCCCCGCAGGCGTTCCACACCCAGATGGTGGCCTTGTTCTTCCTGTCCGTCTCACTCGGCACCACGCTGGCCGGCATCCTCGCCGGGCTCTACAACCCCGACGACGAACTCCCGTACTTCCTGGGGATCGGCGGGGTGGCTGTGGTCCTGGCCGTTGGCTTGGCTGCGGCTACGCCCGCGATCAAGAAGCTGATGGGCGGCGTTCGCTAGGCTTCCCGGCATACGGCACGCAACCTTAACGACGGCGACCCTTGGGTCCGGTGGAAATCCCACCTGACGCAAGGGTCGCCGTCGTACGCGTCTTAGTAGTTGTAGCGGCCGCTGCTTGACGCGCCAATGGCGACGAAGAAGATGATGCCCAAGATGAGCGTCAGCGCCACGCCGAGGTAACCCATCACCAGGCCGGCGATCGCCATGCCCTTGCCTGCAGGCTCACGCTTCAGGGCGAGGTGGCCCAGAATCACGGCTGCAATCTGCGGGAGGATGAAGAACCCGAAGCCAACGTAGACGGCGATGCCACAGCACATGCTGGCAATGCTCAGGCCCTTGGGCTCAGCCTGCATGGCGTAGTAGGCGGGCTGGCCGTAGGGTGACTGCGGCTGACCGTAAGGCTGCTGGCCGTAGGGCTGCTGGTTGAACGCCTGCTGCTGGTACGGGCTGGGCGGCTGGCCGTAGGGCGAGGGGGGCTGCTGGCTGTAATCACCCGGCGTGTACGGGTTCTGGCCTTGCGAGCCCTGCTCGTAGGGCGGGATCGGCTGGGTGGCGTTGGCGCCATACTCCGGCGTGCCGTACTCCGGCGCGCTCTGCTCCGGCGCATTTTGCTCCGGCCCGCTCTGCTCCGGCGCGCTCCCGGCGGACGGGCCCTGATGGGACGTGCTCGACTCGGGCGCACTGAACTGTGCGGGCGGGACGTACTGGGGCGGTTCGTAGCCCGCAGGCTTATCCTCGTTGCCCTTGGATGGCTGGTCTGACATAGGTATCCCCCTGGATGTGGTCTTTGGTCCCAACACTACCGCCGCCAGGGGCGCCACATAAGGTAGCGCCCGGCCCGCGCGTGTGCCACCGAATCACGTAGGGGCATATTCATGCATACGCATGGAATATTTTCGAGCCGGACTTGGTTTTCATCGATAGCGACCTAAATCATCGCTCACCAACGAAATCTGCGGGGCTTTGTCCCGCAAAGGAGGAATCATGGGTAACTTCGAAGGCAAAACCGCGCTCGTCACCGGCGGAGGCTCCGGCCTCGGGGAAGCAATCAGCAAGGACCTCGCGAAGAACGGCGTCAACGTTGTTGTTGTGGACGTCAACCTCGACGCCGCCACGCGCGTAGCCGAGCAGATCACGGCCGACGGCGGCACGGCAGTACCGTTCCAAGGCAACACTGCAGTGGCCGAGGACAGCAAGAAAGCCGTCGACTTCGCAGTGGAGACGTACGGAGCCCTCAACTACGCCGTCAACAATGCCGGTATCGGCGGCGCCAGTGCTCCCGTTGGAGAAATCGACATCGAAGACTGGGACCGGGTCATCGCCATTAACTTGAGTGGCGTCCTCTACGGAATGCGCTACCAAGTCCCGGCCATCCTTGCCGCTGGCGCATCCGAGGGCGCCATTGTGAACATGGCATCGATCCACGGCGCCGTAGCCGCTCCCGGCAGCGCCGCGTACACCGCAGCCAAGCACGGCGTTGTGGGCATGACCAAGAACGCTGCCGCTGAATACGGAGCTCAGGGCCTTCGCGTCAATGCAATCGGCCCCGGCTACATCGACACTCCCTTGCTGGCCGCCGCGCCGAAGGAAGTTGTCAGCGGGCTCGAAGCGAAGCACCCGCTTGGCCGCTTGGGCACGGCCGAGGAAGTCGCGAACGTCACCACGTTCCTCCTCTCCGACAAGGCCAGCTTCATGACCGGCTCCTACGTGCTCGTCGATGGCGGCTACACCGCCGTCTAGCGTTCCTAGTTTCGTTCCCACTGGGTTGTTCGCTACCCCTACCCCCGATCGCACCCCTAACCTCTGGAGCGAATGGCGCGAAAGGGTGCGCCACCGGTGAACAAGTGGCGCACCCAAGGGGAACGGGTGCGCCTGCTGTGGTGTGAACGGGGAATGAATCTTTGCTGACTCGGCGGTTTTTGTCCTGACGTAACAACGCCATTCGGCGTCACAGGGGCCGGATCGGCGGACATTTCGTGTCAGCTGACGCCAAGGTCTGGCATGCTGGACCCCATGGCTAGCCGAGCGGGCACAGTTGCCCTTCCCCAGGACCTTGTTGACATCACAGCCCTGCTGGACGCGTACTTCGACGTAACTCCAGATCTGGGCGACCCTGCGCAGCGCGTGGCATTTGGTACGTCCGGGCACCGCGGATCCAGCTTGAAGGCGTCGTTTAACGAGCCGCATATCCTCGCGATCACGCAGGCAATCGTCGAATACCGTGGCCGTCAGGGCATCACCGGGCCGCTGTTCATCGGACGTGACACCCACGCCCTCAGTGAGCCGGCGCAGAACTCAGCACTGGAAGTACTAGCTGCCAATGGCGTCACCGTTCTGGTGGACGCACGCCACGGTTATACCCCGACGCCGGCGCTGAGCCACGCCATTCTCAAGTACAACCGCGAAGCCGCCCCGGGCACTCCCCAAGCTGACGGCATCGTGGTCACCCCCAGCCACAACCCGCCAGGTGATGGCGGCTTCAAATACAACCCTCCGCACGGCGGCCCCGCTGACACGGACGCAACGGGTTGGATAGCTGACCGCGCCAACCAGTTGCTTGAGAACGGCCTCCGCGGGGTCAAGCGCATGCCGTTGAACGATGCCCTGGCCGCCGACACCACCGGCAAGTTCGACTTCCTCAGCAGCTATGTGGACGACCTCCCTTCCGTGCTAAATCTTGACGCCATCCGGAACGCCGGCGTCCGCATCGGGGCTGATCCCATGGGCGGCGCGTCCGTTGACTACTGGGGCGAGATCGGCGAGCGCCATCAGCTGAACCTCACGGTGGTCAACCCCACCGTGGATCCGCAGTGGGCTTTCATGACCCTCGACTGGGACGAGAAGATCCGCATGGATTGCTCGTCGCCGTCGGCCATGGCGTCGCTGATCAAACGCATGGCCGCCGGTGCCGATGGTACCGCCGCCTATGACATCGCCACTGGCAACGACGCCGACGCCGATCGCCACGGCATTGTGACACCGGATGGTGGTTTGATGAACCCCAACCACTACCTGGCCGTAGCCATCGATTACCTGTACCGGAACCGTAGCGGCTGGAACCCCGAGTCTGTTGTGGGCAAGACGCTGGTTTCGTCCTCCATCATCGACCGCGTTGCAAATGGGCTCGGCCGCAAGTTGGTTGAGGTTCCCGTGGGCTTCAAGTGGTTCGTGCCTGGATTGCTTTCCGGTGAAGGCGCGTTCGGTGGCGAGGAATCGGCCGGAGCATCCTTCAATAAGCTCGACGGCAGTGTGTGGACTACGGACAAGGACGGCATCTTGCTGGCCCTGCTGGCGTCGGAGATTACAGCCGTCACCGGCAAGTCTCCTTCACAGCTGTACAAGGGTTTGACTGACCAGTTCGGCGCGCCTGTTTACGCACGCATTGACGCTGCGGCCACCCGCGAGCAGAAGTCCAAGCTGGGCAAGCTCTCCGCCGCGGACGTCACCGCGACTTCCCTTGCAGGCGAAGAGATCACGGCCAAGCTCACCGAGGCTCCCGGCAACGGCGCGTCAATCGGGGGCCTGAAGGTTGTCACGGAGAACGCCTGGTTTGCGGCACGGCCTTCCGGCACCGAGGACGTGTACAAGATCTACGCCGAGTCCTTCAAGGGTGCGGATCACCTGAAGCAGGTCCAGGAAGAGGCCAAGGCGTTGGTGGACGGCGTTATCGCGTAACTTCCTCAAATCTTCTCTCACGCAATGCACAAACCCAAGGGATGTGAGAGAACGTCCAGAGGGTCGCCCCGTTAAGGCAAAACGCCCGCTCACACGAAAGTGAGCGGGCGTTTCTGCTGCGTGAAGACTCTAGACGGTGCGCACGACGTCGTCGTAGGCGAACTTCGGCTTGGCTTCGCCCCAGGCGTCCGGGCCGGGCTGGCCGATGTTGACCACCAGGAAGCTCTTCTGGTCGCCGGCCGGGAAGAATTCGGCGTCGATTGCTGAGAAGTCGGCACCGGTCATCGGGCCAGCGGCGAATCCAAGCGAGCGCACGGCGAGGATGAAGTAGCCGGCCTGCAGGTGAGCGTTGTTGTTGCCCGTAGCAGCGGCGAAAGCGGGGTCGGCGTCGTACATGGCCTTCGGCGCGTCGTAGGCGGGGAGGAACTTGTCCCACTGCCCCTGCCAGTCGGTGTCGTAGGACAGGATGGCAACCAGCGGGGCGGACGCGGTCTTGGCCTGGTTGCCACGCGACAGGGTGTCCACCAGCTTGGCGCGGGCCTCGTCCGAGCGGACGTAGGTCACGCGGAGCGGCTGGGAGTTGAATGCGGTGGGACCGAACTTGGTGAGCTCGTAGATGGCGCGGGCCTGCTCGTCGGTGACCTCGCCGGCGAAGCTGTTGGCGGTGCGGGCTTCGGCAAAGATGGCGTCGACTGCTGCGGCGTCAATGACTGCTTCTTCGTGTGCAATCGTCATGGGTAAACCTTTCGCTGGGCCTGGCCCTGAACCGGCCGGGCACGTCTGCTTTCCATGGTTGCAACTTCAACTTCCGTTGTCCTCTTCCCATGACGGCCCGTGACGTTGGGCACAGCGCAAAAGTCGGTAGCATCGTGCATACGAGCTGCCACCCGTTGTGGGGGACGTTCAGCCGTGGGAATGACGACACCAGAAGGGGCCTGATGCCTACCTTTCCCTTAGCGGCCCGCCAGCGGGCACTGGCTGTTCTTGTGGTGCTTTTGGTGATGTTCCTGATGCCAACCGGGCAGGCGTTGGCGTCCACGCAGACACTCGGTTCCGAACAGCAGCAGCCTGGCGTCGAGGATCCTGGAACACGCTTTTTCGGGGCTTTGCTGGACTGGGACAAGGACTCAGCTGCGGATTACGCCCAGCGACTCGGTACGCCCGCGGCTTTGTACGGCCAGAACGTGTCCATGCCCGTGGATGACGGCGGCCGCGAATATTTGAAGGGTTACTTTTCCCAGATCGCGGACCAAGGCTCGCACGCGCTGCTCACGGTCCGCCCCGGGATCGCCCTGAAGGACATCAACGACGACGTTGCGTCCGCTTTTGCGCGTCAAATCACGACGGCGGCAGCCGGCTTCCGGGGGAAGGTCCTGGTCCGCTTCGCACCGGAAATGAACGCCCCGTGGGTCAGCTGGGGACAGGAGCCGGAAGCTTATCGAGCTGCTTTCGACAACGTAGCCGCAGCACTCCGGTCCACCCTGCCGGATCCGGTGATGGTGTGGTCTCCCACAGCTGAGAAGGATTACCCGTTCCAGGTTGAAACGTCTACGCCTCCCAAGGGTGTGCCCTTGGGATCGGTGGACACGAGCGGTAATGGCGTGTGGGATCAGGATGACTCCGCTTTTGAGCCGTACTATCCGGGCGACGACGTGGTGGATTGGGTTGGGCTGTCCGTCTATCACGACACGACGGGCGCCGGTAAGGCCAGCAATACGCTGCCCACGGCGGGTGAGTTCAATGAAGCCCTGCACGTATCCAGCGGGGGAATTTCCAGCGGCGGGGCTGGGACGGACAATTTCTACAACACCTATGCACAGGCCCGCGGCAAGCCTCTCTTGGTTGAGACGGGGGCTTTCTACTCGCCCGGAGCCGGTGGCGCTTCTGAGCTGGACGTCAAGCAAACGTGGTGGCACCAGGTCTTTGCCTCGGTGGCGGAGCCCGGTAATGGGGCGGTCCGGGCTGTGGTGTGGAATGAGACCACCGATGTGCGCGAACCAGGGCGGGTGCCCATTGACTGGAGGAGCACTGCTGAGCCCCAGCTGGCCACCCCGTTCCGAACCTCGTTGGACACCTCAGGCCTCACCCTTGGACCTGTCACTGAGAAGGGCCTGGACAACGTGCCCGGCATTGAGGCCCCGCAAGCGAAGAGTGGGACGGTCATACAAGGCTGGGCGGCGTGGGCTTCGGCCGGGTCTGTGCTGATTGCTGTGGCGGCATTGTGGCTGTTGTCCTCGCGGGCTTTCGCCAGTAAATGGTTCTACACCGGCACGGGTAAGCGTGATGCGCGGATCGACATGCTCCGGGGCCTGGCCATCGTGTTCGTGGTGGTGAACCATGTGGGCATCAACTCCGTTTTCCAGCTGCTCAGCCAGGAGACCTTGGGGGTGGTTTCCGGTGCGGAGCTCTTCGTCATGCTCTCCGGTGTGGTCCTCGGCATGGTTTACGGTCCCCGGATAGCCACCGACCTGGGTGACGTTGTAGACGGGACCACCAAGCGCGCTTGGAAGTTGTACTTCACGGCCCTTGCCGTGGTGTTGATCGTGTACGGGCTGAGCCTGCTTCCTTTCATTAACGCCGCAGCAGTCACCACCTTCACGGATCAAGGAACCGGCGGGGCAGGCCGCGCAGCGGCAGGCACTACGTACGATCTCTACGCCGGGATGGAGGGACTGCTGCAGTTCCCCGTCCCGCAGGGTCTCATCCCGGCTCTGCTGTTGCTGCAGGTTGGGCCGTGGCAGTTCAACATCATGGGGCTCTACGTGATCCTGTTGCTGATTAGCCCCCTGATCCTCGTTGCGCTCTCGCGCGGATTCACGTGGCTGGTCCTCACGCTCAGCGTCGGCCTCTACACGGCGGGATCAATTTTCCGTTTCCGCCTGCTGCCGTCGCAGTTCGAGGATTCTTTCCCGCTTCTCGTGTGGCAGCTCTTGTTTGTTGTGGGGATGACCGCCGGGTTCTATCGGCGTCAGATCATCGAGTGGTTCGGTGACCCGCAGCGCCGCCTGCTTCTGGGAGTTTGCGTCTTCCTGGCCGCTGCCTGTGCGGTGTTCTCCTGGAGCGGCCCTTACCTGACCAATCAACTGGACGTTAGGCTCGCGCTGATCCCGGAAAGCACGTTCAGGTTTGTCTACGACACCTTCTTCAGTAGGACCTACCTTGGCCCGGGGCGGGTGCTCAACGTCTTCCTCATCACCATTGCCCTGTACGCATTGTTGAGTGCTTTCTGGAAGCCGTTGTCTCGTGCCGTGGGCTGGTTCTTCATACCTCTGGGCCAGGCCACGCTGTACGTGTTCATCATGCACGTGTTCTTTATTGTGGCCATTGCCAACATCCCTGCCCTGCGGGACGGAAACCTGTGGCTGAACACTGCCGTGTACATCGCGTTGCTTGCCACACTGTGGGTAATGGTCAAAACAAAGTTCCTGTTCGGGCTGGTTCCCCGCTAGAGGCCAGCATTCGCCGCCGCCCCAAGGTCCGCATTGGCGGTAATGTTGCACCGAATCCCAATACTCTTCTGAGGAAGGCCCCGCCATGAGCATGCTCGGCATCAAATGGAAGCTCCACGGCAACGGCAAGTCCATCCGCCCCGGCCACGTGGTGGCCCCCGACGAGCGGCTCGCCTGGCCCCTGACCATCGGCATCGGCATGCAGCACGTGGTTGCCATGTTCGGCGCGACGTTCCTTGTCCCCATCATCACGGGCATGCCCCCGGCCACCACACTGCTCTTCTCGGGTATCGGCACGCTGCTGTTCCTGGTGATCACCAAAGGCCGGGTGCCCAGCTACCTCGGTTCGAGCTTCGCATTCATCGCCCCCATCATGGCGTCCCAGCAGCAGTACGGCGTGAGCGGCGCCTTGGGCGGTGTGGTGCTTGCCGGCGTCGTACTGGCGCTTATTGGTGCGGTGGTCCAGAAGTTTGGCGCCGAATGGATCAACCGGCTAATGCCGCCCATTGTCACCGGCGCGATTGTGGCGCTGATCGGCCTGAACCTCGCGCCGGCCGCGAAAGCGAACTTCGACGCCGCTCCCGTCACCGCGCTGATCACGCTGGTTACCATCATCCTGGTTTCCGTGCTGTTCCGCGGGATTCTTGGCCGCCTGAGCATCCTGGTGGGTGTTGTGGTGGGGTATCTCGTGGCGATGATGCGCGGCGAGGTCAACTACGAAAAGATGGACGCCGCCGCGTGGGTAGGCCTGCCACTGTTCCAGACGCCCGAATTCCACATCGGCGTGGTGGGCCTGTTTGTGCCGGTGGTGCTGGTGCTCGTGGCGGAGAATGTGGGGCACGTGAAGTCGGTGGCCGCGATGACCGGCCAAAACCTCGACGGCGTCTCCGGCCGCGCGCTGATGGCCGACGGCGCCGCGACGGTACTTGCCGGGTTCGGCGGCGGTTCCGGTACCACAACGTATGCGGAGAACATCGGCGTCATGGCCGCCACCAAGGTCTACTCGACGGCGGCCTACTGGGTGGCCGGTATCTTCGCCATCCTGCTGAGCTTCTCCCCGAAATTCGGCGAATTGATCGCCACCGTTCCGGCGGGCGTGCTGGGCGGCGCCGCGACCATGCTGTATGGCATGATCGGCGTGCTCGGCGTGAAGATCTGGGTTCAGAACAAGGTGAACTTCTCCAACCCGATCAACCTGACCACAGCCGCCGTCGCTTTGATCATCGGCATTGCTGATTACACGTGGACCATTGGCGAGCTGAAGTTCACGGGCATTGCACTGGGTTCCGCCGCTGCCCTGGTGATCTACCACGGCATGAAGGGGCTGGCCCTCTGGCGCGGGACTGTGGCCGAGCCGGAAACCGAGACGGCGGGGCTGCCGCCTGCGGTGAAGTCAGCAATGAATGCTGCGGCCAAGAGGGGCGGGAAGAAGGGGAAGTAGGGCTTCCTGCCGGGACCTGCGGATGAGGTGTGGATCCGGGAGCAGCCTTACTGGTCCCCAAACTTGGTGTCGAAACGGCTCATGAACGCGGCCATGGCATCGCGGGCCACCGGCTCAAAGGGCCTGTAGGTCTTGGTCCCATTGGCTTCGTTCCACCCGGAACTGATGCCACTGCTCGCCAGCCAGGTGATCTGCTTGTAGAACGGGTTGGTGGTGTCAACGTCCGCAAACGGCGACTCCGCTGGGGCATTGAACTCCGGCGAACCGGCCAGCCTGTACATGAAGGCGGCCATGGCATCGCGGGCTACCGGTTCAAGCGGGCGGTACGTCTTGGTCCCGTTCGCCTCAACCCATCCGGTACTAATGCCCTTGCTGGCGAGCCAGGTGATCTGCTTGTAAAACGGGTTGGTGGTGGCTACGTCGGCAAAGGGCGACTTGGCGGGGGCCGTGAACTCCGGGCTACCTTCCAAGCGATACAGGAAAGCAGCCATTGCATCACGGGCAACAGGGGCCAGGGGCCGGTAGGTCCTGGCTCCGTTGGACTCGGTCCATCCGGTTGAAATTCCACGGGACCCGAGCCAATTGACTTCGGTGGTGAATTGTCCCCCGGTTATGTCGGAAAAGATGGGGCCTGGGTTGCTGGCGAAGGCTGCCAGCTGCTGGACGGTACCGTTGAAAACATTCTGATCACCCGGGAAAACGCCGGAATCGGCGTGCTGCCACAGGGTGTAGGCCTGCCAACCTGCGGGCAGCTCTCCGGGCGTCGCTGACCACCTCGCGATGTGCAGCGGGTGGTTGCCGAATCCGTTGGCCCTACCCGTGCAGGTGTTCCACCAGTCCGTGGTGGTGTAGATGGCGGGAAGGCGCCCGGTTCGCGACAGGATGGTGGTGGAGAAGTCGGAGATCCACGAAACCATTTGACCCGGGGTCATTCCGTAGCAAGAGCTGCCGTAGGGGTTGTACTCGAGGTCCAACAGCGCAGGCAGTGCTTCACCATCAGGAGTCCAGGCTGCACCGCTCTGCAGGAAATAGCTGGCTTGAGCGGCACCGGAAGACGCGTTGGGAAGTGCGAAATGATACGCGCCACGCAGCATCCCAACCGAAGCTGCCCCGGCGTACTGGTCGGCGAAGTACGGGTTGCTGTATTCGGTTCCCTCGCTGGCTTTGACGTACGCGAACCTGGCCCCGTTTTCTGCAGCCTTGGTCCAGTCCACCACCCCTTGGTGGCTACTGACATCCATTCCGGGCACCCCCGGCAATGATGAGGCGGACTCCGTGGCCTGAAGGGTGAACAAGTGGCCTGCGCTTTCATGACCACGAATTGTAGATCCCATGGCGTGGTCGTTCTGGACTGTGGGCGATTCATCGGAAGCGGTGGCCGGCGTCGCACCGGACGCGATGAGAAGCATGGTGGCGAGCAAGGCAGCGGCCGTTTTGGTGCCGGCAATCCCTTGCGGCCGCCGTTTGGGTGACGTTTCCGGGGTGCTTGGGCAGCTGGGCGTGGAGAGTTTCATTCGACGATTCCTTCGGCATGCGGGAGGAACCGGCGCCCCCACGTGGTTCAGCCAGCCTACAGCCAAACTAAAGGTCGACGTCGAGGAAAGCCCGCGAATCCTCTAGCCGCGCACTCGCATCTGAGCTCGCCGTCACTAGGCAGCCGCCGCATCAAGCAGGCGGCGCGACAACCAGTGACGGTCACCGTGAACGTGGACGCCTTCCCTCATAATCGAGTCGAATATCGGTGCCGCCCGCACTTCGGCCGCTTCGTAAATCATCGGACGAACGTCGTTGCCGGTAAGGCGGTACACGTCCACGGCCAGGTTTCCAATCTGCTCATATAGGTCGTCGTCAGCACCGTCATGAATGATGAACAGCAAGTCGATATCAGAGTCATTGCGCATGTCTCCGCGTGCCGCTGAACCAAAAAGGGTTACCTGCAGCGGGCGTTCAGGCCATCTCAATATTGCGCGGGAAATAAAACGCATGAATCGATCCCTGCCCCGGGATGCCTCTGCGATGACGCCAGCGAGCATGTGGGATGAATTCAGGGCGTACTCGGTTCGGTTTCCGACTTGGATTCCCATCACAATGCCGCCCTCTTGAAGGCGCTCCAAGCATCGCCGAGTGCCCGACACAGAGGCTTGGATGCCGCGGTCCCGAACCAGATGCCCGGGTGTACTTGGACGACCGTCAGCCAATGCCATGAGGACATCAGCCTCAAGCGTCGGACAAATCGCCCTCAACGGGTTCTGCAGCTGCATTTGGCCTCCTAATCGCTTCTTATTGTACGCGATTTTTCAAACTTCCAGCCGCCCCGGAAGTGATCATCGAGGGACGGATTCTCGGCGACATGAGCCACCCAAAGCCCCGAGAGCTAACCCTTCGAGGGGCGGGCACCGAGGACGCGGCTAAGTGGTCGCCCGAAGACATAGAGCACTTCTCAGAGAGCGCTCTCTTGACGTACGTGACTTGCAGCACATACATTGGTCCCACATCCCAGAGAGCGCTCTCTCGCCGTTGGCGTACGGTCGCTCGAACACACAAAGGAGTGATCGTGGAGTTTTCACGACTAAGGAAATTCACTGCCCTGGCGGGCGTAGCCTCACTAGCCCTCGTAGCAGCGGGCTGCAGCGGCGGAGGCGATAAGGCGGCGAGCGCCGACAACCCCGTCACACTGACCGTGACCACCTTCGGCACCTTCGGATACGACGACCTGTATGCCGAATATGAGAAGCAGAACCCCGGCGTCACCATTGAGGCCACCAACATCGACCGCGGTTCCAACGCCCGGACCGATGCGTTCACCAAGCTCGCCGCAGGCTCCGGGCTCAGCGACGTCACGGCTATCGAGGAAGGCTGGCTCGGCTCCATCATGGAGGTCTCGGACCAGTTCGTGGACCTCAAGGAGCACGGCGCTGAGGACATCAAGGGCAACTGGGTGGACTGGAAGTTCAAGCAGGGCACGGACCCCAACGGCCGTGTGATCGGTTACGGCACGGACATAGGACCGCAGGCACTCTGCTTCAACGGCAAGCTCTTCGAGGCGGCGGGCCTGCCGAGTGACCGTGAGAAAGTCGCGGAACTTTTCGGCGGCAAGGACGGAAGCTGGGAAACGTACTTCAAGTTGGGCCGCCAGTACAAAGAGGCCACCGGCAAGGCCTGGTATGACCAGTCCGGCTTCGTCTGGAATTCCATGGTCAACCAGATGGACGAGGGTTACTACACCAAGGACGGCAAGCTGAACGTCGAAGGCAACAAGGAAATGCGGGCTAAGTTCGACATGCTCGCCGCCGGAACCGCTGATGGTCTTTCCGCCAACCAGACCCAGTTCGACTGGGGTAACGGCAAGGCCTTCGTGGACGGATCCTTCGCTACCCACGTTTGCCCGGCGTGGATGCTGGGCACCATCAAGGGCCAGCTCGAGTCCGCCGGCGGCGGACCGGCAAGCGGCTGGGATGTAGCGGATGTCTTCCCGGGCGGTGCCTCCAACTGGGGCGGTGCTTTCCTCTCGGTTCCCAAGACCTCCAAGCACCCCGCTGAAGCAGCCAAGCTGGCAGCATGGCTGACCGCACCTGAGCAGCAGATCAAGCAGTCCGCTGCGGCGAACAACTTCCCCAGCACCCTGGAAGCACAGGCAAAGATCGTGGAAGCGGCAAAGCCGAACGAACTGTTCAACAACGCTCCCTATGGCGCCATCTTTGAGTCCCGCGCTGAAGGTGTGATCGCACAGTTCAAGGGTCCGGATGACTCTGTCATTCAGGAGAACGTCTTCGGTCCGGCCCTCAAGATGCTCGACTCGGGCAAGGGCACCGCAGATGAGGCTTGGAATGAAGCCGTCAAGCTTCTCAACGACCTCGTGGTCAACAACTAGCAGCACCCGGCCGTGGGGCCTCCGGGAAACCGGAGGCCCCCTCACAGAGTCTGAGACCCGACCATGACCACCACCCTGAATCGCCCGGCAGCCGGCAGAGCGGCCGCCACCAAACCGAAACCGACGTTCCGCCAACGCCTGAATGTCTTCGACATGAAGGCATCCCCGTACTTCTATATCGCACCGTTTTTCATCCTGTTCGCCCTGGTGGGGCTCTTTCCCCTGGGCTACACGTTCTTCGTTTCCCTCTTCGACTGGCACCTGCTCAAAGGCCAGGGAGAGTTTGTGGGATTCCAGAACTTCGCAGAGGTTCTTCAAGACAGGTTCTTTTGGAACTCCCTGTTCAACACCGTCAGCATCTTCCTGATCTCCACCATTCCCCAGCTGATCATGGCAACCATCATTGCCGCGGTGCTGGACCAGAACCTCCGCGCCAAGACGTTCTGGCGCATGAGCATCCTGCTCCCCTACGTCGTGACTCCCGTGGCTGTTGCCATGATCTTCACCAACATGTTTGGCGAGCAGTACGGGCTGATCAACAACATCCTGGCCAGCTTCGGCATTGACCCCGTTATGTGGAAGAACGACACCCTTCCCAGCCACATCGCCATTGCCACCATGGTGAATTGGCGCTGGACCGGCTATAACGCCCTGATTCTCCTGGCTGCCATGCAGTCGGTGCCGCGGGATATCTATGAGTCCGCAGCGATCGATGGCGCCGGTTCGGTCCGGCGCTTTTTCAGCATCACGCTGCCGAGCATCCGGCCCACCATGGTGTTCGTCATTGTCACTGCGACCATTGGCGGGTTGCAGATCTTCACGGAGCCCCGGCTGTTCGATCCGGTGGCGGCGGGCGGAACGGCACGACAGTTCCAGACCACCGTGCTGTACCTGTGGGAGATGGCCTTCCAGCGGCAGAACTTCGGCAAAGCCTCCACCATCGCCTGGCTCCTGTTCCTGATCATCCTGCTCTTCGGCATCGTGAACTGGCTAATCTCACGCCGCATCGCCACCAACGGCGACGATCGCGGAGCAGCCAGTCGCCGCCGTCGTAAGCGCTCTTCCGCGGCGAAAGCAAAAGCGCACGACGCCGGCCTGGCCGCCCAGGCGGTAGCGGCAGAACCGGTAACGGCACCAGAATCGACCCCGAGGAGCGGGCAATGACCCTCACGCAAAACCGACCACAAGCGCCGGCTCCGCAGCGAACCTCCCGGTCCCTGACCGCCAGGAAAGCACTCTTTGGCAACGGCCGCCGGCCCGGGTTCCTCACCTATGGGTTGTTGCTCGCCTTTTTCCTGGCATCGGCCTACCCGCTCTGGTGGTCCGTGATCATCGGCAGCCGCTCCAACGAGGCCCTCGGGGAGACGTGGCCGCCGTTGTTCCCGGGCGGAAATTTCTGGACCAACGTCGGGGAGGTGTTCGACACCGTCCCGTTCTGGCTTGCGCTGGGCAACAGCGTGCTGATCTCGGGCATCATCACCATTTCCGTGGTGGGATTCTCCACCTTGGCCGGATATGCGTTTGCCAAGCTGCGCTTCCGCGGCCGCAACTGGCTGATGGTAGCGGTGATCGCCACTATGGCCATCCCCACGCAGCTCGGCATCATCCCCTTGTTCATGCTGATGCGCACGCTGGGCTGGACCGGTGAGATCGGCGCCGTCGTGATCCCTACGCTGGTCACGGCGTTCGGTGTCTTCTTCATGCGGCAGTATCTGGTGGACGTGATCCCGGACGAGCTGATCGAGTCGGCGCGCATGGATGGAGCGTCCATGATCTCAACGTTCTGGCATGTGGCACTCCCGGCCGCGCGCCCGGCCATGGCCATCCTGGGCCTGTTCACGTTCATGACGGCGTGGACTGATTTCCTGTGGCCTTTGCTGGTGCTCGACGCCGGCAATCCCACCTTGCAGACGGCGCTCAGCCAACTGCAGTCGGCCCGGTATGTGGATTACTCCATAGTCCTGGCCGGCGCCGTCATGGCAACACTTCCGCTGCTGGCCCTCTTCGTCGTGGCGGGACGACAACTCATATCCGGAATTATGCAAGGAGCAGTGAAGGGCTAATGCCATTCGAAGCAACAACCCACCCAGCGATCACTCCCTTTAACAGGGTGTGGCCCAAGGGCTTCCTTTGGGGCTCGGCCACCGCCGCAGCCCAGGTGGAAGGTGCCAGCCACGAGGGCGGCAAGGAAGATTCCGTGTGGGACGCTTTCGCCCGCGTTCCGGGCGCCATTGCCAACGGTGAAACGTTGAAGGACGCGGTGCAGCACTATCACCGCATGCCACAGGACGTCAGGATCATGAAGGAGCTGGGCCTGGATTCCTACCGGTTCTCCACCAGCTGGTCACGCGTCCGTCCCGGTGGCCGGGCCGCGAACGCCGAAGGCCTGGACTTCTACTCACGTTTGGTGGATGAACTGCTCGACGCCGGCATCCTCCCTTGGTTGACCCTTTACCACTGGGACCTGCCGCAGGCGCTGGAGGAGAAGGGCGGCTGGGCCAACCGCGACACCGCCGACCGCTTCGTGGACTACGCCAACGACGTCTATTCGGCACTGGGAGACAGGGTTCAGCACTGGACCACCTTCAACGAACCCTTCTGCTCCTCACTCCTTGGCTATGCGGCCGGCGTGCATGCTCCGGGCCGTCAGGAGCCGGATGCTGCAGTGGCGGCAATCCATCACCAGCACCTCGCCCACGGCCTGGTGGTCAATGAGCTCCGGAGCCGCGGCGCCCAACAGCTGGGGATCACGCTCAACCTGAGCAACTCCATCCCACGGGATCCTTCCGATCCTGTGGACCTTGACGCCGCCCGCCGGTTTGATTCGCTGCAGAACCGGATCTTCCTCGATCCGATTCTCCGTGGTGTTTACCCGGAGGACACGCTCAACGACCTTGAGCAGTTCGGCATCCGGGACGTCATCAAACCTGGCGACCTGGAGATCATCGGTGCTCCCATCGACTTTCTGGGGGTCAACCACTACCACGATGACCTCATCAGTGGTCACCCCACTGATGAACACGGCGACGGCCACTCGGGCGGCGCAACCCGCCCGACGTCGTCGTGCTGGATTGGTTCGGAGGACATCGCATTCCCCAGCCGCGGCCTGCCGCGCACCGCCATGAACTGGGAGGTCAACCCGGACGGGCTGCGGAAGCTCCTGGTGCGTCTTGGCGAGGAATACCCCACGCTGCCACCGCTGTACATCACCGAAAACGGTGCCGCTTACCACGATGTGGTCAGTCCTGACGGGGCGGTCCATGATGCCGAGCGGACCCAGTTCGTGCTGGATCACATCACGGCCGTGGGCGAGGCGCTGGACCAGGGCGCCGATGTGCGCGGCTACTTTGTGTGGTCCCTCCTGGACAACTTTGAGTGGTCCTGGGGCTATGGCAAACGGTTCGGCGTGGTTCGCGTGGATTACGACACCTTTGAGCGCACGGTGAAGGATAGCGGACTGGCATATTCGAGGGTCATCGCCTCGGCCAAGGCATCAGCCGACGCCACCGTGAGCGCCTAAAGTAGCCTTCAAAGGCTTACTTTCTTACGCTCCGGAGATGACCATGACGCAGGACACCAGCGGCCCCCGGCCGGTACCCACCCTTGAGATGGTGGCTGCCTTGGCCGGGGTTTCGCGGGCCACCGTGTCCCGCGTGGTCAACGACAGCCCCAGTGTGGATCCGGAGATGGCACAGTCCGTGAGGAAAGCGATCCTTGCCCTCGACTACACGCCAAACCGCGCAGCACGCTCGCTCGCCAAACGCCGGGCAAATGCGGTCACTTTGATCGTTCCGGAGTCGACGTCCAAGGTCTTCGCAGATCCCTTCTTCGCCTCGGTTGTCCAAGGCATCGCCCTGTATCTCACCGATACCGAGTACACGCTGAACATGGTGATCTCCTCCGAGTCGAAACCGGAGAAGACCCGCAGCTTCCTGCTTGGGGGCAACGTGGACGGGGTCCTGGTGGTGTCGCACCACAGTGGCGATAACTCCTGGACGCACCTCTCGGGGTCCTTGCCCATGGTGTTTGCGGGGCGACCCTTGGTAGGTGGCAAGGAGAGCTACTACGTTGACGTGGCCAACGAGCAAGCGGCTTATGAGGTCACGCGTCTACTGACCGAGAGCGGCCGAAAAAACGTTGCAACCATTGCCGGTCCCCAAGACATGCCTCCCGGGCTGGACCGCCTTGCTGGGTGGAGGACGGCCGTACGGGAGGCAGGCCTGGGGGAAAGCTTGGTGGAGGAGGGCGACTTCACTTTGGCCTCGGGCGCCAAAGCCATGCATCGATTGTTGGACCGCGGCGTGCCTGTTGACGCCGTTTTTGCAGCTAACGACCAGATGGCTGCCGGCGCCTACACCGCCATTCAAGGGCGCGGTTTGCGCATCCCGGAGGACATCGCCGTAGTGGGTTTTGACGACGATTCCTTCGCTACCTCCGTAACCCCAGCTCTCACCACCGTGCATCACCCGATTGTTGAACTCGGCAAGAAAATGGCCGAAACCCTGGTGAACCTGATCGAGGGCAAACCGGCAGAACGCGTGAACAGAATGCCTACCTCGATCGTGATCCGCGATTCCGTATAGCTCTATGCCTTGAAAGGCTTTTCCATGATTCCTGCTCCCGTCAGCACCGTAGCGCCCTCCAGGGCGACAGGCCATCCCATCCGATGGGGAGTAGTGGCCACAGGCTCTATTGCACAACGGGTGGTGGAAGACCTCGCGCTCCTGGAGGACTCTGTCCTTCAGGCTGTCAGTTCGCGCACGGAGGCGTCGGCGCGGAGCTTTTCTGAGAAGTTTGGCTTCGTCTCTGCGTATTCCGACGTCGGGGAGACGCCCGGTTACGAGCGGCTGCTGGCGGATCCCGCTGTCGACGTCGTGTATGTCGCCACGCCGCACGCGCAGCATCACGTTGTCGCATTGGCCGCGCTCAATGCGGGCAAGCACGTACTGTGCGAAAAGCCCCTCGCCATGGATGCCGTGCAGGCACGTGAGCTGGCTGACCTCGCCCGGGACAAGGGGCTTTTCCTCATGGAGGCAGTGTGGACCCGGTTCCTGCCGAGCTTCTGCCGCGCCATGGAAATCCTGCGTTCGGAAGAAATTGGAGAGCCGCGCTGGCTTCAGGCCGATCTTGGCTTTGTACCTGCCTACGATCCCGCTTCACGGATCTGGGATCCGGCTGCCGGGGGCGGAGCGTTGCTGGACCTTGCCGTCTATCCGTTGACGTGGGCCCTGGGAGTTTTCGGCGAGCCTCGCAGTTTGCTGGCCAACGGAGTTTTGACTCCTGAGGGAGTGGACCTGCAGAGCTCCGTCACATTGGATTACCAGGGCGGGGCACACGCTCAGTTCATCACCTCGATCGGCGCTGAGTGCCCCGGCGTGGTGACGGTGGGAGGAACGGAAGGTTGGCTGCAATCCTCGGCTCCCCTTTTCAAGCCGGCCGAGCTCGTTATCCAGCCTCGTAGTGGCACACTGCGGACGGAGGAATTTGAGGTGCTGGGGCACGGGTTCAGTTACGAGCTGCGCGAGGTGACGCGTTGCCTGCAGGCCGGGCTGACCAAGAGCCCGTTCATGACTCCTGAGGAGTCTGTTGGGACCATGGAACTGTTGGATGAGGCGCGTCGACAGATGGGTCTCCGGTATCCCAGCGATCTTCGGACTCCCACCGCAGCAGGTCCCCTGGCTGGCACTCCAGCACCTCACACAGCGCTTCGAGCGTAGTAAAACGCACCGCCTTCGCACGGCCGTTCTTTAGCACGGCCAAGTTGGCCGGGGTGATGCCTACCTTCTCGGCGAGCACTCCTACGGGCATTTTGCGCTTGGCGAGCATGACGTCAATGTCCACGATGATCGGCATCAGATCACCTCGTCCAGCTCGGACCGGAGATGCTCCGCTTCTGCGTCCCGGGCTACGGCTTGGGCGAGGAGGGTTCGCATCACCAGCACAACCAGGGCCACTCCCCCGATCAACAACGCCGCCCCACAGATCAGCAGCACGACGCCAGGGGCAATCTCACCTGGCGCCAGGATCACTGCGATGCCAAACATCAGTACCGACGCGATTGCGATGGCTCCATAAATGACGTCCACAAATCGGAAGGCCGTGTGGGAGAACACCGTCCCGCGGCGCACCATGGTCAGCAAACGCCACACGCAGGCCGCCACCACCTGGACGCACAGAATACCCAGGACCACGATGGCGAGCAGCGCAATGCGGGGACCATCCGGTGCGCCGGCCTCAACAAGGTCCGTTGAGAGCAGCGGGACCATCCGTACTTGCACGAACAATGAACCCGCCACCACCATTGCGATTACTACCCGCAAGGCGAGGATTGTCAGCTTTCCCATGAGACTCCCTTATCGAACAACAGCCTCATTCTATCGTTATTCGATACTTAAGCAAGATGCAGATTGACTCCCTGTGATTAGTCAGCTTGCTTACTAAAGTTTCATTACTTAGGCTGAAACAGGTCAGACAAACAACTCTCACAGCGGCGGTCCACGCCCAAAAAGCACCCCGCTGCGCAACGAGGAGGAACAATGTCAGAACACAACATCGCAGGCAAGAAGGTCGCATTCCTGTTGACGGACGGCGTGGAGCAGGTGGAACTCACCAGCCCATGGCAGGCCGTCAAGGACGCGGGCGGCGAGCCAACGCTCGTGGCCCCATCCAAGGGAAAGCTCCAAGGCTTCAATGGCGTGGAGAAGGGTGACACCTTCGACGTCGATCTTGCCGTGGCCGACGCAAACGCCTCCGATTTCGACGCGCTGGTTCTCCCGGGCGGCGTCGTCAACGCGGATAACCTCCGAGTGGACAAGGACGCCCAAAACTTCACGCGCGCGTTCTTCGAACAGCACAAGCCGGTTGCATCGATCTGCCACGGCCCGTGGATTTTCATCGACGCCGGCGTCATCAAGGGCCGCAACGTCACCTCGTTCCACACGCTCCAGTCGGACCTGAAGAATGCAGGCGCCAACTGGACTGATGAGGAAGTGGTGTGCGACCAAGGCCTAGTCACCAGCCGCAACCCGGACGACCTGCCGGCCTTCAACAGCAAGCTCGTGGAGGAAATCTCCGAGGGCCAGCACGCAGGCCAGACCGCTTAGCGGTCACTGACCCACCTACGGCAAGTGCCGCCGTCGTACTTTTACAAGAAGTACGACGGCGGCACTTGGCGTTTCGTGACTTGAAGGCTTGGTAGCGAGACTAGCCACGCACGGTGACGGAGAACTTCCACACGACTTTCCCGGTGTCGGTCATGGTGAAGCACTGGCTTGCGCGGGTCCAGGAGGAGTTCATGGTGAGGCGCTTCGTGTTGCACGAGGACTGTGAGCTGAAGTCGGTCGGGTACAGGTAGGTGTAGCCCGCAGCCTGCGCCGGCGCCGCAACCGCGAGGCCGCCGGCGGCAAGTGCGATCGCTGCTGCAAACGTGGCAATGGTCTTGTGACGCTTCATAGTCTCTCCCCACATAGGCCTGAACGAGTATGGCCAAACTATCAGCGGAGACTAGGGGCCGAAAGGGGCAGGGGTGCCCATGAATTCATTGAGGTCCGCAAGCGGAGCAAGTCCCATCCACTCAAGGCCTCGGGATCGACAGTCGGTTAGTAGACCTTGAAGTGGTCAATCACTTTGTCGGCAAGGGCCTTGACGAACTCGCCGTCTTCACCCCTGCCCCACCGCTTCTCCACGGCATCGAGAGGATACATAGCGAACGTAAGATCTTGAGATGGCATTCAGATCGCTTCTTCCTGGCGAAGTCCTCATCATGAAAACCCTGCTTGATCGTGTGGACGAGCCAAAGTGGAGCGCGCTCGATCTAGACGCCCCGCGGGTTAGCGACATGAACGACGGTGGAATGGGCAGCCTTCTATTTGAGAGCACGAAGCCATCCAGAAGGTATGGACTTACCCTTTCGGAGGGTTGGTTTAACGATGAGGATGGCTTTCCCGTCCTAGTTGCGATCAATCTCGATAAGGACAACGACGTCTTCGAACTCGATAGCTGGAAAGTCGACTTCTCACCGCGCCGCCGGATGCCAAAATCGGCCGCGGAGATAGTTTCCGACCCGGCTGATCTGCAGCAGGAAGAGTATGTCGGGCCGAAACATATAAACGGTCGGCCGGACGCTCCTGACAAGCCGGGGTGACTTTCTCTCGTATATCAAGGAGGGGCTGGCGAAGTTGATTTAAGATGTCCGCGAAAACGGGCTGAGTCGTCCGGCTGGGAATGGAGCACCAGGCAGGACCGCATACCCCAAGGACGGAACTGTTGTCATGCGGGATCTTTTCCATAAGACGGAGGAAGTGTGTTCCGTCCGAAGGATTCATGGGGCTTCTGGTTTATGCAGTAGTTAAGAAACAGCATCGGAGAGCGTCGGTCAGTATGGTGAATACAGTTGCTTTAGATCTCAGTGATGAGGAGCGCTTGCTTCTCTGGCGGGGCTTGTTGGAGTGGGGTGGCCCCGCCCGCCCATCTGATGCGATGGCTGTGGCCATGGGTTTTCTTAGTATCAATGATCTGCTTGGTGAGGGCTCCCGAATTGGTGAGGTGATCAGGGCGGGAGGAGCTCTCAGCAAACCCGATTGGCGCCGTGCCCTGTTGGCCACGGAAATCGTGTTCGCCAGCGGTGTCGTGGGATCGGGGCTGGACTGGTCTATGACCACTGGTTTCCAAGACGACGAAACAATCGTGATCTTGCGGTCTATTCAGCGCAAGATGGCCGGCAGCCGCTATTGGGTTCTCGATAGCGTGACTACCTCGGATGTTCCGCCAGCGCCGCGGGTCACCGCGATGCCGCGTATTTCCCGGGTGTCAGAGGAGACCTTGCCGGAGTCTGCAGAGACTCGTCCGTTGATTGAGCTTGTCAATAGCACCGGTGCCACAGCGCAGCGTCAGCAAGTGAAGCGGGTGGTCGAGGGACTTGCATTGGGGTGCCTCTACTACGGAATTCTGCGACTGCCCAACGATAGGACGGCTGTTGCGTCCGCATTTACCAGTGCGTGGAGTTCTTGGCCCAAAGCACCGGAATTCAACAGCGTTAATGACTTGACTGTCGGAAACGACGTCTGGATTGAAATGGGAAAGTCAGAAAGCCGTAAGGGCCTCACTGCGGCCTGGGAACGCCGCTCCGTGCCGCATTTGATGCCGAGGTACGCGGATGACACGGTAACCGATTGCCTAAAGCTCGTTGCCGACGACAAAGCATCCGCAGAGGATTGGACTGACCTGGCCGAAAGTTACCTGCGGGCCCTTTCGCAGACTCCTTCGAGCAGCGCCACGTAGAGTTCCTGCCACAGTTGCGCGGGTTTTTCTGTCGTTTCTGGTGTGGGCTGGGTGGCGGCTCATGGGAGATCGCTGGGATTCAACGAGGTTGGTTCGGGCCTCGATTGGTCCATGACCACGGTCCCCGCCGAGGCCTGACACCACCAGCCTCAAGCAAGAACCTGCGCCCGGTACGCCGGCTCGTATCGATCGGAACAACGGCATCAGTGATGAAATCGCCAGCCTGCATCCCGGCCCAAGGAACCTGCAAAAGATCAGGCCTCACATGAATTGAAGATCCTGCCATGACAACACCCATCGGCTAAGTGTTGCAATCACCGCAAGAACCCAGGGATCCCTATGCGTGCAGCTAGCCCAGGTCATTGCGCTTGCCGAGTGTGACAGCATGTGGTTATGAGCGCGCAACTTGAGGTTCCGCGGCTGGAAGACTTGAATGATCTCGGAATTGTGATCGAGCCGTCTAGCCAGTCGTGGGTGGTATCAGTGATCGCGCGGGCGAACGATGGGAGCACCGTCAAGGTGACCTGGGACGAGATCGCTGGGTCAGCAAGCGTCCGCTGGCTTAACGGAGATGAAGTGCGGCTTGCTCTTGAGCGGGAGACCGCCTCGAAGATCTCCGTGCGTGACGAGCATGGAGGCATGGTGTTCCGAGTGTGGACCCGCTGTGAGGGACTGGACGGCCTGTTGACCGTTCAGGTCGGCGAGCACGTGACGGTGCACGACACGCTTCTGCGTACATAGCGGCAGCCGCGGTAGGAGGAAATCACCTGCAGTGCAGAAAGGGGCGGTTGACGCATAACGGAATTGATTGTCGACGCCCATTGAATATGTATTGACCCGATGCAGCCGCCAGCGGCCTGGGTCGACCCCGGGTTGAACTAGACGATTGGTACAACGATCCCAAGGTCTCATCAGCGATGATCTATAACGTTGAGGACGCAACAGGTCGGGGTGTCCTTGGCACCTTCCCCAATGGGCTGTAAATCACGCAGGCCAGACAGCCTAGCGGCCAGCGACCCCCTACAGCTAGTGCCGCCGTCGTACTTTCACAAGAAGTACGACGGCGGCACGTGGCGTTTCCCTGCAAAGTTGCCCGCTGCTTTAGAACAATGCGGTGAAGACGTCCCAGTCGGCGCCAACCAAAGTCCGGGGTTTCCAGCTTCCCGACTTGAAGGGGTAGAGATACATGTACCCCGCGCCGTCGATTCCGTAAATGTCGGTCCAGCCGTCGTAGTCCCGGTCGCCGGCGCTGAACACGCCCTTGAAGGACTGCCAACCCGAGCCGATCACCTTCGAGCCAAGCCAACCACCCTTGCCATTGGAGGAATAGAGGAACAACTGGCCACCCGCATTCGTGGCGAGGATGTCTGCGTGCGAGTCTCCGTCAAAGTCGCCTGTTGAGAAGACCCTGTTGAACATGTTCCAGCCAGCACCGACTTGCCGTGGAGCCAGCCAGCCACCTTTGCCGTTACCCGGGTAGAGGAGCAGCCTGCCGTCCCGGTTTCTGGCCAGGACGTCATCGTGGCCGTCCGAGTCAAAATCGCCGGGAGCAATGAGTTCAGTCATGCCCTGCCAACCAACGCCCACCAACGAAGCCGGTTTCCACCAGTATTGACCGTCAGCGGGGTACATCCACAGTTCTCCGGAGGGCTTCCGGGCCAGCACATCGGCGTGCCCGTCCTCATTGAAGTCCCCGGGAGAGAAAATCTTGTCAAAGACGTTCCAACCCGTTCCAATCTCCTTGGGGAACGCTCCGAAGTTGCGGCCCCACATCCAGAGCCTGCCGTCACTAGTCCGGGCCATCAGAAAGTCGCTGACTTCCCGATTGACATAGTTCCGAGACGGGGCCGGATTAGTCACATATTCAGTGGAATCACTGACGAAACGGCCTACAACTTTGCCTCCAAGCGAAACAACGGCTGTGACGCGCACAGTTCCTCCGCCGTCTGCGTCTTTGACAACATAGTCCACGCCAGGGGGAAGCCCCGTGCCAGCGGAATACGACGTGGACTTAGTAAGCCAAAAAAATTCCACCTTGGGAGTCGTGCCGACCGGGATGCCCTTGATGGACGAGACGTCAAAACTTGCCTTCAATGCGGAGTTGATCCAGGGCTTCCCTGAGACAGCGATCGGGCCGCTCGTGACGAACAGATAGGGCTCCGATTCCGCGGATACCGATGTGAACCCCGGGGTTACCGTTGTGACGCGCAGGGACACTTCCTTCCCCGCATCAGCGGATCGGACGGACCCTTCGAATGGCTCCGTTCCGGATTCGTAGCGAAAGAGCTTCGCAACTCCCCCCGAAACCCACTGCACGTGCACCTTCGTGACGCCTGCGGTCCATGTACCGGGAGATACCGTGCCGTTTACCCCATAGTTCCAGTTGCTCCACACATCTTGCTTCGCTTGGAATTTCGGCAAAACCGAGGCTTGGGGGGTCCGCAAAACTCTCGAAGGGTTACTGACGGCGAAGTCAGCATTTTGAAGCAGCGGATCCCCAGCGTTGTCGCTGAACAGAAAATCGGATGAGCTGTTCCTTCGGGCCGCAGTTTCGGCCGGGTAGGATTGACCGCTTTTTTGGAAGACAATACGAACGTCGGTCAACCGCTGCAGACCTTCGTAAAAGTCGCTGGCGCCAATGGCTGCCGTGGCCTCAGCTGTGAATGGGCCGGGCCCAGGGTCTCCCGTCCAGATCAGGCTACGAGGCTCGGACAAGGACGCATCACGGTACCGGAACTCCACGCGTTGCGCAGGCTGGCTAAGCGTAAATCGCACCTTCGCAGTCTGCCCAGGCGCTAGTTGGGCTGCGGAGACCAATTCAACGGCCGTGAGTTGGGGAGCTTCGCTCGCCACTGTGACGGCATTGGCCGGTAGGGCGGGGAGCGCGACCATCATCAATAGCACTGCCACAAGCGCAGCCGTCAGCTTCGACAAAAGGCTAAGTTGACGTGATTTTTCCGGCACGCCAGCGGCGGTACTTGAGCGCACTTATCCCCCAATATTCAGGCTATGGATGGCCTGATAGAGGCCTCTCGGTAGAGAATACAGTTTCCTCGCAGAAATACGTGCTATGTGACCGCGGCGCTGGCGGCAGCCCCGCCGTCGTAATGTTGCGCAGGTCACACTCTGCGGATACGCTGGGGGACGCTGCAGCGTGGCAGCAAAGATGAAAGGCAGTACATTGGCCAGCGACAAGCTCTCCGTAGTTGTTCGCGTCGACGTTGACGGCGAACAGATCCAGATCGCAGCGACCGGTCGCGTGACCATCTCGAGCCTCCAAGGGCTCTACCCGGTGGTTCAGCGCACCAAGGGTTTGGGCGGTGGCCTTGGCGTTGAGATGGACCTTTCCCAAGCAACCATTGACTTGGACGCACTGGACCAGCTGCAGGGCTACGCCGCACTCCACGCCGTTCCGGTTCGCCTTGCCGCGGAACCCAGCAACGTGACCGCCCTTCCATCCCGCAGCCTCCAAACCGCCAGCCGCGCCGCCTAAAAGCAACAAATCGAGCACCCGCCGTCCAACAGGAGATCCACATGCGCAAAGTCACCGCTGGCCTCTTCCACTCAGTGGACGGCGTAGTTCAGGACCCCTTCAAGTTCCAGTTCGACAGCTTCGACGACGAACTCGGTACGGGACTCACCAAGATGATCAATACCGTGGACACCGTGGTGTTGGGCCGTGTCAGCTACCAGGAATGGGCCGGATATTGGCCGAACGCGCAGCAAGACGACGACTTTGCAGCCTTCATCAACCCGATCGAGAAGTTCGTTGCATCCCGAACCCTCACCGAACCCCTTGAATGGGAGAACTCGCACCTGATCGAGGGTGATGTTGAGCAGTTCGTCACAGAGCTGAAGTCGCGGGACGGCGGCGAAATCGCGGTCTGCGGCAGCATTTCCCTGGTCCGCCAGCTGCTATTTGCAGGCATCCTGGACGAACTCACCCTGATGACGCACCCGGTGGTGGCCGGCAGCGGGCGACGACTTTTTGAAGACGGCGATCCCCTGCACCGGCTCGTGCTGGAGAACC
>Ga0247742_10000089_pt1 | contig 77686 bp, 69 predicted proteins | sample UWRJL208509C2_FD_180944 | JGI IMG/M metagenome (GOLD analysis project Ga0247742, IMG submission 180944) | Plant litter microbial communities from Arlington Agricultural Research Station in Wisconsin, United States - UWRJ-L208-509C-2 | ecosystem: Environmental > Terrestrial > Plant litter >...
AGCAACCTCGAGATTCTCTGAGCCACAGAGACCGTTCTGATCCACAGGGCAGGGCATGACCCGCAACCAGACAACGCTGACTGAGCTCGCGCGGCTCGGCTTCGCCGAACTCGGCGGCACCAACGCGCGCCTGGATGAGCTCGGGATGCCCGAACTGGTGCCCCACTTCGCGCTGGCGGCCGACCCTGACCAGGCGCTGCGCTGGCTCATCACGCTGCGGGAGCAGGCGCCCGACGAGATCGCCGTCGTGCTGGCCGACGACGCCAGCGCGGCGCGCCTGCTGCAGGTGCTCGGTGCCGCGAGCGGGCTTGCGCAGTTCTTCCAGCGTCACCCGGCCGAATTGGGCGCGCTGGCCGGGCCGCTCACGCCGCCGCGCGAAGCTGCGGACTACGCCGACGACCTGCTGCGGTCCGTGGACGGTCTCTCCGGCGAGGCGGCGTGGGCGGCTCTACGCGTGCGGTACCGAAGAAATCTGGTGCAGCTGACCGCATGGGACCTGGCGCAGTGGGATCCACTCGCCGCCGTCGACCGGGTTGCCGCTGCCCTCGCTGATCTCGCGGGCGCGGCTCTCGATGCCTCGCTCGCGGTCGCGCGCCGCGACATCCGGTTTCCCGCCGATCAGGTGGCAGCGACGCGCCTGGCGATCATCGGGATGGGCAAGGCCGGCGCGCGCGAACTGAACTACCTCTCCGACGTCGACGTGATCTTCGTGGCGGGCGGGTCTGACGGGCTGGCCGACGACCGGGCCGTCGAGATCGCGACCAGGCTGGCGATGCAGGTATCGAAGGGCATCAACGAACTCGCCCTCGAGCCGGGGCTCTGGGAGGTCGACGCCAACCTGCGCCCGGAGGGGAAGGATGGCGCGCTCGTGCGCTCCCTCGAGTCGCACCTCGCGTACTACGACCGGTGGGCGAAGAGCTGGGAGTTCCAGGCGCTGCTGAAGGCCCGCCCACTGGCCGGTGACCTCGAGCTGGGGCAGCAGTACGTCGACGCGCTCGAGCCCAAGGTCTGGTCGAGCGCATCGCGGGAGGGTTTTGTGCAGTCGGTGCAGCGCATGCGCGAGCGGGTGACCGACAACATCCCCGCCGCCGAGCTCGACGTGCAGTTGAAGCTCGGACCCGGCGGGCTTCGCGATGTCGAATTCACCATCCAGCTGCTGCAACTCGTGCACGGGCAGGCCGACCCGCAGGTACGGCAGCGGGCGACGCTGCCTGCCCTCTCGGCCCTGGCCGACGAGGGCTACATCGGCCGCGTCGAGGCGGCGGAGTTCGCGCGTGACTACCGGTTCCTGCGCCTGCTCGAGCACCGCCTGCAGCTGTCCCGACTGCGCCGCACCCATCTCATGCCGACGGATCCCGATGCCGTGCGAGTGCTCGCCCGAGCGAGCGGGTTGGCCAGCAGCGCGGTCGACCTCACCGAGCAGTGGCACCGCACCAAGCAGGCGGTCCGGCGGCTGCACGAGCGACTGTTCTACCGCCCGCTCCTCTCGGCGGTGGCGGCGCTGCCCGAGGGCGGTCTCGCCCTCTCCAGCGCGCAGGCCGAGGCGCGGCTCGCCGCGATCGGCTTCACCGACCCGCGCGGCGCCCTCAAACACATCGCCGCCCTCACCAGCGGGGTCTCGCGCCGCGCGACGATCCAGCGGAACCTCCTGCCCGTCATGCTGCAGTGGTTCGCCGACGGCGCCGACCCCGACCACGGGCTGCTCGCCTTCCGCAGGCTGAGCGACGACCTGGGTGAGGCGTACTGGTTCCTGCGCATGCTGCGTGACTCCTCGGGTGCCGCCCAGCGATTGACCCACGTGCTCTCGGGGTCGAAGTTCGTCGGCGACCTCTTCGAGCGGATCCCCGAAGCCGCCGCCTGGCTCGAGAACGAAGACGAGCTGCGGCCGCGTCCGGCGGCCCTCCTGCTCGAGGAGACGCACGCGACCGTGGCCCGGCACGAGGGGGATCGGGATGCCGCGGCCCTCGCCCTCCGCACGGCCCGCCGCCGCGAGGTGCTGCGACTGGCTCTCGCCGCCATCCTCGGCATGATCACCGTGGAGCAGCTGGGCCGGGGCCTGGCCGATATCAACACCGCGATCCTCACCGGCGCCCTCGCGCTCTCGCACCCGTACGGCGACGGCATCGAGTTCGGCATCATCGCGATGGGCCGGTACGGGGGAGCCGAGCTGGGCTTCGGCTCCGACGCCGACGTGATGTACGTCTATCGGCCCGCCGGCGCCTCAGACGAGGAGGCGCAGCAGCGCGCCGAGGCGATCGTGCATTCGATCAGTCGCTTCACCGAAGACCTGCGGATCCCGCTCGACCTCGACATCGGCCTGCGGCCGGAGGGCAAGAACGGCGCGATCGTGCGGTCCCTCGAGTCGTACCGGGCGTACTACGCCCGGTGGTCGCTGACGTGGGAGGCGCAGGCGCTGCTACGCGCCCGCGGCGTGGTCGGCGACGCTGGGGTGCTCGACGCGTTCGAGACCCTTGCCAACGAGGTGCGCTATCCGAAGGCGATCTCGGAGCAGGACGTTCGCGAGGTCAAGCGGATCAAGGCGCGAGTCGAGGCTGAGCGGCTGCCGCAGGCGGCCGACCCCGCCCGCCACCTGAAGCTGGGTCGCGGCAGCCTGAGTGATGTCGAGTGGTTCGTCCAGTTGCTCCAGCTGCAGCACGGTGCCCGGCTGCCGGGCCTGCGCACCACGTCGACACTCAACGCCCTCGCGGCGGCCGTCGCGGCGGACCTGGTACCGGCGGCCGACGCTGCGAAGCTGCGGGATGCCTGGCTGCTGGCATCCCGGGCCCGATCGGCCATGACGCTCTGGACGTCGCGAACCGCCGACGTGCTGCCCACCGATCGTGGCCAACTGGACGGGGTGGCGCGGCTGCTGGAGTACCCGCCGGGATCCGCGAGCCAGTTCGAGGAGGACTACCTGCGGGTTACCCGCAAGGCCCGCCAGGTGTTCGAGCGCAGGTTCTACGGCCCCGCACGCTGATCGCGAGACGGGGCCCGGTCTACTCGGCCCGCTCTGCTGGGCCTGCTCTACTGCTCCCGCTCTACTGGGCCTGCGACAGCCTGACCATGTTGCCGGACGGGTCGCGGAACGCGCTGTCCCGCGCGCCCCAGCCCTGGTCGATCGGCTCCTGCAGCACCTCGGCCCCGGTTGCCCGCACGCGCTCGAACGTCGCATCGAGGTCGTCGGTCGCGAACACGAGCATCGGCAGCTGGCCTTTCGTGAGCAGCTCCTGAAGTGCATCGCCGTCGGCCTGCGATCGGCCCGCATGGGGAACCGACAGCACTATCCCGAGACCGGGCTGGTCGGCTGACCCCAGGGTCAGCCAGCGGAAACCGTCGTTGGCGACATCCATCTGGATGTCGAGGCCGAGGCCATCACGATAGAACGGCAGGGACTCGTCGACATCGGTGACCGTGACATTGCAGTACTGGAGTGAAATCGTCATGCCGCAACGTTAGGACGCCCGGGCGCCCGCTGCTTCTCGAATCCTGCTCGGTCGGGTGCGCTGCTGCGCGATGCAGGAGGGCATCGCCAGCACGGCCCGGTGATCCCCGGCGCGGTAGGCGCTCGGGCTGACGCCGACCAGCTCGGTGAAGCGCGAACTGAACGAGCCCAGCGACGTACAGCCGACGGCCATGCACGCCTCGGTGACGTTGAGGCCATCCCGCAGCAGGGCCATCGCCCGCTCGATGCGCCGCGTCATCAGGTAGCTGTATGGCGTCTCGCCGTAGGCGTCCTTGAAGCGGCGCGAGAAGTGGGCCGGCGACATCAGGGCCCGAGCCGCCATCGTCGGCACGTCGAGCGGACGGGCGTACTCGCGGTCGATGAGGTCGCGTGCGCGGCGCAGGTGCGCGAGGTTCTCGATCTCGTGCCGATGCATGGCACGAGCGTACCCGCAGACGCAGCGAAGGCCGCACCCCGAGGGGATGCGGCCTTCGTCGTGACGTTCGTTACACCGAGAAGTACAGCTCGTACTCGAACGGGTGCGGGCGCTGCGCGGCCGGGATGATCTCGGCGCTGCGCTTGTACTCGATCCAGGTGTCGATCAGGTCCTGCGTGAACACGTTGCCCTCGGTGAGGAAGGCGTGGTCGGCCTCGAGAGCGGCAAGCGCCTCCTCGAGCGAACCCGGAACCTGCGGGATGAGCTTGGCTTCCTCGGGGGGCAGCTCGTACAGGTCCTTATCGACGGGCTCGTGCGGCTCGATCTTGTTCTTGATGCCGTCGAGGCCGGCCATCAGCTGTGCCGCGAACGCGAGGTACGGGTTGCCCGAAGCATCCGGAGCGCGGAACTCGATGCGCTTGGCCTTCGGGTTGGTGCCCGTGATCGGGATGCGGATGGCCGCCGAGCGGTTACCGGCCGAGTAGACCAGGTTGACCGGGGCCTCGAAGCCCTTGACCAGGCGACGGTACGAGTTCAGCGTCGGGTTGGTGAACGCGAGCACCGCGGGAGCGTGCTTGAGCAGCCCACCGATGTACCAGCGCGCGACGTCGCTCAGACCGCCGTAGCCCTTCTCGTCGTAGAACAGCGGTTCGGAGCCGTTCCAGAGTGACTGGTGGGTGTGCATCCCCGAGCCGTTGTCGCCGAAGAGCGGCTTCGGCATGAAGGTCGCGACCTTGCCCCACTCCTGGGCGGTGTTCTTGACGATGTACTTGAACTTCAGGATGTCGTCTGCCGCGTGCACCATCGTGTCGAAGCGGTAGTTGATCTCGGCCTGGCCGCCGGTACCGACCTCGTGGTGGGCGCGCTCGAGGATGAGGCCGGCGTCGATCAGCTTGAGGCTGATGTCGTCGCGCAGGTCGGCCTGCTTGTCGACGGGGGAGACCGGGAAGTAGCCGCCCTTGTAGGGGGTCTTGTTGGCGAGGTTGCCGCCCTCTTCGACGCGACCGGTGTTCCAGGCGCCCTCCTCGGAGTCGACGGAGTAGAAGCTCGCGTTCTGCTTCACCTCGTACCGCACGTCGTCGAAGATGTAGAACTCGGCCTCGGGCGCGAAGAAGGCGGTGTCGGCGATGCCGGTCGAGGCGAGGTACTTCTCGGCCTTCTTGGCGACCTGGCGGGGGTCCTTGCCGTAGATCTCCCCATTGCGCGGGTTGTAGATGTCGAAGACCATGATCAGCGTGCGCTCCGTGCGGAACGGGTCGACGTACGCCGTCGTCACGTCGGGGATGAGCTGCATGTCGGACTCGTGGATGTTCGCGAAACCGCGAATCGACGAGCCGTCGAACAGCTGGCCGACGGAGAAGAACTCCTCGTCGACGGTGGATGCCGGGATGTTGAAGTGCTGCTGCACGCCGGGAAGGTCGGTGAAGCGGATGTCGAGGAACTTGACGTCAGTGTTCTTGATGAACTTCAGGACCTCGGAAGAGTCTGTGAACATAGGGGAGCAACTCCAGAGCTGGGTAGGGACTACTGCATGCGTAGCTGCTACGAGGGTATGGGCGCCGGGTTTCGCGAGGGTTCCGCTTCTGTTTCCGGGAGGTTACGCACCGGGCTCCCGGGTGGCCGACGATAGGCTCGGAGGGTGACCGGCCCCTCGACTTCGCTGTACTGGCCGGGTCGGCGATTGGGGCTCCCGGAGTCGGGTCCGCGATCGATCGGTCGGTTCGGCCGCAGGCTCGCCGCCCTCGCGATCGACTGGACGACGGCTGTCGTCATCTCCATCGCCTTCTTCAACTACGACAGCCTCGCCACGCTCGCCGTGTTCGCGGTCGCGCAAGTCGTGCTGCTCCTGACCGCCAATGGCAGCATCGGTCATCTGCTGCTCGGCATGCGCGTGGTTCCCGTCGCCGGCGGCTACCTGGGGTGGTGGCGACCGATCACCCGTACGGTGCTGCTCTGCCTGGTCATCCCTGCGGTCATCTGGGATCGCGACCAGCGCGGCATGCACGACCGCCTATCCGGTACCGTGCTCGTCCGCCGGTAATCCAGCCCGGGGCTCGAGCGAAAGCCGCGAACCGCAGTGGAGATCAGCGCGGTCGGGGCGCCCGGGCCTTCATCGGGTCCATGCCCTTGGGGATCGGCAGACCGTTGCGACCGAGCGAGTTCAGGCGGTTCGACACCGCGAGGATCTCGGGCTTCCGCAGCGCGCTCTTGATCGACCGCAGTTTGACGGGCAGCTTGTAGAGCGGCGTCGAGTCGGCGTCGGGGCCCACGTAGAGGAAGGTGACCGGCACGTTCGGGAGGATGCGGACGATGTTCTTGCGCTCGCTCTCCAGCATCGATTGGGTGCGGCTGCGCGGCCCCTCACCGATGAGCGCCACCCCGCCGCGCCCCACGGCCCGGTAGACGGCATCCTGGGTCTTCGGGCTGACGGCAACGGGCATCTCGCTCGCCGTCCAGCCGCGCCGCAACGAGCTCTTCAGCACCGCACCGACCGCGCCGGGCTGGCCGGCGATCTGCGAATAGGCGGCTCGCTCGGCACGCCGGCCGAGCACGATGAGGAACGCGAGGATTCCGCCGAGCACGCCGGCGATGATGTACAGCACGAACCCGAGCACCTGCCCGCCCGAGAGCAGGAACGCCAGCAGGAGGCCGGCGAGCACCGGCAGCAGGAAGGCCAGGAGCAGGAACCAGATCGCGAGCTTGTCGTACCGCCGGGTCATGTTGAAGACCTGGTACATCTGCTTCAGCCGACCGGGCTCTTTGGGGGCCTTGGGTGCTTGAGTCGAAGTGCGTGCCATTCCTCAAGGATACGGCCCCGCGCGGGCGTGCGCCTCGCTCAGGAGACCGCTTGCGCGAACCCGAGGTTGGCGTCAGCGAGGTGCTTGAGCGGTTCCGGGATGTCTCGGCCCTTGACCAGCATCGACCGTGCCCAGAGCCGCCCCGCGCGGTAGCTGGATCGCACGAGGGGGCCGGCGAGCACCCCGAGAAAACCGATCTGCTCGGCCTCCGCTGAGAACTCGACGAACTCCTCCGGCTTCACCCAGCGGGCGACGGGCAGGTGCCGCGGCGTCGGCCGCAGATATTGGGTGATGGTGATGATGTCGGTGCCGGCGTCGTGCAGGTCACGCAGCGCCTGGCTGACCTCGTGCGGCTCCTCGCCCATACCGAGGATCAGGTTCGACTTCGTGATCAACCCCGCCGCGCGTGCCTGGGTGATGACATCGAGCGACCGCTCGTACCGGAACGCCGGGCGAATGCGCTTGAAGATGCGGGGCACCGTCTCGACGTTGTGCGCGAACACCTCGGGGCGCGACTCGAAGACCACGCCGAGCAGGTCGGGGTTCCCCGAGAAATCGGTGGCCAGGATCTCCACGCCGGTGCCCGGGTTGCGCTCGTGGATCTGGCGCACGGTCTCCGCGTGCAGCCACGCCCCCTCATCCGGCAGGTCGTCCCGGGCCACGCCCGTGACGGTCGCGTAGCGCAGGTTCATCGTCGTGACCGACTCGGCCACGCGGCGGGGCTCGTCGGTGTCGTAATCCGCGGGCTTCCCGGTGTCGATCTGGCAGAAGTCGCAGCGGCGGGTGCACTGGCTGCCCCCGATGAGGAAGGTCGCCTCGCGATCCTCCCAGCACTCGAAGATGTTCGGGCAGCCGGCCTCCTGGCACACCGTGTGCAGGTTCTCGCCCTTGACGAGCTCCTGCAGCTGGCGGTACTCCGGGCCCATCTTGGCCACGGTCTTGATCCACTCGGGCTTGCGCTCGATGGGGGTGGAGGCGTTGCGCACCTCGAGCCGCAGCAGCTTGCGCTCCCCGGTATTGTGCACGGCCTCGCTCATCGTGACATCACCATCGCGTCGATCATCTCGGCCTGCACGAGCGGCACCACATCAGCCGGGCTGACCCGGCGGCCGAGCTGCTGGGTGATCGAGGTCACCTCAGCGTCCGGCAGCCCGCACGCGACGATCTTGTCGTACGCCTCGAACGAGTTGTCGCAGTTGAGCGAGAATCCATGCATGGTCACCCCGTGCGAGACGCGGATGCCGATCGCGGCGATCTTGGCGGTGCCGTCGATCCATACCCCCGATCGCCCCTCGACCTGGCCGGACTCGACGCCGAGCCGCGCCAGGACGCGGATCAGGATGCCCTCGAGCTGACGGACGTAACCCACGACGTCGAAGGGTTCGGGCAGGCGGATGATCGGATAGCCGACGAGCTGACCCAGGCCGTGCCAGGTGATGCGGCCACCCCGGTCCACGTCGATCACCGGCGTTCCGTCGCTCGGCCGCTCGTGCGGCTCGGTGCGCTTGCCCGCCGTGTACACCGACGGGTGCTCGAGCAGGATCACTGTGTCAGGAGAGCGTCCGCTCACGACGGCCCGATGGGTTGCGCGCTGAAGCTCTAAGGCTTCGACATAGTCCACGGAGTTGGCGCTTAGCCCCGCGACGACAAAGTCGACCACGTCTCGATACTACGTCTCCTCCCCGCTATGGCTTACCAACCGAATGTCACCGGAGCGAGCGAATGCCCGCGCCGCCGAATCGCGCGGTGAGACGCTGCATGATGTGACCTTTCCTGAGATCGGCGGATACCGAGTACTTCGCAAGCTCGGCGAGGGCCCGCGCGCCGAGGTGCTGCTCGGGCACCCCGCGGGCGAGGCCGGTGACGCTGTTCCCGCCGCCATCAAGCGATATCGCACGGATGTGACCGACGAGTCGGTGATCGGCGAGATCGAGGCACTGGACCGCGCAGCGGGCACGCATGTGGTCGAGATCATCGACGTCACGACGGGCGGCGACGGTGCCCGCTTGCTCATTCTGAAGCGGCTCAGCGGAGCCTCGCTCGCTCGACTGCTCGCAGACCGCGGCTCCCTGTCCCCGGGGGAGGCGGTCACCGTCCTCGCCCCGGTCGCCGCCACGCTGGCACGCGCGCACCGCGCCGGTGTCTCTCACGGAACGATCGGCCCCGAGTCGATCCTGTTCGACGGCGCGGGCGCGCCCGTTCTCGCGCGATTCGGCCGGTCGGGGCTGATGTCGCCCGGTCTTCCGGCGGCCGCCCTCGATCTCGACGGCGGCGTTGCTGCTGACCGGCGCGCGTTCTCGGCGCTGGTGACGAGGGTGCTCGATCGAGCGTCCCTCGCCGGTCTGACCGGCGAACCCGTCGACCTCGACGAACTGAGCGCACGCCTGTTCGATGTCGCCGAGCCGCTGCCGGTCGACTTCTCCCACCGGAGCGGCGAGCCGACGCCAGCCGTCGCAAGCCGCTTGTACCGCGCTGACCCGGTGGGGGAGCCGGGTCGTCGTGCCGGGCGCAGCACCGTGCGTCGTGCCGGGCGCGGCAGCGAGCGGGCGATCGAGCGGGGTGCCCAACGGCCCAGCGAGCCCGGCACCGAAATGGCGACCGGGCGCGGCACCGAAGGAGAAAGCGACGACGGCCGGGGCGCTGTGGATGGGCGCATCGCGGGGATGCTCGCGGCAGTGGCGATCCCGGAGTGGGCCGACGACGTGGCTCGCCGCGCCGGGATGGTGGGACGGAAGGTGGCGGATGGCCTCAAGGAGGTTCGAACGCGAGTCTGGGTCCTGGCCGCAGGCGTTCTCGTGGCTCTGATGGCCGTCTCGACGGCCGGGCTTGTCGTTCCTCGAGCCTCGGCCGGGTCATCCGAGACCGACCCGGCTTCTCCATTATCCAGCGCTCCCGACGGCCGCCCAGCGGCACCCGACGGTAGCTCACCGCCACCTCCCGGGCCTGCCGAGCCGATCGTGGGGGACGATCCCGTCGCGGCTGCCGTGGCGCTACTGGCCGCTCGTGAGCAGTGCATCCTTGATCTGTCGATCCTGTGCCTCGACGGCGTCGCTCAGCAGTCGTCGGCGGCACTGGCGAGTGACTCGGCGCTGGTGCGGGGCATCCGGTCGGGCGGCGCGGAGCTCCCGACCCTCCTGAGCCCAGGCGCTCCGACGCTGGTCGAACGACTGGGCGACTCGGCGATCGTGCGCCTGGATCCTGATGACGGTGCGGGTATAAACACCACGACCTCGCTCCTTCTGATGAAGGGCGAGGCCGGGTGGCGGATCAGGGACTACCTCACGGGGTAGCTGTCACGCTGGGGTGATTCAGACGCCGAGCTTCGAGGCGAAGTCGCCGCCCTCGAGGCGGTCCTTGACGGCGACGAGGAAGCGTGCGGCATCTGCCCCGTCGACGATCCGGTGGTCGTAGCTCAGCGCGAGGTACACCATCGACCTGATGGCGATGGCGTCGCCGCCGGCACTGCTGACCACGACCGGCTTCTTGGCGACGATTCCGGTGCCGAGAATAGCGACCTGCGGCAGGAACACGATCGGGGTGTCGAAGAGCGCGCCACGCGACCCGGTGTTGGTCAGGGTGAACGTGCCTCCGGCGAGCTCATCGGGCTTCAGCTTGTTCTCGCGGGTGCGAGTCGCGAGGTCGGAGATCTGGGTGGCGAAGCCCGCCAGATCGAGCGTCGAGGCGTCACGGATCACCGGGGTGAGAAGTCCGCGCTCGGTGTCGACCGCGATGCTGATGTTCTCGTGCGCCGGGTAGACGATGCTGTCGCCGTCGATCGTGGCGTTGATGATCGGGTACGCGGTGAGCGCTTCGGCTGCGGCGAGCGCGAAGAACGGCAGGAACGAGAGCTTCAGCCCCGTCTTCGCCTGGAAGTCGGCCTTCACCTTGTCGCGGTACTGGGCGACCAGGGTCACGTCGACCTCGACGACCGAGGTGAGCTGGGCTGAGGACTGCATCGAGATGACGGCGCGCTCGGCGATCACCTTGCGCAGGCGAGACATCGGCACGGTCGTACCGCGCAGCGGCGAGACCTCCAGCTGCTTGGCGGGCTCGGCAGGCGCGGCGTCGGCTGCTGGCTCGCTGGCCGAGCTGGATGACACCGCGTCGAGCACGTCCTGCTTGCGGATGCGGCCGCCGACTCCGGTGCCCGTGAGCGATCCGAGGTCGATGCCGTTCTCGTTGGCGAGCTTGCGAACCAGCGGCGTGACGTAGCCGGCGTGCGCGTCGGGGCTGGACGGCTCCGACTCGGCCGGGGCGGCGGGTGCTTCCGCTGCCGGTGCCGCTGCTTCCGGCACGGCGGCCGGCGGCGTCGTCACGGGCGGTGCAGACGGGGCGGCGGGTGCCGCCGGGTTGGTGGACTCGGTTGCGGCCGGTGCCGGAGCGGCGGGAGCTTCCGCGGCGGGAGCCGGGTCTACGTCTTCGGCCGGGGCGGGAGGGGTTGCGGGCGCGGACTCGTCGGGCGCGGGCGCCTCGGGCGAGGGGACCTCGTTCTCGGCGGCGGCAGGCTCGGAGGCAGCAGGCGCCGCAGCAGCGGGCTCGGCTGCCGGTTCGGCGGTTTCCGCAGCGGGCTGCGCGGCCGGTTCGGGAGCTTCCTCGGCGGCGGGAGCGGCAGGAACCGCCTCGGCAACCGGCTCCGCGTCTTCGGCGGGAGCGGTCTCGACCGGCTCGGCCTCAGCTGCGGCTGCGGGAGCCTCGTCGGCCGGAGCCGATCCGTCACCGATGGTGACCAGCGCCGTTCCGACCTCGACGGTCTCGTCTTCCGCGACGAGGATCGCCTCGATCACGCCAGCTACGGGGGAGGGGATCTCGGTGTCGACCTTGTCGGTCGATACCTCGAGCAGCGGCTCGTCGACCTCGACCCGGTCGCCGACCTGCTTCAGCCAGCGGGTGACCGTACCCTCGGTAACACTCTCGCCGAGTGCTGGAAGGTTGACGGATTCGCTCATCAGTGGTGCTCCTTAGTAACGCTTGTTCTCACAGCTTAGTAACGCGATCAGATCGCGTGGAGGGGCTTGCCCGCGAGTGCGAGGAATGCCTCTCCGAGTGCTTCGTTCTGCGTGGGGTGGGCGTGCAGCAGCGGAGCGATGTCCTCCGGGTAGGCCTCCCAGTTCACGGCAAGCTGTGCTTCGCCGATCAGTTCGCCGACGCGCGCACCGATCATGTGAACACCGACAACGGGGCCGTCGTTGACGCGGACGACCTTTACCGATCCCGACGTTCCGATGATGTGGCTCTTGCCGTTGCCGGCCAGGTTGTAGTCGTAGGTCGAGATCTTGTCTGACCCGTACTTCTCGGCGGCCTTCGCCTCGGAGAGTCCGACGGAGGCAACCTCGGGGTCGCTGTAGGTGACCTTCGGGATGTTGACGTCCTCGATCACGACGGGCTTGAGGCCAGCGATCTCCTCGGCCACGAAGATGCCCTGCTGGAAGCCGCGGTGCGCCAACTGCAGGCCGGGCACGATGTCGCCGACGGCGTACAGGCCGGGAACGCCTGTCGCCAGCCGCTCGTCGGTGATCACGAAGCCGCGGTCGATGGTCACGCCGGCCTCTTCGAAGCCGAGGTTCGCGGTGACCGGGCCGCGACCGACGGCGACGAGCAGCAGCTCGCCCTCGAAGGTCTTGCCGTCTTCGAGCGTCACCACGACGCCCTCGTCGTTCTGGGTGACGCCCTGGAAGCGCACGCCGAGGTTGAAGGCGATTCCGCGCTTGCGGTACGCGCGCTCGAACTGCTTGCTGATCGACTCGTCTTCATTGGGCACCAGGTGCGGCAGTGCCTCGATGATGGTGACGTCGGCGCCCCAGCTCTTCCAGACGCTGGCGAACTCGGCGCCGATGACGCCGCCGCCGAGCACGATGACCTTCTTCGGGATGAAGTCGAGTTCGAGCGCCTGCTCCGAGGTGATGACCCGGCCGCCGATCTCGAGTCCCGGTAGTGAGCGCGGGTACGACCCGGTCGCGAGGATGACGTTCTTGCCGGTCACCGTGTCGTCGCCGACCTGCACGGTGGTGGGGGAGATGAGCCGCCCCTCGCCTTCGATCGTGGTGATCTTGCGGGCGCGTAGCAGGCCCTGGAGGCCCTTGTACTTGCTCGAGACCACTTCTTCGCGGTACGCCTTCACCGCGGAGATGTCGACGCCCTCGAACGAGGAGTTCACGCCGTATTTGGCGGACTCGCGAGTGACGTCGGCCACCTCGGCGGAGTGCAGGAGGGCCTTGGTCGGGATGCACCCGACGTGGAGGCAGGTGCCGCCGACCTTGTTCTTCTCGATGAGGCCGACGGTGAGGCCGAGTTGGCTGGCGCGCAGCGCTGCTGCGTAACCACCACTTCCGCCTCCAAGAACGACAAGGTCAAAAGTGTGCTCAGCCAAAATCCCAGCAACTCCTCTGTGAAGGCTCGTGTCTACGAAAGATGTTCTCCGACGCGCTAAGGGGTGTGGTGGCGGCCGGATCGGGCGGTAGACAACCGCCTTAAGAACCTTACTACGGTCGGCTTAATTCCTCGGCCAGCTCGAGCAGGGCGCGCACGGTCACGCCGGTCGGTCCCCTGCCCGTGAAGCCCCATCCCGAGCCGCCGTTGTTGGCCGGTCCCGCGATATCGAGGTGCGCCCACGGGATGGGTCGCTTCTCGTCGTCCTCCCCGGTGGTGCCGATGAAGTCCTTGAGGAAGGCTGCGGCGATCATCATGCCTCCGGCAGTGTTGCCCGGCTTGATGTTGGCGATGTCCGCGACATCCGATGCCAGCAGCGGCCGCAGCTCGGCCGCGATCGGCATATGCCAGAGCGTCTCGCCGACCCGGTTGCCGGCCGCCACAACGCGACCGGCGAGTTCGGCGTCACCCATGGTGCCGACGTACCGAGTGCCCATGGCGACGGACGCGGCTCCCGTGAGCGTCGCCACGTCGATGATCGCGTCGGGCTGCTCCTCGCTCGCTGCGACGAGGCCGTCGGCAAGCACGAGGCGCCCCTCAGCATCGGTGTTGAGCACCTCGACCGTCTTCCCGCCGCGGATGGTGATGACGTCGTTGGGTCGAAGGGCTGCCCCCGACGGCAGGTTCTCGGCCAGGCACAGCCAGGCGGTGATCCGCACGGGCAGGGCGAGTTCGGCCGCCGCGAGAGTGACAGCGAGCACGGTCGCCGCTCCCGTCATGTCGTACTTCATGCCGATCATCGACGTCGGCGGCTTGAGGGAGAGGCCGCCCGAGTCGAACGTGATGCCCTTGCCCACGAGGGCCAGGTGCGTCTGGGCGGCCGGCGGCGAATAGCTCACCTTCACCAGTCGCGGACCGCGCGTCGAACCCTGGCCGACGGCGAGGATGCCTCCGAAGCCGCCATCGCGCAGTTCGTCCTCCGCCAGCACATCGACGGTGACCGGCAGGGGAGCCGAGAGCTCGCGAGCGGCAGCGGCCAGCGTCTCGGGGTAGAGATCGTTCGGGGGAGCGTTGACCAGGTCACGCACGGTGTTCACCGCCCGGGCCACCACCGCCGCGCTCTCGGCGAGCCCCGCGGTGGTGTTGGCGGTCGCGACGACGACGGTGGAGGCCGGCAGCTTCGTGCCCTCGAGGGTGCTCGACCGGTAGGCGTTGTATGCGTACGCCCCGAGCGCCGCTCCCTCCAGCACCGCGAACACTTCGGCGTCGGATGACGCGGGCAGGGCGAACACGACGGTGTCTACTCCGCGCAGCTGGCGGGCGGCGGATCCTGCCGCATATCGCAGGTCACCGGCGGTCACCTCGCCGGAGCCCAGCCCGACCAGCGCGATGCTCTCGGTGGCCCCGTAGTTGCCGGGCAGCCGGCGCACCTCGTCCTGCCCGCCGGTCACCCCGACGGCCGACAGCGCCAACTGCAATTCGGCGAACGCCGGGTCGTCGCTCAGCAGTTCCGGCCCCTCATCGGTGCTCCGGACGCCGAGCACGAGAACATCCCCTTCGATCTGGAGCGGCGGAAGAGCGGATGTTGCAAGCGTCGGCACAGTCATGGGCCAAGCGTAGCTATCGCCGCGGGGCGTGTTCGCTCTCGGCACCACAGCGGAGCCCGCGCCAGCCGGGTCTTGGTCCGAAGGCGGGATTAGGGTTGAATCATGCGCGACCCGGACGGCTTGTACGAGCTCACCACTGACGTTTCAGAGGTGCCCCACGGCCTTCACCTGATTGCGGCGCTGACGGGATTCGCCGATGCCGGTTCCGGCGTCAGCCAGTTGAGCGAGTACCTGCTCGACACCCTCGACCACGAGGTGGTCGCGCAGTTCGACAACGACGCCCTGCTCGACTACCGGGCACGTCGGCCGATCATCTTCTTCGACCAGGACCATCTGAGCGACTACCGTCCGGCCCAGCTGGCGCTGTACCTCATGAAGGACGAGCTCGGGCAGCCCTTCCTGCTCCTGACCGGCTACGAGCCCGACTTCCAGTGGGAGCGGTTCACCGCGGCGGTGCTCGACCTGATCGCCGAGTTCGAGGTGGCGACGACCACGTGGGTGCATGCCATCCCCATGCCCGTTCCGCACACCCGGCCCATCGGCGTGACCGTCAGCGGCAACCGCACCGAGCTGACCGAGGCAATGTCGGTGTGGCGCCCGCAGACCCAGGTCCCCGCCAACGCGCTGCATCTCGTCGAGTACCGGCTGCAGGAGCTCGGGCATCCCACCGTCGGCTTCGTCCTCTTGATCCCACACTATCTCGCCGACACCGAGTACCCCGCTGCGGCCGTGACCGCCCTGGAGAGTGTGAGCGCCGCAACCGGGCTGATCTTCCCCACCGATCGGCTGCGCGAGGAGAGCCGCGAGTTCGTCGGCAAGATCGACGGCCAGGTGGAGAACAACCAGGAGCTGGCGAAGCTGGTCGGCACCCTCGAAGAGCGCCACGACAGCTACATGCACGACAACCCGCTGCGTTCGCCGCTGACCGACATCGACGGGGAATTGCCGAGCGCCGACGAGATCGCCGCGGAGCTGCAGAAGTTCCTCGCGATCAAGCGCAACGGCGACGACGACTCCTCGCTCTGATCGCGACCGTCTGAGCGTCTGGGCACGAACCGTCAGGGCTGACGTCGCGCCCTAGCATGGGAGCGATGAACTCCCGACGTTCCTGGCTGATGTTCGGGGTCGCGGTGTTCGCGTACCTGATCGCCGTCACCCAGCGCAGCTCGCTCGGGGTCGCCGCGGTCGAGGCGACCGAGCGCTTTGACATCGCGGCCACGGCGCTGTCATCGCTCGCGGTCGTGCAACTGGTGGTCTACGCGGTGCTGCAGATCCCGGTCGGCGTGATGCTCGACCGCACCGGCCCGAAGTTCCTGATCGCGCTCGGCGCCGCCCTCATGGTGGTGGGTCAGCTCACACTCGCCTTCTCGACGACCCTGGGCGTTGCGGTCCTGGCCCGGATTCTCCTGGGCGCGGGCGACGCGATGACCTTCATCTCCATCATCCGGATGGCGGCATCCTGGTTCTCGGGACGCACGCTGCCGCTGGTTTCCCAGCTGACGACCACGGTGGGTGCGTTCGGCCAGGTGCTGTCGGCCTTCCCATTCGCGATCGCGCTGCACGCCTGGGGCTGGACTCCCGCCTACCTGTCGCTCGCCGGCCTCGGCACCGTGGCGCTCGTCGTGGTGCTGGTGCTGCTCTCCGATGCGCCGGCGACGCATCTCGCGACGCCGGGCGAGCTGCGGCGGGAGCGCCAGACCTGGTCGGCGTCGCTCCACCACCTCGCCGACAGCCTCGCTCGCCCGGGTACGCAGCTGGGATTCTGGTCGCACTTCGTCACCCAGTCGTCGGGGAACATGCTCACGCTGCTGTGGGGCTTCCCGTTCCTGTCGGTCGGGCTCGGGTACGGGCCGACGGCCGCCGCGGGGCTGCTGAGCCTGATCGTGGTGAGCGCGGCCGTCACCGGCCCGCTTCTCGGGTTGCTGAGTGCGCGTTTCCCTTTGCGGCGCAGCAACATCGTGCTCGGGATCGTGCTCGCCATGGGCCTGGCCTGGGCACTGCTGCTGGCCTGGCCGGGGCCGCCCCCGGTGTGGGTCGTCATCCTGGTGCTCGTGGCCGTCGCGGTCGGCGGGCCCGGGTCGGTCATCGGGTTCGACTTCGCCCGCACCTTCAATCCCGCCCGGGCACTGGGGTCGGCCACCGGTGTCGTCAATGCTGGCGGGTTTCTCGCCACGTTCACGATGATGTTCCTCATCGGGGTGGTGCTCGATGCGCACGACCGGACTATGGGCGGTAGCGGCATCCCGAGCCAGCTCTACTCGCTCGACGCTTTCCGCTGGGCGTTCCTGGTGCAGTACCTCGTGGTGGGTGCGGGAGTGGGGTTCCTGCTGCACGCCCGCCGCCGCACCCGGCGTCGGCTGCACGACGACGAGGGAATAGAAGTGGCCCCACTCTGGGTTTCATTGGTGAGGTTGTGGCGCGGGCGACGCGCGTGACCTTGCAGCTCGACAGGCCCGAATGTCAAGAGTCTGGCGCAAAGCGTGCAATAATGGCATACGAGACCCGGTCTTTGTCCACTGGTTCGCAGCACTAATAGCGGTGCTGCAGCGCAGGACTTGACATGGGTCTTAGTACTGCCCAAAAACTCCTGAGAGGTGTTCGAATGGCAACCCGGACCACGGCCGCGCCCGCAGCGGCGACAACGACGACAACAGCTGAGAAGGCCAGCGCAAAGGCGGCGTCAACGAAGACGTCGGCCCGCAAGACCGCCCCGCAGGACGCCGCGGTCGACACGACGACGGACGCCGTTAAGGCCGCCGCGACGAAGACTCCAGCGACGAAGGCGCCCGCGAAGAAGGCGACCGCCGCGAAGGCGCCTACCAAGGCTGCGGCGAAGAGCCCGGCGAAGGCCGCCCCGAAGAAGGGGACGAAGGCCGCAGGCTCGGCCGACGACACCGACGACGAGATCGACCCCGCCGAGATCGAAGAGGTCGACGAGACCGAGATCGAGGCGGTCGTGGCCGTGGCCGACGTCGACGATGCCAAGGACGACGCCAAGGACGACGAGGCCAAGGACGACTCGGACGACGATGACGACGAGAAGCCCTCGACGAGCAAGGACGAGGAACTGCCGACCGGCGCCCTCGTGCTCTCCCTGGTCGACGACGAGGACGAGGTTCCCGTCTACTCCGCCGCGATCACCGGCGCCACCGCCGACCCGGTCAAGGACTATCTGAAGCAGATCGGTAAGGTCGCGCTGCTGAACGCCGCCGAGGAGGTCGAGCTCGCCATGCGGATCGAGGCCGGGCTCTTCGCCGAGGACAAGCTGTCGAACATGTCGGCCGCCGAGTTGCGCTCCGCCCTCGGTCGTGAGTTGCAGTGGGTCGCCAAGGATGGCCAGCGCGCGAAGAGCCACCTGCTCGGCGCCAACCTGCGCCTTGTGGTGTCACTTGCCAAGCGCTACACCGGCCGTGGGATGCAGTTCCTCGACCTGATCCAGGAGGGCAACCTGGGCCTCATCCGTGCCGTCGAGAAGTTCGACTACACGAAGGGGTTCAAGTTCTCGACCTATGCCACCTGGTGGATTCGCCAGGCGATCACCCGCGCCATGGCCGACCAGGCCCGCACCATCCGCATTCCGGTGCACATGGTCGAGGTCATCAACAAGCTCGCTCGCGTGCAGCGGCAGATGCTGCAGGATCTCGGGCGCGAACCCACGCCCGAGGAGCTCAGCCGCGAGCTGGACATGACTCCCGAGAAGGTCATCGAGGTGCAGAAGTACGGCCGCGAGCCGATCTCCCTCCACACACCCCTCGGTGAAGACGGCGACAGCGAGTTCGGCGACCTCATCGAAGACACCGAGGCCGTAGTGCCGGCCGACGCTGTCGGATTCACGATGCTGCAGAAGCAGCTGGAGAGCCTGCTCGACTCTCTTTCGGAGCGCGAGGCGGGTGTCATCCGGATGCGTTTCGGCCTCGGCGATGGCATGCCGAAGACCCTCGACCAGATCGGCGACACGTTCGGAGTCACGCGCGAGCGGATCCGCCAGATCGAGTCGAAGACCATGGCCAAGCTGCGTCACCCGTCGCGGTCGCAGTCGCTGCGCGACTACCTGGAGTAACCCCGTGGCCGAAGCCGAGCTGCTCGGCACGCACTTCCTCCAGTCCGAAGCCTGGGGCCAGTTCCAGAGCAGTCTCGGCCGCACCGTGGTGCGCGGGCAGGGCGATGGATGGAGCGCCCTGGCGGTGCTCGAGAAGGGTCGCATCAACTCGCGGCTCTACGCCCCGTACGGCCCGACGGTCGTTGACGAGGTGGCGCTCGAGCGGTCACTGTTGTTCCTGGCCGCCGAAGCGCGGCGGCTGGGCGCGACCTTCGTTCGGGTCGAACCGGTCGGCGGCATCACGACCGAGTCGCTGCTGGCGCGGCGGCTGCGCCGGGTCAATCACGTGCAGCCCTCGCTCACCTGGCGGCTGGATCTGACACCGGGCCTGGATGTCGTCGTCGCGGGTACCGCGAAGTCGGTTCGCAGCCGGTACCGCAACTTCGAGAAGAAGGGGCTCACCTTCCGCCGGTCGAATGACCCCGGCGAGATCGGCTACCTGACCGACCTCATGGCCGGGGTCGCGCAGCGCAACAACATCCGGCCGCATCCCGCCTCGTACTTCCAGGCGCAGGCACAGCAACTGCTCCCGAGTGGCGCGGCATCGCTGTACTTCGTCGAGTACGAGGGGGCGGTGGTGGCGGCATCCCTCGGCTACGACGATGGGGTGCGTCGGTACTACGCGCACGCAGCCGCCGCTGACTCTGCCCGATCCCTCGCTCCCGGTGTGTTCCTGGTGATGGGGATGATCGCCGATGCCGTGGAATCGGGGCTTCGCGAGTTCGACTTCTACGGCATCGCGCCTGCCGACGAGCCGGATCATCCGTGGGCGGGATTCAGCGAGTTCAAGCGCTCCTTCGGCGGGTACGACGTTCCCTTCGTGGGCACGTGGGAGCTCGCGGTGAAGCCCGCCGGGTACGCCGTTTACCGGCTCCTCCGCCGATTCCTCGACTGAGGCTGATCCGCTTAAATGAAGAAGGCCGACTAAATGAAGAAGGCCGCTTAAATGAAGAAGGCCGACGGTTTCCCGTCGGCCTTCTTCATTTCAGTCTGCAGGTCAGACCGGACGCTCCTCGAGCAGTCGGGCCGACTCGTCGTGCCAGTGGAGAGCCGTGGGGAACAGCTTCTCCTTGAACTGGTTGCCGTGGTGAGCGCAGAACAGCAGGTCACCGCTGTTCAGGGTCACCCGGATGTACGCCTGTGCGCCACAGCTGTCGCAGCGGTCGAGCGCGCTCAGGGTGTAGTCCAGTTCGTCGACGGCCAGGTCTTCGGTTGCGATCTGGGACATGTGCGGCTCCTTCAGGTGACGGGGTGAAATTCCGTACCTCCATACAAGCACGCCGGTGTTACGTGGATGCGTCAATTACCGGGTATTTCGCTGAACGCGTACAGCGCGGGGCGGCAGGGGTGTCAGTGCCGGCAGGGAGGCTGATCGGAACGTACCCTTGAGTCGCTGCGCCCGCCCATTGCCAAGGAGCCCCATGTCGAGTGCTGACTACTCAGCCCGCCACCTCTCGGTCCTCGAGGGCCTGGAAGCCGTTCGCAAACGGCCGGGCATGTACATCGGCTCCACCGACTCGCGCGGCCTGATGCACTGCCTGTGGGAGATCATCGACAACTCCGTCGACGAGGCTCTCGGCGGCCACGGCTCCGAGATCAGTGTCATCCTGCACAAGGACGACAGCGTCGAGGTCCGTGACCGGGCGCGTGGCATCCCGGTCGACATCGAACCCAAGACCGGGCTCTCCGGCGTCGAGGTGGTGTTCACCAAGCTGCACGCCGGCGGCAAATTCGGATCGGGATCGTATGCCGCATCCGGCGGGTTGCACGGCGTCGGGGCATCCGTCGTCAATGCCCTGTCGGAGCGGCTGGACGTCGAGGTCGACCGCGACGGCAAGACCTGGGCGATGTCGTTCCGGCGCGGCGAGCCGGGTATTTTCGCAGATTCCGGCTCCGCGAGCCCCGATGCCCCGTTCACGCCGTTCGTCTCCAACAGCGAGTTGCGGGTCGTGGGCAAGGTCGGTCGCAATGTCACCGGCACGCGCATCCGGTACTGGGCCGATCGGCAGATCTTCACGAAGGGTGCCACGTTCCAGACCGACGAACTGCTCGACCGGGTGCGCCAGACCGCGTTCCTGGTCAGCGACCTGCGGCTGGACATCACCGACGATCGACCGGCCGAGCCGACGCACGAAACCTTCCACTTCGAGGGCGGCATCGCCGAGTTCGTCGACCACCTTGCCCCGGATGCTCCGCTGACCGACACCTGGCGGATGACGGGGGAGGGCACCTTCACCGAGACGGTACCGGTGCTACAGGACAACGGCCACATGATCCCCACCGAGCTCACGAGGCAGTGCGAGGTCGATGTCGCGCTGCGCTGGGGCACCGGGTACGACACCGTGTTCAAGAGCTTCGTGAACATCATTGCCACCCCGAAGGGCGGCACCCACCAGGCCGGGTTCGAGCAGGGGATGATGAAGTTCCTGCGCGCCGAGGCGGAGAAGAACGCTCGCCGGTTGAAGCTCGGTAACGACAAGCTGGAGAAGGACGACATTCTGGCGGGGCTCACGGCCGTGCTCACCGTCCGCCTGCCCGAGCCGCAGTTCGAGGGGCAGACGAAGGAGATTCTCGGCACGCCCGCGGTGCGCAACATCGTGGCGTCGGTGATCGCCAAGACGATGGCCGAGCGTTTCGCGTCGAGCAAGCGCGACGACAAGGCCCAGTCGGCACTCGTGCTCGACAAGATCGTGTCGGAGATGAAGTCCCGCATCTCGGCGCGGGCGCACAAGGAGACCCAGCGTCGCAAGAACGCGCTCGAGAGCTCGTCGCTGCCCGCCAAGCTCGTCGACTGCCGCTCCAACGATGTCGCCAACAGCGAGCTCTTCATCGTCGAGGGTGACTCCGCTCTCGGCACCGCCAAGCTCGCCCGCGACAGCGAGTACCAGGCCCTGCTGCCCATCCGCGGCAAGATCCTGAACGTGCAGAAGGCGTCGGTCAGCGACATGCTCTCGAACGCCGAGTGCGCGTCGATAATCCAGGTCATCGGCGCGGGGTCCGGCCGCAGCTTCGACCTCGAGTCCGCCCGGTACGGCAAGGTCATCATCATGAGCGACGCCGATGTCGACGGCGCGCACATCCGCACCCTGCTGCTGACCCTGTTCTTCCGGTACATGCCCGAGATGATTCGGGATGGCCGCGTCTACGCCGCCGTGCCACCTCTGCACCGGGTGGTGGCGATCAACCACGGCTCCAAGCCGAACGAGACCATCTACACCTACTCGGAGGCCGAGCTGACGGCGGTGCTCGCGGGGCTCAAGAAGTCGGGGCGCCGCTACCAGGATCCCATCCAGCGCTACAAGGGCCTGGGGGAGATGGATGCCGACCAGCTCGCCACCACGACGATGGACCGCCGCAACCGCACGCTGCGGAGGGTCAACGAGGGCGACGCCGAGATGGCGACGAGCGTGTTCGAGCTGCTGATGGGCAACGATGTCGCCCCGCGCAAGGAGTTCATCATCGCGGGCGACGGGCTGAACCGGGCTCGGATCGACGTCTGACCGGAACCCGCACCCGCACCTGGCGGTCGGTTCGGCTGCCTAGACTGCGCTCGTGAGCACCGTGCCGGACCCATCCACCGAGCTGGGCGTCTCTGTCACGGGCGGCCAGCTCCGTGGGGTGCTGCGGCGGGGGCTGCGCATGTGGCGCGGCATCCCGTACGCCGCCCCGCCCGTCGGCGATCTCCGGTTCCGCGCACCGGCGCCGGTGGTGCCGTGGGAGGGCATCCGCGACGCCGCCGACTTCGGGCCGGTCGCCCCGCAGGACCGCGACGGCCAGTTCGCCGGGCCGCCGACCGCGGTGCCGATGGATGAGGATTGCCTCACGCTCAACGTGATCGCCCCGCCCGCGGGCGAGCGGCTGCCGGTGCTGCTCTGGATCCACGGTGGTGCCTACAGCGTCGGCTCGTCCCGCGAGGTGCGACGGCAGGGTGAGGCCCTGGTGCGAGGGGGCGCGATCTTCGTGAACTTCAACTACCGGCTGGGCGCCCTCGGCTATCTCGACTTCAGTGACTTCTCCACCCCGCAGCGCCCGCTGGAGAGCAACCTCGGCCTGCGCGACCAGATCGCGGCACTGCGCTGGGTGCGCGAGAATATCGCGTCGTTCGGCGGGGATGCCGACAACATCACTCTGATGGGCGAATCGGCCGGAGCCAACGCCGTGACCACCATCATGGCCGTCCCCTCCGCCCGCGGGTTGTTCGCCCGGGCGATCGCGCAGAGCGCACCGCCGGACGCGGTGTACACCCGGGCGATGACGGCGCAGTGGGCGCAGGAATACGTCGAGGTGCTCACCGAGACCGTCGACAACTCGAGCACGGACAGCACCTCGCGCGAGGACGCGGGCGCGCTGCTGGTCGCCGCCCGAGTCGAGGACCTGGTGCGAGCGACCACCCGCATGGCACTGGAGAGCCCCGACAAGCACCCTGGCACGATCGCGCTGTGCCCGGTGATCGACGGCCAGTTCCTGCCGGAGCGTCCGCTCAACGCGTTCATGGAGGGCCGAGCGCACCCGGTGCCGCTGCTGATCGGCACCAACGATCGTGAGGGCTCGCTCTTCCGCGGCAAGCGCGACATCCTGGCCACAACACCTCCGCGCATCCGGGCGATCTTCGCGCGGACCCGCAAGAAGGCCCGCAAAGCGGTCAAGGCCCAGTACCCGGGGCTGCCGGCGCGACGACCGGCTGCCGACTTCGGTGGCGATTACGCGTTCTGGTTTCCGACCGTGAAGGTCGCCGAGCGCCATTCCCGGTTCGCGCCGGTCTACTTCTACCGCTTCGACATCGCGCCGCGCCTGCTGCGTCTCGCCGGCTTCGACGCCACCCACGGCCTGGAGATGTTCGCCCTGTTCGATCTGATGGACGGCGCGTTCGGCCGGGGGGTCGGCCTGCTGGGTGGACGACTCGCGTTCAAACGCGCGGGGGAGCGGATGCGGCGCCGCTGGCTGGAGTTCGCGCGGGGCGAGGTGCCGAGCGACTGGCCGAAGTACACCGCCGGCAAGCGGCGCACCCTGATCATCGACAGGGTCGACCGCGTCGAGGAGGATCCGCGGGGGGATCGCCGCCGCGCGTGGCAGGAGTTCGTGCCGCATGTCTAGCCACGACGACGGTCGTCTGTAAGACTTAGGTGATGCTTACCTTCCCTACCGCCACCGCGATCGAGCAGGATGAGCGAGCTGCGTACCGCCCCTATCGCGCGTCGGTGGCGCGGATCGAGCGGCTGAGCCCCCACTTCACCCGGGTCACGTTCACCGCGGAGGAGTTCCGGTTCTTCGCGCGCCACGGCCTCGACCAGCGCGTGAAGCTCGTCTTCCCGATCGCGGGGAGGATTGGGGACCTCGGCCTCGACGACCCCGCCGTCGTGATCGGCGGTGGCTGGTACAGCCTCTGGCGCTCGCTCCCGGACGGGCAGCGCAACCCCTTCCGCACCTACACCGTGCGCAGCATCCGCCCCGAAAGCCGGGAACTCGACATCGATTTCGTCGTGCACGGCGACGGTCGTGCGAGCGACGGACCCGCGTCGAGGTGGCTTCACTCCGCGTGCGTCGATGATGAGCTCGTGATCGTGGGCCCGGATGCCCGCAGTCTCGACTCCGGAATCGGCATCGACTGGCATCCCGGCAGCGCCACCGAACTGCTGCTCGTCGGCGACGAGACCGCGGCGCCTGCAATCTGCTCGATTCTCGAGTCGCTCGCGCCGCACATGCGCGCCCGCGCCTTCATCGAGGTGCCGACCGCGGCCGACGCGCAGCGCATCGACACCGCCGCCGACGTCTCGGTGACCTGGATAGCCCGCGGCGACCGCGGGCTCGAGCACGTCGTGCGCTCCTGGGCGGCCGACAGCCGGGTCTACGAGCCGGCCATTGCCCGCAGTCCCCAGGAGCTCGCCGACATCGATATCGATGTCGACCTGCTGTGGGATTCGCCTGCCGACTCCCCGGGTGAGTTCTACGCCTGGATCGCGGGCGAGTCGACGACGGTGAAGTCGCTGCGCCGGTTCCTGGTGAGCGAGCTCGGGGTCGACCGGGGTCGCGTCGCGTTCATGGGCTACTGGCGCCTCGGCAAGTCCGAAGCGCAGGGATGACGCTCGCCGCACCCGAGACCGCATCACCACCGGCGACCGCGCGTGACGATGCGCGTGTGGGTGCCAGGCGAATCATCGGGCTGGTCGTAGCCCTCGCGGTTCTCACGGTCGCGGTCTTCCTGAGCCTCGCCCTCGGCGCCCGGCAGGTCGACATCGGTTCGGTGTTGGGTGCGATCTTCGACCCGCAGTCCGGTGACACCAATCAGATGGTCATCCGAGACCTGCGGGTGCCCCGCACCGTCATCGGGCTGGTGGCCGGGGCGGCCCTCGCCCTTGCCGGGGCCGTCGTGCAGGGGCTCACCCGCAACCCGCTCGCCGATCCCGGCCTGCTCGGGGTCAACGCGGGCGCGTCGTTGTTCGTCGTGCTCGGCATCACCTTCTTCGGGGTGTCGTCCGCGTTCGGGCAGGTGTGGTTCGCGTTCGCCGGGGCGGCGGCGGCAACACTGGTGGTGTACCTGGTCAGCTCGGGCCGCAGCGGGCCGACCCCGGTGGCGCTCACCCTGGCGGGGTCGGCAGTGACCGCCGCCCTCACCTCGATCATCACCCTGGTGCTGCTGGGCAACCTCGACACCCTGAACCAGTACCGGTTCTGGGCGGTGGGGTCGCTCGTGGGGCGGTCGCTCGATTCCCTGGCCGTGTTCGGGCCCTTCGTGCTGGTCGGCGCGGTTCTGGCCCTGTCCCTCGGCCGCAGCCTGAACGTACTGTCGCTGGGGGATGACATCGCACGCGGCCTCGGTGGGCACGTCGGTCGCGCCCGGGTGCTGGCGTCGGTGGCCGTCGTGCTGTTGTGCGGCTCCGCCACGGCACTGGCGGGCCCGATCGTCTTTGTCGGGCTCGTGATCCCGCACATCGCCCGGCGCATCGTCGGCCCCGACTACCGCTGGGTTCTCGCCTACTCATTGGTGCTCGGGCCCACCCTCCTCGTGCTCGCCGACGTGGTGGGGCGGCTCGTGCTGGCTCCCGCCGAACTCGAGGCCGGTCTCGTGGTGGCGTTCATCGGAGCGCCCGTCATGATCGCCCTGGTGCGGTCCAAGCGGCTGGGGGTGCTGTGATGACGGCGGTCGCTCCCGAGGCGCGTACGGCGGCCGCCACATCCGTAGCGCACGCCCGCCGGCACCGCGCCCGCCGCACGTCGTTGGTGATCGGCGTGCTGGTTGTGCTGGTGATCGCGGTTGCAGCCACCGCCCTCTCCGTCGGTGCCTACGTGGTGTCGTTCCCCGACCTCATTGCCACCCTCGTGGGGCTCGGCGAGCCCCGCGACGAGTTCGTCGTGCTGACTCTCCGGCTGCCGCGGATCGTGCTCGGGATGCTCGCCGGGCTCAGCTTCGCGCTGGCGGGAGGGTTGTTCCAGTCGCTGCTGGGCAACCCGCTGGCCAGCCCCGACATCATCGGAATCTCGCACGGGGCGAGTGCCGCAGCGGTTGCGGCGCTGCTCATCTTCGGCCTCAGCGGGCTCGCGGTCGCAGCATCCGCCTTCGTCGGTGCCGTGGTCGTCGCCGCGGCCATCTACCTGCTCGCCTGGCGTTCGGGCCTCACCGGCTACCGGTTCGTCCTGATCGGCATCGCCACCGCCTTCCTCGTGCAGGGTGTGCTCGGCTACCTGCTCACCCGCGCCGACGTGCGCGACGCGCAGGCCGCCCTGCTCTGGCTCGTGGGGAGCCTGAGCGGCGCCCGCTGGGACGACATCCTGCTGCTGGGCATCGCTCTCGCCGTGCTGGTGCCGCTCGTTGCGGTGCTGGCCCCGCGGCTTCGCATCCTGCAGCTCGGCGACCAGTCCGCCGCCGGTCTCGGCCTCGCGGTGCAACCGACTCGGCTCGCCCTGCTTGCGGTCGCTGTCGGGCTCACCGCGGTTGCTACGGCCACCGTCGGCCCCGTCGCGTTCGTGGCGTTCGTCTGCGCGCCGATCGCCCGTCGGCTCGTCGGCGGCCTTGCGCTCGTGCCGACCGCGCTGGTCGGAATGCTCCTGGTGGTGGGATCCGACTTCGCCGCCCAGCACCTGCTGCCCGGCGATGTGCAGGTGCCCGTCGGCATCATCACCGGTGCAGTCGGTGCGCCCTACTTGCTGTGGTTGCTGGCGACCACCAACCGGACTGGAGCCGTGCGATGAGCGAACTTCGCGAGCTGGGTGCCGAGGGCGTGCGCCTGGCATACGACGGTCGGGTCATCGTGGATGACCTCACCGTGAGCATCCCGTCGGGCAAGACCACCGTCATCGTGGGGCCGAACGCCTGCGGAAAGTCCACGCTGCTGAAGGGGCTCGCCCGGCTGATGCGACCGGCAGCGGGCCGCGTGGTGCTCGACGGCGCCGACATCCATTCGATTCCCACCAAGCAGCTCGCTCGCTCCCTCGGATTGCTGCCGCAGCAGCCGCTGGCGCCGGACGGCATCACGGTTGCCGACCTGGTGGGCCGCGGCCGGTATCCGCACCAGGGCGTGTTCCGCCAGTGGTCGAGCGCGGATGAGGCGGCCGTCGCCCACGCTCTCGAGCAGACGTCGACGCTCGAACTCGCCGCGCGCCCGGTGGAGGAGCTCTCGGGCGGGCAGCGCCAGCGGGTGTGGATCGCGATGGCCCTCGCCCAGGAGCCCGAAATCCTGCTGCTGGATGAGCCGACGACCTACCTCGACGTCGCGCACCAGGTGGAGGTGCTCGACCTGCTGCACGACCTGAACCGCAGCCGCGGCACCACGGTGGTGATGGTTCTGCACGACCTGAACCTCGCCGCCCGCTACGCCGACCACCTCATCGTGATGGCCGGGGGAGCGATCGTCACTGAGGGGTCGCCGAACGAGGTGATCTCGGTCGAGACTATGCGCTCGGCTTTCGGGCTGGACTCGGTGGTGGTGAGCGATCCGGTGTGCGGGTCGCCGATGGTGATCCCGTTCGGGCGCTTCCACCGCGCCTGAGGCGCTTCGCCCGCTCATCTTCACCGATAGGGTTAGGTAAGGCACACCTAACCAAATGTCCTTTTTACTCACTGACCAACGGAGAATCACCCTTGCATTTCAGAACAGCTTCCACGGCGATCGCCACAGCAATCGCGGCCGCCCTGCTCCTCTCGGGTTGCTCGGCCCCGGCGCAATCCGAGACCGGAGGGTCAGGATCATCCGACGGCGCGTTCCCGGTCACGATCGAGCACGCGTTCGGCGAGACGACCATCGATGAGAAGCCGACGAACGTCGTGACGTGGGGCTGGGGGAGCACCGACGCCGCCATCGCCATGGGTGTCGTTCCCGTCGCCATCCCGTTCCAGTCCTACGGCGGTGACGAGGAGGGGGTGCTGCCGTGGATCCGCGAGGCACTCGACCAGCTCGGGGCCGACGTTCCGACGGTGCTGCCGGACTCGGCGGAGGAGCCGCCCTACGAGGAGATCGCCGCCGGTGACCCTGACGTGATCATCGCCGTGTACTCCGGCATCACGGCTGACCAGTACGAGTTGCTGAGCGCGATCGCGCCGACCGTGGCCTACCCCGAGGAGTCGTGGAGCACGCCGTGGCGCGACGTCGTGACCATCACCGCCGAGGCGCTGGGCACGCAGGACGAGGGCGCCGCCGTGCTCGCGGGCATCGAGAGCGAGATCGCGGAGCAGGCCGCCGCGCACCCCGGGTTCGCGGGCAAGTCGATCGCCGCGGTGTCGGACTTCACCGGCACCTTCTACGTCTACAAGGACGCCGACCCGCGCGTAGAGTTCCTGCTCGACCTCGGGTTCGTGAGCGCGCCGAGCGTCGACGAGCTCGCCAACGGCGACTCGACGTTCTTCTACACGCTGAGCTATGAGGAGCTCGACAAGCTCGACTCCGACGTGGTGCTCAGCTACTCCGCCACCCAGGCCGAGGCCGACGCGTTCGCCACCTCGAGCCACGGCCTGGTTATCCCGGCGGTCGCCGCTGGCCACCTCGCCCCGATCGTCGGCACCGAGTTCATCGCCGCGGTCTCGCCGCCCACCGCCCTCTCCCTGCCCTGGGGCATGGACGAGCTGATCGCGAGCCTCGCCGCCGCAACCGCCGAGTAACCCGGCACCGGCCTCACCAAAAACGCAGGAGATTCTCTCCCGGTGACACGAAACGGATCCGTTTCGTCGCCGGGCGGAAGGATCTCCTGCGTTTTTGTCACGCGGGCGGCGGGGGAGCACCCCGAGCCGCGTTAGACGGATTCGCCGATGGACCCGATCACGCCGTCGAGCGGGGTGCCCGAGGCATCGCGCTTGGCTCCGACCTCCGGCAGTTGGCGAACCGCGCCATCGGGGCCAACGGCAACCGCCGGCGCGGGCCCGGCCCAGGCCATCCCGAGCACGTCCTCTCCCTTGAGGAAGCTGTGCGCGCGCACCCCGCCGGTGGCGCGACCCTTGCCCGGGAACTCCGAGATGGCCGAGACCTTCGCGCGGCCGGGGTCGGCGCCGGCGATCGTCGCCGTCGAGGTCGACACGGTGACAACGACGTTCTCCGCTGCAGGGTCGAGGGCGCCGAAAAACACCACCACGGCCTTCGCCGAGAGGTTGATCCCGGCCATCCCGGCCGCGCTCACCCCCTGGGGTCGCACGGCGGCCGCACCAAAATGCAGGAGTTGGGCGTCGGATGTCACGAACACGAGCTCATCGGAGTCGCTTCCCTGCGAAACTCCTGCAATTTCGTCACCGGGTTTGAGGGCGATGACCTCGAAGTCCGGGCGGGTCGGCCACGCCCCCGGGGCAACGCGCTTGACGACGCCCTGGCGGGTGCCGAGGGCGATCGGCAGGTCGGAGGTGAGCGACACGAAGCCGAGAACGCGCTCCTTCGGCCCGATCGCGAGATAGTCGCCGATCTTGGCACCCGCCGCGAGCTGGATCGAGTTGGCCGGCACGCTCGGCAGGTCCACCGCGGTGAACCGGATCAGACGACCGGTGTTCGTGATCGCGCCGATCTCGGTTCGGCTGGTCGTGGTGATCCGCGAGCGGATGGCATCGTGTTTGCTGCGCCTGCGAGGCGCGGCGGCGGAGCCATCCTCCGCGATATCGACGCGGATCGCGCGCCCGGTCGTCGACAGCAGCACCTCGCAGGGAGCATCCGCGATCTCGAGCACGGGTGCGACACGACGGGATGACGCGCTGACGGTGGCCGCGGATGCCCGTGCCTCCGTCAACAGGGTGCGGCGCGGAGTGCCGAACCGCTCCGCCACCTCCTCGAGCTCGTCCGACACGAGGGAGGCGATAGCCGCCGGGTCGGCGAGCAACTGCTGCAGGTAGTCGATCTCGGCCCGAAGTTTGTCGCGCTCCGCCTCGAGTTCGATGCGGCTGAATTTGGTGAGCCGACGCAGGCGCAGTTCGAGGATGTACTCGGCTTGCAGCTCGCTCAGGTCGAAGACGTCGATGAGGCGGGTGCGCGCCTGGTCGCTGTCGTCGCTGCGCCGGATGACCTGGATGACCTCGTCGATGTCGAGGATGGCGATGAGCAACCCCTCGACCAGGTGCAGGCGCTCGAGTCGCCGGGCGAGCCGGAACTCGCTGCGCCGCCGCACCACACTGAGGCGGTGATCCAGGTAGACCTGCAGCAGTTCCTTCAGCCCGAGGGTGCGAGGGCCACCGCCCACGAGGGCGACGTTGTTGATGGAGAAGTTGTCTTCGAGCGGAGTGAGCCGGTAGAGCTGCTCGAGCACCGCGTCGGGGCTGAACCCGGTTTTGATGCCGATGACCAGGCGCATCCCGTGGGTGCGGTCGGTCAGGTCGGTGACGTCGGAGATGCCGCTGATCTTCTTGGCGTTGACGCCGTCTTTGATCTTCTCGATGACCCGCTCGGTGCCGACGAGGTACGGCAACTCGGTGACGACCAGGCCGGTCTTACGAGCGGTGATCGCCTCGACAGACACCCGCGCTCGCGTCTTGAACGCCCCGCGGCCTGTGGCGTAGGCATCTTTGATGCCGTCGAGACCGACGATCGTGCCGCCCGTAGGCAGGTCGGGCCCGGGCACGAACGCCATGAGGTCGTCGAGCGAGGCATCTGGATTCTCGAGCAGGTACCGCGCCGCGGCCACCACCTCGATGAGGTTGTGCGGAGCCATGTTCGTGGCCATGCCCACGGCGATACCGCTCGCGCCGTTGACCAGCAGGTTCGGGAAGGCGGCGGGGAGCACCTCCGGCTGCATGAGCGAGTTGTCGTAGTTGGGCACGAAGTCGACGACCTCTTCGTCGAGCCCGTCGGTCATCGCCAGCGCGGAGGCCTGAAGCCGCGCCTCGGTGTACCGGGGAGCCGCGGGACCGTCGTCGAGGGTGCCGAAGTTGCCGTGCCCGTCGATCAGGGGAACCCGCAGCACGAAGTCCTGGGTGAGGCGCACCATGGCGTCGTAGATCGACGCGTCACCGTGCGGGTGCAGCTTGCCCATCACGTCGCCGACGACGCGCGACGACTTCACGTGACCGCGGTCGGGCCGCAGCCCCATCTCCGTCATCTGGAACAGGATGCGTCGCTGCACCGGCTTCAGGCCGTCACGGGCATCCGGCAGCGCGCGGGAGTAGATGACCGAGTACGCGTATTCGAGGAAGGAGCCCTGCATCTCCGCCGAGACATCGACGTCTTCGATGCGCTCGCCTGACGGGACGACGGGGGTGGTATCGGAAGGAGTAGCCATAGGATTGCCCCCATGCTACCGGCGCCCAAAACCGACGCGCTGAGCCTTGCCGACGTACTGCGAAGTTGCCTCGAATCACTGTCGGGCTCGCCCAACCGGCTCGGTCTCGGCGCGACGGACAACGCCGTCGTGGTGCTGATCGACGGGCTGGGTGCCGATGCCCTCAAGGCCCGCGCCGGGCACGCCAGAACGTTGGCGTCGCGGATGACTGCCCGGTCGGTCATCGAGTCCGGCTTCCCCACGACCACGGCCTCGGCGCTGGCGACACTCACGACCGGAGTGCTGGCCGGTGAGAACGGTCTCGTCGGCTATTCGGTGCTCGACCCCGAGCACGACCGCGTGGTCAACCAGCTGTCGGGATGGGATGACCGGCTCGACCCGCTCACCTGGCAGCGGGTGCCGACCCTCTTCCAGCGGGCGGCAGAGCTGCGGTACGACCCGATCGTGATCGGCCCCCAGCGGTACAGCGACTCCGGCTTCACGCACGCGGTGCTCCGCGGGGCGCGCTATGTGCCTGCGGCGTCGATCGCCGATCGGATGCAGGCGGCGGCCGCCGAGCTCCGAGCCTCCGGGTCGCCCCGACTCATCTACGTGTACGTGCCCGAGCTCGACAGCGCAGCCCACGGCCACGGTCTCGAGTCGGTTGAGTGGGTGCACGCCCTGGAGACGGTCGACCAAGCTCTCGGCGACCTCGAGCGGTCACTCGGCAAGCGCGATGGACTGCTCGTCACCGCCGACCACGGGATTCTCGACATCCCGCCGCACGGGCACGTGCTGCTCGACGAGGCGTCGGGCCTGCTGGCGGGCATCCGGCACATCGCGGGGGAGCCGCGCTGTCTGCAACTGCACTTCGAAGCCGATGCCGACGCCGATGCCATCGTGGCTCGGTGGCGCGACTCCGAGGGCGGCCGGTCGTGGGTGGTGACGCGCGATGAGGCGATCGATGCCGGATGGTTCGGGCCGGTGTCACCGGAGGTGCGGCCCAGGATCGGCGACCTGCTGGTCGCCGCTCGGAAGGCGATCGCGTACTACGACGGCCGTGACCCCGACCGGCACGGCCAGAACATGGTGGGGCAGCACGGGTCGTGGTCGCCGGCCGAGCGCCGGGTACCGCTGCTTCGCTTCGGCGCCTTCGCAACCGCGCCAGCGACAACGGTGACGGTGACGGGAGCTTAGGCCAGGTCGTCGTCGGGGCGGGCGCCGAAGACGATCTCGTCCCAGCTCGGCATCGAGGCGCGGCCCTTCTTGCTGCCGCCCAGTCGCGGCTGCGGCGAGGTCGATCGCTGCGGCGACTCGTCCGCGAGACCGTCGATCGGAACATCCACGATCCGGATCGTGCCCGTGGAGGGGTGGGATGCCCGCGACTCCTCGACACCGGGGTCGTCGAAGTGGGCGCTCTCGCGCTCGCCCCGCCGGCGGCGCAGCGCTTCGAGTAGGTCGGCGGTCTGGTTGGTCGCCGGGGCGAGCGTCTCGTCCTGGCGTGCCCGCAGACTGACCGGCTCGGGTGCCGCAGTCTCCGCGGCACGCGCCTCGATCACCTGGGAGTCGCTCAGTGCGAAGGCCCCGGAGTCGAACCGCGAGGAGTCGGGGTCGGGCTCGGTGACCGCACGAAGCCGGGGGATGAGAGCGCCGGCGGCATCACCCTGCTGGGAGAGGGTGACCGCTTCACTGTTGAGCGGGCTGAGGGCCTGCTTCTTCGGCTCGAACTGCCACCGCGCGTCGTGATCGATCTGGTTGGCCGTGAAGGCGAGCTTGACGATCCAGCCGGTCTCGTCCTTCCAACTCGCCCATCGTTCACCGACCGCGCCGAGGTCGTGCAGGCGCTCCCGGATGGCGGTGCCGAAGGTACGACCCTGCACGAGCGGGTCGATGTCGCCCGCGGTGCGCACCGGGACGGCGAGCGCAGAGGTGACGACGAACTCGCGCTCGGCGACCACCGGTCCCTCGAAGCGCTGGATGTACTCCAGCGACGCGCCGGTGATCGAGGCCACGTCCTGTGCCGACATCCCGGACCGGATGTGGGTCTGGATCTCGCGCGGCGAGAGTTTCGGCCCGGTTCCGGGGTCGGGGATGCTCTGGCGCAGCTTGGACTGCAGCACTTCATCAATGGGGATGCGGAAGCGGGTGCCGTCGTCAGCGGCAACGAGGAGTGCCCCGTTCTCGACTCCGATTACTCGTAGGTCCTGCATGCTGAATGCCCTCCAGCCGTCACGATTCTGCACAAGGATTACACGGCGGAAGGGCGATTCCCGGGAATAGAACGGGCGCGCCGCCAGTTGCAGCGAGAGCGTTGACAGAACCGCATTTGCGACGGGATTTCAGCGGTTTGCTATTCCCCATGGTTTCGTGCAAACTGTGCCCGCCGATTTCGTTAACGCAGCTAAAAATACGTGAATTTCTAAGAAGTGGATGGGCATGGCAACCGATTACGACGCACCCCGCAAGACCGACGACGACTCCGAGTCGATCGAGGCCCTGAAGGAGCGCGTGCCGGACAAGACGTCGGGATCGATCGATGTCGATGACGCCGACAACCCGGGCAGCTTCGAGCTCGCCGGGGCCGACCTGTCTGACCTCGACCTCGACGTCGTCGTGCTGCCTCCGCAGGCCGACGAGTTCACCTGTGTGAACTGCTTCCTGGTGAAGCACCGCTCGCAGATCGACCACGACACGAAGCTCGGCGCGATCTGCCTGGAGTGCGCGGCCTAAGTCCTGGCCACCCGCGCTGAGGCGATCGCCGCCGCGAGCTCGTCGGGCTTGCGGGTGGAGACCAGCCAGTAGGGCACGGGATCCGCGGGGTCGGTGACCTCGATCCGCGCGACCGGGTCCACCCAGCCGCGGATGAGCAACCACGCCCTCGAGTCGAGGCGCTGGCCGCGCTCGAGAGTGGCCTCGGCGCCCGCGAATCCCTCGACGGTACCGATCAGGGCGAGGGGCAGTCTCGCCTTGCCCGCCACCAGCTCGGTGGCGTCGACGGTGATCGCCGGTGACGACAGCAGCAGAAGGGCGACGCAGCCGAGGTACAGCACGATCGCCACCACCACGCCGGCCGTGCGGTTGATCGGCAGGAAGACCAGCAGGCTGGCGGGGATGACCAGCGCCGTGGCCAGGAAGAGCCAGGGTGCCGGCCAGAGTCGTTCGCGGTAGATCACGCTCCATTATCCCGCTCCCCCCGGGGCGCCCACTGTTCACAAGGCGTCCAGCGTTCTGCACTAGCCTCGTGACGTGGCCGATGACATCGACGTCCTCATCGCTTCCGGTGAGGTTCCCCAGTACGCGCACCCGGGTGATGCCGGAGCGGACCTGCGCTCGGCCGAGGCGCACCGTCTCGCTCCGGGAGCCCGCGCCACCGTCGGAACCGGAGTCGCCATCGCGCTGCCCAACGGGTACGTCGCGTTCGTGGTGCCGCGGTCGGGGCTTGCCGCCCGCCACGGGATCACCGTCGTGAACAGCCCGGGCACGGTGGATGCCGGGTACCGGGGTGAGATCAGGGTCACCCTGTTGAACACCGACTCCGAGCATCCGTTCGACATCGAGGTCGGCGACCGGATCGCCCAGCTCATCGTCATGCCCGTGTCTCGGGCCCGATTCGTCCCGGTCGAGAAATTGCCGGGCAGCCACCGCGGGGAGTCGGGCTTCGGCTCGACCGGCCACCGTGCCAACGAGGGAGTACTTTCGTGAGCGACACCACACGCGGCCAATCCGACGCCCCGACCGATGCTGTCGGCGCCGACAGCGGCCAGGACGAGCTGAAGTCGGCACCGGATGACAGGGCGACCGCCGGTCCACTCGACGAGAGCGAGGCGAACGCCGTCCGCCCCTACGTCGACCTCGGTGGGGTGAAGATCCTGCCCCGGCCCGACCTGCAGCTCAGGCTCGAGGTCGAGGAGGGCAGCAAGCGCGTCGTGGCCGTGGGTCTGGACTACGCGGGCTCCACGCTGCAGGTGCAGCCGTTCGCGGCTCCCCGCAACACCGGGCTGTGGCACGAGATCCGACAGCAGATCATCGACCAGATCCACAAGCAGGGCGGCACCACCCGGGTCGTCGACGGCACGTTCGGCCCGGAGGTGATCGCGGAGATCCCCGTGGCTGCCGGCGCCCCCGGCGGCACGCGCCTTGCCCGCTTCGTCGGCGTCGATGGGCCGCGCTGGTTCCTGCGCGGAGTGATCGCGGGCGAGGGTGCCAGCAACCCGGAAGCGGCCGAAAAGGTCGAGGACCTATTCCGCTCCATCGTCGTCGTGCGTGGCACGACCCCGATGCCGCCCCGCGACCTCATCCCCTTGCACATGCCGGCCACCGGGGCGCCCGCGGAGCAGGCGTGAGCGACGAGACACCCGGCGTCACCGACGGCCTGGCCGCCGCGGCCCGCAAGTCATCGATCGGCGCGGTTGCCCCGGGGGAGACGCCAACCGCATCGGCGCTGCTCAAGGCGATGGGCGGGGTGCGAGGGCTCGTGGAGTCGATCCTCCCGGGCCTCGCCTTCCTGGTCATCTTCACCATCACGCAGCAGCTCGTGCCCTCCGTCGTCGCCCCGGTCATCGTCGCGGTCGGGTTCGTCGTCGTGCGGCTGGTCACCCGCTCGCCGTACACGTCGGCAATCGCCGGGGTGCTGGGCGTTGCGCTCTCGGCGGGCCTTGCCCTCTTCACGGGCCGCGCCGAAGACAACTTCGTGTTCGGCTTCCTGATCAACGGCGCGTTCCTGCTGGCGATGCTCGTGTCGCTGCTGGTGCGCTGGCCGTTGATCGGCGTCATCGCCTCGCTGATCACCAGCGAAGGGTCGAGCTGGCGAGCGGACCGGGCGAAGTTCCGGGTGGCTCTGATCGCGACGCTCCTGTGGTGCGGTCTCTTCACCGTCCGGCTCGGCGTCGAGGTGCCGCTCTACTTCTCGGGCGACACCCAGGCGCTCGCGACCCTCAAGCTCATCCTCGGCGTGCCGTTGTACGCGGCGACCCTGTGGGTGACGTGGCTGCTGGTGCGCACGGCGTACTCCCGCCCGCAGCAGCCCTCCGACGCGCAGTAGGCACCTTCGCATCATGTAAAGTATCTTGATATCAAGATACTTTTGACCGAGTCATCCCGAATCGCGGGATGGATTGGTCTTAGGCTTGCCTTGCTGGCAGCGGGTCCGGCCGGCGGCAATGATGGCGACAGGTCAGCGTAGGGAGACACCAGTGTCAGCAGTCAACAGCTTCGGGTCGAAAGACATCCTCTCCGTCGGGTCCACCGACTACGAGGTGTTCCGTATCGACAAGGTGGCGGGCTACGAGAAGCTCCCCTTCAGCCTCAAGGTGCTGCTCGAGAACCTGCTGCGCACCGAAGACGGCAAGAACGTCACCAAGGGCCAGATCGAGTCCCTCGGCTCGTGGGTGCCGAGCGCCGAGCCCGACACCGAGATCCAGTTCACGCCCGCCCGCGTGGTCATGCAGGACTTCACCGGCGTGCCCTGCATCGTCGACCTCGCCACCATGCGCGAGGCGGTCAGCGCCCTCGGCGGTGACCCCACCAAGATCAACCCGCTCGCTCCCGCAGAACTGGTGATCGACCACTCAGTGATCGCCGACCTGTTCGGAACGGCCGATGCGCTCGAGCGCAACGTCGAGATCGAGTACGAGCGCAACGGCGAGCGCTACCAGTTCCTGCGCTGGGGCCAGACCGCGTTCGACGACTTCAAGGTCGTGCCCCCGGGCACCGGCATCGTCCACCAGGTCAACATCGAGTACCTCGCCCGCGTGACCTACACCCGCGAGGTGGGCGGCGTGCTGCGCGCCTACCCCGACACCTGCGTCGGCACCGACTCGCACACCACGATGGTCAACGGCCTGGGCGTGCTCGGCTGGGGCGTCGGCGGCATCGAGGCCGAGGCCGCGATGCTCGGCCAGCCGGTCTCCATGCTGATCCCGAAGGTGGTGGGCTTCAAGCTCTCCGGCGAGATCCCCATCGGCGTCACCGCGACCGACGTCGTGCTCACTATCACCCAGATGCTGCGCAAGCACGGTGTGGTCGGCAAGTTCGTCGAGTTCTACGGGCCGGGCGTTGCGTCCGTTCCGCTGGCCAACCGGGCGACCATCGGCAACATGAGCCCCGAGTTCGGTTCGACCGCCGCCATGTTCCCCATCGACGACGTGACGCTCGACTACCTGCGCCTCACCGGCCGCAGCGACGAGCAGGTTGCCCTGGTCGAGGCGTACTCCAAGCTGCAGTCGCTGTGGCACGACCCCTCGATCGAGCCCGTCTTCAGCGAGTACCTCGAGCTCGATCTCGGAACCGTCGTTCCGTCGATCGCCGGCCCGAAGCGCCCGCAGGATCGCGTCGAGCTCTCCAGCGCGAAGAGCCAGTTCGAGATCGACCTCGAGGCCTACACCGACCCCACGCGCATGACGAAGGTCGATGCGGCAATAGAGGGTACTTTCCCGGCATCCGACCCGCTCGGCTTCACCGCCGAAGACGAGGACAGCGCTCACGAGCGCTCGCACAGCAAGCACACCAGCCACGCTCCGCAGGTCGCATCGCACCCGACCGAGGTCGTGCTCGGCAATGGCGACGGCTTCATCCTCGACCACGGCGCGGTGGCCATCGCGGCGATCACCTCGTGCACGAACACCTCGAACCCGTCGGTGATGCTCGCAGCCGGCCTGCTGGCGCGCAACGCCTCGATGAAGGGCCTGAAGTCGAAGCCGTGGGTCAAGACCACGCTCGCTCCCGGCTCGAAGGTCGTGACCGACTACTACGAGAAGTCCGGCCTCACCGGCTACCTCGAAGACCTCGGTTTCTACACAGTCGGGTACGGCTGCACCACCTGCATCGGCAACTCCGGCCCGCTCGAGGACGAGATCTCGCAGGCCGTGCAGGACAACGACCTCGCCGTCACCGCCGTGCTCTCGGGTAACCGCAACTTCGAGGGGCGCATCAACCCCGACGTGAAAATGAACTACCTGGCGTCGCCGCCGCTGGTCATCGCCTACGCGCTTGCCGGCTCGATGAACTTCGACTTCGAGGTCGACGCGCTCGGGCAGGACGCCGAGGGCAACGACGTGTTCCTCAAAGACATCTGGCCCGACGCCGCGGAGGTGCAGTCGACGATCGACTCGTCGATCGACACCGAGATGTTCACCCACGAGTACGCGGGCGTGTTCGACGGTGACGAGCGCTGGCAGAACCTGCCGACGCCCACCGGGTCCACCTTCGAGTGGGACGAGCAGTCGACCTACGTGCGCAAGCCCCCGTACTTCGACGGAATGACGATCGAGACCACCCCCGTGTCGTCCATCGGCGGCGCGCGGGTGCTCGCCAAGCTCGGCGATTCGGTCACCACCGACCACATCAGCCCCGCCGGTTCGATCAAGGGCGACAGCCCCGCCGGTCGCTACCTCGACGAGCATGGAATCGACCGGAAGGACTACAACTCCTACGGCTCGCGTCGCGGCAACCACGAGGTGATGATCCGCGGCACGTTCGCGAACATCCGCCTCAAGAACCAGCTGCTCGACGGTGTCGAGGGCGGATACACCCGCGACTTCACCCAGGCGGAAGCCCCGCAGTCGTTCATCTACGACGCGGCGCAGAACTACGCGGCGCAGTCCACGCCGCTGGTGATCCTGGGCGGCAAGGAGTACGGCTCCGGCTCGAGTCGCGACTGGGCGGCCAAGGGCACGTCGCTGCTCGGCGTCAAGGCGGTCATCACCGAGAGCTTCGAGCGGATTCACCGCTCCAACCTCATCGGCATGGGGGTGCTGCCGCTGCAGTTCCCGGAGGGCGAGAGCTGGGCATCCCTCGGCCTGGACGGCACCGAGATCATCGATATCTCGGGCGTCGAGGAGCTGAACGAGGGCCGCACGCCGAAGACCCTGCACGTGACCGCGCGGCCGTCGGAACACTCGCCCGAGGGCAAGGCCGTCGTCGAGTTCGACGCCGCGTTGCGGATCGACACCCCCGGTGAGGCGGACTACTACCGCAACGGCGGCATCCTGCAGTACGTGCTGAGGAGTCTCGTTTAGGCTGGGTGGATGACACTGCTTGAGGAGATTCACGGGCCTCGCGACCTCGACGCCCTGAGCCCCGAGCAACTGGTCGAGTTGGCCGCCGAAGTGCGCGCGTTCCTGGTGCGCGAGGTCTCCAAGACCGGCGGTCACCTCGGGCCCAACCTCGGTGTTGTCGAGCTGACGATCGCCATGCACCGGGTGTTCAACTCGCCGCATGACGCCATCGTGTTCGACACCGGGCACCAGAGCTACGTGCACAAGATGCTCACCGGCAGGCAGGACTTCAGCCACCTCCGCGAGGAGGGTGGCCTCGCCGGGTATCCGCAGCGCTCGGAGTCCGAGCACGACATCGTCGAGAGCTCGCACGCCTCCAGCTCACTGAGCTGGGCCGACGGCATCTCGCGGGCGTTCACGATGACGGGCCAGACCGACCGGCACGTCGTCGCGGTTGTGGGCGACGGCGCCCTGACCGGTGGGATGACGTGGGAAGCGCTGAACAACATCAGCGACGACAACAGCCGCAACCTCGTGATCGTGGTCAACGACAACGGGCGCTCCTACGCGCCGACCATCGGCGGCATGGCGCACTTCCTGAACGACGTGCGCACGCGCCGGTCGTACCGCACGCTGTACTCCACCACCCAGAAGGTGTTCTACAAGTTCGGCGGCACCGGTCGTGCGCTCTATCGCGGCATCCGGGGCGGAACGCACGGGTTCCTCTCGCGGTTCACGAACAATGAGGCGCTGTACTCCAACCTCGACATCAAGTACCTCGGCCCGATCCATGGGCACGACATCAAGGCGCTAACGGAAGCCCTAGAGCAGGCCAAGAACTACGGCGCTCCCGTCATCGTGCACGCGATCACCGAAAAGGGCCGGGGGTACCAGCCGGCGCTGCTCGACACGGCCGACCAGTTCCACGCCGTAGGGCAGATCGACCCCGAGACGGGCGAGCCGATCGAGGTCGCGTCGAAGCCGTCGTGGACCTCGGTGTTCGCCGACGAGATCGTCGAGCTGGCCGAGCGCAACCCTCGCCTCGTGGGCATCACCGCGGCGATGCTACGCCCCACGGGGCTGCACAAGTTCGCCGAGAAGTTCCCCGACCGCGTGCTCGACGTCGGCATCGCCGAGCAGCACGCCGTCACCTCCGCGGCTGGCCTGGCCTTCGGTGGCATGCATCCCGTTGTCGCCATGTACGCCACCTTCGTCAACCGCGCCTTCGACCAGGTGCTCATGGATGTCGCGCTGCACAAGGCCGGCGTGACCTTCGTGCTCGACCGCGCCGGGGTGACCGGGCCCGACGGTCCGAGCCACCACGGCATGTGGGATCTCTCGATTCTCCAGGTCGTGCCGAGCATCCGCATCGCCGCACCGCGTGACGCGACCCGCCTCCGTGAGGAACTGGGGGAGGCCGTCGTCGTGGATGACGCGCCCACGGTGCTCCGGTTCTCCAAGGGCACGGTCGGCACCGAGTTCGACGCGATCCGCCGCACCGCCGACGGGGTGGACGTGCTGCGCGAGGCTCCCCACAAGGACGTGCTGATCGTCACCGTCGGTCCGATGGCGGGCCTCGGGCTCGAAGTCGCCGACCGGCTGGCTGCCCAGGGCATCGGAGCCACCGTGATCGACCCGCGCTGGGTCGTGCCGGTGCCGGCGAGCGTCATCGAGTTCTCCGCCGAGCACCGCCTCGTGGTCACCATCGAAGACGGCATGCGGGTCGGCGGCATCGGGACGCGCATTCGCCAGGACCTGCGCGCCGCTGGCGTCGACACGGCGCTGAACGAACTCGGCCTGCCCGACGAGTTCCTCCCGCACGGCAGCCGCAACCACATCCTCGACCTGGTGGGGCTCACGCCGCAGCACATCGCCCGTGACGTCGTGGCCCAGGTGCTCGGCAGCAAGATCCCGGTGGCGCGTCCGCTGCCCGCCGAGGATAACGTCGACTCGGGCATCCAGCGCGACTGAGGTTCGACGTCGGCGTTGTGCCAGTCGCCTCACGCCCTCGCTGTTTGCCGCTTGCGTCCTGCCCAAAACGCAGGACATCTCGCTGTCTCGACCAGTTTCGAGCAGATTCGAGACTCTATGGCGAGTATGTCCTGCGTTTTCGACAGGGCGCGTTTGACTTAGAGTGCGCTCTAAGTTCTAGCCTGAATCCATGACGATGACGGATGCCCGGCTCGCGATCTCCGAGGGCGCCGAGGCCACAGGGCTCTCAACGCACACCCTCAGGTATTACGAACGAGCGGGACTCATGCTCGCGCCCGTCGACCGCTCCACCTCGACTCATCGGCGCTATTCCGAAGCGGATGTCGGCTGGGTCACGTTCCTGACCAAGCTACGTTCGACCGGAATGCCCATCGCGACGGTTCGCGAGTACGTCGACCTGGTTCGCACCGGTGATGACTCGACGGCCGCGCGCCTCGAGCTGCTGCGCAGCTCGACGAGATCACCCACAGTCTGGCGGCCATCGACACGAAGATCGCCATCTACAAGGAGAAAACAGGCAAATGAAAACCATCACCCTGGGCACAGGCGGCCCGCAGATCGGCCGCATCGGGCTCGGCCTCATGGGCATGAGCGCGTTCTACACCGGAGCAGGCGTCGACGAGGAAGCATCGATCCGAACCATCCATCGGGCTCTCGAGCTCGGCGTGAATTTCTTTGACACCGCCGAAATCTACGGCCCGTACGTGAACGAGGAACTGCTCGCCAAGGCGATCGCCGGCAAGCGCGACCAGGCGGTGATCGCGACCAAGTTCGGGACGATCCTGCACCGCAGCGACGACAGCCGCGGTCTCGACGGCAGCGCGGAGAACGTGCGTCTCTCGGTCGAGGGGTCGCTGCGGCGCCTCGGAACCGACTACATCGACGTCTATTACCAGCACCGCATGGACCCGAATACTCCCATCGAGGAGACCGTCGGGGCCTTGTCGGAGCTGATAGCGGCGGGCAAGATCCGCGGGTACGGGCTGTCGGAGGCGGCGCCAGCCACCATCCGTCGGGCGCATGCCGTGCATCCGGTCACCGCGATCCAGACGGAGTACTCGCTCTGGTCGCGCGACCCGGAAGCGGAGATCCTGCCGACCGTGCGCGAGCTCGGCATCGGCTTCGTGCCCTACTCGCCGCTCGGGCGGGGCTTCCTGACCGGCACGATCCGCTCGCTCGATCAGCTCGACGACGACGACTTCCGCCGCCAGAACCCGCGCTTCGAGGGGGACAACCTCGAGGCGGTGCCAAGCCCGGGCAGGTGGCGCTCGCGTGGCTGCTCGCGCAGGGCGACTACATCGCGCCGATCCCGGGCACGAAGCGCGTGTCGTACCTCGAGGAGAACGTCGCGGCCGACGCGATCACCCTCTCCGCGGAGCAGCTCGCGGCGCTCAACGACCTGCAGGCGCCCGTCGGTGACCGCTATGCCGACATGACGCCGCTGAACCGGTAGCCCGCCCGCCCGCGTCGCTTCCCAAAACGCAGGAGATACCCGAGTTCCCGCGCCTCATCGCACCGATGTGAGCGCGCAGCGAGGTATCTCCTGCGTTTTCGTGGGCGCACCTCTCCGCCACGGGTGGTCGCGAGTGGTCCCAGTGCACAGGTGAACCCCGTCGGTCCCGGCACGCGTCCCGCCAGCAGAGGGTGTCGGGATGCACCTCGACGCCGTCATCCGCCAGCGCGGGTTCTTCCTCCGGAGGCGCGACCTGCTCGCGACCGGGTTCACTGACACGCACATCCGCGCTGCCCTCGCGGCTCGCCGCATCTTCCGGGTGCGGCACGGCTGGTACTCGGTGCCCGACGCGCCGGAGCCCGGTGTCAGAGCCGTGCGCGTTGGCGGCCGACTGGCGGGGCTGTCAGCGCTCGAGACATTCGGCATCCCGGTTCCGCGACGCAATCGCCTCGAGGTGGCGGTGCGGCCGACCGCGAGCAGGCTGCGGACCCCGGATGACCGCCGCGCACGTCTCTCCGGATCGGGGCGCACTGTCGTCCATTGGACCGACCACAGAAGTGCCGGACTGTCGTGGCGGGTCAGCGTGGCTGATGCCCTTGTGTCGGTGCTCGTCACCGAGACTCGCGACGTCGCGGTGGCCACCCTGAGCGCGGCACTCCACCACCAACTGGTCACCCGGGCACAACTCGACGGGGTCTTCGCCCGCGCACCCGCACGGGTCGCTTCCTGGCGCTCGCTGGTCAGCGCGCTCGACGAGGCCCACGGCGAGACGTTCTACCGGCTCTGGACTGCGGATGTCTCCATGCCGTGTGAGCAGCAGGTGTACATCCCGGGGGTTGGCCGGTTCGATTTCAGGGTCAGCGCCCACACCTACGTGGAGATCGACGGGGCGCAGCACGACCCGGACTGGACGGGTGACTCCGCAAGCTCGTGGCACAACGACCTCGAGCGGGCCACGGCGATGGCCATCCGCGGAGACCGCGTGCTGCACTTCGGTTACCGCCAGCTCTACGGCGACTGGGCCGCGGTACTGGCCGCCGTGACACGGGCAATCGCCGACGACGAGGCACTCACGGCGCGCCGCCGCCGGCATCCCTACCGCCCTCGCGCCCCGCAAAAACGCAGGAGATCTGCGGCGTAACGCTCGTTCTCGTTACGAACGGCGCCGTTACGGGCAGATCTCCTGCGTTTTCGGCAGCGGGGGCGCGACACTCGGCACGCTCCCGGGGGCGGGAGCGCGGGCTACTTCACCCCGACGATCTTCGGGTGGTGGAACGTGTCGCCGAAGGTGCGCTCAGACGCGCCGACACGATCGAGGTACGGGGTGGCCCCGCCCATCTGGAAGGGGTATCCGGCACCGAGGATCAGGCACAGGTCGATGTCCTCCGCCGCCGCGACGACCTGGTCCTCGAGCATCCGATGGATCTCGTCGGCGAGGCCGTCCTCGATGCGCGTCTGCAGCTCGACAGCAGTCATGGGGGTGGTGCCCCCAGCGACGATGTCACGCGCCTTCTTATCGATTCCCCTGATCTTGCCCTTGTTGTCGCGCTCGAAGATGTGCCCGAGCTCGGCCAGCTTGTGCAGGTTCGCGCTCTCGAAGAACCGGTCGGGGAACGCGGCATGGTGGGTGTCGAGCACGTGGGCGCCGACTTTGAGCCCCACCAGTTCGAGTAGCTCGAACGGCGTCATCGGCAGGCCGAACGGACGCGTGGACTCCTCGACCACCTCGAACGGCGTGCCGGTGTCGACGGCGTGCATCGCCTCACCGAGCACCTTGGCCAGAATGCGGTTGACCACGAACCCGGGGGTGTCCTTCGTGATGACCGCGTTCTTGCGCAGGGCGGCGGCGGTCGCCATGGCGGTCGCGAGCACCTCGTCCGTCGTCGCCGGAGTGCGAACGACCTCGATGAGCGGCATCACCGCGACCGGGTTGAAGAAGTGGAACCCGACGACGCGCTCGGGATGCTCCAGCTTTGCGCCGATCTGCTCGACCGAGAGCGACGAGGTGTTGGTCGCGAGCACCGCGTCGGGGGAGATGTGCTTCTCGACCTCGGCGAACACGTTCTGCTTGGCCTCGAGCTCCTCGAAGATGGCCTCGATCACCCAGTCGCAGTCCGCGAAGTCGGCCTTGTCGGTAGTGCCACTGACCAGGGCTTCGAGGCGGTTCGACTCGTCCTGCGAGATCCGACCCTTCGCCAGCAGCTCGTGGATCTCGCGGTGGATGTACGCGACGCCCTCGTCCACTCGCCCCTGGTCGAGGTCGGTGATGACGACGGGCACCTGCAGCCGGCGCACGAACAGTAGCGCGAACTGCCGCGCCATGAGGCCGGCACCGATCACGCCGACCTTCGTTACCTTGCGCGCGAGCGCCTTGTCGGGCGCGCCAGCCGGCCGCTTGGCCCGCTTCTGCACGAGGTTGAAGGCGTAGATCGACGCGTGGAACTGGTCGCCCGAGATGAGGTCGGCCAGCGCCTCGTCCTCGGCGGCGAATCCGGCCTCGCGCGTGGTGTTCTTCGCGGCCTTGAGCAGCTCGAGCGCGCGGTACGGCGACTTCGCGACCTTACCGATGCGGCTGTTGAGGGTCTTCTCCGCGATGCCGATCGCGACGTCCCACTTGACGGCCCGCTCGATCTTGCCCGGCTCGTTCGCCCGCTTCACCTTGGTGGTGCCGTTGATGACTCCGGATGCCCAGGCAATGGAATCCTCGAGGAAGTTGGCGGGGCCGAACATCGCGTCGGCGATGCCGAGCTCGAACGCCTGCGGTCCCTTGAGCATGCGGTTGTTCTTCAGCGGGTTCGAGATGACCACCTCGAGGGCGTTCTCGATGCCGATCAGGTTGGGTAGCAACCACGCGCCACCCCAGCCGGGGATGATCCCGAGGAAGACCTCGGGCAGCGCAAGCGCCGGCACCGAGCTGTCGATGGTGCGGTACGTCGAGTTCAGCGGGATCTCGACTCCGCCGCCGAGCGCGAGCCCGTTGATGAAGGTGAACGACGGCACACCGAGGGTCGACAGCTTGCCGAGCGCCCAGTGGCCGAGCTGCGCCATCTGCTTGCCGGTCTCCCGGTCGGGCAGGTCGCTGACCTTGGAGAGATCAGCCCCCGCGGCGAAGATGAACGGCTTGCCCGTGACTGCCACACCGTGGATCTCGCCCGCGGCGGCCCGAGCGGCCAGCGAGTCGAGCACGGAGGCGAACTCGATGAGCGTCTTCGGCCCGAGGGTGTTCGGCCGGGTGTGGTCCTTGCCGTTGTCGAGGGTGATGAGGGCGAGCACCTTGCCGCCCGTGATCGGGATGTCACGGACGAACGAGTGCGTGATCACCTCGTCCGGGTCGAGGGAGGACAGCTTCTCGAAGTCGGTAGCGGTGGTCATCGCTTGGCTCCCTTGTAGTTCAGGTTCTCCCAGATGACGCTGCCGCCCTGGCCGAGCCCAACGCACATTGCGGTGAGCCCGTACCGGACATCCGGTCGCTCCGCGAACTGCGCCGCGAGCTGGATCATCAGGCGGACCCCCGACGACGCGAGCGGGTGCCCCATCGCAATGGCGCCGCCCCACTGGTTGACCCGCGGGTCTTCATCGTCGATGCCGAAGTGGTCGAGCAGCGACAGCACCTGCACGGCGAACGCCTCGTTCAGCTCGAACAGGCCGATGTCGTCGATCGTGAGGCCGGCCTTGCGCAGCGCCTTCTCGGTCGACGGCACCGGGCCGATGCCCATGATCTCGGGCTCGACGCCGGCGAACGCGAAGCTCACCATGCGCATCTTCGGCTTCAGGCCGAACTCTTTCGCTGCGTCGGCGCTGGCGATGATGGATGCGGTCGCGCCGTCGTTGAGGCCGGATGAATTGCCTGCCGTCACGCGTCCGTGGGGGCGGAACGGGGTCTTCAGCGCGGCGAGTCCCTCCATCGTGGTCTCCGGGCGAAGCCCCTCGTCAACGGTGGCAAGTCCCCAGCCTGCGTCGCTCTTGGTGGCGATGGGGATGATGTCGGGCTGCAGCTTGCCGTTCTCGTACGCGGCTGCCGCCTTGCGCTGGCTCAGCATCGCGAACCGGTCGGAGCGCTCCTTGGTAAGGGCGGGGAAGCGGTCGTGGATCCGCTCGGCGGTGTTGCCCATGTTGAGCGCCTCACCGCTGACCAGCTTCTCGGCGAGGAAGCGGGGGTTGGGGTCTGCGCCGAAGCCCATCGGGTGGCGGCCCATGTGCTCGACCCCGCCCGCGATCCCGATGTCGTATGCGCCGAAGCCGATGGCGCCACCGATCGTGGTCACCGAGGTCATGGCCCCGGCGCACATGCGGTCGATCGCGTAACCGGGCACCGACTTCGGCAGGCCGGCGAGCAGCGCCGCCGTGCGGCCGAGCGTGAGGCCCTGGTCGCCGGTCTGCGTGGTGGCAGCGATCGCCACGTCGTCATAGCGATCCTTGGGGATCTGCGGGTTGCGCTCGAGAAGGCCGATCATGGCCTTCACGACGAGGTCATCCGCCCTGGTGTTCCAGAACATGCCCTTCTCACCGGCCCTGCCGAATGGGGTGCGAACCCCGTCGACGAATACGACTTCCGAACGTTCTGTTGACTTACCCGTGGCCACAATGCCTCCAGTTTCTTGGCGTAGTTCCCGATCCTAGGGTCGCCGAATTTCCGGGAAGAATCCTTTGATTCTTCCTACGAAGTGGCTGGGGGAGCTTCCGGGGCGGGTTGGCTGGCTTCCACAAAGGCATCGGCGATTACCTGTGCCGTTGCTGCAATTTGCCACGGCCGCGCGCCGAAATCGGTGAGGGTTGCGGAGATGGTGGGGGCATCCGCGGGTTCGGGCGGCGTCCAGGCGAGCCGGCGCAGCAGCTCCGGGGTCAGCATGTTCTCGACCGGGATCGACATCGCCGTGGCGACCTCGGTGACGGCGGCCCGCGCCGCCTTCAGCCGCTTGTCGGCATCCGGATTCTTGTCGGACCACACCCGCGGCGGCGGGATCGTGTCGCTGGCCGCCCGGAGCACGGGCTGGTCGTCGCTGGCCAGGCCGACCTGGATGGCGTTCCACCACCGGTCGATCTGCGAGCGGCTGGCGCGGCCCGTGAAATCCTTGAGGGCGGCGAGATCGCGCTTGGTCTCGGGCAGCATGCGGGCGGCGGCGATCAGCGCGGAGTCCGGCACGAGGCGCCCGGGAGCGGTGTCGATCTCCCGCGCGTAGGCATCGCGCGCCTGCCACAGTTCGCGGGCCACGGCGAGGTTGCGGCCGCCGCGGATCGAGTGCACCCCGCTCAGCCGGCGCCACGGCTCCTGCCGCACGATCACGAAGTCGCGGGTCAGCACCGAGGCGAACTCCTCCTGCGCGATCCCGGTCTTGCCGTCGGCCTCGAGCACGCCCGCGAGGGCCTCCCGCAGGTCGACGAGCAACTCGACATCGAGGGCGGCGTACACGAGCCAGGACTGCGGCAATGGGCGGGTCGACCAGTCGGCCGCAGAATGCTCCTTCGCCAAGTGGATTCCGAGCAGGTCCTCGACCACGGCACCGAGTCCGACCCGGGGCAGGCCTGCGAGGCGCGCGGCGAGCTCGGTGTCGAACAGGCGGGTCGGGTCGAGCCCGACTTCGCGCAGACAGGTGAGATCCTGGCTGGCCGCGTGCAGGATCCACTCCTCTGGGGCGATCACGTCGTTCAGCTCGCTGAACGAACCGATCGCGGGCGGATCGAACAGGAACGTACCGGCTCCGCGGCGGAAGATCTGGATCAGATACGCGCGCTGCGAGTAGCGGAATCCGGATGCTCGTTCCGCATCGATCGCGATGGGGCCGAAGCCGCCGGCGATCGCGTCGACCGCCTCGAGATAGTCCTCCCGGGTGTCGATGACATCCACCTGCACATGCGCGGCCTGCTGGGGTGGCAGGGCGGGCGCGACGCCGTCGGTCGGCGCGGACTCGTCCGCGTTACTCACGTCCCGCTCGGCGTGCTGACAACAGGCTCACTCCCTCGATCGCCGGGGGAAGACCGGCGAGCATGCACAACAGTTCGCCCCAGCCTTCCACATGCGCGGCCAGGTTGTGGTCGGTCGGGGTCCACGATGCCCTCAGTTCGATCTGCGCACCGTCGCCCTGCGCCTCCAATTCGCCGAACCCGGTGGAGAGGATGCGGGAGGCGGTGCCACTTGCCGAGCTGTACTGCGCACCCCGGGTGTCGAGTGCATCGACCAACCACGACCAGGCAACATCAGCGAGGAAGGGGTCCACCCCCATCTCGGTCTCCAGCGGCGCCTGCGCGAAGCAGATCACCCGGAACTCGCCGCCCCAGGCGTCGGGGCTCGCGGGATCGTAGAGCAGCACGAACCGCCCGGTACCGAGGTCGGAGTCCGAACCGTGGCGGGCGGGAGTCACGTCGGCGGCCAGGGCGTATGACCAGGGCGCGAGCGTGCCGGGGGCGGGGATCTCGCTGACGGCGAGCTCGGCGCGCGTCGTCGCGGCCCTGATCGAGTCGAGCGCGGCCGCGAATGCACTGGGAGGCGGCGGCGAAGATGGTGTGTCTGGCACGAGTGAAGATTAGGCTTCATTGGGTCTTTCCCCACCGAGGCACGCCGCCCCACGGTGGCTGTGGTAAGCGTGCGGCGCCCGCGGTAGGCGGGCAGAGGGCGGTAACGGATGGCCAGGCGCGAGCACTCGCGGGTCACGCCCGGCGGCCTGATCGCTGCGGCGGCCATCGGCGTCGGTGGACTTCTCGCGGCGGCAGCGATCACCGGCAGCGTCATCGCCGTGGTCTTCGCGCGCACCGTGGTGACTCCGCCCCGGCGCCGGGAGGAGGACGTGCACATCCTCGCGCACAATGATTCGACGATCACCCTCTCGGCCACCCTCGACTCGATGACGCCCGGCCAGTACAGCCTCTGGTTCGGCCGCGACACCGGGCACGCCCGCGTGGGGGAGATCATCTCCTACACCGACCGCACCGTCACCCGCGACCTTCTCGGCGTGACCCGCGGTTCGCTGGAGGGTGCAGTGCGCGGCCGGCTCAGCGGGTGGTTCTACCTCTCACCGGAAGACCTCGGGTTTCCCCATGAGGATGTGACGGTCCAAACTGACCTCGGTGCGGCTCCGGCCTGGTTGATCCCCGCGGAGACCACCTCATCCCGCTGGGTGATCGGGGTGCACGGCCGAGCCGTGCGGCGCGAGGAGACCCTGCGGGCGGTGCCGGTCTTCCGGGAGGCCGGGTACACGTCACTGCTCGTCTCGTACCGCAACGACGGCGATGCGCCGGGCACCTCCGACAACCGGTACTCACTCGGCGACACCGAATGGAAAGACGTCGAGGCGGCCATCCAATTCGCCATCGATCGGGGAGCGGAGCGCGTCGTTCTGATGGGATGGTCCATGGGCGGGGCCACCGTGCTGCAGGCGTTGACCCGCTCGCCACTGGCCGCGGTGGTCACCGGCGTCGTGCTGGAGTCGCCGGTCGTGGATTGGGTGACGGCCCTGCACTACCAGGGCGTGGCGCACAAGCTGCCGCGGGTCGTGCGGCTGGGCATCCTGACCCTGCTCTCGAGCAAGTGGAGCCAGTTCCTCACCGGGCAGGGGTCGCCGATCGATCTGCGCCGCCTCGACATCGTGCGGCACGCGGGGGAGCTGCACACCCCGATCCTGCTGCTGCACAGCGACGACGACGGGTTCGTCCCCGCCACAGCCTCGCGCGCGCTCGCGCTGGAGCGGCCCGACATCGTCACCTTCGAGTCGTTCACGACGGCGCGCCACACGAAGCTGTGGAACTACGACGCCTACCGCTGGAACGGCGCCATCAGCAGGTGGCTCGAGAAGCTGGACGCACCCAACTGAGCGTTACAGCTTGTCGCGAACCTGTCGCTTGATGCGGCCGAGCATCCCGGTCATCCCGCGGATGCGGAGCGGGCTGACCGCCTCGGTGAGGCCTATGGTGCTCGGGAAGTCGTCCGGCACGGCGAGAACGTCTGCGGCGTCGAGGCCGCTGAGCCCCTGCACCAGGATCGAAGCGAAACCGCGAGTGGTCGGTGCTTCGCGCGGCGCCATTGCGAACAGCTGCACCACCCCGTCATCCCCGACCTCCGTCGTGATGAAGACGGGGGACTGGCATTCGGCGACCCGCTCGAAGAGGTCGGGATGCTCCGCGTAGCGCGGGGGCAACTCCGGGAGGTCGGTGGAGAACTCCAGCAGCAGCTGCAGCCGCTCCTTGGTGCTGAGCGCGAGGAAGTCGTCGCGAATCTCGGCGAGCTGTTCGGGCAGTGCTGCGCTCACCGTACCGAGCCCGGCTCCGAGCCGATGGCGATGGGCACCCGCACCGCGGATCCCCACTCTGTCCACGACCCGTCGTAGTTGCGCACGCCCTCGAAGCCGAGCAGGTAGGTCAGGACGAACCAGGTGTGGCTGGAGCGCTCGCCGATGCGGCAGTAGGCGACGATGTCGTCGCCGTCGCGAAGACCCGCGCCCTCCCGATAGACCGAGTTGAGCTCGGCGAGCGGCTTGAATCGCCCGTCGTCGGCGACCGCCTTGCCCCAGGGCACGTTCTGGGCGCCGGGGATGTGGCCGGCGCGGAGCGCCCCCTCCTCGGGATACGCGGGCGCGGTGGTGCGGTCACCCGTGTACTCCTCAGGCGAGCGCACGTCGATGAGCGGCTTGCCGAGGTGGGCGAGCACGTCGTCCTTGTAGGCCCGGATCGGGGCATCCTGCCGCTCCACCACCGGGTAGTCGACCGTCTCGGCGTCCTCCGGATCGGTGGTGTACGGCCGGCCCTCGGCCTCCCACGCGGCGCGACCACCGTCGAGCAGCCGCACATCCTCGTGGCCGAACAGGGTGAACACCCAGAGTGCGTAGGCCGCCCACCAGTTGTTCTTGTCGCCGTAGATCACCACGGTCGTGTCGCGGGTGATGCCCTTCGAGCCGAGCAGGGCCGCGAACGCCGCGCCGTCGATGTAGTCGCGCTCGATGGGGTCGTTGAGGTCGGTGTGCCAGTCGATCTTGACCGCGCCGGGGATGTGGCCGGTCTCGTAGAGCAGCACGTCCTCGTCGGATTCGACGACGACGAGGCCGGGGGTGCCGAGCCGGGATTGCAGCCATTCTCCGGAGACGAGACGTTCGGGGTGGGCGAATTCGGAGAAACGCGGGTGGGAATCGACCTCGACGGTCATGGGTGTACCTCCGGTGGAACGGGTGGGGAAGCAGCAACAGCTAGGCTTCGAACCAAGACGAATCTACGCTTGCCGTAGGTGCAGCGTCGTAAGACTTCGACACATTCCCAAAGGTCAGCCATGAGTGCCGCAGCGCCCACGTCCCCGGGTCGCCTCGTCGACCGCACGCCAACGCTGAACGCCACGGAGATGGTCGAGCAGCTCGTGCCGCCCCGCCAATTCGCGACCGCGAGTCTCGACTCCTACCGCCCCGATCGCGACTACCCGTCGCAGGGGGCGGCGGTCGCGGCGATCCGTAACTTCACCGCGTCCGCCCCGAGCAGCGGGGGTTTCTTCTCCCGCCGGAAAGCGCCGGCCGTGCTGCCCGGGGTGTACCTCGACGGCGGCTTCGGCGTCGGTAAGACCCACCTGCTCGCCGCCCTCTGGCACTCCACCCCGGGGCGCAAGTACTTCGGCACCTTCATCGAGTACACCGCGCTGGTCGGTGCGCTCGGCTACGCCCAGGCGGTCGAACAGCTGAAGGGCGCGTCGCTGATCAGCATCGACGAGTTCGAACTCGACGACCCGGGCGACACCCGCATCATGTCGCGCCTGCTCGGCGAGTTGGCCGCCACCGGGTCGCGCATCGCCGCCACCTCCAACACGCCGCCGAACGCGCTCGGCGAGGGCCGATTCGCGGCGCAGGACTTCCTCCGCGAGATCGACTCGCTGGCCGCGAAGTTCACCACCCTGCGCATCGACGGTCTCGACTACCGCCGCCGTGACGTCGAGGCGCACGCGGTCGTGGTTCCGGATGCTCGTGCCGCCGTCTCCGCGATCGACGGGGTGACGACGCTCGACACCTTCGACGAGGTGCTGGCGCACCTGGCGACCGTGCACCCGTCGCGGTACGTGAAGCTCGTGGACGGCCTCTCCGCGATCGGGCTGCTCGACGTGCATCCGTTCGCCAACCAGACCGACGCGCTGCGGTTCGTGGCCTTCGTCGACCGGCTGTACGACGCCCAGGTGCGCATTTTTGCGGAGGATACGCCGCTCGACTCGATCTTCCCCGAGGAGATGCTCGCGGGCGGCTATCGCAAGAAGTACCTGCGCGCCGCATCCCGCCTGATCGCACTTACCAACGGCGAAGACTGACCCGTAGGTCACGCCCGAAATCGCCCGCCGTAACTTCGCGGCGAATCGGTGGCGGCCCGAAACACAGTGTTTACACGGGCTGAACCCGTGTAACACGACCGAAACACGGATACACCGCCCGTGAAACCTGCCCTCGCCAAACTGTCTTGCGTACCCGAGGCGAGAACTGCCTGTGCGGACCCGACGGTGCATCCTTCGCAGAACCAAAGAGAGGTACACAATGGATCAAGGCAACACCGCCTTCATATTGCTCGCAGCAGCACTCGTGCTGCTGATGACCCCCGGCCTGGCTTTCTTCTACGGCGGCCTCGTACGCGCCAAGAGCGTCATCAGCATGATGATGATGAGCTTCGGCGCGATCGGTCTCATCGGCGTGCTGTGGGCGATCTACGGCTACGCCATCGCCTTCCCGGGCGCTGAGGGCACGATCTTCCCCTGGTCCATCGACATGGGTGCCATCGGGCTCACCAACCTGCTCGAGACCCCCGAGGGTGCTGCGTTCCCGCCGCTCGCCTTCGTCGCATTCCAGGCCACCTTCGCGATCATCACCGTCGCTCTCGTCTCCGGTGCCATCGCTGACCGTGCCAAGTTCGGCGCGTGGATGGTCTTCGCCGGCATCTGGGCCACGGTCGTCTACTTCCCGGTCGCCAGCTGGGTCTTCAACTTCGGCCTCGCCGAAGACGGCAGCTTCGCCTACGGTGGCTGGCTCACCCACGGCCTGCAGGATGTCTTCGGCGTCGGCACGATCGACTTCGCCGGTGGCACCGCGGTGCACATCAACGCGGGTGCCGCAGCCCTCGCGCTCGCCCTGGTTCTCGGCAAGCGCGTCGGCTTCGCCAAGGGCATCAACGTGCCGCACAACCCGCCGTTCGTGCTGCTCGGCGCCGGCCTGCTGTGGTTCGGCTGGTTCGGCTTCAACGCTGGCTCCGAGCTCGCAGCCGACAACACCGCCGCCCTCGCGTTCGTGAACACGATCGTCGCCCCGGCCGCAGCCCTGCTGGCGTGGCTCGTCGTCGAGAAGATCAAGGACGGCAAGCCCACCTCCGTGGGTGCCGCCTCGGGTGCCGTCGCCGGTCTCGTCGCGATCACCCCCGCGTGCGGCTCGCTCACCCCGGGCTGGGCGATCGTGCTCGGCGTCATCGCGGGTGCCGTCTGCGCCCTCGCGATCGACCTGAAGTTCAAGCTCGGCTTCGATGACTCGCTCGACGTGGTGGGCATCCACCTCGTGGGTGGTCTCATCGGAACCCTGTACCTGGGCTTCTTCGCCAACGGCACCGGCCTCATCAACAGCGGCAACCTCACGCAGCTGCTGGTCCAGGCGATCGCCGCCCTGTCGGTGCTCGTGTACTCCTTCGTGCTCGCGTTCATCATCGGTTTCGTCATCGAGAAGACGATGGGCTTCCGCATCAAGAACGAAGACGAGATCGCCGGAATCGACCAGGTCGTCCACGGCGAAGAGGGCTACGTGCTCATCGACGTCAAGGCGTAACCTCCGCATCACAGCAACGAGGGGTGCCGCTCGCAGGAGCGGCACCCCTCTCCCTTTTCCTCCGCCACCGCCGCGAGGCCCTACTGTGTGACGAGGGGAGGATGTCCGTGGGCAACGAGACCGTGGTCGCCGGGTCCGTCGCTGCCATCCTCGTCGTGCTGGTGTCGCTCGCGGTGGTCGACTCCCGGATGCTCCCCGCCGCGTCATCCGGCCGTTCGGTGCTGGTATCACTCGGTTGTGCCGCCACCGGGTCGCTCGCCTGGCTGGTGTTCGCGCCCATCGGCGCCCCGGCCGCGGTCGGGCCCTTGTTCGGGCCGGTCACGGCCCTCGCTGCTGTCGCCGCCTACCTTGCGACGATCGCGGTGCGCGCGAGCGGTGGATCGGTCGCGATCACCATCGCATTCGGCATCCTGTGGAGCACCCTGGTCTTCGTGCCGGCCGCGATCGTGACCTTCACCCCGTACGCAGTCGACTGGCCGATTGCGCTCCAGCCGGTTGACCACGGCGGCTCGTTGGCGCTGAACGTGTGCAGTGGAGCCGCCGCCCTCGGGGTGCTGCTCGCCGGCGGTCGACGGGTCAAGAGCGCCCCGATCGGGCTCAAGCGCGGCGTCACCGCGATGGTCGCTCTGTGCGCCGGCTGGCTCGCCTGGCTGGTGGGGGCGGAGCTCGCGATCGACGATGTCACGCCGCTGATCCTGGTCAACGGTCTGGTGGGCGCCGTCGGCGGCGTCATCGGCTGGTTGGTGGTGCAGCGCATCAGCCATCTCTCCACGACGCTTCCCGCCGTGGCCGCGGGACTGGTCAGCGGCCTGGTCGCTGTCACCTCGGGGGCGTCGCTGTTCACCCCCGTCTCAGCGGCCGCCACGGGGATCATCGCCGGGGGAGCCGCGTGCATCTTCACCCTGCGCCGGGTGGGCGCCAGCCGACGGCAGCAGTGGTTCATCGTCGGCTCCCACCTCGTCGCAGGGGCCGTGGGGATCGTGCTGCTCGGGCTGCTGGCCACGAGCATGGGGTTCCTGTTCACTGGGTCCACCCGATTGATCCAGAACCAGATCGCCGGCACTCTCGTGATCGCCTCGTACTCGGCGCTCGTGTCGTTCCTGCTGTGGCAGGTGCTGCGGCGGGTGCCCGGCGCGACGACGGCGCAGGTTCGCGACCGGGTTCCGGTGCCGAGGTGATCGAACCGATCAGCGTCACCCCGCCGCCCCTGCCCGGTCGGATCGTTGCGAGCCAGCGGTGGAGCGAGGTGACGTTCCTGCACTGGCGGGTGCCGCCCGAGGCGCTCGCCCACCTCATGCCCGCCGGCGTTCGCCCCGACATCCACGACGGATCGAGCTGGGTCGGACTCATCGCGTTCGTGCTCGACCGGGCTTCGATCCTCGGCAGCCCGCCCGTGCCGTACTTCGGCACGTTCACCGAGATCAATGTGCGCCTGTACGGGGTGGACGCCGCGGGGCGGCGGGGTGTCGTGTTCCTCTCGCTCGAGGCCGCGCGGTTGGCGGCGGTGCTCGCGGCGCGCGCCGCGTTCTCGATTCCGTACTTCTGGTCGGCCACCGAGCGCTCGTGGGTCGGCGACACGGTGACCTATCGTTCGTCCCGTCACCGAGGCGCTGGCGCCACGGTGATTGTCGCCAGGCCGAGTGCAGAGGAGGTGGTGGAGGATCCCACCGCCGATTTCCTCACCGCGCGATGGGCACTGTTCACGACGCGGGCGGGGCGAACCATGTACCTGCCGAACACGCATGAGCAATGGCCGCTCGTGTCGGCCGAGCTGATCGAGCTCGACGACACCCTGCTCGAGCGCGCCGGCATCTCCGGGCTCACCGCTCGGGCACCCGACTCGGTGCTCTACAGCGCCGGAGTCACGGCGCGATTCGGCCGTCCGGCTCGCCGAGCACCCGGCGACTGAGCAGCGTCGCACCCGCAACCGCGGCCGGCATGACCACGATCGCGACCAGGGGCAGCAGGAACAGCAGGTACGTCGCGACGCCGAAGCCCAGAACCAGCGGGCGGTTGTCGCGCAGCACGCGACGCCGTTGCGCCAACGTGTGCCCGCGCGCGTCGAATGCCTGCCCGGTGAGCTCGACCACCAGGTACCAGCCGCCGAGCAGCGCCCCGAGCACGGCGCCGAGGACCGCTCCGACGAGGGGGATGAGGCCGCAGAGCAGCACCACGACCCCCGCGAGGATCGCCGGCGCGAGCATCCTGAGCGCATCCGCGATTCCCCGGCCGAGCGGACGCCAGAATCCGGATGGCCCAGCCTCCGGCACCGCCCCGTATCGCGACTCGACGTGCCGCCAGATCCGCTCGTACAGCGGCTGGCCGACGATCAGGGTCACCGTGGTGAAGGTGAAGACGACGAACAGTACGGCGACGGCGAGGAGGGCCAGGGCGACGAGCAGTCGGATGCCCTCGCGGTACACGCCGTTCCATTCCGCGGCGAAGGGGGTGGCGGCGACGGCGAGCTTCTCGAGGTTAAGGCCGAGGGCGACGATGCCGGCGATGAACACGACGGCGACGATCAGGGCCGGCACCACGCCGAGGAGCATGAGCCCGGGGGAGGTGCGCCACACGGTCAGGCCGCGCCCGAGGTAGCTCACGCCCGTCAGGAAGCTCCGAACCCGGGTGGGTCTGTCGTCGCGCGCTGTCACTCGGCTACATTATCGGCGTGGACACTGTGGGCGTGGACCGGAGGAATCGACTCGTCACCATCGCCCTGTGGGGCGCGTTGGTATCGGTCGTGTTCCTCGGCGTCGTGGACGCCTACATCGCGATCGGCAATGCGACCGATTCGCCCGTGGCCGGGTTCGGAGGGAACGATCCGAAGGGGCCGTTGGTGCTGCTTCAGATCGGGGCAGTCCTGTTCGCGGCCTTTCTCGCGCTGGCCTGCGTTGCAACTGCTATCCACCGGCGAGACCGCCGCAGGCCGGAGAATGAAGCCGGAGAAACAGGCCAGGAGTAGGGCCGAAGCTGAGTTGTCTGGTGGGCGATACCGGACTCGAACCGATGACCTCTTCCGTGTGAAGGAAGCGCGCTACCAACTGCGCCAATCGCCCGCGACGACAATCCTGCCACAGGATGGATGGCCGCTGGCACAGTCACGCTGGAGTCGTGGCGGGGTTCGCGACCCGCCCGTAACACGATTGGCTCTCCCCACCGACTTCGGATAAGGTCATCTACGCACGCAGCAATGCGGGCAGTGCGGATGTGGCGCAGTGGTAGCGCATCACCTTGCCAAGGTGAGGGTCGCGAGTTCGAATCTCGTCATCCGCTCGAGTGGGAGTGTCAGTTCTGCTGACCTTCCCGCACGCGGTGGCGTGGCCGAGAGGCGAGGCAACGGCCTGCAAAGCCGTGTACACGGGTTCAAATCCCGTCGTCACCTCGGAGTAGCATCCGAACGAAAGACAAGACCTGGGCGGTTGGCGCAGCGGTAGCGCGCTTCCCTGACACGGAAGAGGTCGCTGGTTCGATCCCAGTACCGCCCACGAGCGAGCGAACGGCCCCGGAGAATCTCCGGGGCCGTGTCGCGTTCGATGCGGCGCGGTCAGCGCAGCTCTGCGGCGAGCTTCTCGAACTCGTCGTCGGTGACCTCGATCTTCGCGTCGGCGAGGCGTTGGCGCAGCACGTCGTCCACGTTGTCGACGTGGTTCTGTGCCAGGTCCTGGCGGGTCTGCTCGAGAAGCCCCACAATCTTCTCGGCGACATCGGCGTCGTCGTGGCCGTCTTCAATGGGCTGTGTGCGGATATCCATGTCTCATAGTGTCACCCGAACGCATGATCGGCGCACGGAATCCTTCGGCGCCCGTCCGCCGCATAGTGTGGAGCAATGGCGACGTCATCGGTGCGCGGCACCGCGAACAGTATTCAGGAGAGCCCTGCGCTCAAGGCCCTGGCCCGCGCCGGGTATGCCACCAACGGCGTGCTCCACCTGCTGATCGGCGGGATCGCCCTGGCGGTGGCCTTCGGCAGCTCGGGGCAGGCAGACCAGAACGGCGCGCTCGCGAGCATCTCGGCGACCCCGGGCGGAGTGATCCTGTTGTGGGCGGTGACGATCGGGCTCTGGGCGCTCGGCCTGTACCAGCTGCTTGCGGCCTTCACGGTGCCGGGTTCCGGCAAGGACGCATGGTCGAGCCGCGCAAAGGAGGGCGGCAAAGCGGTCGCGTACCTCGCCATCGGTTTCACGGCGTTCAGCTTCGCCACCGGGTCAGGTGGCGGCGGAGGCGGAACCCAGAGCCTCAGCGCCACGCTGCTCGCGGCTCCCGCCGGTGTCGTGCTGCTGGTGATCATCGCCCTCGGAGTGTGTGTCGTCGGCGTCTACTTCGTCCAGAAGGGGGCGCGACGCAAGTTCGTCGACGACATCACTACGCCCGCAGGCCCACTCGGCACCTGGCTGCTGCGCATCGGTACTGCCGGCTACGTCGCCAAAGGCGTTGCCGTCACCGTGATCGGAATCCTCTTCGGTATCGCCGCTGTCACCGCCGACCCCAGCGAAGCCTCCGGGCTCGATGGGGCGCTCAAGTCGCTGGCCAGCCTGCCGTTCGGTGTCGTCGTGCTCGCGGCCGTGGCCCTGGGGCTGATCGCGTACGGGGTGTACTGCATGCTGCGCGCACGTTACGCGCGCCTGTAGGCCCGGGGCTCGCGCGCGAGCCGACTAAAGTTGCACCGTGAGTAAGACCGGATTCGAGCTGTTTACCGACCGTTCCGTCGTCGCGATGCGCGTCAACGGCGAGCTGAAAGATCTGGCGGCGACCACCGAAGACACCGACACGGTCGAGCCGGTCACCCTCGATTCGCCCGATGGCCTGAACATCCTGCGACACTCCGCGGCGCACGTCGCCGCCCAGGCGGTGCAGTCGATCAACCCGCAGGCGAAGCTCGGCATCGGCCCGCCCGTCACCGACGGTTTCTACTACGACTTCGATGTCGACGTGCCGTTCACGCCCGAAGACCTGAAGGCGTTCGAGAAGGCGATGGACCGGATCATCCGCCAGGGGCAGCGCTTCCAGCGCCGGGTCGTCACCGAGGCCGAAGCCCGTGCCGAGCTCGCCGACGAGCCGTACAAGCTCGAGCTGATCGGTCTCAAGGGCCACGAGACCGGCACCGAGCAGTTCGAAGACAGCGAGCAGGTCGAGGTCGGCGGCGCCGAGCTGACCATCTACGACAACGTCGACGGCAAGACCGGTGAGGTCTATTGGAAAGACCTCTGCCGCGGCCCGCACCTGCCGAACACCCGCATGATCGGCAACGGTTGGGCGCTCACCCGCTCCGCCGCGGCGTACTGGCGTGGCTCCGAGAAGAACAAGCAGCTGCAGCGCATCTACGGCACGGCCTGGGCCACGAAAGACGAGCTGCGCGCGTACCAGGAGCGCCAGGCCGAGGCCGCCAAGCGCGACCACCGCAAACTGGGAGCCGAGCTCGACCTGTTCTCGTTCCCGGATGAGATCGGCTCGGGCCTCGCCATTTTCCACCCCAAGGGCGGCATCATCCGGCGCGAGATGGAGAACTACTCCCGCATCCGGCACGAGCAGGAGGGGTACGACTTCGTCAACACCCCCCACATCACGAAGGCGCACCTCTTCGAGACATCCGGCCACCTCGGTTGGTACAAGGACGGGATGTTCCCGCCCATGCACCTCGATGAGGCGCGCAACGATGAGGGCGAGATCACCCGGCAGGGCGCCGACTACTACCTGAAGCCGATGAACTGCCCGATGCACATTCTCGTGTACCGCTCCAACGCCCGCTCCTACCGCGACCTGCCGATGCGACTGTTCGAATTCGGCACCGTGTACCGCAACGAGAAGTCGGGCGTCATCCACGGTCTCACTCGCGTGCGCGGGCTGACGATGGATGACGCGCACATCTTCACCACGAAAGAGCGGATGAAGGAGGAGCTCACCGGCACCCTCAACTTCGTGCTCTCGCTGCTGCGCGACTACGGGCTCACCGACTTCTACCTCGAACTCTCGACGAAAGACCCGGACAAGTACGTCGGCGACGACGACATCTGGGAGGAGGCGACCGAGACGCTCGCCGAAGTGGCTCGGGAGTCCGGGCTCGAACTCGTTCCCGACCCGGGCGGGGCCGCGTTCTACGGCCCCAAGATCTCAGTGCAGGCGCGCGACGCCATCGGCCGCACTTGGCAGATGTCGACGGTGCAGCTCGACTTCAACCTGCCCGAGCGGTTCGAGCTCGAGTACACCGCCGCCGACGGAAGCCGCCAGCGCCCGGTGATGATCCACCGCGCCCTCTTCGGCTCCATCGAGCGCTTCTTCGGGGTGCTGACTGAGCACTACGCCGGCGCCTTCCCGGCCTGGTTGTCGCCGGTGCAGGTGGTGGGGATTCCCGTGGCGGAGGCCTACGAGGAGTACATGGGCGCGGTCATCCAACAGTTGAAGGATGCCGGCGTGCGCGCCGAGCTCGACTCCTCGAGCGAGCGGATGCAGAAGAAGATCCGCACCCACACCAAGCAGAAAGTGCCGTTCCAGCTGATCGCGGGCGAGGAGGACTCGGCGAACGGCTCGGTCAGCTTCCGGTTCCGCGACGGTAGCCAGGAGAACGGGGTACCGATCGCCGACGCGATTGAGCGGATCACCGACGCGATCCGGGATCGCGTGCAGGTCTGAGCATGCGGGACTACGACGGCACCGAGTTCGAGAACGTCGAATCGTCGGCCTCGTTCGCCGCGGTACCCGACGCGTTCCAGCGGCTGTGGACGCCGTACCGGATCGCCTACATCGAGCGCGGCCAGCAGTCGGGCGAGGCGGAGTGCCCGTTCTGCGTCGCGCCGACCCTCTCCGACGAGGAGGCGCTCATCGTCGCGCGCGGCGAGCACGCCTACGTATTGCTGAACCTCTTCCCGTACAACAGCGGCCACCTGCTGGTCGTGCCCTACCGGCACGTCGCGCTCTACAACGACGCGACGCCGGAGGAGACGGCCGAGATCGCCACCCTCACCCAGGACGCGATGCGGGTGCTGACCGCCACGTCGAACTGCCAGGGGTTCAACATCGGGATGAACCAGGGCAGCATCGCGGGCGCCGGCATCGCCGATCACCTGCACCAGCACGTCGTGCCGCGGTGGGCGACCGACTCGAACTTCTTCCCGATCATCGCCGGCACGAAGGCCATCCCGCGCCTGCTCGGCGAGGTGCGCGCCGACGTCGCCGCGGCATGGCCGATCCGGCCCTGAAACGGCGCATCGGGGAGCCACCGGAGGTCGATTGGCCGGACATCGCGCGGGCGCGCCCCGCGTAAGATGTACCGATATGACTGAAGAACTGGGCACCGCCCGCGTCAAGCGCGGTCTCGCCGAAATGCTCAAGGGCGGCGTCATCATGGACGTCGTGACCGCCGACCAGGCGAAGATCGCCGAAGACGCCGGGGCCGTTGCGGTCATGGCTCTCGAGCGAGTGCCGGCCGACATCCGCTCGCAGGGTGGGGTGGCGCGCATGAGCGACCCCGACCTCATCGACGGCATCATCGCCGCGGTCTCCATCCCGGTGATGGCGAAGGCCCGCATCGGTCACTTCGTCGAAGCGCAGGTTCTCGAAGCGCTGAAGGTCGACTACATCGACGAGTCGGAGGTGCTCTCACCCGCCGACTACGTGAACCACATCGACAAGTGGAACTTCTCGGTGCCGTTCGTGTGCGGCGCGACCAACCTGGGAGAGGCGCTGCGGCGCATCACCGAGGGTGCCGCGATGATCCGCTCGAAGGGCGAGGCGGGCACCGGGGATGTCTCGGAGGCCACCAAGCACATCCGCACGATCCTCGGGGAGATCAACGCGCTGAAGGGCAAGTCGAAGGACGAACTTTACGTGGCGGCGAAGGAGCTGCAGGCGCCGTACGACCTCGTGCGCGAGGTAGCCGAAGCAGGCAAGCTGCCCGTCGTGCTGTTCACCGCCGGCGGTGTCGCAACCCCCGCGGATGCCGCGCTCATGATGCAGCTCGGCGCCGATGGTGTGTTCGTCGGATCGGGCATCTTCAAGTCGGGCAACCCGGCGCAGCGTGCCGCAGCCATCGTGAAGGCCACGACTTTCTACGACGACGCGTCCGTGATCGCCGAGGCGAGCCGCGGGCTGGGCGAGGCGATGGTGGGCATCAACGTGTCCGACCTCCCAGCCCCGCACCGCCTGTCCGAGCGTGGCTGGTAGCAGCACGGCAACTCCCCGGATCGGCGTCCTGGCCCTGCAGGGTGACTTCCGCGAGCACATCGCGGTGATCAGCTCCCTGGGGGCAGACGCCGTGCCGGTGAAGCGCCCGGAAGAGCTCGCGAGTATCGATGGCTTGGTCATCCCGGGCGGCGAATCCAGCGTCATGGACAAGCTCAGCCGGATGTTCGGGCTCGCCGAACCCCTGAAGGGTGCGATCGCCTCCGGCATGCCCGTGTACGGCACGTGTGCCGGGCTGATCATGCTGGCCGACACGGTGCTCGACGCGATCGAGGGCCAGCAGACCCTGGGTGGCTTCGACCTGGTGGTGCGGCGCAACGCCTTCGGGTCGCAGCTCGACTCGTTCGAGACCGACCTGGCGATCCCTGAGCTCGGCGAACCGCCGGTGCACGCCGTCTTCATCCGTGCGCCGGTGGTCGAGAGCGTGGGGGAGTCGGCCCGCGCGCTGGCTACGCTCGACGACGGCCGCGTCGTGGCGGTGGAACAGGACAACCTGCTCGGCACCTCGTTCCACCCGGAGATCACAGGTGACACGAGATTCCACGAGTACTTCCTCAAGAAGGTCCGCGACAGCTGATCGTTGCTGGCCTCACGCTGGCAGGATGAGGCCATGAACCTGTATTCCGATTTCGGCCCCCGCAGGACCCGCCAGATCGTCGGAGACGTCATCGCCGTCGCCGCGATCGCCGCCTGGGTGTGGCTCGGCGTCACGGTGTTCCAGCTCGTGATGAACCTCTCCACCTTCGGCAAGCAGATGGAAGACGCGGGCGCGGGTTTCGAGCAGACGATGACCGAGGTGGGGGAGAACCTCGGCGGGGTTCCGCTCATCGGTGGCGGAATCCGGGCTCCGTTCGACGGTGCGAGCGACGCCGGGGGAGCGCTCGAGGCCGCCGGCCAGAGCCAGCAACTCGCGGTGTCGCAGCTGGCGACGGGGTTGGGGATCGGCATCGCGGCCCTCCCGATCCTCACCATCCTGGCGTTCTGGCTGGTGCCGCGAATCCGGTTTGCACGGCGCGCATCCCGCGCCCGGGCCATGGTGGAGGCGGAGGCGGGAGTCGACCTGCTCGCGCTCCGCGCCCTCGCAACCCAGAAGATCGGTGCGCTCTCGAGCGTCGGCCCCGACCCGATGGCGGCCTGGCGGCGAGGCGACGAAACGGTCATGCGCGCCCTGGCGCAACTGGAGCTTCGCAGCGCCGGGGTGCGCATGCGCGACTGAGCCGTGCACTGACCCGTGCACTGACCTGTATCACTGAGCTGGGCACCGAGCTGGGCACCGGGCGCGTGGCCCGGCCCGGGTTGTTCTCTAGAATGTTCAGCATGTCAGGCCACTCCAAATGGGCAACCACCAAGCACCAGAAGGCGATCAAAGACTCGCGCCGTGCCAAGTCGTTCGCCAAGCTCATCAAGAACATCGAGGTCGCCGCGAAGATGGGTGGCGCAGACCTGTCGGGTAACCCGACGCTGGTCGACGCCATCCAGAAGGCCAAGAAGACCTCGGTTCCGAACTCCAACATCGACTCCGCCGTCAAGCGCGGCTCGGGCCAGCTCGGCGAGGCCGTCGACTACATGACGATCATGTACGAGGGGTACGGGCCGGGCGGGGTTGCCCTGCTCGTGGAATGTCTCACCGACAACAAGAACCGCGCGGCAGCAGACGTCCGCACCCTGATGAGCCGCAACGGCGGCAACCTGGCCGACCCGGGCAGCGTCGCCTACAACTTCACCCGCAAGGGCGTCATCTCCATCACCAAGACCGACGGGGTGGGCGAGGACGACATCCTGCTGGCGGTTCTGGATGCCGGAGCCGAGGAGGTCACAGATCGCGGAGCCGGGTTCGAGGTCATCACCGACCCGTCGCACCTCGTCGAGGCGCGCGAAGCTCTACAGGAGGCGGGCATCGACTACGACTCGTCCGAGGCCGAATTCGTGCCGAACCTCACCGTCGAGGTCGACGCCGAGACCGCGCGCAAGGTGATGCGCCTCATCGACGCCCTCGAAGATTCCGATGATGTGCAGAACATATATTCGAATTACGACGTGTCGCCCGAGGTCCAGGCGGAATTGGACGAAGACTAGGGGGCATGACGCCCCTGCCCGTGCCCATCACGTCGGGCCGCATTACGCGAGTGCTCGGGATCGACCCCGGCCTCACCCGCTGTGGCGTGGGCATTGTTGACGTCGCGGCCACGCGGACCGCAACTCTCGTGCACGTCGGCGTCATCCGTACTCCTCCTGACATGCCGCTGGAACAGCGACTGCTGGCCATCGCCGAGGGCATCACGGCCGTACTCGACGAATTCGCTCCGGCCGCGGTCGGCATCGAGCGGATGTTCGCCCAGCACAACCTGCGCACGGTGATGGGCACGGCGCAGGCGAGCGGGGTGGCGCTGCAGCTCGCCGCCGCGCGGGGCCTGTCCGTCGGGCTGCATACCCCGAGCGAGGTGAAGGCCGCGATCACCGGTTACGGCGCCGCCGACAAGCGCCAGCTGGGCACCATGGTCGCCAAGGTGCTCGGGCTCGCCGACATCCCGAAGCCGGCCGACGCTGCGGACGCGCTGGCGATCGCGCTCTGCCACGCCTGGAAGGGACCCGCCGTTGTCGTGCCGGGAGGCGCCCTCACCCCGGCGCAGCGGGCGTGGCGGGCAGCCGAGTCATCCGCTGCTCGTAGGGTGTCGTCATGATCTCCTCGGTGCGCGGCACGGTGCTCGCGGCGCTTGGAAGCACGGTGGTCGTCGAGGTGGGCGGGGTCGGCCTCGCCGTTCAAGTGACGCCGCAACACGCCCTGTCGCTGCGGGTCGGGGCCGAGGCCACACTCCGCACCGCCCTGATCGTGCGCGAAGACGACCTGTCGCTGTACGGGTTCGCGGAGGCGGACGAGCTCGTGGTCTTCGACCTGCTCCGGGGCGTGACCGGGGTCGGCCCGAAGAGTGCACTCGGGGTGCTCGCGACGATGAGCCCGGCAGAGATCGCCCAGGCGGTCACCTTCGACGACGATGCCGCATTCCGCAAGGTGTCGGGCATCGGGCCGAAGACGGCCAAACTCATCGTGCTGTCGCTGACCGGCAAACTGGTCGGTGTCGCAGCCCGTCCGGCGGCGCCCGCGGCGTCGTCCAGCGTCAGCGAGAACGTGACCGTCGCGCTCGTCGGGCTCGGCTGGCCGGAGCGCGTCGCGATGCAGGCGGTCGAGGATGCTCTCGCCGTCGCCTCGGAGCCCGACCGCACCGCGGTGCCGGCTCTCCTGCGACTGGCGCTGGCCGCCCTCGGGCCCCAGCAGGGAGCGCGCAGTTGACCGAGTCGTCGATCGTGCAGCCCACGCCCGAGTCGGAGGCCGAGCTCGCCTTCGAGGGAGCGTTGCGCCCGAAGTCGCTGGGGGAGTTCGTCGGCCAGACCAAGGTGCGCGGCCAACTCCAGCTGCTGCTGCAAGCCGCGGCGATGCAGAATCGCACGCCCGACCACATCCTGCTCGCCGGCCCTCCCGGCCTCGGCAAGACGACGCTGGCCATGATCATCGCGCACGAGAGCGGTCGCCCACTGCGGATGTCGAGTGGGCCGGCCATCCAGCACGCGGGTGACCTTGCCGCGGTGCTGTCATCACTTGTTCCCGGCGAGGTGCTCTTCATCGACGAGATCCATCGGATGGCGCGCTCCGCCGAGGAGATGCTCTACCTCGCGATGGAGGACTTCCGCATCGACATCATGGTCGGCAAGGGGGCAGGGGCGACCTCGATCCCGCTCGACCTCTCGCCTTTCACCCTGGTCGGGGCGACCACGCGCAGCGGCATGCTGCCCAACCCCCTGCGGGACCGGTTCGGGTTCACCGCGCACCTCGAGTTCTACGACAAGCCCGAGCTGGAACAGGTGCTGGCGCGTGCTGCCGCGCTACTCGGTCTCGACATCGACCGGGCGGCTCTGGCGGAGATCGCCGGGCGGTGCCGCGGCACGCCGCGAATCGCCAACCGCCTGCTGCGCCGGGTGCGCGACTTCGCGCTGGTGCGCGGCACCGGCGCCGGAATCGATGCGGTGCACGCCGCGCTCGAGCTCTACGACGTCGACGAGCTCGGGCTCGACCGGCTCGACCGAGCCGTCATGCAGACCGTGCTGACGCGGTTCGACGGTGGCCCCGTGGGCCTGAACACCCTCGCGGTCTCCGTGGGGGAGGAGGCGGAGACGATCGAGTCCGTCGTGGAGCCCTTCCTGGTGCGCATCGGGCTGCTGACCCGCACCCCCCGCGGCCGGGTCGCCACGCGAGAGGCGTGGAAGCACTTCGGGCTCAGCCCGGCGGCACCGTCGCCCGCCCGCCCGGCGCTCTTCGACGATGTCTGACAGGGCGATGACCTATAATCCATGAGGTGGCCCCACAGGCAGTCTGCCTAGACTTGCTGGCCTCCAGACTCCCCGGAAGGTAAATCATGGATCCGTTAACAGTCGGAATGCTCGTCATTCTCGCCGTCCTCATCTTCTTCATGTTCCGCAACTCGCGCAAGCGCAAGGCAGACCAGGAAGCGCTCCGCTCGCAGATCGTTCCCGGAGCCGAGGTGATGACCAACTTCGGTCTCTACGGCACCCTCATCTCGCTCGACGACGTCAGCAAGGTCGCTGAGCTCGAGGTGGCCCCCGGCAACATCGTGCGCGTGCACAGCCAGACCATCGCCAAGGTCGTCACCGACGAGCCCGGAGCCCCCGGTGAGCCCCGCTCCGTCGAGGAGGCGATGGCCATCGCCAACCGCGAGGCCGAAGAGCGTGAGCGCGCGCAGCTCGGCGACGACGCCGCACTTCCCGCTGCCGAGCCGCAGTACGGCGAGCGACTCGACGAGGCTGACAAGCCCGCTCTCGGCACCGCCAAGAAGGACGCCGAGTAACCATTACTGTTGGGTGCTGGCCCGTGTCGCTGACACGGTCGCCAGCACCCTTTTCAGGTGCAGGCGCGTTCCATCGCCCGCAGCAGACCCGTCGCACGACCGTGAAGAAAGCTGAGTTGCACGAGTGGCAAGATCTACTCCCGTGAAGAAGGCGTGGCGTTCGCTCACGTGGCTTCTGGTCATCACGGCAGGCCTCACGGCAATCCTCGGCTACGGAGTCGCCTTCCAGGGCGCCGCGTGGGCCCCCAAGCTCGCCCTTGACCTCCAGGGCGGCACGCAGATCATCCTGGGCGCCCAGATCGAGGGGGGAGCCGCCCCCTCGCAGGAGCAGCTGAACCAGGCTGTCTCCATCATCCGCGAGCGCATCGACGCTGCGGGCGTCTCCGAGTCGGAGGTCACCACGCAGGGTGATCGCAACGTCGTCGTCGCCATTCCGGGTGAACCCGATGACCAGACTCTGGCGCGCATCCAGGCCTCCGCCAAGCTCGACTTCCGTCCCGTCATCTACACGGATGTCGCCGCCACGAGCACCGCGGATTCGTCCACGCCGTCGCCCGAGGATTCCGCCACGCCGAGCCCGACACCCACGCCGGACTCGTCGCTGCCGACCACCTCGACCGCATCGCCCACCGATGCGAGCGACCCCAACTGGGTCAGCCCGGCGCTCTACGACGAGTTCCTGAACTTCGACTGCGCGAGCCTCGAGACCGCCACGGTGGCCCCGGCAGACGAGCCACTGATCACCTGCGAGTCTGACAGCACTTACAAATACATCCTCGGGCCGGTCGAGGTCGCCGGTGACACGATCACCGATGCCACCAGCGGCCTCGTGCTCAACAGCCAGGGCGCGAGCACCGGCCAGTGGGGCGTGTTCATCACGTTCAACGAGAAGGGCACCGAGGAGTTCGCCGCCGTCACCGAGCGGCTCTACGGCTTCATCGCCACCGATACCGTGCGCAATCGCTTCGCGATCGTGCTCGACAACAAGGTCATCTCGGCTCCGACCACCCAGGGCGTCATCACCGACGGCAAGCCGCAGATCTCCGGCTCGTTTACCCAGGAGTCGGCGAAGACGCTGGCCGACCAGCTGAAGTTCGGCGCGCTGCCGATCAGTTTCGAGGTGAACAGCCAGGAGAACATCTCCGCGACCCTCGGCTCCGCCCAGTTGCAGAGCGGGCTCATCGCGGGCCTGATCGGCCTGCTGCTGGTCGTCGGCTACTCGGTGTTCCAGTACCGGGCACTCGCCAGCGTCACCCTGGCATCGCTTGTGGTGGCCGCGGTACTCACGTACCTGGTGATCGCCATCCTCGCCTGGCGCCAGGGATACCGGCTGTCCCTCGCGGGCGTGGCTGGCCTCATCGTGGCCATCGGTCTGACCGTCGACTCGTTCATCGTCTACTTCGAACGCATCCGGGACGAACTGCGCGATGGGCGTGGGCTCGAGGGTGCGGTGGAAGCAGGGTGGAAGCGAGCGCTGCGAACGGTGCTCGCGGCGAAGTCGATCAACCTGATCTCGGCGATCGTGCTCTTCGTTCTCGCCGTCGGTAACGTCCGCGGGTTCGCGCTCACGCTCGGTGTCACGGTCATCATCGACGTCATCGTCGTGCTGCTGTTCACGCACCCGATGATGCAGCTCATCGCGACCACTCGATTCTTCTCGAGCGGGAACAAGCTCAGCGGGCTCGATCCGAGTGCCCTCGGTGCGGTCTACCGCGGCCGCGCGCAGTTCAGGGCGCCGACCGTTGCTGTCAAGTCCGGGGCCAGTCGCGAGGCGGCGAAGCGCCAGACCATCGCGGAGCGCAAAGCTTCGGCGACCGAGGGGAAGAACGACTGATGGCCAGTCTCGTCAAGTTCGGTAACGACCTCTACACGGGCGCCCGCTCGTTCGACTTCGTCGGCAAGCGTCGCATCTGGTACGCGATCGCGGCCGTTCTCATCGCGCTCTCCGTCATCGTTCCCATCGCCCGCGGCGGGTTCGTCTTCGGCATCGAGTTCCGCGGCGGCTCGGAGTTCCAGGTATCCGGAGTCGAGGCCGAGCCCGACCAGCAACTCGCGACCGATGCGGTCAACTCCGTGGTCGACGACGCGTCGCCCCGCGTCTCCCTCGTGGGCGACGCGGCGAACCGCTCGGTGCGGGTGCAGACCGAGCAGCTCGACGCCGCCGACTCCAATGCCGTGCGCGATGCGCTGGGCGCGGCCTACAACGTGCCCGTCGAGGGAATTGCGGCGTCGTTCATCGGTCCGACCTGGGGTGCTGACATCAGCGCCTCGGCCATCCGGGCTCTGATCGTCTTCATCGTGCTGGCGGCCGTCTTCATGTGGATCTACTTCCGCACCTGGAAGATGTCGCTCGCAGCCAACCTGTCGCTGCTCCACGTGATGGTCGTGACCGTCGGTGTCTACGGCATCTTCGGGTTCGAGATCACTCCCGCGGCGGTCATCGGCTTCCTGACGATCCTCGGCTACTCGCTGTACGACAGCGTGGTGGTCTTCGACAAGGTGAGGGAGAACACGGCGGAAGACGCGGAGAGCCTCACCCGAACCTTCGCGGAATCGGTGAACCTCGCGGTGAACCAGACCCTGGTGCGCTCGATCAACACGGGTGTCATCGCCGCGCTGCCGGTGGCGGCCATCCTGTTCGTCGGTGCGTACATCCTGGGAGCCGGCACCCTCCGCGACATTGCGCTCGCACTGTTCGTCGGCATCATCGTCGCCACCTACTCGACGGTCTTCATCGGGGCACCGATCTACGCCAACCTCCGCGAGAACGAGCCGGCGATCCGGGCACGCACCGTCAAGGTCGATGCCGCTCGCGGCGCGGCACTCTGAGCCGAGGGACGAGATGAACCCAAACGCCGACCTGCCCGACGCCGAACTGCCCGAGGTCACCGCCGAGGAGGCTCGCGCGGAGGTTGCCGCGGGCACGATCCTGTTGGATGTGCGGGAGCAGGACGAATGGGATGCAGGGCACGCTCCGGATGCCCGGCTGCTGCCCCTCTCAGAACTCCAGCAACGGGTGGCCGAGGTGCCGACCGACGCGCGTGTGTTGGTCGTGTGCCACAGCGGCATGCGGTCGATGCGCGCCACCGCGTTCCTGCGCCATAGCGGCGTCGACGCGGTGAACGTCACGGGCGGGATGCTCGCCTGGACCGCGGCTGGCGGCCCGGTCGAGGCCGCAGACCGCTGACGGCGAACACGCCAGGCGCCGCGACGACCGACGCCTAGAATTAGCGAAGGAGGCGGGCATGACCGAATTATCGACGCAGAACACCGCTTCCCTGCGCACTCTGCTGCCCCGCCTGTTCTCGCGCGCGCAGCCCGTCGGCGCGGTCGACCTGCTCATCAAGACCGTACGCACGCATCATCCCAAAGCCGACGTCGCGCTGATCGAGCGCGCGTACGCCGCCGCGGAGAAGGCGCACGCTGGCCAGAAGCGCAAGAGCGGCGAGCCCTACATCACCCACCCGGTCGCGGTGGCGCAGATCCTGGCTGACCTCGGCATCGGTTCCAAGACGCTCGCTGCGGCATTGCTGCATGACACGGTCGAAGACACCGACTACACGCTCGACCTGCTGCGCAAGGACTTCGGCGACGAGATCGCCATGCTCGTCGACGGCGTGACCAAGCTCGACAAGCTCAAGTACGGCGACAGCGCCCAGGCCGAGACGGTGCGCAAGATGATCGTCGCGATGTCCAAGGACATCCGGGTGCTGGTCATCAAGCTCGCCGACCGGCTGCACAACGCTCGCACCTGGGGGTTCGTCGAGGAGGCGTCCGCGACTCGCAAGGCGACGGAGACGCTCGAGATCTACGCGCCGCTTGCCCACCGGCTGGGCATCCAGGCGATCAAGCTCGAGCTCGAGGACCTCTCGTTCGCGGTGCTGCACCCGAAGCTCTACGTGGAGATCGAGAGCCTCGTCAAGCAACGCACCCCGCAGCGCGAGGAGTTCGTGCAGCAGGTGATCGATGCGGTCAGCGACGACCTGAAGGCCTCCAAGATCAAGGGAACGGTCGCCGGGCGCCCCAAGCAGTACTACTCGATCTACCAGAAGATGATCGTGCGCGGTCGCGAGTTCGACGAGATCTACGACCTGGTCGGTATTCGGGTGCTCGTCGGTTCGGTGCGCGACTGCTATGCCGTGCTCGGGTCGATCCACGCCCGCTGGAATCCGATCCCCGGCCGCTTCAAGGACTACATCGCGACGCCGAAGTTCAACCTGTACCAGTCGCTGCACACCACAGTGATCGGGCCGAACGGGCGCCCGGTGGAGCTGCAGATCCGTACGCACGAGATGCACCAGCGGGCGGAGTTCGGTGTCGCCGCGCACTGGAAGTACAAGGCGCGCGTCAACGGGCGGGGCGACGACGGCAGCAAGGGCCGCGACGACTCCGACATGGCCTGGCTGGCCCACATCACCGACTGGCAGGCGGAGACCGAAGACCCGGGGGAGTTCCTCGACTCCCTGCGGTTCGAGATCGGCGCCAAGGAGGTCTACGTCTTCACCCCGCAGGGGAAGGTCATCGGCCTGCCCGCGGGAGCGACGCCGGTCGACTTCGCCTACGCCGTGCACACCGAGGTCGGCCACCGCACGATGGGCGCCAAGGTCAACGGCCGGCTGGTGCCGCTGGAGAGCGTGCTCAACAGCGGCGATTCGGTCGAGGTGTTCACCTCGAAGAATCCGGATGCCGCGCCGAGCCAGGACTGGCTGAACTTCGTCAAGAGCACGCGCGCGCGCAACAAGATCCGCGCGTGGTTCACGAAGGAACGCCGCGACGAGGCCATCGAGCAGGGCCGCGATGCGATCGCGCGCGCGATGCGCAAGCAGAACCTCCCGCTGCAGAAGATGATGAGCCAGGACTCGTTCGCCGAGGTCGCGTCGCAGATGCGCTACGACGACGTGACCGCGCTCTACGCCGCGGTGGGTGAGGGTCACGTCTCCACCCAGTCGGTCATCGAGAAGGTGCTCGCCACCCTGCACACCGAGGCGGAGACCGAGGACTCCGAGATCGAGTTCGCTCCGAAGGGCCGCAGCCGGGCGCTCAAGAACAGCGACTCCGGGGTGCTGGTGCGCGGAGCGCCCGACATCCTGGTCAAGCTGGCCCGCTGCTGCACCCCGGTGCCGGGCGACGAGGTCGTCGGTTTCGTCACCCGCGGTGCCGGCGTTTCCGTGCACCGCACCGACTGCCAGAACGTCAATTCGCTGCTGCAGGAGCCGGAGCGGATGATCGATGTCGAGTGGGCGCCGAGCTCGAAGTCGCTCTTCCTGGTGCAGATCCAGGTCGAGGCGCTCGACCGGGCCGGCCTGCTGTCGGACGTGACGCGGGTGCTCAGCGAGAACCACGTCAACATCCTGTCGGCGACGGTCTCGACCTCGAGCGAACGACTGGCGCTCAGCCGGTTCGTGTTCGAGATGGGCGACACCACGCACCTCGACCGGGTACTCAACGCCGTGCGACGCATCGACGCGGTCTACGACGTGTACCGGGTCAACTCGGGTTGACCTCTAGCCCGTCCGGTCGGCTCCGGTCGGCCAGCTCAGATCCGTGGATTCACGGCGGCAAAGCTCAGGGCAGCGCGAGTCGCTGGAGCGCCCGTCGCTTGCCCGGGAGGTTCTTGCGGCGCTCGATCTCGGCACGGCAGTCGAGCGGGTCGACGCCGAGCCGATTCAGGATGCCCGGGTCGAAGTCCGCGGCGAAGCGCGCGAGGTCGACCGCCGTGCGCAGCGGAGTGGTCACGAAGTAGCCGTCGATCGTCGTGATCTCGAGCGGATCGATGACCACCTCGCGCACCGTCATCCACGGCGGATGCGCGTGGCCTACCCGCGCGCCGACCGCCGCGCAGAGCGTGTGGGGTGCCGGAGGGAAATCGATCGCTCCCCAGATCCAGGCAGCGGACAGCTGCTCGGCGATCAGGCGATCGGAGAGGCCGGCGTGCAGCGCTGCGGCGCGGTGCCGGGGCTGTTCGATCTCGTCGATCACGGCGAAGCAGGAATCGACCCGGAAGAGCTCCCCGTCGAGTCGGGCCGCCTGCAGCTCCGCCATCGGGAGGTCGAGAGGGGAGAGCACCGGGGGCAGGCGCGGGGTCATCCACCTATGGTCACCGCAGGCACCGACGCTTCCGCGGGCAGCGCAGGATCGGTGGACGAGGCCACCCTGTGGATGAGCCAGAGTGCCCGCTAGCGGCCGATGGCTCCGAGCCACGCCTTGCGGGCGTCCAGGGCTTCCTGAGCGTCCTTGATCTTGCGCTTGTCGCCGCTGGCCTGTGCATCGGCGAGCTCGCGCTCGAGCTTGGCGATGGCGTCGTTCAGCTGGCCGAGGAACCCCGACTCGCGCTCCTTGCGCTCGGGGTTGTTCTTCTGCCAGTGATCCTCGTCGAGCTTGCGCACCGCGGTCTCGACCCTACGAAGACGGTCTTCAACCACCTTGACCTTGTCGCGCGGAACCTTGCCGATCTTGTCCCAGCGCTTCTGGATCGACAGGAGGGTCTCCTTGGCCTTGACCCGGTCGGTCGCGGTCAGCAGCGGCTCGGCCTCCGCGAGCAGAGCTTCCTTCTGCTCAAGGTTCGCCGTGAACTCGACGTCGTCCTTCGCGTCGAGTTCGCTCTTGGCCGAGTAGAGGGCGTCGCCGGCCTCCTTGAACGCGGCCCACAGGGCGTCGTCGTACTTCTTGCCAGCGCGGCCCGCGGCCTTCCAACGGTCGAGCAGGGTGCGGTACTGCGGAATGCCGTCCGCTCCCTTGCCGACGAGCGCCTGCGCCTGCTCGACCAGGCCCTGCTTGGTGGCCCTGGCGTCTTTGTGCACGCTGTCGAGCTCGGCGAAGAACGCCTTGCGGTGGGTGTCGATCGTCGCCCGGGCAGCGCGGAACCGCTTCCAGAGCTCGTTGGCCTCGCTCTTGGGGAGGCGGGGGCCGTCGGCCTGGTGCTTCTGCCAGCGCGCGAAGATGTCGTCGATCGTCGCGGTGACCTGCTTCCACTGCGCCTTGGCCGGGTCCTGGGCGGCGAGGGTCTCGGCCTCCACGACGAGTGCCTCGCGCTCGGCGAGGGCGGCCGCAACGAGGGCCTTGGATTCCTCGGACTGCTTCTCGGTCAGCTCGGTGACGGTGCCGCCCAGCGCCTCGATGCGCGTCTGGAGGGCAGCGAGGTTACCGACCGCGTTCGCGCCGGCGATGCTGGCGCTCAGGGTGGTGATGGTCTTGCTCACGTCAGCGGCAGGAGCCCCGCGCTTGACCCGCTGCTCGAGCAGGGTAACCTGCCCGGCGAGCTCCGTGAACTTGCGCTGGAAGTAGGCCAGGGCCTCCTCCGGCGTGCCGTCGGGGTACTGCCCCACGGCGCGCTCCCCATCCGCTTCCCGAACGAAGACTGTTCCTGTCTCGTCGACGCGGCCCCACGGAGCCTGATCGTCTGTCGCCAACTGAATCACCCTTAGTTCTGGTTGCGGTCACAACGCTCCGCTTCCGGAGCGGACACAAGCTTATGGCAAGCGGCCAAAGGGCCGGGAGCACGTTACTGGATCGTGAGGGCGGTGATCGTCGTCGCGACCACCGGCGCGCCATCGTTCGCGCCGTCGACCGCTCCGGCTGCGGCGATCTGCGCCTCGAGCTGGTCGAGGCCGCTCGTGACCTGGCCGATGACGGTGTAACCGCCGACCGAATCATCCGGAAGCGTGCTGTCGGCGAAGACGATGAAGAACTGGCGACCGTTGCTGTAGGCGTCGTCGCCGGCCCGGGCCATCGCGAGCGTGCCGGCCGGGTAGATGCCTCCGACGGCGGCGTTCTCGATCGGGCCGAAGCTGTAGTCGGGGTCGACGGCACCGGTGCCGTCGACGGAACCGCACTGCAGGAGACCTGCGGTGTCGCTCTGCACCAGGCGGTGGCAGGTGGTGTCGATGTAGTAGCCGTCCTGCGCCGAGGTGACGAACGAGGCGACCGCCTGCGGCGCCAGAGCGCCGTCGAGGGAGATGCCGAGTGGGATGCCGTTGAGGGCGAGCTCACCCGTCCAGGTGCGACCCTCGGCCACCGACGGGTCGGGAACGTCTCCGACGTTCTGGCCCGCGGGGGTCTCGGCGCTGATCGACGGGCTCGGGGTGGGCGTCGGGGTACCGGGGCCGCCGTTGAAGTAGAAGAGCTGGGCAACGGTGGCGAGGGCTGCGATCACGACAATGCCACCGATCGCGACCGCGTTGTCGCGGGACCGGCGCTTGCCCTGCCGAGCGAACACCGCTTGCCGAGCGTTGTAGCGGCGCAGGCGCTCGCGCGCCTCCCGGGCTTCGCGCTCGGTGCTCTTGCTCGGTGCCACGGTTCCTCCAGAGATAAACGACCGTCAAGCACTTTACGGCACCGGGAGATATCGGCCGTCGCGGTTAGCATTGCGCTTATGGTCGACCAGCCCGGGCTCCGCAGCGGGTCCACGCCGCTGGCGGTGCGGATGCGGCCGCTCAGCCTCGATGAGGTTGCGGGCCAGAAGCACCTGCTCGCTCCGGGCTCTCCGCTGGTGAGCCTCGCGACCGACACGTCGGGGGAGCAGGGCTCGGTCTCGATCATCCTGTGGGGTCCACCCGGCACCGGCAAGACGACGCTCGCGAAGGCGATCGCGCACAGCTCGGGGCGGAAGTTCGTCGAGCTCTCCGCCGTCACCGCCGGGGTCCGCGACGTGCGCGCCGTGATGGAGGAGGCGCTGTCGAGCCGCGACCTCTACGGGCTCACCACCGTGCTGTTCCTCGACGAGATCCACCGCTTCACCAAGGCGCAGCAGGACGCGTTGCTGCCGGGGGTCGAGAACGGCTGGGTAATCCTCATCGCGGCCACCACCGAGAATCCGTCGTTCTCGGTCATCGCCCCGCTGCTTTCCCGTTCACTGCTGCTCACGCTCGAGCAGCTCGATGAGGACGACCTCGGGCTGCTCATCGATCGTGCCGTGACGGATGCTCGGGGCCTGCGTGACGCGGTCGTGCTCGATCCCGAGGCCCGGGCCGCCATCATCCGGCTCTCCTCGGGCGACGCCCGACGCGCGCTCACCGCCCTCGAGGCGGCGGCCCTCGCGGCGACCGCTGCTCACGAGGGCGAAGGCCTGCCGGTGGTCACGACCGACATCGTCTCGATCGCTGTCGACCGCGCGCTGCTGCGCTACGACCGGCAGGGTGACGAGCACTACGACGTGATCAGCGCGTTCATCAAGTCGGTGCGCGGGTCGGACGTCGATGCGGCCCTGCATTACCTGGCACGGATGATCGAGGCGGGGGAGGACCCGCGGTTCATCTGCCGACGCATCATGATCAGCGCTGCGGAAGACATCGGGATGGCCGACCCGCAGGCCCTCGCCATTGCAGTGGCCGCGGCCGAGGGGGTGCAGCTCATCGGCATGCCCGAGGGCCGGATCCTGATGGCCGAAGCCGTCGTGTACCTCGCGACCGCGCCGAAGTCGAACGCGGCGTACATGGCGCTCGATGCCGCCATCGCCGACGTGCGCGCCGGCAAGATCGGCCGAGTGCCGAAGCCACTGCGCGACGCGCACTACCCGGGCGCGAAGCGGCTCGGCCACGGCAAGGGTTACAAGTACTCCCACGACGCCGAGTTCGGGGTCGCCCAGCAGCAGTACCTGCCCGACGAGCTCGTCGGCACCGAGTACTACACGCCGACGGCCAACGGCAACGAGCGCGACGTGGCGGCGCGGCTGGAGAAACTGCGGGGAATCATCCGCGGGCAGTGAGGCCGCGTGATACTCTTATCGCTGCCCAAGACCTGATTTCCGCGCGCGGCTGCAACGGAATCGCCGGTCGAGGGGCTCTGGTCATTTAGCCGATCGGGCCTCGCAGGGTCATCCCTCTACTTTGTTCGGTCGTGTTTTGCGCGCGCATGCGTGCTCGCGAGCCGCCGAGAGTCCATCTTTTCGCAAGCAAACGTAAGGAACCTGTGTCTACCAAGTCACGTACCCGTAGCAAGACCCGCCTCTCCCGCGCGCTCGGCATCGCCCTCACCCCGAAGGCCGCCAAGTACCTCGAGAAGCGCCCGTACGCTCCCGGCGAGCACGGCCGCACCAAGCGCAAGCAGGACAGCGACTAC
>Ga0247742_10000091_pt1 | contig 77301 bp, 71 predicted proteins | sample UWRJL208509C2_FD_180944 | JGI IMG/M metagenome (GOLD analysis project Ga0247742, IMG submission 180944) | Plant litter microbial communities from Arlington Agricultural Research Station in Wisconsin, United States - UWRJ-L208-509C-2 | ecosystem: Environmental > Terrestrial > Plant litter >...
GCAGCTTGCCCCATATTCACGGCCTGACAGGCACCTTCAACGCAGCACTTCCCTTGTAACGATCATGCAGTTGGACGATCAGTGCAGAGGGCTGCATCTGGTATTGCTTGCCGAGGCCCATGAGCCAGCCGCTGCCGTGCCAGTCCTGGACGATGCGATCGAGCAATTGGCGCATTTCGGGCTGCTGCTTGCGTAGCCAGATCACCGAATCGGCCGGCACCAGATCTTCAGCCACGGGAATTTCGAAACCCGCCCAGTCCGGTTGGCGCAGCAGCTCATGCATGATCGGGCTGTTCAGCACCACGGCGTCGCAGCTGTTGCCGCGCAGCGCCAATAGCACTTCGGATTGTCCGCGAAAAGCCTTGAGCCTGACGTGGTAGTCCTCAATCAGCGGCTGCTGAAAACTGGCGCCTTGGGAGATGCACACCGTTTTGTCTTTCAGATCCGCCCAGCGGCGGATGCCGGAATTGCGAGGCGCCACCAGTGCACCGCCCAGCTGCTCGTAGGGCGTCGGCACGTAGTCCAGTTGCTCGGCGCGTTCAGGTGTGACGGTCATGTTGGCGATCAGCAGGTCGACTTTGCCCTGTTGCAGGAACACGGCGCGGTTGGCCGCAACCACTGGCACCACTTCGGTTTCGACACCGAGTTTTTCGCCGATGTCCTGCGCCAGATCAACAGCAAAACCCATGGGCGTTTGCGTGCCAGGGACGTAGGTGCCGAACGGCAGGCCGCTGAGGTTAACGCCAATGCGCACTTTGCCGCGCTCCATGATGTTGGCGTAAAGGTCGCCCGCCTGGGCATTCACGTTAGAGAGCAGGGCGGCCGCGCCGAGGACGCAGGCTAATAGTCTGGTTTTCATCAGGAACACTCAGTCGGTTGGTCATGTAGTTTGAAGAACGCCAGCAGATGCTGGCGATATCGCGTTTGCCCGGCCGGGGTTTCCCAGTCAGAGAACAGCTCTGCCTTTGGCGCCAGCGCGGCAATTTCTTCGCCGATGGCCCTCGGGTGCCGAGCGTCGTTACCGGGCAGGACCAGCAACGGTGCGGTACACCTGCGAACGAAATCACGGCTGACGCTGTAGACGAAATCGCCGCCGAACAAATTGCGCTCCACTGCCTGCATCACCTGCGGGTCAAGCTGGCGGCCTTGGGCGATGAGCTTGTCAGTCCATGAGCGAAAGGACGCCTGACGCAGCAACAGGTTGTCGTCACTCCTGCCGATGGGTTGTTGCAGCACGGCGGACAACACCCGGTGTGGCGCAAGCTCGATGATTTTCAGCGCGAACGAGGGGCCGATGCAGGCGCCGATAATGTGGCAGCGTGGGATATTCAACGCATCCAACAGCAGCAGATGGTCCTGCGCGTAATCCTGCCAGCCATCATTGGCAGTTATGGGAGCGGTGGAGTGCCCTGCGTTGCGCTGATCCAGCGTCAGTACGGTGTACCGGGACTCGAACGCGTCTACCGGCGAGATGATCCCGCGCGGCTGGCCGTCTTCCCGACGCGCCCAGAGCTCGCTTCGCGAATGCAGACCGCCCGGGGCGAGGGCGAGGATCACCGGTCCCTGACCCGAGATTTCATAATGAATATGACTGCCGTTTGGCAGGTCGATTGCGGGCACGGTTTTTCTCCTGAGTCAGGGTTGTTCGGGCAATTGGCAGTTCAGGGCTCTGAGTTTTTCCAGCACCCAGCTTCGGTCATTCTTGCCTTCGGCTATCGCTCGCAGCTTGCCGATTTCGGCTGCCTGCCGGGCTGATGCATCGACAAATACCGCATCCGCATGATCGAGCGGCACACACAGCACGCCATCCAGGTCGCCGACGATCAAGTCGCCGGGCTCGATGACCATGCCGTCTATAGCGACCGGGACGTTGATTTCACCCGGCCCGTTTTTGTACGGCCCACGATGGGTGATGCCCGCTGCATAAACCGGGAACGTACCGCTGGCGATGCTGCGCAGGTCGCGCACTGCACCGTTGATAACCACCCCTGCGAGCTGCTGTTTCTGGGCGAAAGCCAGCATCAATTCGCCCATCATGGCATTGGTCAGATCACCGCCAGCATCCACCACGATCACATCGCCCGGCTGAGCGATATTCAGTGCGTAATGCACCATCAGATTGTCGCCCGGACGGCACTTAACGGTGAGCGCAGCCCCCGACAAATAACCATTGCTGTGCAGCGGGCGAAGCCGGTTACCGGCAGCAGACAGGCGATTCATCGAATCGCTGATGTTTGCCACCGGCAGTCCGCGATAGCGCTCGATCTGTTCGGCAGTGACGGCGCGAGTGCGAGGTAAAACCCTGAATCCGATGCTCATCGTCGTGATCCTCTCAGGGTTTACTGCGCAGCGATGGGCGGCGAGTTTTGAGCTTTTCGTGCAGTGCGCGTATCCCGGCTGATGGCGGCAGGTCATTACGTTCCCCGACCTCGATCAGCCATCCGCTGCGATGCCAGTCACGCACGATGGCGTCGATTCTGGCTTGAGCGTCGGGTGAGCCTTTGCGCAACCAGATGACCGATTTCAAAGGTTCGCGATCCGGCTCCAGAGGGATTTCGTAATCGGCCCATTCCGGCTTGTTCAGCAGGGCGAGCATGGTCGGGCTGACGTGGACCGCCGCGACGCAGCCATTGCCTCGCAACGAGAGCAACGACTCGGCCTGACTGCGGAAAGCCTTGATTTCGGCGCCATAAGTGCCACGCAGCCAAGTGATGAAATTGCTGCCCTGTGACACGCACACGGGTTTGCCTCGTAAGTCCTCCCAGGTTTTGATGCCGCTGCCTGTGCGCATCAAGGCGGCGGCTGCGATTTCTTCGTACGGAGTAGGGACGTGGTCGAGGATTTTGCTGCGATCGGGGGTCAGGTTCATGTTGGCAATCAGAATGTCGACCTTGCCCTGTTGCAGAAACTGCACGCGACTGGGCGCCAATACCGGCACCAGTTCGACATCCACCCCCAGACCTTTAGCGACGCCTTGGGCCAGCTCGACGTTGTAGCCAATGGGGGCACCGGTTTTAGGGTCCAGCGTGCCGAAGGGCAGCCCACTGACCATTACGCCCACACTGATCTTGTGCCGCTGTTGAATCTTGTCCAGGGTCTCGTCTGCGTGGGCCATCAAGGGTGAGAGCAGGGAAGCCAGTGAGAGTGCAGAGAAGAAGGCGGTCAGGTTGCGGTTTTTCAATGTTGTCACCGTTTTGCTGATACTACGAGGGGGCCGCACCTGGGGGTGCGGCGGGCTATTTAGAAAAGCGCCACCGTGTAACTCAGGATGATCCGGTTCTGATCCTGATCGCGCTGACTGGTCACGCCGGAGCGGATCGATGCGTTGCGCCACGTCATACCCAAGCCCTTGAGCTTGCCGTCCGGCACGACGTAGGCCAGCGTGAAATCGCGTTCCCATTCGCTGCCGGTGCCAGCAGCCTGGATGTGATCGCCTGCCAGATAGGAAACGGAGGTTGTCAGGCCGCGCAGGCCCAGCTGGGCGAAGTCATAGCCGTATTGAGCCAGCCAGGTACGCTCGCCCGCGCGCTGGAACTTGCCGATCTGCTTGTTGGTGATCAGGTAGGCAACAGACCCGTCGCCCTGATTGAGGAACGGAAAGTCGCTGTTGCCATTTGACTGCTGATAGCCCGCGCCGAAGGAGTGGCCGTCCAGGCTGTAAGTCGAAAGCACGCTCCAGGTGCGGTTATCGACTTCGCCGGAACCGCCACTTTTGCCGGAGGATTTATAGCCATCGAGGCGTCCTTCCTGGCTTGCGTTCTTGCCATCCGAATCACTGTAGAAGTAACGCAGGTCGGTCTTGAGGCTGCCCACCGGCAGCGACAAGTTATGTTTGAGACCCAGAAAATGCTGGGTGTAGAAGTCTTCGAGGTTGCCGTAGTAATACTGGGCAGTCAGGTCTTTGGACAGTTTGTAGTCACCGCCAGCGTAATAGAACGCGTTGCTGCGTTGCCCGGTCCGGCTGTTGGCACCGGCAATGGACAATGAGTCACCGCTGGTGGAGTTACGCGCTTTGGCATGTTCGAGTTTGCCGGCCACCAGGTTGAGATTCTGGATCTCGCTGCTGTTGATTTGCCCGCCTTCAAAGGTCTGGGGCAGCAGGCGACCGTCGTTATAATTCACGACGGGCAACTTGGGCAGCAGGGTGCCAAGACGTAATTCGGTTTTGGAAATCCTCATCTTTGCAGTAGCGCCCAGACTGCCAAATTCATCTTCGGCGCGGTTGTCGCTTTTGCTCGGGAACAACTGGCCGCCGCCGGAACTGCCTGAGTTGTAAGCGGTGCCCTTGCCTGAATCAAGCTTGATGCCCAGCAATCCCAGGGCGTCCAGGCCGAAACCGACAGTCCCTTCGGTGAACCCGGATTTGTAATCGAGGATGAAACCCTGACCCCATTCTTCCTGTTTGGACGGGTTGGCGGCGCCGTCGCGGTTGTCGCCGTTAAAGTAGAAGTTTCTGGCTGTGATGCTCGCCTTGCTGTCATCGATAAAGCCAGCGGCGGCCGCCTGGTGCGCACACAACGTGCTCGCCACAGCAACGGCGAAGGTGGTTCTGGACATCTCTTGTTCCCTTATATCGGACGCGGTGTTGCTTGTGTCGCGGTAAAACCCTCAAGAAAGTGTTGATGTGTAATGTTGGCATCACAGAAATTAAACACGGTGTGCAGAAATGCTAAGCACAGGCGCGCCCGAGACAAACTTCTCATATTGCATATGTTTATAATTTTCGGCGTTATATCGAACTAACTAATGTGCATAAGTCGGGATTCAGTAGTGTTCGACGTATATCACCCAGACCAGTTAGATAAACCGATCACGTTTCGTAATGCCTTTCGCAATGTCATTTATATGAATCGAGCGGTATGAATGCAAGGAATTGGCAGTTGCGGCTATCGAGGCCTATCAGATCCCGCCACTTCTATGACTTGTGCATCTGCACCAGTAACCGCATACCCATCATAAGGTCACCGGCGCTGTGCCGTGGGCGCCGGGGATCTGAAGTGTCGCCAGCCAGAATGGCTATCAGCGTTTGGAAACCTTCAACAACATGCGCGATAGCTGATCGAGGGAGTAGGGCTTGTGCAGCAACTCGAACCCATCGGAGCCGTTTTCTGCCAGCACATGGCTGTAGCCCGAGGTGAGCACCACCGGCAGGTCGGGGTACTGTTCGCGGATGCGACCGGCCAGGTCGATGCCACTCATGCCCGGCATGACTACATCGGAAAACACCACATCGAAGCGGCTGGCGTCGCGCTGCAATTCGGCCAGCGCGTCGAAAGGGTTGGAGGCCAGGACCGTGCGGTAACCCAGTTCGGCCAGTGCCTGCGTAGCAAACGTGCCCACATCGACGTTGTCCTCCACCACCAGCACGCAGGTGCCATGCCCGTCTTCCAGAGGCAGTTGGGGAAATTGGGGCGCTGATGTTATGGCCTCTGCGGTCACGCGCGGCAGGTAGAGGGTGAAGGTCGTGCCCTGACCGAGTTCGCTGGACACCGCAATCTCTCCTCCGGACTGCTTGGCGAAGCCAAAGACCTGACTGAGCCCCAGCCCGGTGCCTTCACCAACGTTTTTTGTGGTGTAGAAGGGTTCGAAAATCTGCTCCAGTTGCGCCGCAGGAATCCCGGCGCCGGTGTCGGTGATGGACACTGCCACGAACGGGCCGTCCACCGCTGGGTGCATGCGAATGGTCGGCATCGACTCGACACTGCGCACGGCAATGGTGAGCTGACCTTCGCCCATCATGGCGTCCCGGGCGTTGGCGACCATGTTGACCAGGGCGGTATCGAACTGACTCGGGTCGGCGTTCACGTAACAGGGCGCCTGGGAAAGATCGCTGACGGTGACAATGCGTGAACCGGTGAGGGTGTCCATCATGCCGCTGATGGCCCGCACGTTTTCACACACGCTGAATACTTCCGGCAGCAATGCCTGGCGGCGAGCGAAGGCAAGCAGTTGCCCGGTCAACTTCGCCGCGCGATCAACCGTTTCGGAAATGGCCGTTACGTAGCGCAAGCGACGCTCATCGGTCAGGCCAGGACGCATCAAGAGGTCAGTGGAGGAGCGAATGACGGTCAGCAGGTTATTGAAATCGTGGGCAACTCCGCCGGTCAATTGCCCGACCGCTTCCATTTTCTGCGACTGGCGCAGGGCTTCTGCCTGTTCGCGCTCGGAGGTCACGTGGCGGCCCGCGGCGTACACCCGGCCGTCCTGAAACGAGCCTGTCCAGCTGAACCATTTGTACGATCCGTCCTTGTGGCGCAGGCGGTATTCGTAGGGCACGATCAGCGGCTGCTCGAATATCCCGGCGAAAGCCGCAAGCGATGCCAGTAAATCTTCGGGATGGGTGTAATCGGAAAACGTGGTCCCGATCAGCTCGCGTTCGGACCAGCCCAGTTGCTCGGTCCAGCGGGCGTTGACGGCATCCAGCATGCCGTTGGGCGAGGCGATGACCAACAGTTCCTGGGACAGCCCCCACGCCCGATCCCGTTCCCGGGTGCGAATCGCCAGGCTGGATGCCTGCTCTTTCTCTGCGGTGATATCGCGGGCGCTGCAATAAATCTTTCCGTCTTCGAGCACAACCACCCACGCCAGCCAGCGATAGCTGCCGTCCCGGTGTCGGCAACGATTTTGAAAACGCGAAACCGGGCGACCCATTGCCGCCTGGGTGAAGACTGCTTCACTGGCAGACAGATCGTCGGGGTGAACAAAGGACAGGACCGTGGTGTGAAGTTCTTCAGGGGACCACCCCAGCGCGATTCTCCACGCGGGGTTGGATGCCACGATCATGCCTTGGGCATTGATCACCGACAGCAGGTCGGGGCTCAGCAGCCAAGTGCGGCTGCGCTCGGTGGCGCGCTCGTTGACCTTGCGCTCAAGCTCGGTGTTGAGATCGCGCAGCTCATCCTGACTGAGACGCAACCGGGCGTCGGCACGATGCCTCTCGATGGCCAGCGCCGCAGTCTGGGCGATCAGCGAAATGGCTTCGATGTCGCTGGGAGTCGGCGCGCGGGGTTCGCTGTAGTAAACCGCGAACGTCCCCAGAACGGTCCCGTCCGCGGCCTTGATCGGCATCGACCAGCAGGCGCGCAGGCCGTGGGACACCGCCAGTTCGGCGTAGCCGTTCCACAAGGGACTGATGGCGATGTCGTTGACGTAAACCGGGGTGCCGCGAGCAGCCGCCGTACCGCACGAGCCGATGCCTTCTCCAATCGCCAGCCCGTGAACCGCTTCGTTGTAGGCTGCCGGCAAACTGGGCGCTGCGCCGTGCAGCATGTATTGCCCGTCTTCACTCAAAAACAGCACGGAGGCCATCATGTGACTGCTCTGCGCTTCGACTGCCAGCAGCAGATCGTTCAGCACATCGGCCAATGGCATGCCCGCTGCAATCCGGCCCAACACTTGGCGCTCGCGCTCGATCAGTGCCACAGGCGAGTACTTGCCACCCAGCAGGCTCAGGTCAATGGAGGGCTTGGCGCCTTGCTCGTCAATCACGGTAGATCACGTTGAACATGGACATCGTCTCGAGGGATACAGGGTTTGGAATAGGTAGGCCGGGCCCATACTGCACTGCCTGTTCGGCCAAGCAGTACGTACGGTTCGGGATCTTCGGAAAAATCCTCAGCGGCGTCTAGATGTTGACCGCTAAAACCTGCGGAGTTCTGCTTTAATCGCGAGCAGACGATGGGCGCCGACGCCCAACCGGTATCATTGTGTGCCTACCTCACTTGGCCGCGCGTAATCAGGACCTTCCATGACCGATATCAAGCAACAACGACTCGCCTCCCGTTACGGGGAAATCGACATGCAAGTACCCGGCAACTGGAGCCCGGTGCTGGATCAACTGCTGGATCATCGCAGCGTGCGTGCGTTCACCGATGCGCCAATACCGGATGGCACGCTGCAGGCGCTGGTCGCCGCGGCACAGTCAGCGGCCAGCTCCTCGAACCTGCAGGTCTGGAGTGTGGTTGCGGTCCGCGATGAAGGGCGCAAAGCGCGGTTGTCTGCCCTGGCAGGCAACCAGGCCTATATCCGCCAGGCGCCGTTGTTCCTGGTCTGGCTGGCCGATCTGTCGAGAATCAGCCGCGTGGCCGAGCGAGAAGGGGTCGAGCTGCAGGCGTTGCCTTATATAGAAAGTCTGCTGCTGGGCACGATCGATGCAGCGCTGGCGGCGCAGAATGCCGTAGTGGCGCTGGAATCCATGGGCCTGGGTAGCGTTTACATCGGGGCCATCCGCAATGACATTGAAGGGGTGGCCAAAGAGCTGAATTTGCCGGCGCAGGTGTATCCGGTGTTCGGGATGTGCGTGGGTTATCCAGACGCCGAACGTCCAGCGCAGGTAAAGCCACGTTTGCCCCAGGCCGCCGTGCTGCATCACGAAACGTACGCGGTGGAAGCCGAGTTGCCCGCCATCGAGCGCTATGACGACCGGCTGGACGCTTTTTACCGGCAAGCAGGGCACAAACCGGCGAGTTGGTCAGAGCAGGTGGTGAGTCGTCTGGGCAGCGTCGCTAACCTTCACGGTCGCGAGGATTTGGTTGAGGAGTTGCGCAGAATGGGTTTCGGCTTGCGCTGAGTTCAATCTCACAAATCGTTTGGTGTGGCGCGGGTTTGTGAAGTGAAGACCGCACTCACGACTGATACACCGCACTCACAGCTTCGCGGGCAAGCCTCGCTCCAACAGGTTTCGCCCGGCCTGTAGGAGCGAACTTGTTCGCGAGACGGCGCTCTGGCACACCGCATGACTGTAGGAGCTGCCGAGCAACGCGAGGCTGCGATGGGGGTGCATCTGACACACCGCACTCACAGCTTCGCGGGCAAGCCTCGCTCCAACGGGTTTCGCCTGGCCTGTAGGAGCGAACTTGTTCGCGAGAGGGCGCTCTGGCACACCGCATGACTGTAGGAGCTGCCGAGCAACGCGAGGCTGCGACGGGGGTGCATCTGACACACCGCACTCACAGATTCGCGGGCAAGCCTCGCTCCAACGGGGTGCGGGCGCGCCGCGATGCCGCTCGTTCCCACAGGTTTGCGCACGCCGCCATGCCGCTTCTGCCCGCAGGGCGTAGGAGCCTTGCTTGCAGGCGATGGGCTGCGCAGCAGTCCTGAATGTCGATACGCGGTCTGGCCGACACACCGCATTCAACCGTTTGCTACCGCTTTGCGGCAGATCGTCGGCAAGCCGGACTCCTACGCCTTCGGCAGACGCAAGGGCCGAACCTCAGTGCGTTTTGCTTCTGCCCGCAGGGCGTAGGAGTCTGGCTTGCCGACGATGGGCTGCGCAGCGGCCCCGCAGGCGTCCGGCATGTCGCAGGATGGCAGCACTCGTGCGACAGGATCAGGCAATCTGTCGCGAGGATTCGACTAATGGGTGACCGGGCATTTTCCCTAACCTGAACGGGTAGCGAGACACCGCGCTCGCATTAACCGCACTCAGCTAAAGGATTGTGACTATGTCGAACATTTCCGGAAAAGTCGTCGTTATTACGGGCGCCAGCAGTGGCATTGGCGAGGCGACGGCGCGTCTGTTGGCCCGCCAGGGCGCCGCGGTGGTACTCGGTGCCCGGCGCACCGATCGTCTTGAGGTGCTTTGCAGCGAAATCAACGCAGAAGGCGGCGATGCGCGCTTTCAGGCGGTGGATGTCACCCGGCTGGCCGAGGTGCAAGGGCTGGTGGATCTGGCAGTCAACCATCATGGCCGAGTCGATGTGATCATCAATAACGCCGGGGTCATGCCCCTGTCAAAACTCGAGGCGTTGAAGGTCGCGGAATGGGACCGGATGATCGACGTCAACATTCGCGGGGTGCTGCACGGAATCGCGGCGGGCTTGCCACTGATGCAGAAACAGAAAGCCGGGCAGTTCATCAATATTGCGTCGATCGGCGCTTACGCGGTCAGCCCCACCGCAGCGGTCTATTGCGCGACGAAGTATGCGGTGCGCGCTATTTCGGAGGGATTGCGGCAGGAGGTCGGTGGCGACATCAGGGTCACGGTCATCTCGCCGGGGGTCACTGAATCGGAGCTGGCCGAAAGCATTTCCGATGAAGGCGGTCGGGCCGAGATGCGCGAGTTTCGCAAGATCTCGATCCCGTCCATGGCCATCGCACGGGCCATCGCCTATGCCGTGGAGCAACCCGATGATGTGGATGTCAGCGAGCTGATCGTACGGCCCACGGCCAGCCCGTTTTGATCGGCGCGAACCCGGGCTGGCCTGTCGCCAGACTTACTCTTTGACGTCCATGAACTCTTTGGCCCACGCCACATAGCTTTCCGGCTGAGTGTAGGTGTGGGTCAGTTCGGTGGCGCTCAGGTTCGAGGTGCTTTGGGTCAACTGACGCTGGGCGCGCAGGCTGTCGTAGGTGGCTTTGATCGCTGCGAAGTAGGCGGCGTGGCCCTTGACCACAACCCGCACGCCCAGGCTCGCCAGACGCTGGCTGTCACTGAGTTTGGGGTTGCCGTAGGTCACCAGCATCAACGGCACGCTGAGTTTTTCGGAAATCTGCTCCAGGTGCTCGAAGTCCTGGATGCCAACGATGCAGATGCCGTCGGCGCCTGCCTGTTCATAGGCCTGGGTGCGCTCGATGATGTCCTTGACCGGCAAGACCGCCGCGTTGGTGCGGGCAATAATCGACAACTCAGGATCGACTCGCGCCTCGAGGGCGGCTTTTACTTTGCCAATGCCTTCTTCGATGGAAATCAGGTCCGTGGATTTACGACCAAACTGCGCAGGGAGCAGGGTGTCTTCGATAGTCAGCGCCGCAACGCCGGCACGCTCGAGTTCTTCCACGGTGCGCATCACGTTCAGGGCATTGCCATAGCCATGGTCGGCGTCTGCAATGAACGGCAGTTGTGCAACCCGGCCAATGCGAGTGGCCTGTTCCACGAACTCACTCAAGGTAATGAGCGCGAAATCGGGAGCGGCCAGCACCTGCAACGAGGCGACCGAACCGCCAAGAATCCCCACTTCAAACCCAAGATCTGCCGCAATGCGCGCCGACATGGGGTCGAACACAGAGGCAGTTTCAAAGCACGCTTTGGAGGCAAACAGTTCGCGGAAATTACGGCGCAATGTGCAGTGGGAGATTTTGGGCATGTCGATTCCTGATTCTGGCCATTATCGAAGACAACGATCAACGCCAACATAATAAAGCGGCGAGACTAACATGTAGTAATAAAACCACCTTATGACGGTTCGGAATGGGTCATGCGCCAAACGCATAACCCTGCCCCCGTGATTATTCCCCGCCCTTCATTCGCCGCGCCATCAGGTAGACGCCCAGGCCGATCAGCGCAGTCAATGCCCCGATGTACCCAGTGCTGGTCCACCCAAGCCCAGCGGTGATTGCCATACCGCCGAACCATGGCCCTAACGCGTTGGCCAGATTGAACGCCGCGTGGTTGGAGGCTGCCGCAAGACTGGGGGCTTCGTGGGCGATGTCCATCAGGCGGATCTGCAGTGGCGCAGCCAACGCAACCATTGTGCCCACCAGACCGATGGCCAATAGCACGCCCCATAGTGAGCTTGCGGCGAACGGGAAGAACAGCAGCACCGCCATCGACCAGACCAGCAGCACGCCCACCGCGCGAAACTGCATGCGATCAAACAGCTTGCCACCCACGATGTTGCCCAGAATCCCCCCGGCTCCGAAGGCGGCCAGGCCGAACGGAATCCACTGTGGGGACACGCGGGTCACTTCCAGCATGGTCGGTGCCAGATAGCTGAACACGCAGAACATCCCGGCAAAACCAATCGCGCCAATGGCCAGCGCCATCCAGACCTGAGGCTTGGTGAAAGCGCGCAGTTCTTTGCGCGGATCGCTGCGCGGTTCGTCGCGACGGTCGGGGACGAAATGCCAGACCAGCGCTAGTGTGCTGAGGGCAATCAGCCCCACCAGAGCAAAGGCTGAACGCCACCCCCAGAATTGCCCCAGAAATGTAGCAATCGGATTACCCAACAGCATCGCCAGCGTGAGCCCCATCATCACCCGGGCCACGGCGCCGGCGCGTTGATTGGCCGGCACCATGCTGGAGGCGACAACGGCTGCGATACCGAAATAAGCGCCGTGGGGCAGGCCGCTGATAAATCGGAAGGCCACCAGGCTTGCGAAGGTCGGGGTGAATGCGGTCGCGATGTTGCCCACCGCATAAAGCAGCATCAACAGCAGCAGCATGTGTTTGCGCAGCAGCTTGGCGCCCAAGATGGTGAGTAAAGGTGCACCGACCATCACGCCCAGCGCATAGGCGCTGATCGCGTGGCCCACTTCGGGCTCGCTCAAATGCAGGTTGGTGGCGATGTCGGGCATCAGCCCCATGATAGCGAATTCGCCGGTACCGATAGCGAATGCGCCTACGGCCATAGCGGCTTCCATCTTGGCCGCCGCGCGCGCGGGCAGCACGAGCCCCGGTGTTTGCTGGATAGACATGCGTCGTCCCGTTCTTGAAAAATGGCAAAAAGATAAGCCGTTGGGTGTTACCCGCAAACGGCGAAGGCGTCTAGAACAGGCCTGCGGATGATAGTTCAGAAAATTAGCGCGTTACCCCAATCACTGCCAGTGAAAACCGCGGGCTGCGAGCGCTGTATAAGTACAACGGCCTGTGCAGACGCCCTCCATCCAACGCGGATTGCAATCAGATAACGGGGGACGTGGAGGCGGGGTTGGCCTAGGATTCTCACTGGCTGGGAATCAATGTCCCAATTCGGGAATTGTCTCTTATAGTGCAGGCATGAATGAGTCTGTGACAAAAAGTATCGTCGATCGGGTGCTACAGGTGCTGGCCTGCGTCGCCAAGGCCGGCCAGCCCATCGGCGCCAAACGCATTGCCGCCCAGGTCGGTATGCCTCTGAGCACGGTTTACCGGCACCTGGCGGCCTTGAAAAAGTGGGGCCTGCTGCAAGAGCACATGTCCACCGGACTCTATGAGCCCGGTGCGACGGGGGTGCAACTGGCATGGGGCTTCGACCAGACGTCAAACCTGATCAACCAGAGCCGCGATGAACTCCGTGCGTTAGTGGAGCGCACGGGAGAAAGTGTCGGCCTGCTCGTCCACAGCAATGGACAAATGGTGTGTATTGCCATGGAGGAGAGCAGCAGCTCGCTGCGTTGTTCATTCACCAAAGGCCGCGCCCATCCAATGATCCAAGGCGCTTCGGCCAAGAGCTTGCTGGCATTCCTGCCACCGGATACCCGTCGACAGCTGATCGCCGCTCAGGCAGGGACCGAGCTTGAGGGCCTGGCGCTGGAGAGGGAAATTGCCGACATTCGCAGGAACGGCTACGCCACCAGCGACAGCGAAGTGGACCTGGGTGTGTGGGGTGTGAGTGTCCCGCTAATTTCACAGGATGAAAGACTTGAGGGCACCATCACCTTGATGGCGCCCTCACTGCGCGTTGGCCCACGAGAGGCTGAGTTGATCAGCCTCACCAGAAAAGCAGCCAGCCGTATTTGCAATCGTTTCTAACCTGCCGGTCAACCCATGCCCTGAGTCGACTCAGGGGCTACCCTTGCCGAAGGAACACGTCATGAAAGTTTTGAAGATGTTCAGCCCGATCGTTGCAGCACTCGCCCTCACCACTTTGATTGGCACCTCGGCGCACGCCGCCGACGATGTGATTCGTGTCGGCACCGACGCTACGTTCCCGCCGATGGAGTTCGTCAAGGACGGCAAACGCACCGGCTTCGACATCGAGCTGATCGAGGCGATGGGCAAGCAGATGAACAAGAAGGTGGAGTGGGTCGACATCGGCTTCAAGGGCTTGATTCCCGGCCTGATCTCCAACCGTTTCGACGTCGCGGCTTCGGCGATTTATATGACCGAGGAGCGCAGCAAAGTTGTCAACTTCACTGACTCCTACTACCGCGGCGGTCTGGCGGTACTGGCGCTCAAGGATGACACCAGCATCAACGTGCCGGCGGATCTGGTGGCGGGCAAGAAGGTCACCGCCCAGGTGGGTACCAAATCCATCGACTTCCTGAAGAACAACTACCCCGCAGTGGAGGTGGTGGAGGTCGAGAAAAACCAGGCCATGTTTGACTTGCTGACCATTGGCCGGGTCAACGCTGCCGTCACCGGCAGACCCGCCGCCGTGGAATACGCCAAGTCCCAGCCCAAGGTGCGAGTGCTCGATCAGGGCCTGACCACCGAGCTGTACGGCTTTGCAGTGCGCAAAAATGATCCCCAGTTGCAAGAGCAGATGAACAAGGCGTTGCAGACCCTGCGCGGCAACGGTGAATACGCAGCCCTGACGCAAAAATGGTTCGGTACCACCGCAGAGTAATCGAAAGCTGCGCGTCTGGCGCTACGGCGCCGGACGCTGCAACCCAAAGTTTTACGTTTAGCTCTTCATCGCAACGAATAAGCGGAGTACACCATGGACCTCGATTTTTCCCCGGTCTGGGACGGTTGGCGCGCGCTTGCTTCCGGCACCTTGATCACCCTGGAAATCACCGCAGCGGCCCTGGTACTGGGCTGCGTGCTGGGCCTGTTGATCGGGCTGGGCCGCCTGAACCCCAAACGCCGGCTGATCTACGGATTTTGCACCACCTACCTGACACTGGTGCGCGGGACCCCATTGCTGGTGCAGCTGTTCATCCTGTTCTTCGGTTTGCCGCACTTCGGCATTCAGCTGCCGGCCTACGTGTGCGGGATCTTCGGTCTTGGGATCTACAGCGCTGCTTACGTCTCGGAAATCGTGCGCGGCTCCATCCAGTCAGTGGAAAAAGGTCAGATGGAAGCCGCTCGTTCCCTGGGTTTGCCGTACAAGATGGCGATGCGCAAGGTCGTCCTGCCTCAAGCCTTCGTGCGCATGATTCCGGCCTTGGGTAACGAGTTCATCGCGCTGATCAAAAACTCCGCACTGGTATCGCTGTTGACCATCGCCGACGTGATGCACGAGGGCGAGAAAATCATCAGCGTGTCCTATCGCTCGCTGGAAGTGTATCTGGCCATCGCCTTCATCTATCTGGTGCTCACCGGTACCACGACATTGATTCTGCGCCGCACCGAAAAAATGCTTCGCGCAGACGGGAGAGTCTGATGAATGACGTGATTATCGACATCCGAAATCTGAGCAAATCCTTCGGCAGCAATCAGGTGCTGCACAACATCGACTTCACCGTGCAAGCCAGTCAGGTGGTGGTGGTCATTGGCCCCAGCGGTTCGGGCAAGAGTACGTTCCTGCGTTGCATGAATGGCCTGGAAACCGCAGAAGGCGGCACGCTGCTCGCCTGCGGTCATACCGTCGTCGAAAACGGTCTCATGATGTCCGAGACCAAGCTGGACGCGCTGCGCAGCGAGGTCGGCATGGTGTTTCAGTCGTTCAACCTGTTTCCGCACCTGAGCGTTCTGGACAACATCACCATGGCGCCCAGGGCGCTGCGCAACACGCCGCGCCAACAGGCCAACGAGCAGGGCATGCGCTTGCTGGAAAAGGTCGGGCTGGCGCACAAGGCCGATGTCTTCCCCGGCACCCTGTCCGGCGGGCAGAAGCAGCGCGTAGCCATTGCCCGAGCCTTGGCGATGGACCCGAAAGTGATGCTGTTCGACGAGCCCACCTCGGCCCTTGACCCGGAATTGGTGGGGGAGGTGTTGCAGGTGATGAAGACGCTGGCGGCCGAAGGCATGACCATGATCATCGTGACTCACGAAATGGGCTTTGCGCGGGAGGTGGCCGACCTGGTGGTAGTGATGGACAAAGGCGCCATCGTCGAAGCAGCGCCGCCGGCGCAACTGTTCACGGCGCCGAAGGAGACCCGCACCCGCAGTTTTCTGCAAAGCGTCCTGGGCCGTGAAGGTTCGCCGGCGCAAGCATGCGAGCCGGCGATAGGTTCTGGCCGCTGAAGGATGCCTATGAGGCCTGGGCCGGCAATGGGCGACGTTGCCGATAGAGAATCATGGTCGCCGAGAATCCGCACACGGCAGCGAACATCAGCCAATAGGCCGGGGACGCTTTGTCCCCGGTGGCCTGCACCAGGAACGTGGACATTGCCGGGGTGAAACCACCGAACACAGCAGTCGCCAGGCTGAACGCCAACGAGAACCCGACCACCCGCACTTCTTGAGGCATGACCTCAGTAAGGGCCGGTACCATCGCGCCGTTATACACACCGAAGAAGAACGAGAAGTAGAGTAGCACCATCAGCAGTCGCTCGAAACTCGCTGCTGCGGCCAGCCAGTGCATCGCTGGATAGGCAGTCAGGATGCACAGCAACGAGATCCCCAAAAGCAACGGCCGACGTCCGATCCGATCAGACAACGCGCCGCCGATGGGCAGCCAGATGAAATTGGTCAGCCCCACGAACAGCGTCACTACCAGACTGTCTGTGGTGCTCAGGTGCAGCACTGTCCTGCCGAATGTCGGGGTGTAGACCGTGATCAGGTAAAAGGTGGTGGTGGTCATAGACGCCAGCAAGCCGCCGGCCAGCACAGTGCGCCAGTTATCGCGCATGGAGCGGAAGACTTCGCGGGTACTGGGGCGATGTGAGCGCGCCTTGAACACTTCGGTTTCCTGCAGCGAGCGGCGGATCACGAAGATAAACGGGATGATGATGCAACCGATGAAGAACGGGATGCGCCAGCCCCATGCTGCGATGTCGCTGGCCTGCATATAAGTGCTGATGCCATAACCCAAGGCTGCGGCGAGGATGATCGCGATCTGCTGGCTGGCGGACTGCCAACTGGTATAGAAGCCCGTACGGCCGGGGGTGGCAATTTCTGCCAGATACACCGAGACGCCGCCCAGCTCAGCCCCGGCAGAGAAGCCCTGCAACAGGCGGCCAAGTAACACCAGTATCGGCGCAACCACGCCGATGCTGGCGTAGCCCGGCACCAACGCGATCAGCACGGTGCCGCATGCCATGATCGACAGGGTGACGATCAACCCTTTGCGACGGCCCACTTTATCGATGTAGGCGCCAAGCACGATGGCGCCCAGCGGACGCATCAGAAAGCCCGAGCCAAACACCGCGAATGTCATCATCAACGAGGCGAACTCGCTGGTGGCGGGGAAAAATGTCTGCGCGATGTAGGTGGCATAAAAACCGAACAGAAAAAAGTCGAACTGTTCGAGAAAGTTGCCGCTGGTGACTCTGACGATGGCGCCGAACTTCGCGGCGCGTGATCGTGAGGATTCGCTGGTTGAGTTCATCATGGCTGAGGCAGCACTCTTTATTGTTATCGGGGTGAAGTGACATCGACGCAGCGCTGGTCAGTCGCTGCCCGCGTTGATCGGATTGGGTTGGCGTTTCTCGATGGCGTGTTTGAGCAAGGCGGCGCTGCGGAAAATGCCGTGGGCAAATTTGCTGTAGGGCATGGTCAGGAAAAAAGCCATGACCAGCCCCAGGTGCAGGGCGAGCAACAGCCCCAGGGCGGCGCTTTCACGAAAGGCCAGCAAGGCCAGGCCGCTGGCGCTGACCAGCAATAACAGGGCGATGAACCCCCGATCCATCGGTTTTTGCTGAGCGTCGCCTTGCTCCGGGTTGCGCCGCAGATTCATCCACAACAATCCTGTGGGGCCGATCAGTAAGCCAACACCACCGAAGATGCCGAGCATCACCGGCAGGCTGAACACCGGGTAGGGCGCCGACCAGTCCAGCAGGAAGTGATAGAGCGTCGCGGTCCCTGTGGCAGCAAAACACAGCATGAAACCGTAGAACGTGAAGTGGTGGAAACGACGACGCCACAGGGTGAATGCGTCATCGGCATTGTTGCAGCCTTCGCCATGACCGCCGTCCAGGTATTTGAGCTGCGCGACGTTTGCAGTGGCCTCCAGTGCCGCACTGACTTTGAGGGGCAACGGCGATTGCGCAGGCGAAACATTGCGCCAGAAACGCCTGACTCCAATGCTCAGTGAAAGCACTGCAAAACCAAACACTGCGCCAAACATCAGGGCCAGCGTGTTGTGGGGGAAGATCCCATAGAAGTTGCCGCCCGGGATTGCCGTAAACAGGTTGCCCATGACCAGCAGGGTCAGACACAAGAACAGCGCCAGAGCGCCACCCGACGCCAACGCCAGGTCAGGCCATTGCGCTGATAGAGTTTGCCCAGCGCTTTGGGCCAGGCATATTCGACGTAAGTGTCCAGGCGCACCTTGGCCATGGCCTTGGGTACATTGACCGCGAACTCGTGGGGGGCTGCGTATTGGCATGCCGAGAGGCACGCGCCGCAGTTGTGGCACAGGTTCGCCAGGTAGTGAATGTCGGCCTGAGCAAACTCCAGGCGTCGGGTCATGGCGGGGAATACTGCACAAAATCCCTCGCAGTAACGGCAGGCATTGCAGATTGTCATCTGCCGTTCGACTTCACTTTCCTGCAGATTGAGGACCGGAATCAAAGCGCTGGACGCCTGAGGATCAAACAGTTGCATGGCGAAGTTCCGTATTCAGTGAAGAGGGGCCGAACCCGGCGCTGGCGGCAGCCTGTACGCCGGCAATGCGGCCAAAAGCGGTGCCGATGGCCATGCCGATCCCGGCGGTATAACCCTTGCCCAGCACGTTACCGGCCATCATTTCTCCGGCCACGAACAGATTGGGACTGGGCTTGCCCTGAAAATGCACGGCAGCGGTTTCGTCTGTTGCAAGGCCCAGATAGGTGAAGGTCACGCCTGGCTTGAGCGGGTAGGCGTAGAACGGCGGTTTGACCAATGGCCGCGCCCAGTGAGTTTTGGCCGGGGTCAGCCCTTGGGTGTGGCAGTCGTCAAGTGCAGTGTGGTCGAAGGTGCCGACCTGACAGGCCCGGTTGTAGTCCTCCACGGTTTTAACGAAGCTGGCCGGCGGCAGATTCAGCAACCCCGCCAGTTCATGCAGCGTATCGGCTTTGGTTCCGGGAAAAACCGGCGGCATAAAGCGACCGATCGCTTGCTGGTCGATGATCGAGTAAGCCTGCTGATTGGGTTGACCGGCTACCAGCCGCCCCCAGATCGCGTAGCGCTTGGGCCAGAAGTCCTCGCCTTCGTCATAAAAGCGCACGCCGTCACGGTTGACCACTACGCCCAGGGAGACGCAATCGATGCGAGTGCAGATGCCGCCGTCATACAGGGGAGCGCGGGCGTCGATGGCGACCATATGCGCCTGGGTCGGATCGCCGATGATATCGGCACCCAGTTGTTGCATGCGCCGCAGCAAGACGCCGGTATTGAAGCGGGTGCCGCGGATCAGAAAATTGTCCGATGGCCATTCCCCACGCTCATTCTGGCCCCAGGCCTCACGTAGCCACTCTCGGTTGGATTCAAACCCTCCAGAAGCCATCACGCAGGCCCGTGCCTGAACGCGTTCTGCCGGCAGACGCTGGCCGTCGACCTCGCGCTCGCCGATATGCGCCGCGATGAACCGGCCGTTCTCAAGTTCGATATCGGTGACTTGTGCGTCGTAGCGAATCTTGATGCCCAGGCGTTCGGCGCTGCGAAAGTAGGCGTTGATCAATGCTTTACCCCCGCCCATGAAAAAAGCGTTGGTGCGCGCCACATGCAAGGCGCCGGACAGCGGCGGTTGAAAGTGCACGCCGTGGGAACGCATCCAGTCACGGCACGTGGATGATGCGCGAATGGCAATGCGCGCCAGTTTTTCATCGGTCAGCCCGCCCGTGACTTTGAGCAGGTCCTGCCAATATTCCTCTTCCGGATAGGCCTGGATCAGCACGTCCTGAGGCGCATCGTGCATGCACCGCAGGTTGCGGGTGTGCTGTGAATTGCCGCCGCGCCAGATCTTCGGTGAGCCTTCGAGCAGCATCACGCTGGCGCCGGCTTCGCGTGCCATCAACGCGGCGCACAGTGCCGCGTTACCGCCGCCGATCACCAAAACATCAATCATCATTGTTCCTCGGTTTACCCGCAGCGCACCGGTTGCTGCTGGCTGGTGGACGCACGTTAATCGGCGGCACGACGAGGGGAAAGGCGGTTTGGCAGGTGGGGGGTTTAGTTTTAGTAAAGAGTCGTTCCCGGTCCAGGCCCGGGGATTCAGGACCTGGGCAGGGCCTTGCATGTGCGGGGGTTAACGCCGAAGCTTGCCGCTGATCCCACCCAAGGAAGCGCTGTGGAACTGCGTCAACTTCGCTATTTCGTCAAAGTGGTCGAGATGACCAGCCTGGGCCGCGCGGCACTGGAACTTAACGTCGGAACGTCGGCGCTGAGCCAGCAGATGAGCAAACTCGAGGACGAGTTGGCCACCCGCTTGCTCAATCGCACCTCGACCGGCGTCAGCCCTACTGCCGCGGGCCTGGCTTTCCTGCATCACGCCCAATTGACGTTGCGCCAGGCCGACGCGGCGATACAGGCGGCGCAACGGGGACGCATGCACGGTTATGTCAGTGTCGGTCTGGCTCCCACCACTGCCAGTGTCCTGGCGTTACCCCTGATCGAGGCAATGCGCGCGCGCTATCCCGACATTCAACTGCACCTGGTAGAAATGCTGTCCGGCTACCTGGCCAGCCAGCTGAATGCCCGACAGCTGGACCTGGCCGTGGTGTTTCAGCCAGATATTGCGCGGCGCTGGACACTGATACCGTTGCTGGATGAAGCCGTAACCCTGCTGCATGCCCCGGGATTCCCCGGAGTGCCCCCTGGAGACACGCTCAGTCTGGCGCAGATCAGGGACATTGCGCTGGTGCTGCCCAGCAGCAGTCATGGTCTGCGCGCCACCTTGGCCAATGCTTTTGAAGCCGCGGGCATGCGCATGAATGTGGTGATGGAAATCGACGGCCTGGCCACCCTGATGGACGTCGTCCGCCATGGCGTTGCCGCGACCCTGCAGCCCGGTGCTGCCGCGGCTCGTTCGGCCGACTCGGGGCTGTGCGTGGTACAGATCCGTGACCGCCACCTGATGCGCCGCAATCTGTTGGCAAGCCTGCCCGACGACGAGCTTTCACCGGCAGCGCTGGCGGTGCGGGTGGTCATCCGGGATGTCGTGCGAGATCTGGTAGAGAAACGAATCTGGCCCGGTGCGACGCTTTTGTAAGCCCGACGCAGCGGTGCATTCGATTAGGCGGGGCAAGTGGCGTTTGGCAGCACAAGAGGTTTGGAGGGGAGCGGTAGCAGCGGGCCGAATCAAACCTCGCAAAACCTGGCCCGGAAGTGGCAGAACCCGGGCCGGGGAGGTCGATACGGCTAATCACCTGCGCCAATAGGGCGAGACAGGATGCTTAACCGCCAGTGGAGCCTGTACTTTTGGAGCTGGAGCCGGCGCCGGACGGGGTCTTGTTGCCGGGGCTCGAATTGCCGCCACTGCCTGCCTCGCCGCCAGAACCTGGCAGCGCGGTGCCGTTGGTGTTGGCGCCATTGGTGCCGCTTGGCCTGGACGACTTGTCGGTCCCGGACGAGTTACTGTCCGAAGACGACGAGTTGCTCATGCTGCTACCTGAGTTATCGCTGGAGCTGGCACTTGTCGCGGCCATCACCGGTAGCGACAGCACGCAGGTCAGTCCGGCCATGGCGAACGCGCAACTTAATTTCTTATTCATATAGTCAGCCTCATGGTCACAACGTTGTAGTGGTGCAGTAGGCGTTTTGCCCACCGCACATTTGTGACACACAGGCGCCAAGGAAAGGTTTATCCGGAACGCAGATCGGCGATGAACGGTGCCGCCGGGCTTTTCCACGCGCACAAAAAAGGCCGCTACCCCGTTATCTCAGACGGGATGGCGACCTTGACCAGCGTGCTGAATCGGCGGATTCAACGCTGTGAACATAGCACTCGGTTTTTTCGTTAGCTAGCTACCGTAACGCAAAGCTGTTTTGCTCCGAATGAAACAATCCCGTTGGGATCACTTCAATAAACCCTGTTCCCAGGCGCGGTGGTTTTTGCGGGCGTCCTGGATAAAGGGCGACCACTGAATCAATTTGAGGACGATTCGGTTGAGCACTCTTCCGGGAAGATCCAAAGGGCGTTGCACGTCCAGAAACAGCACGACGCGCATGCCGTCGGTGTCATTCCAGACTTGATGACGATAGGTGTCATCGAAGATCAGGCACTGACCGGTTTCCCAATGACGAATCTCTTCACCGACCATGATCCGGCAATTTTCCCGAGGTTCTGGAATCACCAGGCCCAAATGCGTCCTGAGCAATCCGTTATACGGGCCGCGATGGGGCGGTATGTGCTTGCCGGGGCTCAATATGGAAAAGAACGCCGTGAACATGCCCGGAATCGATTCCACCAGTTGACTGGTTTGCGGGCATCTGGCGCAGTTGGCTTCCATTTTGTAGCCGTAGCCGTGCAGGAAAAAAGTCTTCCAGTTATCGTCCTGGGTGAGGTTGCGCTGGTCTTTGGAGATGTCCTGAAAGTTAGGAATGCTTTCTCTGTCTTTGAGCAAATCGCTCAATTCTTCCACGATGACGGGCCACTTGGCTTCCAGGGTCCGAGTCCAGGGAAACAGGGCGTTGTCCAGGAAAGGGGCATTGCCTACAGCAGAATGACGGCTGATGAATTTCTCCAGCCGCTTGATGATCCATAAACCGATTGCAACGCTGGGGCGATGCTTGCGCTTCTTCTTTTTCTTTACCTGAGGAGGTGGTGTGTCCATGTACGCTTCCCGTTTATCGATTGAACAAGGTCGTTGGTAAACCGGGGCGACGATCCCTCAACAGTCGCCCAGGCATGGCCAGCAAAAAATCAGCAGGGTGGTGGTGCAGCGTTACGTTGTTTCGGGGTGGGCGGTTGAAATATGCAGTGGCGCAACGAGAGTAGCTTTGCATTTTGGGCGCCCATGCTAGCTCGCTCGCTGCATCTTTCGTCTGCCAGACGGCGATTGTACTCAGCCTGCTGCGGATAATCTGCGTTCGTTTTGAACCAGTTCTGCATCGGCCGCTCACATGAGGATGGATGAACACAATACGCAAACGTCAGACACTCCCTTAGTCCTGGTCGTTGAAGACGACTGGGTCATCAACGGATTAATCCACGACATTCTGGAATTTGAAGGCTTTCGGGTGTTTGCAGTAGAAACTGCGGACGAAGCGTGGCGTTTTTTGCTTGAGGCCTCCTGCCAGGTGGATTTGATCTTTTCGGACATTCATTTGCCTGGCCTGCTGGGCGGCATCGACCTTGCGAATCTCGTCTATCAACGCTGGCCTCATCTGCCTATTATTCTTTCCTCCGGAAGTCGCGGGCACCAACCGCTCGAGCCGGGATGCACGCCTGTTTTCGTAGCCAAACCATGGCACTCACGGGACATCGGCGCCGTGTGCCGACGCGCATTGGCTGCACGAACCCCGGCCCACGCAAAGCCGCGCAGGGATACCCGGTAGCAGGCGCTGAACTAACATCAGACCAAGACCATAACCGGTCGCGACCCATGGGCGATCGGGGAATCGGCCCGCCAAGGATTCGCGCTCGCTGCATTTCCCTGATCAAGGGAGGGCTGAGCAGGTCTGAGCCGACGGCGCTGTCGCGGTTACCAAAATGTTTTTACACCTTGGGATGAAGTCTGCCCTTCGTGCCAGACAGCAGGCGGCCAGAAGCAGTCATGGAGCAGGCTCGGAGGGTAAGGTAGAGGCGGGCCCTGCAAAGTGTGGAGACTTTCCGAAATACTCGATCAGGAGTTCGGTGAGGACTCGGATCTTTCGCGCGGGATGCTGACCAGGAGGGCGAACTAAATAAGCTCCAGCGGGAGGCGGTGGACAACTCGTCATAATTGGCACCAGTGCCCCAGAGGCGAGGCTGTCATGGGTAAGGCTGTCAGGCAAGTAAGCGATCCCCAGCCCTGCTACAGCCGCGGCCACTAGCGCGACGCCGTTGTCGGCCTTGAATCGCCCCTGAGGGCGAACCGAAATAACCTTGCCGTCCTCTATAAACTGCCAGGCTTCGGTGCTCTGCATCAGGGCTTGATGGGAGGCAATTTCCTCCGGCCGCTGTGGTGAGCCATAGGCCTCTATATAGCCAGGACTCGCGACTAGTTGGACTATGATCGGACCCACACGTCTGCCGATAAGGTTGGAGTCAGGGAGGTATCCAACCCGTATCCCGCAGTCGTATCCCTCGGCAATGAGATCTACAAAGCGATCGCTGTAGCAGGTCTGGATATTCAGCTGTGGGTGTCGCCGCGCCATCTCTGCCACCACCGGGGCGAAATGCGTCGGTCCGAAAGACAGCGGTGCGGCGACGCGCAGGCGACCACGCAGGGGGCCGGCGGGCAGAATCGCTTCTCGCGCCAACTCAATCTCAGCACACACTTTGGCGGCGTGTTCGCGCAATGTAGCACCGGCTTCTGTCAGCGCTGCGCCACGGGTGGAGCGTGTCAGCAGCTGTACTCCAAGTTCCGTTTCAAGGCGCGCCAGCCTGCGGCTGACGATAGACTTGGATACCCCAAGCCGAAGCGCCGCAGGCGAAACGCCACCGGCATCGGCAACCTCTACAAATGTCCGTAGCTCTTCGATATCCAAACTGGCGTTCCCCTAATCGCGACACAGCTAGTCGAGCAATGCTACTACCGGTGCTTTTGAGGGAACAGCAATATGCTGCTCACAGGCGACGACGCCGCCGCTGACGCAAGGCTTGTTAACGGCACGTCCCTTACTCGCAGCAGTGTCAGGTTCGAGCTTGTCGCCTGAGCGCGTGCGATATCCAGCCCGATTGCACGCGTGGATCACATCCATAGAGAGGACCACTTATGCCAAGCGAAACGATCCGCAACCCCCACACCGACCAACTCCTCACGCCCGATAACTCGGCTTTTATCATCATCGACTACCAGCCGATTCAGGTGTCTTCGCTCCGCTCGATGCCCCGAGACGAGCTCATCTTCAATATCACGAGCGTCGCCAAGGCGGCTGTTAACTATAACCTGCCGATCATCCACTCAACCGTCAACGTCCAGACCGGTCGCAATAAGCCACCGATTCAGGAATTGCAGAATGTGCTTGGTCATTTGCCCACCTATGACCGCACCTCGATCAATAGCTGGGAGGACAGCGAATTCAAGCAGGCAGTCAAAGCGCTGGGCCGCCGCAAGCTGATCATGACCGCGCTCTGGACCGAGGCCTGCCTGGCATTCCCTGCCTTGGACGCGATCCAGGAAGGCTACGAAGTATACGTACCGGTCGATGCTGTCGGCGGTACGTCAGTTGCCGCGCACGAGGCAGCGTTGCGGCGCATGGAGCAGGCTGGCGTGAAACTCATCAGCCGTGTGCAAATGTACTGCGAGCTCCAGCGCGACTGGGCACGCGAGACAACTGTCCCTGGGTTCATGGGTGTCTTCGACAACTTCGACGGCTTCAATCCCGAACACGTCAGTGACCAGGTCAAAAAGTAACTGTCCAGCCTATCGTCTGGTCACGTCGGCGGTAGCCAGTGCTTCCGCCGCCACTGTGAAGGAAAAAATAAGAATGAGTGAATTACTTATCATTGTCGGGCTTAAAGCCAAGCCCGGGAGGGAAGGCCCGTTGCGCCGTGATCTTTCAGACCTCGTGGAACTCTCACGAAAAGAAGATGGCAATATCAATTATGAACTTTCTCTTAAAGCGCAGAGTTACGTATTGGCATATCGGTAAGTCTCGATATTATCCGCTCATGGACCTACTCGAAGTATTCAAACCACTTTCAAATCCTGTACGTCTTCAAATCTTGAAAGACTTGAAGGACCCAGCAAAGAATTTCCCTGCCCAGGATGAAGGTGACGTTCTCACGGTTGGGGTCTGTGTCAGCAGCATTCAAGAAGGTGTAGGGCTGTCGCAGTCGACGGTGTCTGGTTATCTAGCAACTCTGCAACGAGTGGGCCTGGTCGAAGTCAGGCGCATCGGTCAGTGGACTTACTACAAGCGCAATGAAACAGCCATAAGTGGGCTGGCCGAGATCATAGGGAAAGATCTGTAATTTTTTATCGAAATAAATCTAGATATCCCGATATCCCTTTTTGTCGATACAAGGATTTGTTATGAAAGCGATGAACTACTTTTCGGAAGAACCGAAGGTCTACCATATTGAAGGGGGCGCTTTTTAAGTAGGTTGGTTTCAGTAAAAGCGTTTTGGGTGAGATGAGAAATTTATTCGAGGGCGAGTTCTTGTTCGGCTCGCCACATTTTGTTTTTTGAATGACCGCTTCTGGCCGATAGCAGCCAATAATAAAGCTTTACGCCGATTGAATTCCGGTGTCGCGCTAACCGCTTGGATATAGGTGTCCATTCAGATTGATGGAATGAGCTCAAGTCTTATGAGCATCGCAGCGCTTTCGGGCAGCGAGCGCATGTGGACATCACATGCCGCCGCCGCTATTGACCTTTTAAGGCTCGAGACTTCCCAGATAGTTGTACAGATTGGACGCTTCCGGTGACAGCCTGGAAGCGTCAGCCACGCCAACGTACAAGGTGCGTGAGGCCCATGATCCGTCCAGCGCAATGGCTCGCAGCCTGGTATCGAGAAGCTCAGGATAAACAGAGCCCAACGGCAATATGCCAATACCTAGCCCGGCGTTGATCATCCGGCAGATGCCATCAAAACTGCTGACCTGAATTCTGACCTTCAGCAACTTTCCGGAGCTGGCCGCTGCATCGCTGATCCGGCGCAATAACGAACTTCCCTGGTTCAAGGCGACGTAGTCGTAATCCAGGGTGTCGGCCAGGGTGACGCTGGTGCGCTGGGCCAGCGGGTGGTTCTGCGGGACGAGCACCACCAGCCGGTCCCGCCGAAATGGGCGTTTCTCAAGGCGGGGCGTCGGAACGTTATCGGCAAATATCCCGATGTCGGCTCGCCCGTCTTCCACTGCCTGAATGGTCATGTCGCTAAGCGCTTCTTCCAGACCGATTCGCACATGAGGATTGGCGGCAAGAAAGTTCGTCAGGTCATCGGGCAGGAACTGAATGATCGCTGACGTATTTGCAAACAGTCGCACGTGGCCACGGACGCCACTCGCGTAGTCACTGGCGTCGTGGGCCATGCGCTGCGCGCCTTCGAGGATATGTCGCGCGTGTTCGGCCAGCCCACGGCCAGCCGGCGTCAACTGCAGTCCCCTGGGCAAGCGGATGAACAGAGTGCATTCAGTCAACCGTTCCAGCTCGGCAATACGCTTGCTCGCCGCCGAAACCGTCATGTGAGCGCTGTCAGCCGCTTTGGTGAGGTTCTCGCTGTCAGCGGTCAGTACCAGCAAGCGTAATGATACGAGGTCAAGTTGGAGGAGATTAATCATGGCTATCCATCCTTTCCGTTTTGGAAAGGGTAGTGGAAAACATTGAAATTCTCACCCGTCTGATTTGGCGAGACTATTCCGTCATTCCCAACAAGAACGGAAAACGTCATGAGCTTACCTCTGGAAGGTATCAAGGTGATTGAAATGGGTCAGCTGATTGCTGGACCATTCGCCGCCAGGATCCTCGCCGAATTCGGCGCTGAAGTGATCAAGATTGAACCCCCGATCACGGGCGACCCGCTACGTAAGTGGCGCCTGCTCCACGACGGCACCTCCGTCTGGTGGGCAGCGCAATCCCGGAACAAGCAATCGATCACCCTTGATCTGCGTCAGACCGAAGCCCATGACGTGGTCAAGCGTCTGGTCAGGGAAGCCGACATCGTCATCGAGAATTTCCGTCCCGGAACCCTCGAGAAATGGGGCTTGGGCTGGAAAGACCTGGCTGCGATCAACCCCGGACTGGTGATGCTCAGGGTTTCTGGCTATGGACAAACAGGCCCTTATCGCGACCTTCCCGGCTTCGGGGTGATCGGTGAGGCCATGGGCGGATTGCGTCACCTTTCCGGCGAGCCCGGCCGGACTCCGGTACGTGTCGGCGTGTCCATCGGCGATTCACTTTCCGCATTGCATGGGGTCATCGGCGTGCTGCTCGCCCTTCGTCATCGCGAGCAAAACGGAGGGGCAGGGCAGGAGATCGATGTCGCGCTTTACGAATCGGTTTTCAACATGATGGAAAGCCTGATTCCCGAATACTCAGTGTTCGGAGCCGTACGCGAACCTGCCGGTAGCAGCTTGCCCGGCATTGCCCCGACCAACGCTTATCGTTGCCAGGACGGAAAGTACGCGCTGATTGCTGGCAATGGCGACAGCATCTATCGCCGCCTCATGGAAAAGATTGATCGCCTGGATTTGGCGAACGACCCGGAGCTCGCGCAAAACGACGGTCGTGTCCGCCACGTTGCCCGCATAGATGCCGCGATTTCCACATGGACTGCCGAGCGCTCGCTCGACGAGGTGCTGGCCGCATTGAAAGACGCGAACATCCCGTCCGGCAAGATATACGACGCCTCGGACATCGCCGCCGATCCCCACTATCAAGCGCGAGAGATGCTGCTGGCCAGCACCCTGGATGACGGCACGCCGGTCACGCTGCCCGGCATCGTTCCGAAGCTGGCGCTCACGCCGGGTCGGGTAAAAAGCCGCGCGCCCACCTTGGGCCAGCACACCGATTCCGTGCTTGAAGGGCTTGGCATCGACGCCGGCACCCGTGAGTCGTGGCGCGCCCGCGGCCTGATCTGACAAGAGGATTAACCCCATGAAACGCTTGTTCTTGCAGGAAGTTGCGACCCGTGACGGCTTCCAGAACGAAAAGACCTTTATTGAAACCGAGCAGAAGATCGCACTCATCGACGAGCTGAGTCTGTGCGGTTACGCCAAAATTGAGGTGACGTCGTTTACCTCGCCCAAAGCCATTCCTGCGCTGCGGGATGCGGAGGCTGTCATGGCCGGCATCAAGCGTCAGCGAGGCGTCGAATACACCGTGCTGGTGCCGAACGTGCGGGGCGCGGAGCGTACCCTGGGTTGCGGCATCGATGAAGCCAATCTGGTGATGTCCGTCAGCGAGTCACATAACCGCTCGAACTTGCGCATGACCCGCGAACAATCCTTCGCGCAACTCAGGGACGTGGTCGGGGTTATCGGCAACGGCCCGGTAGCGGTCAACGTCTCGCTGTCGACTGTGTTCGGCTGCCCGATGCAGGGCGATGTGCCGAGTCAGGACATCCTGGGTTGGGTCGAGCGTTTTGCCGGGCTTGGCGTCCGAGGAATCACGCTGTGCGACACCACGGGCATGGCCTATCCGTCTCAAGTCGAGTCCCTGTCGCGGCAAGTGCGCGAGCGTTTCCCTGAGCTGCAATTGACCCTGCATTTCCATAACACCCGTGGCATGGCGCTGGCCAACACCCTGGCTGCTCTGAATGCCGGTATCGATCGCTTCGATGCTTCCCTGGGAGGTCTCGGCGGCTGTCCTTATGCGCCGGGTGCCAGTGGCAATGTGTGCATGGAAGATCTGGTGCACATGCTGGATTTGATGGGTTACGACACTGGAATGGATCTGGACCGCGTGCTGGCGGCGTCGGCGCAACTGCCGGGCCTGATCGGTCACGAAACCCCGAGTCAGATTCTCAAGGCGGGGCGCCGACTAGACCTGCACCCGATCCCCGAGCACGTTCACACGCTAAGCAAGCAGGTCGCCAATCCAGACATGGAGCGCACTCAGTGATTGATCACCTCGACCACCTGGTGCTGACCACCGTCGATGCCGCTGCCTGCAAGGACTTCTACGTGCGGGTTCTCGGCCTGCGCGAAGAGACCTTTGGCAACGGTCGAATCGCGTTCCGTTTCGGTAACCAGAAAATCAACGTGCATGTGCGCGGCCATGAGTTCGAGCCCAAGGCGCATTTGCCGGTACCGGGTTCGCTGGATCTCTGTTTCATCGCCAGCACCCGGCTGGACGAGGTCATCGCACACCTGGCAAATCAGGCCTGGCCGATCACCGAAGGCCCGGTGCAGCGGACCGGTGCCACCGGTCCGATTCGCTCGGTGTACGTGCGCGATCCGGACCTCAACCTGATCGAGATTTCCGAGTTGCTCGACCGATAAAACCTACAACCAGAGGGCGATCCACATGAATGTCGTTTTTCTTGATGGCGCAAGCCTGCCATCTCCGATACAACGCCCGGCGCAAGCCAGCGCCTGGACCGTGCTCGAGAAAACTGCGCCTGAACAGGTCGCTGAAGTATTGGCGCAAGCGGATGTCGCCATCACCAACAAGGTGCGTATCGACCGGCTGACCCTGGAAAAGCTCCCGCGCCTGAAACTCATCTGCGTCGCCGCCACCGGCTACGACTGCTTGGACCTCGCTGCCTGCCGTGATCAGGGCGTGACCGTCTGCAACGTCCCAGCGTACAGCGCCGTCAGCGTGGCCGAGTCGGTGATCGGCGCGCTGTTCGCACTTCGTCGACATCTGCTGGCTTACCGGGCGGCTTCTGCGACCGAGTGGCCACAGTCATCCCACTTCTGCGTGCACGGCGCGCCGATTCAGGATTTGCAAGGTTCGACGCTCGGCATCATCGGCCGTGGCGATATCGGGAGCCGCGTTGCCCGTCTGGCCAAGGCACTGGAAATCAATGTGATCTTCGCCGAGCACCGTGGCGCCGAACGGATCCGCGAGGGCTATGTGGCGTTCGAGGAGGTGTTGGCCAGGGCCGATGCGCTGACATTGCACTGCCCGTTGACGCCGCAAACCAAGTACCTGATCGGCGCAGTGGAAATCAACCGGATGAAACCCGGTGCAGTGCTGATCAACACAGCTCGTGGCCCGCTGGTGGATGAAAACGCCATTCTTGCAGGACTCGCCAGCGGCCACTTGGGCGGTGCGGCACTTGATGTTCTCTATGCAGAACCGCCGCGCGCCGACCATCCGTTGCTGCATCTCGAACACCCCAATCTTTTGATCACGCCCCATGTCGCCTGGGCAAGCCAGAGCAGTGTGGCCCGTCTCAAGGATGTGCTCGCCGCCAACATCGCAGCGTTTGTACAGAGCAAGCCAATCAACGTGGTGAGCTGAAACGTAGCCGCCGCCAACAAAAACAACAGGTCGAGCCATGACAAAAACAATCAGCTCTTCGATCGACTCCGATGTCGCCATCAAGCCGCGTCGCAAGCCGCTCTATCATCATCTGTACGTGCAGGTTCTGGCAGCAATCATCCTCGGTGTGATCCTCGGGCACTACAGCCCCGGTTTGGGGGAGCAGATGAAGCCGCTGGGCGACACGTTCATCAAATTGATCAAGATGCTCATCGCGCCGATTATCTTCTGCACGGTGGTCAGCGGCATTGCCAGCATGCAGGACCTCAAACGCATCGGCCGCATCGGCTTCAAATCACTGGTGTACTTCGAGGTGCTCACAACGCTTGCATTGATTGTCGGGCTGGTCGGCGTGAACTTGCTCAAGCCTGGAGTGGGCATGCACATCGATCCCGGTACTCTGGACGCTTCAGCAATCGCCGGCTACACCAAGGCGGCCCATGACCAGAGCGTTGTAGGTTTCCTGACGCACATTGTGCCGAGCACGGTGTTTGGTGCGTTTGCCGAAGGCGACATCCTGCAGGTGCTGTTCATTTCGGTGTTGTTCGCTTTTGGTCTGCAGCTGCTGGGCGAGGCGGGCAAGCCGCTGCTCGACACCATAGACCTGGTAGCGAAAGCGTTCTTCCGCATGCTGAAGATCGTCATGTACCTTGCGCCCCTCGGCGCGTTCGGTGGCATGGCGTTCACCATCGGCAAATACGGTGTGCAGTCGCTGGGGGCCTACGCCAATCTGTTGGTCTGTTATTACCTTACCGGGCTGGTCTTCGTGTTCGTGGTGCTGAATATCGTCGCGAGAATTGCCGGGTTCAGCTTGTGGAAATTTCTCAAGTACATCCGTGAAGAACTGATGCTGGTGCTGGGCACCTCGTCGTCCGAATCGGCTCTGCCGCGTCTGATGGGCAAACTGGAAAAACTCGGTTGTGAGAAATCTACGGTCGGCCTGGTAGTGCCGTCGGGGTACTGTTTCAACCTGGACGGCAGCTGCATCAACATGACGGTACTGGCGATTTTCATTGCCCAGGCACTGGACATCGACGTATCGATCTACCACCAGGTGACGCTGCTGCTGATCCTGTTGCTTACTTCAAAAGGGGCCGCCAGCGTGACGGGCGGGGCGTTCATTACGTTGGCTGCGACGCTTGGCTCTATCGATGTCATTCCTGCCGCAGGACTGGTTCTGGTCTTGGGTGTCTACCGCTTCATTTCGGAAGGCGGCGCTCTGATCAACGTGATCGGCAATGGCGTTGCCACGTTGTTCATCGCACGTTGGGACGGAGCGTTGGATCGCGAACAGCTCAAACGCGAACTCGGGTGACGATTACGCTTTCAGCCCCTTGGTTCGATGCCACGCACATCACACCAAGGGGTTGCGGGCGTATTCTGATAACGGTGAATCATCGGCAGCTTCTGGCCGATAACTGCCTGCCCACGTTAGGCAGAAATCGGCCAGAAACAGTCCGTCACGACCGGCTATCTAATATCAATTTACTCAGTTCAAGCTGTCAGATAACGCTGAGGAAAGCGCATACCCGACGCAACTGATCAAATTCCGACACTCATCGCACCTCCCAACTCTGCCAGCGGAATTTTCTGCTCCAGCCGCTTCTGCTCGACCAAACCGCAGACAAGTGGTCCATACTGATTCTCGCTGCCCTGTGCAAGAAGGCATTGCGCTTTTATGAACTCAAACCCTGTCTTGATGACATCACTCAAAAAGCGTGAGCCAAGCCCTGCCACCTTTAGAGCGAAACGGCACTTTGGACCGGCGTGTCATACCTTCATCGCAGGTGGCGGTCGAATACAGCATCACCTCTCTAGGCGGGCACTTAAACACCCTTTCGACGCCTTTAGCTCCGGACGCTTGATCACTTGGCTGCGGTCCAGCAGCCTGTACGCGCGAAATCGAGTCAGCGCAGGTTAACCTATAGATCAGGTTCGACCTTCTTTCCCCAACGTTCTTTGGAGCGCAGCATTGGATCAACTTCTCGCCATACGGGTCTTCATCCGAATCGCGGATGCCCGCTCTTTTGCGAAGGCGGCCGACTCGCTGAATATTCCCCGCTCTTCCGTTAGCAAGCTGCTTCAGGACCTGGAACAACACCTGGGTACCAAATTGGTCGAGCGAAGTACGCGCTCATTCACCATTACACAGGCAGGTGCGGTTTACAGAGAACAAGCGCTGAATCTACTAGCGGGATTGGACGATATGGATATTGCCGCGCGGCAAGCACGGGCCAGCCCCCAAGGCAGATTGCGAGTAGACATCGGGTCGTCCCTCGCCAATCTGGTGATCATTCCTGCGCTGCCACAATTCCATGCGCGCTATCCTGATATTGAGTTGTTGCTTGGCGTCAATGATCGCCCTGCCGACCTCATCGGTGATGGCGTTGACTGCGTCATTCGCGGCGGATCTTTGGCGGACAGTTCGCTGATTGGCCGACACCTCTGCCACGCAGATTTTGTCACCTGCGCAACGCCCGATTACCTGTCCACTTTCGGCACCCCGATACATCCCCAAGACATTGAGCAGAATCACCGTACGATCCGTTATTTTTTTGCCCACACCGGTAAAACCCTGCCCATGCATTTTAGCAACGGCATTAAGGAGTACGAGGTCAACGGCCGTGCAGCCCTAAACGTAAGTGAGAGCACGGCGCTGACCGAGGCATTACTAACCGGCATTGGGGTCGCTCAGATTTTTAGATTCAGCGCACGCCCTCATATCGCCGCCGGACGCTTGGTGCCGGTTTTAGAAGACTGGACTCAGCCGTCCTTACCATTGCAACTGGTTTATCCGGCCACTCGTCACCCTAGTGCCAAACTGCGAGCCTTCATAGATTGGGCAGTAGAGTTGTTCAGCAAAGAAAACTGCGCTTCCTGAGGCGGGCTAGTTCGCCCGACTTGTCCTTCTTAGGCAACCCCTGCAACGCAAATTCGATTATCCACCGCTATGGATTGTGCCTCCATCCTGGCGGGCTTCTGCCATGGCGCTAGCCACCCTAGACTCGCCTGAAGGTGCTGACCTGAACACTTCAGGCAGGCTCTCCAACCACTAGGGAAATGATCATGTCCGACAGACTCGACGGTAAAATCGCACTCATCACCGGCGCTACCAGCGGCATCGGTCTAGCCGCCGCCAAGCTATTTGCCGCCCAAGGTGCTCACGTCTATATCACTGGGCGTAACGCAGAATCGCTCGAGACAGCGAAGGCCGACATCGGCGCCAACGCGACTTGCATCCAGGCAGACTCAACGCAGCTTGCAGACCTCGACCACGTGTTCGAACAGATCAAGGCCGAAGCAGGACGCATCGATGTCTTGTACGCGAACGCAGGTGCGGGCTCGTTGCTGCCACTAGGACAAATCACCGAACAGCAGGTGGACAGCATCTTCTCACTAAATGTCAAAGCGCTAATCTTCACCGTCCAAAAGTCCCTTCCACTGCTGGTATCCGGCTCGTCCGTCATCCTTGCAGGATCAAGCGCCAGTATTGCCGGGACAGCTGCTTTCAGCGTCTATTCCGCGTCCAAGGCTGCAGTACGTAACTTGGCACGCAGCTGGGTTCTTGACCTCAAAGGCACAGGTATTCGGGTCAACGTGTTGAGCCCCGGCCCTGTGCGCACTCCCGCGCTGTTGGAATACGCAGGCGATGATCCAGCGCATCAGCAAGGCATGCTCGAATATCTTGGAACCATAGTCCCTATGGGTCGAGTTGGTGAAGCGGAGGAGATTGCTAAAGCCGCACTTTTTCTTGCCACGGACGATTCAAGCTTCATCAATGGCGCCGAGATTTTTGCTGATGGTGGCATGGCACAGGTCTGACTTCGCGTGTCATAAGGCTCCCCCGTTGCTCGGTGGCAACGGGGCAGATACACGCCAACTCTAGGAGTTCAAGATATGCCCGCTACTGACACGCTCTTTCGCACCTTCAGGATGAAATCGCTTTCACTCCCAAACCGCATTGTGATGGCACCTATGAGTCGAGCATTTGCTGTCGCAGGTGTACCGGCCCGAATCCATGTTGATTATTACCAACGTCGTGCAAGAGGCGGTGTTGGTCTGATCCTAGGAGAGGCAACCGGTATCAACAGGCCAAACTCGATGAACGATCCAGGCATGACCGTTTTTCACGGAGAGGCACCATTGGCGGGCTGGAAAGCCGTATTGGAGGCAGTGCACACAGACGGCGGACGCATGGGGCCACAACTCTTGCACGCGGGGTCGGTTCAGGGCGCTCCAAAGGATTGGGAGCCAGCGCAACTGCCCGAAAGCCCTTCAGGTCTGGTGACAGCAAAACTTCACCGCGGTGCGGTAATGACTGACTGCGCCATAGCTTCTACAGTTGCTGCCTATGCAGAGGCAGCACTGCAGGCGAAGCTCATGGGCTTCGACACAATCGAAATCCACGGGGGTCACGGTTATCTTGTCGATCAGTTTTTCTGGGCAAATACTAACCTCCGTAGCGACTGTTTTGGGGGTAAAACACACAAGGATCGATCCCGCTTCGCGGCGCAGGTTGTGTCTGCAATCAGAGCCGCTGTGGGCCCTGACTTTCCAATCATCCTGCGAATCAGCCAGTGGAAAGGACAGGACTATGCAGCGCGCATCGCTGAAACACCTCAGCAGATGACTGAATGGCTGACGCCGTTGATAGATGCCGGCGTCGACGTTCTGCATTGCTCGCAACGCCGCTTCTGGGAACCGGAGTTTCCCGAACTGGACGGCCGCAAAGGGCTGAACTTTGCGGGCTGGGCGAAAAAACTAACCGGCGCTACAACTATCAGCGTCGGCTCAGTAGGGTTATCGGGCGATGTCATCAGCTCATTTTCCGGCGAGAATTCTACACCTGCGAAATTGGACGAGCTGGTGCGTCGAATGGAAAACGACGAGTTCGACTTGATCGCAGTTGGCCGCGCATTGATAACCGATCCAAACTGGGTAAAAAAGATTCGGAATGATGATTACGACAACCTTCTCAATTTTGAAAGCGCAAGCCTTGCACAGCTCGTGTAGCCTCCATTAAAGACCATGTCTTATACAGCTCATTCGCTCGGAGCATTTTCTTACGGATGGAGCATCCGCGAATACCGTTCAAATGTCGCATCGCAGGATGCGGGACACCTTGAAATATTTACTATTTCTGGTGCTAGATATTTGCGTGTCTTGGGAGGGAATTGCGTAGAGGCTCATAACGCGCCGAGCGAAAACGCCGGTCGCGCCTAGCCAGACTGCAACGGCCTTACAGTAGTGATCGATAGCGGTACCGCCAAGCAAAGCACCGCGCCCGCTTCCAACTGTCCATAAGACACGATCAGAGCATCGGCGTTTTGCAAGCTTTCAAGCGCTGCACCGAATATCCTCCTCTGTGTGAATGGCGCTAGGCAACATACTGAACCCAAGCCCTCAGATTTAGTACCGATGTTACGGGTAACAAGGGGTAATAACTAATACAAACGGGCATTAACACTGGGGAGCCTAAGAGCAGAGCTGTACGTTTACAGCCATCCACATATCGTACTAACCGCACAGGATCCGGCACTCAAGAGGGCTTGGTACAGCGAGTTAAATTGATTTCTTCGTACAATGCTGTCGCGGTGCTTAACCCCTCCTGGGAGCCTCGCGTGTTTCAAATCGCTGCTGACACGGCGCAAGGCAAGCCATCGTGCAAAGCTAAAACTATAAGGAAACGATATGCGCTACCAAAGTGGGAGGCAGGCATTTGCGCAAGGCGTGCGGGCGCTACTACCCCTGACACCAGGGGTCATCCCGTTCGGCCTGCTCACCGGAATTGTGGCGATCAAGCTGGGAATGTCGCCTTTCACCGCAATGAGCATGACCTTGCTGTTTTACTCAGGCTCCGCGCAAATGGCCGCACTGCAGTTGTTGGGCACCGGCGTACTGCCCATGGCGGTGGTGGTCACAGCTCTCGTAATAAACTTGCGTTTCGTTATGTATAGCGCGTCCCTTGCCCCATATATGCACGGCATGCAGAGGCGCAAGCTGTGGCCTTTGACCTACATGCTGTCAGATCAATCCTATGCACTAGGTTCGATTGAATATTCAGCTGGCGAACTCGGGCGCTTCGCCCATCACTATTACGCCGGCGCGGCAAGCGTCATGTGGCTTTGCTGGCAACTGTCGGTGCTCGCAGGGGTGTGCTTGGGTACGGAGATACCCGAGAGTTGGTCATTGAGCTTTACCATTCCCTTATCCTTTTTAGCGCTGCTAGTGCCTGGCATTCGTAGTTCAGCGACGCTAGGGGCGGCCCTCGCAGGCGGTGTGATCGCAATATCGGCAATCACACTGCCTTACAATCTTGGTCTGATTACGGCGTCGATCGGCGGCGTGGCGGCGGGTCTGGCGATCGAGACCTGGTGCAAGGGCCCGAAGAGAGGCGACATAGAGGAGGACACATGAGCGAATGGGCGTTGTGGGGCATCTTTATCGCTGTTGGCTTAGGCACCTTTGCCATGCGCTTATCCTTCATCGGGCTTCATGGCAAAATGCGCATCCCCCGCTTGCTGCAGCGGGCACTAGCTTACGTACCAGCTAGTGTGATAACGGCGCTGGCGCTACCGGCGGTGATATACCCCGGCGGGCATGGAGATTTTGTTTGGAGTAACCCGCAGATACCAGCGGCAATAGTTGCCGGTTTGGTAGCCAAGCGGACGCATAGTACGCTGCTGACGATCGCTGTCGGTATGGGCGCCTTGTGGGGGCTTATGTGGTTTGCTGGTTAACGGTGATTCGATCAAAGTGGGAGGTGGCCTCCCAGCGAAGACAGTCTTGAGTGCATCTCGCCTTTCGTGCACCGAGAACTAACATTTTATTAAAAAATTGCGTTAGTGAACGAAGTTGGTAAAGGTGTGCGATTTCACACTTCGATGTCCGTTTTGTGAGTTTGCTATTGCAGCTGTTGCCCGAGCTCTGCCGCGGCGACCAGATCCCCGGCATGGGAATTAAAATTAGTATCCACCCTGACGTAGCCGTCAAATCTCCTTAGAATGCCGCCATCATTATCCAACCGAAAAGGATCTGGTTGGTATGTAGCTTTTTGCAGACAAACCGGGAGATGAAGGTTTACCCGGCCCTGAGCGGCGTATGGCAATGACCGCATTGATGACGGTCACGACCATGGCGGTGCTTGACGGCACAATAGTCAGCGTAGCGTTGCCATCCATTGCGCGAGCACTCGATGGGACGGCAGCGGCAACCATCTGGGTCGTAAATAGCTATTTGCTGGCGGCGGCGATGACGCTGATGGCCTTCGCTGCGCTGGCCGCGCGTGCTGGGTTTCGCAAGCTGTACGCCGCCGGAGTGGCGGTATTCACCTTGGCATCAATGGGGTGCGGGCTTTCGTCTTCCCTGGAGATGTTGACGGCCATGCGAGTGTTACAGGGTGTGGGCGCGGCGGCGACCCTGAGTATCGGCCCGGCGATATACCGGATCGTGTTCCCAACTCGGCTGTTGTGGCAAATACTCGGCGTTAATGCGCTCGTCGTTGCATTGGCTACGGCAGTGGGCCGACATTGGGCGGAGCCCTGCTTTCCGTTTTAAGCTGGGAGTGGCTGTTTGCCATCAATGTACCCCTGGATATCATCGCCCTAGCACTGACGCTACGCGCCATACCCCAGAAACCTGTAGCAAACGGCGAGCCATTTGATGTCCTAGGTGCCGTCTTGTCGGCGGCGATGGGAGCACTAATTCTGGCAACCGACGCGTGCGCTGACCTATCCAACGTGAAAGACAAAGCCACGGCCGTTTTGTACGCTGGGGTCGCACTGACCGCCGGAGTAGGCTTCGTCTGCCGGCAAAAGAAGGCACCCCAGCCGTTGCTACCTTTAGACCTGTTCGCCCCTAAGTGATTCTCGCTGGCCGCTTTGACGTCACTGGCCTCATTCGTCGGCCACGGTGATTGTGGCTTGGTCACCAGAGATGAATTTTTTGGGGATTCAGAAAGCGGAGGGTAGACCCTCCCAGTGCGGACCATTAGGGCCAGTGCAGATGGTGATACGCACATTAGAATGGCCGCTCCTGGCCGAAAGCTGCCAGTCGCCATTCTTCACGTCGGCTCGATAGCCCCTATCTGACTGGCATTTCAGACGCTCCGAGCCGCTGCTGAGTCGCATTGCGCAGATACCACCATTGATCAAGGGCGTCTGGTCAAGCTTGCCATCGCACCCACAGCGGCGAGCAGGGCTGCAAGCAGAAGTCCCCTGACCGAACCATCCGAGCCGCCGGTGCTGCTCATGGCGAACAGCAAACCCACCATCGAGGCTCCAGTGAGTTGGCCGAAAACGCGTGTGACTGCCCGTAATCCGCCCACTGCACCGCTTCGCTCGGCAGGCGCGGAGGCGATGATCAGGTAGTTGTTCGGCGCCTGGAACAGGCCGAAACCGGCGCCACACACGGCCAACGGAATCATCAGCCCTTCGGCGGCTGCCGGGAGCAAGGCGGTGGCAATCACCAGCAAGCTGGCCGACAGCATCCCGAGTCCGGTGCTGCACACTTTGGCAATCGCGATACGCTGGCAGAGCCGTGCCGCGACCGGTGCGGCCAGCGCGAGTGTCACGGGCCAGGCGGTCATTACCAAGGCCGACTCGGCCAGAGACAGCTGCATCCGGTGCTGGAGAAAGAACGGCAGGGCGACGAACGCTGCACCCTGGGATGCGAACGACGCAAATGAGGTCAGGATGGTCAGTGCATACTCGCGCTGACTCAACAGATCCATGGGCAGCATGGGGAAGGGCGTGCGCTTTTCGCGGTGTACAAAGCCCCAGCCAAACAGCGCCGCTGCCGCCAATGCCAGCGATCCGAATAGCGGCTGCTGGCTGATGTGATCACTGCCCAGTAGCAGCAGAATAAAGAACACGGCGCTCATGAGAAAGCTCGGGCCGTCGATCATCGCCACCGCCTTTCGCCATTGCCCCAACGTTTGCCGGTCCAGGCGCAAGGGCAGTTGTTTTGTATTGTCTGGCAGTGCGTAGTAGCCCATCACCATGGCGATGACGCCCAGCGGCACGTTGAGCCAAAACAGCCAGTGCCAGTTCAGGTGCAGCAGGATTACGGCGGCAAGGCTTGGGCCGGCGGCCAACGATATCGCGACGACGGTGGCGTTGGCGGCAATCGCCCTTGCCATGCGTTCGCGGGAATAGACCAGGCGGATCAACGAGGTGGTGCAACTCATCATCGCTGCGGCGCCGATCCCTTGCAGGCCCCGTCCGATCTGCAGCGAGGTGAATCCGGGCGCCAGGCCGCAACCCAGCGAGGCCAAGGCGAACAGGCCAAAACCCCATAAATAGGTGCGCTTGTAACCGATGCGGTCCGACAGGCTCGATACCGGCATCAACAGAATCAGCATCACCAGCATATACAGCGTCACGACCCACACCGCATCGGACGACACGATGCCCAATTCATGGGTAAGCGAAGGCAGCGCGTTCTGCAGGATGACCATGTCCAGATTGGCGCAGATCATCCCAATGTAGATCGACACGGCGGCCAGCGTCAGACGCGTGCCGCGCAAACCGTCGGTGAGCACAGCTTGATTCATAAAGGAGGCCTCATGGCGTGCCAGGGCGTAGCGCGCTCCCACGTAGCGGCCAGTCGAAGTAGATCGTGTTCGCGGTTATCGGCCATCGCAAACTGCAGCGACAGCGGCAGGCCGTCTTTGCTCAGGCCGGCCATCATTCCGATCGCGGGAGTACCGCTGAGGTTGAAGATCACCCGCGCCTGCTGCGAATAGGTACGTGCCACTTCATGGGGATCATCGATGGCGCAGGCAGGCGTAAAGGAACTGGCCAGCAACAGCACGTCATAACGCTCGAACAGGTCGAGTACGTGTGAGCGGATCAACTTGCGGCAGCGCATGGCTTCCAGGTAATCGCCCGCCGAGTAGAAAGCGCCTTCGAGCAGGCCGCGACGAGTGATCGCCGCGTAGTCTTGCGGACGATCACGCAGCCACGGCTGATGGATGTGCCACGCCTCACTGGAAAGCACGATGCGGTTGACGTCGAAATAAAACGGCAGCGGCCAGGTTTGCGCTTCTTCTACCACGGCGCCCAGATCCGTCAGCGTCCTGGCGGCGGCATCCAGGGCTTGGGCCGTTTCATCAGTGGCCTTCGGCGTGCCCAAGTGCAGGTCACGCAGGTAGCCGATGCGCATTCCCCGGAGATCGTCGTAAGGCCTTGCGGTCTCCGGATCCTTGGCCTGGCGGTCGAGACAGCGCCAGGCGAGAGCGATATCTGAGACATGCCGGGCCAGCGGACCGACGTGATCGAGCGTCGGCGACAACGGAAACACGCCGTTGCGGCTGATGCGGTCGTACCCGCCCTTGAAACCGATCACCCCGCAGGCGGCCGCCGGATTGCGAACAGAGCCACCGGTATCGGTGCCGATGGCCAGAGGAAAAAGCCCGCCGGCTACGCCTGCTCCGGCGCCTGACGAAGAACCGCCGGGATGATGGGCCGTGTTCCACGGATTGCGCGCGGGCGCAAACGGCAAGTCGAAGGCCGGCCCGCCACGGGCGAATTCGTGGGTCGCCAGTTTGCCCATGATCAAAGCGCCTTCGGCCCGCAGACGCGCTACACAGTCGGCGTCCTGATTCGGCTGATTGCCCAGGAGGATCTTCGAATGCGCCGTGGTCGGCATCCCGGCGACATCGATGACGTCTTTGATCGCCACCGGAATGCCGTCCAGACGTCCCAACACCTCGCCGCGCAAATAACGCGCTTCGGATCGCCGCGCCTGTGCCAGCAAGTCGCCACGGTCCAGGTGCACGAAGCAGTTGAGCAGTGGATCGTAGCGCTCGACCCGGGCCAGCCAGGCCTCGCACAGCTGCACCGGGGACAATTCGCCACGGCGCAGGCTACCCAGCTGCGAGGCGATGTCGGCATTCAAAAGATCCACGGCGTTTCTCCAATCTGCGCGGCCAGCCGTTGCTGATCCTGCTCGGGCAAAGCCGCCAGCATCGCGTTCAGGGTGCCGCGTCTGGCCAGTGCCGCATCCCGCGCGCTGCGCACGTCATCGGCATGCTCAGCCAGCGCTTTGTGCAAGCCCTGGCTCAGGGCTTCTTGCTGCCAGGCAGTTTGCGGCAAGGCGGTGTCGGCGTCGCTCATTCGGTCACCGGTTTCCAGGCAGGGGCCTGCTTGTCGCTGTTGCGCACCACCACCATCACCGCCAATGCGGCAATCACGCAGGGCACCGCCGACAGCATGAAGATTTCCTGGGTATTGAAGCCCCAGGCGTGCAGGTTCTGACCGAACACCGGGCCGAATACTGAGCCCAGTCGACCGGCGGCGAACGCCAGTCCGAATGCGGTGGCGCGAATCGCCACCGGGTAGATCTTGCCTACCACCGCGTGGCCGCCGCCGGAAAGGCAAGGCAACAATAAAAAGCCGGTGAGAAACACCATGGCGCTGACCAGATAGATGTTCATGCCGATGGCATAGGAGGTCAGGACAATCACGACGCAGGCGGCGATCAGCATGCCGGCAAAGAAGCGCATGGTCAGCTTCGACAGCCCGAACGCCAGGATCAGCATGCCCACCAGGCCGCCGGTCTGGAACAGGCTGGAGACGTGGATCGCTTCTTTGGTCGGCATGCCGGTTTCGGTGAGCAGGGTGGTTAGCCAACTGCCGAGGAAGAACATGTCGAACATGATCATGAAGTACACGCACATGACCGCGAGGGTGTTGATCAGGTGGGTGCGCTGCGACAGGTACTGGGTGAGGAACTCCTTGTAGCCCATGCCCGCACCTTGCTCGACGATCAGCTGCGTGTTGCCCAGTGGGCCAGCGATGGATTCGGCAATGGCCTGACTTTGGCGCTTGTCACGGCCTTTGAGCACCAGCCACGACAGGGACTCGTCAAGCTTGAACCACAGCACGGCGCACAAAAGGATCGGCAGTACACCGCCGATGATGAACATGATGCGCCAGCCGAACATCGGCACCAGATAACTGGCCAGGGTCGCGCCCAGCACAGCGCCCACCGGATTGGTCGCCGCCATCAGCATCAAGATAGTGCTGCGTCGCCGGGTCGGGGCGTAGTCCGACACCAGCGCCAGGATGTTGGAGATCGCCGCCCCCAGCCCCAGACCGGTGAGGAAGCGCCAGATCGCCAGGTGCTCGATGGTGCCCGACAGGGTCGACAGCAGGGTGAACAGACCAAAGGTGAACACCGATGCGATGATCACAAACTTGCGGCCGTACTTGTCGGCCAGTGGGCTCAGAATCAGCGCGCCAATGAACAGACCGACCAGACCCGACGAAAACACTGGACCCAGTGCAGTGCGCGGCACACCGAAATCGGCCAGCAGCGCGGGGGCGATGTAGCCGATCAGCTGCGTGTCCATGCCATCGAGCCCGAATGCCAGGCCGCAGAGGATGAAAACCGTGTACTGCAGAGGGGTAATCTTGGCGCGATCGATCAAGTCGTTCACGCGCAACGGGGTAGCGCTCATGGTAAATCCCACCGAAAAAAGGGTTGGGGCAGTCTTCAAGAGGCGATGCACTGTCGCCCTGTGTCAGGCGCGCTTTATTTTTTGGATGATCGGCGAACCGGTATTCAGTGTTGGGAAAACATCCGGCCCAGGTGTTCGAAGCGGTCGTTGATGCCCAGCGAACGCAACGCTTCCCAGTAGGTGTAGCCATTGATCGACATCACCGGCTTGTCCAGGAACAACTCGCAGGCGGCCGCTACGCGCAGCATCGATAAGCCGGTGCCGACCTGAACCACGGCGTCGACATCATCGCCATCGAGCGCCTTGACCGAATCCACCAGAGTGCGCAGCGGCACCTGGGCGATGTCCTTGGGCTTGTCGCATTTGAGGCCGATCAGACGTTTGACGTTGAAGCCTGCCTCTTCGAAATATTGTCGGACCACGTCGTCACCTTGAGGCTGATGCGGGGTCAGCACGGCGATGTTCTTGCAGCCAAAGGTGCGCAATCCGTCGACCAGCGCCTGGGAACCGAACGAAACGCCGACACCCGCGTGAGCCGCCAGCTCGGCACGGAACGCTTCAGCCTTTTCATAGCCGCCCCAGAAGGTCTCGATGGCCACACCCATGATCAGGTGATCCAGCGGCGCGGTCATGATCTGGTCCACCGCACCGAGGATGCCCTGGCGCATGCGTTCCACGTGCTCCATGTAGGCGCTCGGGTCAGCCAGGCTCACTGGCTTGATGGTCACGCGGCCGATGTGATTGGTCACACCGTAAGGACGTGGGCTGTCGCACTCTGGCCCGACCACGGTGTTCGACGAAGGCACGATGATACCGATGTTGGCGCGATGGCCGATGACGTCAGTCATAGGGAAACTCCTGAAGCAGAAAGGTCAGTCGCCGGAGCGAGATCGGAGGCGGTCGCTTGCGGCGAGGCAGCGGTGTTGAACCAGTCCTGCACTTGCGCGGCGTAGGCGAAGGTGACGTTTTCATCGGCGGCAAGGCGCTCGACCATGGCGGTAAGCTCGCCAATCCGGTGGGCCGTGCCCAGCAGATGCGGGTGCAGGCCGATGCTCAGAATGTGAGTGCCGTGCTGACACTCCGTGCGGTATACGGCCAATGCGCGTTCCAGACGTTCGAGCATTTCTCCGCTGGCGTGTTTTTCCACTGCGTAGACGATGCTGTCATTGATTTCGAGGGTATAGGGCAGGGCGGTCAGCTGCCCGCGATTCACGGTCATCGGCAATGGCACGTCGTCCAGGCCCCAGTCGAACAGGTATTCCACGCCCAGTTCGGCGAGGTGGTCCGGCGTATCCGGGTTTTCCCGAAGCCCGGGGCTCAGCCAGCCACGCATTGGGGTGCCGGTGAATGCCTCGATACGCGCTTTGCACGCGGCGAGAAACTCGCGCTCGGCGTCGCCTTCTTCGATGATGGTCTGGGTCATACCGTGGCCGATGAACTCCCAGTCGGCGGCAAGCATGGCGTTGGCCAACAGCGGATAGCTGTCGATTACCGAGGCGTTGATGCTGACGTTGATGGGCAGGTTCAGGCGGCCAAACAACTCAAGGAACCGCGCCATGCCCTTGCGCATGCCGTGCTCGGCCCAGCAGTAATTGGGCACATCAGGGACCTTTTCCGCACCGTGGGGCGCGGTCAGGACCTTGCGCGGCATCGGCCGGTCGAACGACCAGTTCTCCACGTTGACCACCAGCATCACGATCAGGCGTTTGCCGCGCAGCGGTGGTAAATCGTTGTCCAGCGCCAGGGCGTAAGGAATACGAGGATTGGACATACAGACTCCGATTCAGAATTAAAGAGTCGCGCCGCCGTCGACGGTGAGGTTGATGCCCACCACTTGCCGGTTCAGCGGCGAGCACAGAAACAGCACGCTGCGGGCGATGTCCTCGGGCTGGCAGAACTGTCCGTTCGGCGTGCCGCTGAGGAAGCTTTTCTCGACGCTGGCCACGGGCACGCCCTGCTCGGCGGCACGGTCGGCGAATAAGCCGAGCAGCCGGTCGGTCAGCGTCGGGCCAGGGCTCACGCAGTTGATCACCAGGCCATGGGGCGCCATTTGGGTGGCCAGGCCTTTGGTGACGGAGAGCAGGGTGACGTTGGCCATGGCGCTGGGCAGCATTTGCGCATTGTGGTGCAGCGCGCTGTTGCCGGCGATCGAGACGATCCAGCCGTAGCCGGCGCTTTGCATGTGTGGCAGTACCGCACGGATCAGCCGCACGGTGCCCATGATTTTCAGGTCGAAACTCGACTGCCAGACGCTGTCTGGCACGCTCACGAACTGACCACCGCCCGAGCTGCCGGCACTGTTGATCAAAATGTCCAGGCGCGAAAAGCGCTCCAGCACCTGCGCCACCATCGTGTCTTCGGTGCCAGCGACTGTCAGGTCACCTTGCAACGCAAGGAAGGATTCGGTTCCGAAGCGCTCGCTCAACGTGTTCAGTTGAACCGGGTCCCGGCCGATGGCGGCCACGCATGCACCGGCCGCCAGCAGGGTTTCCACGCAGGCCAGGCCGATCCCGCGACTGCCGCCGGCAACCAGCGCCACGCGGCCTTTGAATTCGCTGTTCATGGGTATTCCTCAGGCAATCGATAAAGAGTCTTCGAGCATCGTCCACAGCGAAGCACGACGCAGGTACGCCAGGTGCTTGCGCGGGTCGGCCACGGTCTCGCGCATCTGCTCGCGGTTGGCGGCCCTGGCTTGCGGCGAGCGCTCTTCCATGACCTTTTTGTTTTGAATCGACTGCGCCTGGACATAGGCAATGGCCGGCTGGCGGCGCTGGCGGTCGTACTGCTCCAGCAACTGCGGGGCGCCGGACAACACGTCGGGCAGCTTGTCCGCCAGGTTCAGCGCATCCTGAATCCCGCTGTTGAGCCCAAGGCCGCCGAGCGGGTTGTTGACGTGGGCCGAATCACCCGCCAGCACGCAGCGCCCGGCATGAAACTGCTCGGCGACCCGTTGATGAACGTTGTAGGTGTTGACCTGGGTAATCGGCGCACCGACCGCCAACGGCAGGTAATGGGCGTAGACCGCTTGCACCTGCGCGATGGCCTGTTCGAGGTTTTCGCTGAGGTCGTGCTTGAGCGGGTAAGTGGTGCGCCAGATACCTTCGCGGTCCGCCCCCGGCACTTTAAAAATGCCGAACCAGCAGTCGGTGTCCGAGTAGTAGTTGCGCAGGCGAAAGTTCATCGATGCTTCGAAGTCATGTCGCACGGTGACCACCGCAAACTTTTCCTCGAAGGTGTAGCCGGTGAACGGGCTGTTCATGTGTTTGCGCACCGCACTGCGGGCGCCGTCGCAGCCGATCAGGTAGCGACTTTCGGCGTGGTGCAGGCCCTGGGCGTCGATCCCCGAAACCTGAACCCGGTCCGGCTGTTCATTGATCGATTCCACACGGCAACCGCTGAAAAAGGTGAACAAGCTGTTGTCAGCCAGCAGGTGCTGGATTTTCTCGACCAGCTTGTGTTGCTCCAGCTGGACGGCAAAGGCATACGCATGTTCGTCTGCCAATAGTCCGAAGTCGTATTCGACGACCACTTCCTGAGAGACGAAGTCGCGCCATTGGAAGAGCGACGCCACCAGACCCTGTTCGATGATCCAGGGCGTGAGGCCCAGCCCGTCGAGCAACGACAGTGTCGAGGAGTGCAGTGTCGCTGCGCGGTTTTGCACGGGGATGGTTTTGTTGGCTTCAAACAGCGCAACGCGCAGACCCTTTTGAACCAGGGCCAGCGCCGTGACCATGCCCACCGGACCACCGCCTAAAATAATTGCATCAAACATGCGACGTCTTTCACCTCATGCAGGGTTGAGTATCGCGGCTGTCATTGGCATGACAGCCGCTGCCGGATCAGAACAGGGCGAGCGTGTAGTTGACGCTGATGATGTTGATGTCCAGTTGGCTCGGGCCACGAATCTTGTTGTTGCGGTAGATGAACGCGACGTCTTTCAAAGGGCCGCCTTGCACCGTATAGGCCAGTTGAACGTCGCGTTCCCATTCGCGGATTTCGCCGTTCACCGATTGCGCGTTGTCGCCGTGGACATAAGCACCTGCCAGCGTCAGGCCTGGAACACCCAGCCCGGCGAAGTCATAACGCGAGCGCAGAATCCAGGACTCCTCTTCGGCGCGGGTGAACTTCAGTACGGCGGTGTTGGAGTTCAGCGCCGTGCTGGAGCCATTGCCTTCATTCAGAAACGGGAAATCGCTGTCGCCGCGGGATATCTGCCGGCCCACACCCACCGACAAGCCCTTGACGTGGTAAGTCGCCATGGCGCTGTACAGGCTGTTGTCGACTTCGCCACGTGTCACCCGGTCGCCGTACCAGCCAGTGGAGTAGTACGCCGACTCGTTGTTGTTCTTGCCGTCGCTGGTGCTGCGGTAGTACCCCAGGTCCAGGACCATACGGCCCGGCCCCATCAGCCAACCCTGGCTGAGCCCCACAAAGTGTTGCTTGTAGAAGTCGTCCAGCTGCCCGTAGTAGTAACTGAGCTTGAGCGACTTGGTGGCCTGGAACTCGCCGCCGCCGTAATAGAAGGCGTTGCTGCGGGGCCCGGTGGCGCTGTTGGCTCCTGCGATGGCGAAGGGGTCATTGCTCGAAGAGTTACGTTCCCGGGTGCTGTTGAGCCGGCCCGCGGTGAAGGTAAAGCGGTCCAGGTCTTTGGAGGTGATCTGCGTGCCTTGGAAGGTCTGCGGCAGCAAGCGACCGTCGTTGTAGACCACCACCGGCAGGTTGGGCATCAATTCGCCTACGCGCAGTTCGGTCTTGCTGATCCTGGCCTTGGCGGTCACGCCGAGATCGCCGAACTGATCCGCCGATTCCCCGTTCTTTCCCGTTGGGAACACGGAAGAGGGGCCTGTGTTATAGCGTGACGGTGCTCCACCGTAGCCGACATCTTCATCGAGCTTGAACGCCGACATGGCCTGCACATCCAGGCCAAACCCGACCCAGCCCTGGGTAAACCCGGAATTGAAATTCAGGGTAAATGCCTGACTCAGGTTGTGAGTTGAACCGGGAAGTCCGGTGTCGAGGCGATTGTCGTGATTGATGTAGTAACTGCGACTGCTGACGCTGGCGTGACTGTCTTCGACGAAACCTGCAGCCTCGACGCTCCCTGTTGCGCAAAGCCAGGCGCAGGATGCCATTCCCCAATAAAAGTTATTCATTGCCACTCGATTCTCTAGACAGACTGAGTTATTCGCCGAACGGCCCTATGGCGTCTGGCATCGATGTGGGCAGCGGTACGAAAAGTGAAGCAATGCCATGAAGGCTATTGGAATATCCGGCGGCAGCTCTCGAGCGGAGCTGGTAGGTATTTGTAATGCCTGACCGAATTTGCATGCAATCTATCTTTTGATTGCTCAGAAAACAACTAAATATTGGCCTAAATGACTATGAAAAACTGATGCCCAACATGATTGCATGCAATGCATTATTTTGGTGCGATTAATCCTGCCGGTTGGCGCGGCGGCTAAGCGCCAAAGACGGACGCCCAAAACCCATATCAATGGCCGGGAGATGAGCAACAGCTGCGCACAAAGTCCACGCGGCTGCTTGTCACAGATCGGCTAATTGAGCACGCAGCGGGAGTGCGGAGGGAGCGAGGAGAGGAAGTTTGAAGGGCAAGGGTCGTTCTCAGCGACCCTGCGAAGCCGCTTCTTCATTGGCCAGCCGCACATACACTGCCCGTGCGGATAGCACATGACAGCGCATCGCCGCTTGCGCCCAATGCGGATCGTGCGCCTCGAACGCAGCGAGGATTTCACGGTAATGGGCAAGGATGCGCAGAATGCTGCTGAAGGGAGAAATCCGGAACACCGTCATGCCCATGGGCAAGGCGAGCAGCGAATAGATGGTGGTCTTGAGACGATTGCTTTCCGAACACTCGGCGATCACGCGGTGAAAGCGATCATTGGCTTGTGAAAGGGTGCTGAGGTCCAATGCCGACTCACCGCCGGCCACGGCTAATTCCATGCGCTGTATCAAGGTGCGCAGTTCGTCCAGTGGACCTTCGCCGATGCGAGAAGCCGCAGCTTCCGCTGCCAATGGTTCCAGCACTGCGCGCTGAGAGTAGATTTCCACCAGCTCCGCATAACTCCACGTGGCGACGAACGCGCCTTGGTGCGGAAGAATGCGAACCAGACCGTCCGCCTCCAGCAACAGCAGTGATTCACGCGCAGGGGTACGGCTGACATCCAGCCGCTGAGCAATGCCCTCGGCGGTCAGGTGAGCACCTGGGGCATATTCACCCGCGAGAATCGCTTTACGCATCGAAAGATAAACCTGCTGCTTACTGCTTGCCATCTACCCTCGCTCCCGTAAGTAAAGCAGGTACTGTAACGCGTATTGTTGCAATCAGATATTTAGCAAACTCATGGGGTCGTAAAGAGCCTCCACAGACGAACGCTTCCCGATTTGAGCGTGGAAAGAGATGAGCCGCGTCGCGCTAGCGCTTACAGGGCACCGCAGGGTGACCTGAAAGAGTCAACGTTTGGAGCGTTCACGCTTTGGCAACTGGCTTCTTGCGACCCAAAGCTGCCCCTCGCAGAGAGCAGATAGGGGCTAAAGGCGGACACTACCTTTGGAGCTAACCAGTCTTCCGGAGTTAGGTCCGGTTGACCGAGTGGTAAGAACGAAATTTTCCGAACAGCCGCATCAGAACGGCGAACCTGTGTAGGCAATAGAGCTAGAGCGCGACTAGCTCGGCGATCTTTGCCGCAACCACCGCCATTGAGTCTTCTTCAGTGTCCAGACCGCTTCGGGAAGCGAGCAAGGGGCTAACATTGCGGAGAGCTTCATACGTCGTGTTGTGCACGATGGGAACGAGCTGATTACCTGCCAGGAGTGCCGATAGCTCTTTGTCGGCGACGCTCTCTTTGGGGAGACGGGCCAACAACGCAGGGGTCACCAGCACAAGCCCAATTCGCGAATTCGCTAAGCCCTTGTCGATGGCGCGCATCATCGGAACACCGAGGCCAAGGTCCTTCTCGCTGAACCAAACTTTGACACCAGCCGCCACGAGCAACTCGTGCAGCTCTTTGGCAGGCCCCTGGCGGTCGTCCCACGCGTGGCACAGGAAGACGTCACGAAGATCAGGCTGCTGCGCTGCTCGCGTCTCAACGGTTTCGCGGATTGGCGTGAGTGACTGCACTTGGGTAGACGTATACGACACGGACGAACCCGCGCTCGACCAGCGCGGCCTTGAACTGGTGCTGGACCTGCCGCCACCGCCGCCACTGTTGCCAGAGCTACCTCCGCTGCTGTTCGACGAGGAGTAGGATGAGGGCGAATAGGAGTTTGAACTGTAACGACTATAGCGGCTACTGCATGCGGGGCAGTCCGCTGCCGCGCTTGCTGAGCGATGGCCTCTTGATGGTGCTGTGCATCTAGCCATGTCGTAATCCTTCCATTGGTCAGTCCCTTTGCAACACACGGATGTGGGTCTGACTCCACAGTAGCCTAGTGCTATGTCTAAACAGAAGAGAAAATTCCGTGCTCGGGATGAGGATTAGGCCCTCCACAAGCGGAGCAAAGCGCTGCCAATGTGAGCGACTTACAATCACTTTCCTTAAGCGACAATCCCTCTGTTGGCGGGAATCGAACTCCAAAGGACACGCGCTATCAAGCCCAGCAACAACGCATTTGTGCGGACGTTGATCGGCAACATCGTCATACACGAAATGACGCTGTTACTTATGCCTTGATTATGTGGCTTCCGTGCCTAGTGGACGCCTGACCTGGAACTGTCGATATGGCTGGGCTGGCGGCTTGCCGGCAGCAGTTCTTGAATGAACGTCTGCGCTTGGCCATACTCAGCAGGTGTCCGCTATCGCGAACGTTGGCTAGCTCAATGCAAACAGCTGTTCATGCCCAATCAAAAGAGCAGTCAACAGCGATGCAACTAGGTGGTCGAGGTGGATGCAGTTGCGCAGAAAGAGCATCCCGTATGCGGCCCCCAACTCGCTCACACCGTTAGATTTAACGCCGCTTCTTTGAGACGACGCGAATAGGCATGCACTCTCCGCTCCCCATTATTCTGGCTTTTAAGAAAGAAACCAATATTGGTGATATCCTTAACACCGCTCCCGAGCTCGTTATTAGCAGTCCCCGGCCCTTTATCAATATCTTTGAGCATATCGTTCATGATAATTCCCGACCCTGTGCTCTGATGCGCAATCCAATTTCTTATGGATCTTGCAGTATCGATAAGATTAGCGTCCTCGTCATTGAGCGCTTGAATCTTTGCCTTGTAGGGATCGACAAGCCAATCCGTGGCCTTATGCTTCATTTGAGCGGAGTCCTTAAATGTCAGATTCCACCCGAGAGGATCAATGGCATCAGCTAGTTCCTCTAACTTCAAGTGTGCCGGAATATCAAAAGCAATCCGACTTATTAACCACGGACTTACTTTACTGCCTTTGGCTGCTTTCTTTACCACTCCTTCGAAGGTGGCTTGGTATTGACTGAAATCTCGATTTAGATATGAAACAAACAGGTCAGAGACAAAGCACTCAAAATCTACAAAAACAGAGTAGAATAAATTTCTCGACATAATTGTTATATCAAGTTTCTCATTCTGAGTTCCCTTGAGTGCTACCAGAATCCTCTCATAGTGGGAAAGAGCGCTATCAACTTGCACAATAAAATCCGCTAAAACGTCCTGCGGGCGAACCTTTCTCATCAAAAATTCCTTTTCATATGCTGCTTAGGCTGCGGCAGAAGATATCCCACTACCACACATGTATGCCACTCCGAGAGATAGACCAATGCCTAAGAATCCGCTTTCGCACCGACTATTTCAGTCTTAAGACGTCTCTCACCCTGCTACTTCAACTGTTGAGGCCGCTTTTGGCCGATGGCTGCCTTTCAGGCGCCTACCAGTCATTAGTAGAGGAGCAAAAAACGGTGCCGAATGTACCTATCCCCAGTTTCTTCGCTTGTTCTTCAATACGGTCTGCCTGCAGGACATCCTGCTTAGTAGGAAAGTGGAGCAGAAGGGAATGGGCGTTTTGTCTCACGCGCTCGGGCACTTCCGTGTCGCGCGCAAGCTCAAATAGGAAAGCGTGAGTTTGTGCGACGGATCTGGTCCGTTCAAATGGCATTGTCATTTAGGCCTCCTCGTGTGGGATCGTCGTCCAAAGGTAGGCAATTAGAATCGGTTGCCAATTTTCGCAGGTGCGGTCCAGCATATCGGATGCTAGAGCAATTATAACGTCCGGCGCCTCGACCGTCCTTTAATGAGTTTTGCCTTTCACTGCCGGTCGGGACTGGAAGAAATTGGCCGCTCGCTGCCTGTCACGAAGGGCAGAATTCATCCCAAGTTTAAAAAACCTTTTCGTAACCGCGAAAGCGCCGTCGGCTCAGGCTGGGACACGGTTTATAGGGAATTATAGAGCGATTATAGGATGCAGTGAGGATGGCCATTTCTGGCAGTTTTCTGTCTTCAGCGATCGGCTGAAATCGACCGATTCTGTTGAAAAAGTCGGTTGTTTCAGATTGCCCGGAATCTGATTGGTCAAGGCGCCTGTTTTGCGCGTTGCTATGTGACATCTGTGTCCGAATACCTGTGCGGCAACCCAAGATTTCAATCTCGTGTGCTTACTTTTCGGCAGTGAGACCCGCTTTCGACTTTTTCAACAGAATCGACCCATAGCTGCCAGTCGGATAGGCAGTAATCGGCCCAGAGTTTATAAAGCGCGCTCCTGAATCCTTAAGAGTGTACCGGTAAGAGACTAGTTACCCTTGCCAACCTGCACGCAGGATCAATCTTCGCGCCACGTTGGATCCCCGGCCAACAAACAATGCCTTGGTTATTCCGCCCCGCCGTCAGCCAAATATCGACGCCGTCGTGCACCAGCATCTTCTTGCGGTTGGTCCGGCAGTTGGCAAAGGTAGGCACATTGCAGATTCTCCGCGCAATCACCGCGACCACTCTGGCCCACGCGATCTCGGCCCCGGCGCGCGTGCCATGGGCTGGATTGCGAGCCAGATGAAATCAATGAGAGTCATTGGCCACGCCACGTCTGAAGGGTGCACAGCTGTCCGGATCCACCGTCGGCCATTTTACGGTGATGGATTTATCGCTAGGCGCAGCAAGATTACCACCGTCTTTACCGTTGCGCGCTTGGGAGCAACTTGTACTGGTACGACGGCCAACAAGGGTGCAGCTAATTGATCCCCGTAACCTGCGGGTCTTGTTGGAGTTGATGCCGTGATAGATAGCCACGCTGGAAATCGTCGCTCCGAGTTGCAGCCATTCCTAGACGACTTGGACTCTGAACGGTTTGGGGTAAGAGCTAAGTTGGTGCATGAAAATCCTGGCGATAGCGGCCATCTCGTCCGCTTAAAAATACGCGGACACCTCGGCCTTAATTCAGGGATTTTTAGCGTGTGTTTGCCGGCCCCTTACATAATAACGTTGTCAGTGTCAGCCTCCTGCCAATAGCTATCCGCCGTGGAGAGCCCATATCGCCGGCGGTGCGCCAAGTCCCTCGCGCTGGGAACCAATATTTCGCACTCGGGTGAATTGGACAAAGCTGTACTATTCTTTTATTCGCCTAGCTGGCCAATCAAAGGCAGGAAAAACGATTGCCCCGTGTCATCGGGCTTCTGAAGAGAAGGGATCCCCATGAAGCGTCACTGGTTTAAGATTGCTAATCATCCGTTGCGAACCGTCCAAACTTCAATTCGTAGCATGGTTGAACCTTTTTTTTATTTTTGGCCATGGCTAATTTCCGTGTTGATTTTCTTAATGTTCCTAGACTCATCTCAAGGATATTCACTTGCGAAAGAATTTTCTATCAAGCCGACACCGACATGGGTGCTTCTCAGTGGCCTTGGCTTTCATCTGGCAGTTACAACACTTGGTTGCTGGTTTTCAGCTTTGGCCTCGACGTCATTTGAACGGCCTAAGAGAACGCGGGAAGCCGATCAGCAATCCGACCAGAAAATACGCATGGTATGTCACGCGACGTGGATACTACTGCTTTCCGTTACCCCGATTTTCGCGTTCGCAGTTTCTACTAATAGTGGAATTGTCTTGTGCCTCGCATTAGGATGGTGCCTCTCAGTGAGTGCGGCCTCTTATCTAGGTCTGCGCACATTTGAAGAAGGCAAAAAAGGCTTATGGATGCGCTCAGTATTTGCCGGGCGTAGACATCGATTCTATTTTGCGGGCTCTATCTTATGTGCTGCGACTACCCCTCTCCTCGTCGGTGCATTGATTGCCTCGCGATTTCCTCTAAAGCTAGTGGACGCAGGGCCATTGGTGTTAGCACTCGTTGGCACAAGCGCGTTGGCCACTTTAGTTGGAGCAGTGTTAATTATTGTACCTCTTTGTCTTCAAGCCCGTTGGCTTGCTTGGGCTATTTCGGCCGCTGTACTTGCTCACGTCATTTACGCGCCGTTATCGATTGATGAAGAAAACCCACTACTTCGAGACGCACGCGCCGCGGCTACTTCTTCCGCAGAAGAGTGGGAAAGTGAATGCGCTAATACAAGTGGTGCCCCTGGTTATAGGCTTGTCGACCGATTAGAAGACGAAATATCTAATGCTCGCGAGGTCGAAGAAAATGGCGAGCTACAGCCACTGCCTATTCCTCTGTTTTTAGTAAGTGCGGAAGGCGGAGGGATTCGAGCTGCTTTTTGGACAGCTATGGGATTAGGCCAAATGGATTTAGTGACTGATGGCCAGTTTGCCTCTAGAGTAATATCACTGTCCGGTGTTTCAGGGGGAAGTCTTGGTATTGCTACTTGGCTAGCTGCCCATGAAATACAAGGCCTAAATCCGCTGCGCCGCCTTAGCTTAATGGCTGACTTCCTCGCCACCGATTTTCTTTCTCCTTTGATTGGAGGGTTCTTTTTTTTAGACGCGCCTCGCTTGCTGTTCGGGAATTGGTGGCCGTCAGCGCGACGTGATCATGTGTTTGAGAAGTCCATATTTGACCGCTGGGTTGAGTTGACCGGTTCACCTTTCTTCGCTCAGCCCATTCGGCGCCTTTGCTTGCGCGGGCTCTTAGAAGCTCCATTCGTATTCTTCAATACCACAGACGCCACCTCAGGAAGGTGGATTTCGCTAGGAAATTCAAATTTTCATCGGAAAAATGCGTTCCCTGGATTCTCCAATGCGCTCGACCATACCAGTTTGAGATGGATTAGCATCGCGCAGGCAGTTTCTATAAGCGCTCGATTCCCCTTTCTCTCGCCAGGAGCAGAAGTGGGAATAACTCCTGAGCAGATCCGCTTGGCTGAGGATCAAGAGAAGATTGACAGTATAGATTCCGGTAACGGCAAAACACCCCAACAAACTAAGCTACTAGAAATGGAGATAGCCAAGGCGCAGGCCGATCTAGATAAAAAAGCTGAATGGCCAAAAGAAAATCAAGCAGCCGTCCGCGTCGCGACATTGGTTGATGGAGGTTATTTCGATAATAGTGGACTTAGTCACACTATAGACGCGTTAGAAATACTCTATACCTCTGCCAATAGACATCCAACAAAGAAGATTTTGGACAGACCAGTTTACGCGCTCCATTTTTCAAACGATCCAGGCGCTGCTTGCCTGCCATTGCATCCGGACTGGGTCGCTCGACTTAGCTCGTCGGCGAAGCGCTTTCTTGTAATACTAAAAGTAGAACTCAAATGCGAGCGATTTGTAGAGGTATTAAACGACGCTGCATCACCTCACGCTTTTCAATTTGTCACTACTCCTCTAAAAGCGATTTTCTCCGTTAGAGGAGAGCATGCACGATCGCAGCGTGATCACTTAATTAATCGTTTTTTCAAACAGCAGTTTTCGCGCTCAAAACCTATATTTCGACCTAAACAACAATTGAAGGAATTTTCTTTAGCTATTGAACTGTCTCACATGTCTGGCGGCGAATTATTGGTTCCCATTCCATTCAGTAAGAAAGGATGGTTTGTTAATAAACTGTCCATTCAGCGTATGTACGATCAACAAGCCGCATGGCTAAAAACCTTTGAGGTCGATAATTACAAAACGCCAATGGGATATTTAAACAATCTTAAAATCTGGCAAGCCTACGCTACCGATTCATTGAGGCGATGGCAATGTGCCGAGGGACTTCAGACAAGCCAGCCGCCGCTTGGTTGGACTCTCAACCTAACTGATCGCACGCTACTGCTATGTTTGGCGGGACGAGCTGCAATGCGACAAGGCTTTCCCTCCCTCACAGTTCCCTATACGGAAGAGGCGACGACTCTTCCGTTTAAAGACAAGCGCGAGCCGAGGGCTTTTAGTCCTATGCAGTAAACTAGGGAAACTATGCAAGAAGGATTAAAGGTGCAGGCCAAGTTGACGAACTACGCAAACCTTCCAAATATCAGAATCTGCATTGCGCCCGTACTGCGGCGCAGCCCATTTACGAAAAGCGGTAGGTAGGTAGGTAGGACAAAAGCCTCTGAGCTGACTCTCGGTTTGCAAATGATGGCGGCAGCTCCATGGGCTTAAGCCTCTAACATGTGATATTGCTTTTCGGATTTAGTTACTAGATGACGCCTTCTGGAGCAGGCGGTCATCGTCACTGTTTCGACTGAGGGCAGCGTGGATAATGCACAGAGCTCACGCTAGCTTTTGTACCTTATTAGCCCACCCTGACCGGCAGCTCCTGGCCGATTCTGTTGAAAAAGTCGAAAGCGGGTCTCACTGCCGAAAAGTAAGCACACGAGATTGAAATCTTGGGTTGCCGCACAGGTATTCGGACACAGATTTCACATAGCAACGCGCAAAACAGGCGCCTTGACCAATCAGATTCCGGGCAATCTGAAACAACCGACTTTTTCAACAGAATCGGCCGGTAGCAGCCTGTCGCGGTCTTGGCTTCAGAACCGTTAGGTGGGGCTTGGTATTCCGAGATAGGCGCGGCTAGTTTTCGCCACGAGATAGACAGGCCATACCTCGTTCAAGTGTAAGGCCTGCTTGACATATTTGGAGGTTCGTTCCTCGCGGAACCAATCACGTCCCTACCTCTGACAAACCTCGCGAAATATTGAATAACGGTTGTAACGATTATGAGATTTTCCAGGGTGAACTTGAAAGAGCGTACAGCTGTGCTTGACTTGACGGTTATGTTTGCTGGCTGGCTAACTTTATGATCCGGAGGGGAAATGGAAAATTGCGCGGCTTCAGCGATATCATCTGGCTTCTTTGATGTTAGTTCGTACGCAGATTGGGCAGGTATTATTACATTTGTTTCTGGGCTAGTTGCGCTGGTTTGGGGGTATAGGCGAGGTGTTGAATACGCTGTTTTGAAAAAAAAGGAAGGTGGAGAGTTAAAGGCATTGATAGCCTCGGAAAAGTTGCGCGCACGTGCAAATCTACGAACTGTTGCTTATAGGCGTTACGACCCTCGAAGCTGGCCTAAGTTTTTGACTTCTCCTAATGAGGTTTCGCGTCTTGAACAGGCATTTGAACGATCCGCGCGACACATTAAAACGGCGATGGTGCGGTTGGCTGATTACTATTTAGATCGGGTTTTACATGACCCCGCCGCGCTTAGAGCATCCTTGAGATATGCTCGTTTGGCATATTCAATGGATGAGCATGACCCCACAATGTTCTATAAGCTTGCCGAGGTTGAGGCGATTCAAGCTTTTATAATCGAGCAAGGTAATCTAAATGCTTCAGATACACAAAACTATTCTACGAGCTCAGATTCTGATATATCACCTGAGACTGTAGTTGGCTATGTTTCTGGGCTGATTGTAAATGGGAGAAAATACGCATTAGAAGACGATCGGATGATGGAGGTTATGCTTCGAAGGGCCCGGTCTGTAGCATTACGTCACCTGGGGCAAAAGCACGAGCTAACCCTCATTGCTCGCCAACTGTGGGCTGAAGCATTGCATGGTGTAGAATCGTACTCGGAAGCATTGCTAGAGTTTGAAGATGTTCTTCCTGATATTAAAGAGGTTTTTGGCCCCGTCAGTCGTCGTGCGTTTGATGTAATGGTGGCCATTTTCTGGTTGCTTATTGCTCTCGACCGGGAAGACGAAGCAGTACTGCTGCGCCCCGAGATCTCGTCACTTGGTGACGAACTTGATAAAAATCCTCCCTCTTCTGATGAGGAGGAAGAATCTCGGGAGGACTTGGCAAAAATGATTGAGCTTGGATTATTAAAAAGTAGATACAACCCCCCATCTGTTTGAGATTTTAGTTCGCTAAAAACGCACTCGGCTGCGAGTTCCACTGATTAATGAAATCCAATCAGCGCAGGAGGATACTCACACAGTTTTGTCGTTTTCTGCAATGCCTCAGTTCTGATTGGTCTGAGCTTGTAACTTTAAAAACATCTCCCTGTATGCAGTAATAGACGCACGATATCAAAAGGAGCTTTATGGGCAATAAGTAGTAGAGGGTTTTGGTGCGGCGCCGAGAGTTTTCCATGACTTATCGTGATCAGCCTAAATAATGCTGACGAATCGTCGTCAAGCTCACGTTTGATCGCTGGCATGCAACTAGCCGTTCATCTGTGTACTCGGAATCTGCCGACGTTGATCAGTTGACGAGGTGTCCACCAACTCAATGACTGAGAGATATTTGTGATTGGGAGCAGCATTGAGATCGTCCGCTCTTGGCCGATAGCTGACTCTCCGCACTACCTTCGGTCAAACTTATTGAGCCTTTAGAAATCACATTGATGAGCAATACAATCAATGGCGTGTTCTGAGCTGACGCGCCGTCAAGGTCTCGTTGGCGGATGGAGGATAGGATCGCCAGGGTTGATGGCCTTCATACCGTCGATCACTGCTTTCATCTGCGGCACTTCACCGTGGTCACGCAGCTGTGCAACTAGGGCCATGCGCACGTCGCGGTTTTCCGGATGACTTTTCAGGGTGGATTCCAGCAGCCGACGTGCGCCTTCGCGATCACCCCGATCGGCCAGGCTCAACGCCAATACATAGGCAAACCGCGGGCTGTCGGGCTCCAGTCGATTGGCTTCACGCAGGGCCATTAGTGCGGCGTCCGGCTGCTGGCGGCGTAACAGCGCCAAGCCCTGGGTGAATTGCAAGAGGGCGCTGTCCGGCTGGCGTTTCAGTCGCTCGCTCAACAGTGTGAACGCTTCTTCTGCGCGCTGATTGGCGTCCAGCCACTGCACCAGGGTGATGAACGCCGGCAGGAAGTTCTCATCCCTTTCGATGGCCGTGCGCAGGTAGTGCTCGACTTGCGCGGTGTTGCCGTTGGCCTGGTAGAGCATCGCCAGATTGAAGTTGGCCTCGGCACGCTCCTGCAGGTTTAACTGCACGGTTTCGTACTCGCCAATGGCCTTGTCGAATGCATCCCGATAACGACCGGCCTGGCGATAACTGCCCTGCAGGGCGTGGGCGCTGGCGATGCGCACCGCGAGAATCGGGTCCTGTAACAGCGGCCCGAGCACGTCCAGACGTTGATCGGGGGGCAACTGCGCCGCGATCACCGCCACCGCCGCCTCTCGCACCTGCGGCGCCGGATCGCGCAGGGCCCGGGTACTTGAGGCCAGCGCCTGTTGGCTCGGGTAGTTGGGCAATTCGGCAATCAGCGTTGCACGCCGAATCGATGCCAGCCGCGTCGACTCCAGTTGCTCGAACAGCGTGGCGGCGGCACCCGGCTGGGCGCTGCGAATCTGCCACAGGCTGCGGGCGTAGGTGAAGGTCGCATTCTGCGGTTCGCCGAACCACGTGCGGTATGAGTCAATCACTTTGTCTGCGGTAAGCTGCGCGTGGCAGGTCAGGCAGGCATCCGGGGTGCCGAGGGTCCTGGCCAGTTCGGGTTTGGGCACGCTGAAGCTGTGGTCGTGGCGCAGGTCGTTGACCATGAACAGTTTGCCCGGCATGTGGCAGTCGACGCACTGCGCGCCCGGTTGGCCAGACTGATGATGGTGATGCTCGGGGGAGTCGTAGTTTTTCGCCTGTAACCCTGCGCCGTCGACGCCCGGCACTGCGGTCTTGCCCGCCGGGTTGTGGCATTGCAGACACAGCCCGTTGCCCTGGGCCTTGAGTTCGGTGCTGTGAGGGTTGTGGCAATTGCTGCAACGGACGCCCTTGGCGAACATCTTGCTCTGCACGAACGAGCCGTGCTCAAACACCTCGCCCTTGATCTTACCGTCCAGCTCGTACAGCTCGCGGGTCAACCCGCTCTGCAGGTAGGCGTCCATCAGCGGTTTCCCCGGTTTTTGGTCGTCCCCCAACGGCGCGCGACGGGCGTGACAACGCGCGCAGGTGTCGACCTGGGTGAGGTTATCGCCCTTGCTCAGGTCGATCACGAAACCGGCGTCGAGCAGCTGCGCGTCTTTTTCGCTGTCGCCCGCCCAGAGCAGGTGATTGGAGGCCGGGCCATGACAGGCCTGACAGCCCACGCCCAGACTGTTCCACTGGCTGTTGAAGCGATTGTTGTCGGCATTGAAATTTCGTTTGAAGCCGGTGGTGTGGCACTCCACACACATGAAGTTGGCATTCTGGCCGGGCTTGCTCCAATGCAGTGGGTCCTTGAAGTCCACACCCTGGCCGGGATAGATGTGAAACCAGCGATGCTGCTCGGTGTCCCAGGCCACCCCGAGGGCCTGGAGCCGGCCATTGCCGGTTTCCAGCAAATACTGCTGCAGCGGTGCGACGCCAAAGGCATACGCAACTTTGAAATCCCGAACCTGGCCTGCGCCGTCAACCGTGTTGACCCAGAACTCGCTGCCTTTGCGAAAGAAGCGCGTGGTCTCGGTTTCGCCCTTGAAAGTGGCCGTATTGAAATCACCCAGCACACTTTTGTCGTCGGCGGTCTGCATGGCCAGTTGGTGGTGGGACCCTTGCCAGTCCTTGACCTGAGCGCTGTGGCAACCGGCGCAGGTGTGTTCGTCGACGAAGGTGGCTGGTTGCGTCTTGGGTGCAAGGGCCTGGACCGGTTTTTTCGTTTCAGTCACGGCGGGTTTGACCAGCGCCGGTTCGGGTTGTTTTTGCGAGGCGTACCAAAGACCGGCAGCGATCAACAGCAAAAGGATGACGAAGACGGGATAAAGGCGGTCGAGCAGGCCACGGGGCTTTGCCTGAGGCGTTGGAGCAGAGGGCGGTGGGGTGGTCTTCTTCGGCATGCAGACGTTCATTCCTTTGGACAGTGCGAGGCAAACCGAACGGCCAGCGTGCCGACAAAGGTAGATCAGCCCGTCCGTCCTCGCCAGGCGGACGGGCCGATGAGCTAGGGCTTGGGTTGCCCTTGGGCCTTGTTTTTCTCTGCTACTTTCGCATCGACCATCTGCCTGACCTGAGCGATACCGAAGCTCGCTGGTTTCTGGCTCGGCGGGTAATCAACGAAGGTTTCGAGGAAGCCTGCCGCCCGCATGATGCCCATCCCGATGACATAGTCGTTTTTGGCCAGCCAGTCGTAGTACTGGTCGGAGACCACGTCCGCGCGTTCATAAGGGTCCATGCGCAGGTTGAACATTTTCGGCACACGGCCGCAGATCAGCGGTTCGGACCACACTTCGAAGCCACCCGGTTTGCGCTGTTCGCAGAACACGATCTTCCAGTCATCGAAGCGCATGGCGACCAGTTCACCGTCATCGTCAAAGTAGTAGAAGTCGTGACGCGCCCCCTTGTCGGCCTGGCCGGTCAGGTAGGGCAGTTGGTTGAAACCATCAAGGTGCACCTTGAAGTTGCTGGCGCCGGTAGTGGGCGCCCAGCCTTTGAGCAACTTGTCCTTGACGTCGGCATCTCCTGCGGCGGCGAGCAGGGTGGGGAACCAGTCCAGTCCTGAGAACATCTGGTTGGAGACCTCGCCGGGCTTGATCTTGCCGGGCCAGCGAACCATGGCCGGTACCCGAAAAGCGCCTTCCCAGTTGGTGTCTTTTTCGCTGCGAAATGGCGTCGTCGCGGCATCGGGCCAAGACCACTGATTTGGCCCGTTATCGGTGGTGTACACGACGATGGTGTTGTCGGCGACCTTCAGGTCATCCAGTGTTTGCAATAGCTTGCCGACGTCGCCATCGTGCTCGAGCATGCCGTCGGCGTATTCGTTGCCCGGCATGCCGCTTTGCCCCTGCATGGAATCACGCACGTGAGTGAAGGCGTGCATGCGCGTGGTGTTCATCCAGACGAAAAACGGCTTGTTGCCGTCGACCTGTTTCTTGATGAACGCCTGGGCGGCGGCAGTGGTTTCGTCGTCGATGGTTTCCATGCGCTTTTTGGTCAGCGCGCCGGTGTCCTCGATCTTGCCGTCGGCAAAAGCATGGAGCACGCCGCGAGGCGAGTTGGCCTTGACGAACGGGTCGTTGGGGTCCTTGGGCCAGTAAGGACGCTCGGGTTCTTCCTCGGCGTTGAGGTGATACAGGTTGCCGAAGAATTCGTCGAAACCATGGTTGGTCGGCAGATACTCGTCGCGGTCGCCCAGGTGATTCTTGCCGAATTGTCCGGTGGCATAGCCCAGCGACTTGAGCGCCTGAGCGATGGTGATGTCGCGCTTCTGCAAGCCCACCGGCGCCCCGGGAATCCCGACTTTGGTCAAGCCGGTGCGCAGTGGGCTTTGTCCGGTGATGAAGCTTGAGCGCCCGGCCGTGCAGCTGTTTTCGGCGTAATAGTCGGTAAACATCATGCCTTCCTTGGCGATGCGGTCGATGTTCGGCGTCTTGTAGCCGACCACCCCCATGGAATAGGCGCTGATGTTGGTCTGGCCGATGTCGTCGCCGAAAATCACCAGAATGTTGGGTTTATCGGCCGCTGCGGCAGTCGCCGACAACGCCATCATTGAAGCTGCCATGAAGGCCAGCCTGGGTAACCAGTTTTGCCTGCGAGTCATTTGAATTGCCTCCGTTGCCATGACGTGAACGCCGCGGTGCTCGGCGCTCGTTTGCATTCATCTCCGGTGCTTGGGTGCAGCCGTGCCTCCTTGTGGCGTGGTCGTGCTTCAGTCGAAGGGGTAAACCCGTTTCCAGTCCGTCGCCATGTCGACGACGTTCCAGCCGTTTTGCCGCGCGGCGTCCAGCGCCTTGTCCAGGCGGCCGATGTCCGACTGGCGGTCGTAGGCCCATTCGCGCCTGGCATCGGTGTGGTGAATCAGACCCACCAGCGTCTCGCCCTTGCCGGCAGCGGTCCACCGCAGCATCTGCAGGTCGCCATCGGAGTTGCCGAAGGCCAGCACCGGACGACGGCCGATCAGCGCGTCGATGCTTTCCGGTTTGCCGGGGCCGTCATCGTTGTGTTCGAGTTTTGGGGTGCGAATGATCTGCAGCTGGCCGTCGTGGTCCTCGAAACGGGTGACGAAGCGGCTGCCAATGACCTGCTCGGGCGAAATGCCGTAGACCTCTTCGGCCCAGGCGCGCATGAAGCCCACTTCGCCACCGGACACGATGAAAACCTTGAACTGGTGCGCACGCAGGTAATCGAGCAGTTCGAGCATCGGCTGGTAGACCATTTCGGTGTAAGGGCGGCCGCTTTTCGGGTGTTGAGCCTTGGCCAGCCAGGCCTTGACCGAGGCGTCAAAGGTCGCGCTGCTCATGCCCGTGTGAGTGGCCGCCAGAATGGCGTTCATGCCCTCCATGCCGGTAGCCGCCAATGCCTTTTGATCGTTCTCCAGCACTGCTTTGAAGGGTTGGGTGCTGGCCCATTGCGGGTGGTCGGGGGCCATGCGCTTGACCTCATCCAAGGCAAACAGCACTTGGAAATACATCGGCTGCTCGCTCCACAGCGTGCCGTCGTTATCGAATACGGCAATGCGCGCGGGTACGGCGATGAAATCCGCTGAGCCCTGCTGGGTGACGCTCTGGACAAAGCCGATGATCGCTTGGCGCGGCCCGGTGTCCTGCCAGGACGGCAAGGGTTCTGCCCCGTGGCTGAGCGGCGAGGCGAGGGCGATCAGCAGTAACCACAGACATCCGTGCCAGGTGTGCCGAGGGGGCATCATCGTTTGATCTCCTGTTGCAGCAGGTCAGGGCAACGCGGGTTAAGGGGGCGCAGGCCGTGACGCGGCGCCTGCTTTTTATTAGTCACGGCCCGGTACAGCGATGGGATTTGGCTTTTCAGCGTGTTCACGGCAGCGGCGGGCTGGGGGGCCAAACCATAGATCCCGTCCAGGACCTCGCGTCGTAACGGGGTCGCCAGCATCTTCAGCCCCGTGGCGCCGAATTGTCGATGAGCCCACAGGTACAGGGCATCGAGGCGTGGTGGGCTGCTGCGCAGTTGTTCGGGGATTTGCTTGAGCGCGTGGCCCGGCGAATCGAGCCACTGCTGATGCCGCCCCGCTCGCCGTCGGTTCAGGGCTAGCCAGGCCTGGCGACACCGGGGCCAGGCGATGTAGAGCACGACGCCCAGCCCGACCAGCCACAGGGCGACCGCCAACCCGTACCGAGACAGGCTGATGCGACCGTGTTGGCCAAGGCGTTGCAGGTCTTCCTTGATCGAAAATGGCGTCTTCAGCGGCGTGGCGCTGGCGTGGAAGGACGCGCCGGGCAGTTCGGCCGTTTTCAGTTGCCGCGCGCCGCTGTCCCACCATTGCACTCGGACGGGCGGCAATTGGAAATCGCCTTCGCGGGTGATCACGTAGCGTACGCTGTCGACCCGCACGCCGCCGGACACATTGCCACGACCATCGTCCAGCGCCTTGACCTGCGGCGACTCGGCGTAGAGTTTGAGGCCGTCGATGTCGGCAAACACTATGGGCGGGATCAGCATCATCTGCGCGCCATCGGCGGTCTGGGTGATCAGCCGACGTACGCTGTCACCGATGCCGGGGTTATCGCGGGAGGGGTGAATGTCCTGGGTCAACTCCAGCCCGCTCGACACCACCACAGAATCACCGACGGCCACCCCCGCAGGCTGCTCGACTGAGAAGTGCAGCGGCTCGCTCAACACGCTGATCGGCGCGTCTGCCTGGCCGGGGGTGGCGATGATCGTCAGGGGCGGCAGTTGAACCTCGCCGGCAGCACTGGGGGTGATGCGATAGGTGTATTGCAGGCCGAACAGCGGCGTGCCGTCGCGGGTCACCGTCAAGTGCCGCGCCTCGCCGGAGGGGGGCGACACCGTGGCGCTGACCAGCTCCAGGGTGGGCATCTGAGGGGGCGCGGCGAACCAGGTGTCAGTCAGTACATCAACCTGCAGTTGCACGGTTTCTCCCACCACGGGGTTGCCTGAGGGCTCAAGGTGCGTCTCGACGCGCAACTGCGCGCCCAGGCACTGTGCGGCGAAGCCGATGTGAGCCAGGCAGAGAGCCGTCAGGCAGACGAGCGCGCGGCGCATCATGGCCGCACCTTTGTGGCATCGGCCCTGCGCGCATCTTCAAGACTGAACTTCTGCTGAAGAAAGCGCGCCGGGGAGGTGTTGAGGTTGTGCAGCCATTGCTCGTCGGAGGCGACGGCTGCGTTCTGCAGCGGGTGATTTTTGCCTTGCTCCGGTTTGCCGTCGTACTTGATCTGGTCAGGTTTGATGTCGGGCGCCTTGTTTTGCGCGTCCTGAAAATCCTTTTTCAGCGCCAGGCTCAGGGCAAGATTGGCAGCGGCCTGTGGGAAGTCGGGCTGTTGCGCCAAGGCTTGCCGGTAGGCCGCGATGGCCTCATCGAACTTGAACAGGCGCACATCGCTGTTGCCCTGATAGAAGTAACCTGCCGCGCTGCTGACTCGAGCAAAAGACGCCTGGGCGCTGGCGTAGTCGCCCAGTGCGTAGGCGGCCAGACCTTTCCAGTACGGGTCCTGAAAATGCCCGACTGCCTGTTGGAAATGCTGATGCTCGTAGGCCCAGCGGCCTTGCTGATCGGCGGTAAAAAAGGCATCGCTGAAGCCGCCAGCGTACGCGGATGAGGTGGGCTGCGCGCAGCCGCATGCAATAAGCAGCGCTGCCGTCCAGTTCAAACTCCAGCCTCGGCGCAGGCTGAAAAATGCCACCACCAGCAGCGGGTAGATTAGCCAGTAACCGACATCCTTCCATTGCAGCTTCTGCTGGTCGGGGCTGGCGGCCTGGAAGTGGGTCTGGGCGTGCAGTTCGATCCAGTCCAGATCGTCGTCGCTGGCGGTCAGGCTGCCCAGCGGCGCGTCGACGGCATCGGCCAGTTGCTTGAGGCTAGCTTCGGCTTCGCTGTTGACCGCCAGAATCAGCCATTGCAGGTCCTGATCAGCGGGTTGTTGGTCGAGGCGTTGGCGCAGTTCACCCAGTTGCGAGAGGTCTGCGCCGTCGGTGACCACCACCAGCGTGCCGGGGCTCTTCTCACCGGCGAGCAGGGTGCTGGCAATGTTCAACACGCCGACCAGATCCTTGCCCGGTCTGGCGATCAGATCGCTGGCGAGGACTTCAAGAAAGGTCTCGAGCAGCGCCGGATCGTCCGTGGCGGGCAACACCAGGTGGGCAGTGCCGGCATAGGCAATCAGGCCGATTCGCCCGCCGTGACGCCGGTTGATGAGATCGTGCAGCGTATGTTTGGCTGCTTGCAGGCGAGTGGGGGCGATGTCATTGCTGTTCATTGAGGGCGACAGATCGACCGCCAGGATCAGCGGCGCATGATTGTCGAGGAATGCCGGCCGGTCCTGTTCCCAGGTGGGGCCTGCCGCCGCCACTGCGCCGATGATCAGCGCGGCCGTCAGCAGGTGAATCGGCTGTACCCGGGCATTGCCTTTGGGCATCACGATCAGATGGCGCAGCAGGTGCTCGGCGATCATCCCGTGGAGAGGGCCGCGCCCCTCTCCCAAACGGTGCCACGCCCACGCCAGCAGCAGGGCGATCACGATCAGCAGCAACCAGGCAGGGCGCAAAAAGTGCAGGGCGTAGAGGTCGATGTTCATCAGGCCTCCGGCGCCACGGGATGCGAGCGGGCTCTGCGCAGGCTCACCCACAGCGCGTTTGCCCCGTGCCACCCGGCGAGCAGGAACAGAGCCGCACCCAGAGGCAGCCAGAACAGGTCGCGCCGGGGCTGGTGACGCAGGGTGCTGACCTGATGCGGGGTGATCTGGTCCAGCGTGCGGTAGACCTGTTGCAGCGCCTGACTGTCCTCGGCCCGGAAGAACTGGCCACCGGTGCGGGCAGCGATCTTCTTCAGGCTGTCGAGATCGACCTTCGACTCGCCGCTGGCGCCGGCGTCGCCAATGCCGATGGTGTGCACGATGATCCCCGCATTGGCCGCCATCTTCGCAGCGTGCTGCGGATCGACCACGCTGCTGGTGTCGTTGCCGTCGGTGAGCAGGATCAGCACCTTGTCTTTTTCCTGCGTCTGCTCCAGTGAGCGGATGGTCAGGCCGATGGCGTCGCCCACGGAGGTGTTGGGCCCGGCCATGCCGATGCCGACCTGATCCAGCAACAGCGACAGGCTGGTGTGATCCAGGGTCAGCGGCGCTTGGGTAAACGCGCCGCTGCCGAAGACTATCAGCCCCAGGCGGTCGTCCTTGCGCTGGGTGATGAAGCCTTGCACCACCTGTTTCACCGCCGTCAGCCGGTCGACTTTGCTGCCGTCCGGCTGGGCGTAGTCACGAGTTTCCATTGACTGCGAGATGTCGATGGCCAGCATCAGGTCGCGGGTCGGTTGCGCGTGTTCGATGGGTTTTTCGACCCACACCGGCCGTGCTGCGGCGATCACCAGCAGGCACCAGACCAGCACGTTGAGGCACAACTGCGGCAGGTCGCGGCGCACGCCCTGGGCTTTGGGCGTCTGGCCAATGGCGTGGCTGAGGGCGCGAAAAAACGGCACGCGAAGAGCGCGCTGGCGTTCGCTGTAGTCGGGCAGGTAGCGGTGAGCCACCCAGGCCAACGGCAGCGTCACCAGCAACCAAGCCGCATCAAGCTGCCACATGATGCGTCTCCACCCATTGGCGACTGAGGGTCAGCAGCTCCTGGCGAGCCTGTGGCGTGAGGGTCTCGAGTGTGGCGGATGGCGCGTAGGCCAGGGTCGCCAGCCGAGAGGCGAAATCTTCAGGCAGGGCGACAGGCGTGCTGCGCTGTAGAAAATCCTGCCAGGCCGGCCCCGAAAGCGATGCCACGTCGGGGGCCTGTGGCATGGAAAGCGCCACACGTTTGAGCAATTCGGGCACTTCGCGCAGTGCCGTCGCATCCTGACGCTGTTCAAGCTGATCGAGGCGGACAAGGGCTTCACGCCGGTAGCGATTCTGGCGCCTGTGATAGAGGGCGCGTGCCGACCAGGCACCGATCAGCAGCAGAACAACCGCCAGCAGCACCAGCCAGCCCCAGGTCTGTGGCGCATAGCTGACCGGGGCGGGCAGAGGCAGCTCTTGCAACTGCTCAACAGATGGGCTGCTCATCGCGGCACCCTCGATGCGTGGCCCAGTTCGCGGCGCAACTGCAGCAGCGGGTCTTCCCCGGTGCTGAACATGAGCAGGGGAATGCGGCTGCGGCGCAGCATCTCGGCGACCTCGCTCAGCCGCCCCTGAAGAAAATCCCCCAAGGGCTTGCGCACCCGGCCGCGGTCCAGTGTCAGCTCGACTTGCAACTGCCCCTCGGTGACGCGTATCCGACCCCGATTCGGCAAGGTCAGGGCGAGGGGATCGTAGATCTGCAACGCCAATACATCGTTGTGGGCGGACAGCTCACGCAGCAGGTGCAAGGTGTGATCGCTGCTGCCGGCAAAGTCGCTGATGATGCAGATCAAGTGGTCATGGGCTGCAGTTTGCAGGCAACGGCGCAGGGCGTTGTCGAGTTGAAGCGGGACGTCGTCCGAGGGGTTGTCGGCGCTCAGCTCGATGTTGTGACGCACCACGCTGGCCAGCAGTGTCGACAGCGCCTGGCGACTGTGGCGAGGGCTGACCTGTTCAATGCGCAGGTCATTGAAAACCAGCCCGCCAACCCGGTCGCCGGCCTGAAAGGCGATCCAGCCGAGCAGCGCCGCCAGTTGCGCCGCGACCACCGATTTAAAGCTCAGGACCGAGCCGAAATACATGTTCATGCGTTGATCGACGACCATCAGCGCAGGCCGGTCGCGTTCCTCGCGGTAGGTTTTGACGAAGGGCTTGCCCAGCCGCGAGCTGGCGCGCCAGTCCAGCGCCCGCAGGTCATCGCCGGGCAGATAACGGCGCATTTCTTCGAAGTCCAGCCCCCGACCGCGCAGGCGCGAGGCATGCATGCCCGCCAGCAGGCTGGAGCGAGGCTGACGGGCCAGCAGGCTCAGGCCCCGTGCACGTAACTCCAGCGCCATCAACTGCGCCAGGGACACGCGCACGCCCTGCGGTGCGTCGGCGGTGTGGTGCATGGGGCAACCTCCTTTCAATGCCTGCGCTCAGGTGGCGATGGCGACCTTGTCCAGTAAGCGGTCCAGCACCTGATCGATGCCCACGTCATCGGCGACCGCGTCGTAACTGAGCTTGATCCGATGGCGCAGCACCGGGTGAACCACGGCGCGGACGTCATCGGGGGCGACGAAATCCTGCCCCTCAAGCCAGGCGTGGCTGCGTGACAGCCGATCCAGCGCAATACCGCCGCGCGGGCTGGCGCCAAGGTCGATCCAGCGTGCCAGGTCACTGTCGTAGTTGCCGGGGTGGCGGGTGGCGTCGATCAGGTCGATCAGGTATCGGTCGATGGCCGGGGCGACGTGAATGGCGCTGACTTCCCGCCGGGCGGCGAACAACACCTCTTGGGGCAGCGCATCGGGGATCGCCGCGGGCGGGTGGCTGGCCTGCTGCTCTTCACGGCGCAGCAGTTGCAGCACCTGACTTTCGTCATCCGGGCTTGGGTAGTCGAGCAGCACCTTCATCAGAAACCGGTCCATCTGCGCTTCAGGCAGCGGGTAGGTGCCTTCCTGCTCGATGGGGTTTTGCGTGGCCATGACCGTGAACAGCGCCGGCAGCGCATGGCTGACCCCGGCCACAGTGATTTGCCGCTCTTCCATCGCCTCCAGCAGCGCTGCCTGGACCTTGGCCGGCGCGCGGTTGATTTCATCGGCCAGGATCAGGTTGCCGAACAGCGGTCCCTGCTGGAAGCGGATCTGGTTCTGGCCGTCAACCTGCTGCAGGATTTCGGCGCCCGTGATGTCCGAAGGCAACAGGTCCGGGGTGAACTGGATGCGGCTCATCTTCGCCTGCAGATGGCGGGACAGCGCCTTGACCATGCGTGTCTTGGCCAGGCCCGGCAGGCTTTCGAGCAACAGGTGCCCGTTGGCCAACAGCCCCAACAGGATTTGCCGGATCACGGCGTCCTGGCCGAGCACGTCCTGCGCGATCTGGCCGTGCAGGGCGGCGATGTCATCACGAATAGTCATCCGTTCTCCTCAATGGTCGCTTTCATCGCGGCGCGACCACGACCACGTACTGCAGGGTGGTGCCGACATACTGCGGCTGGTACCAGGTGCTGCCGCACTGCTGATAGCTGATGCCGTTGATGATCACCGGCACACAGTTGGCCGGGACTCTGGCCACGGCGGTGCCTATGGCGATGGCCGTTACGGTGGTGGCGCCGATGACCGCTGCTGTGGCCCACGGGTGATACCAGTCATCGCCGTGATACGGCGGCGGAGGTGGGGGTGGCGGCGGTGGTGGCGGCATGGGATGCGGCCCCGGTGGTCCGGGTGGATGTGGTCCAGGTTGGGGGCCTGGGTGAGGCCCAGGCTGAGGTGCTGGGCCCGGAGGATGCGGCGTGGGTTGAGGACCGGGGCCGGGCGGGTGTGGCATCGGTTGCGGCGCCGGTTGTGGGCGGGGCGCAGGTTGCCGGCCTGGAACAGGCATGGGCCGGGGCTGCGGCTGCAACTGAGGGGAGGCGCCGCCACTGGGGTGCGGCACGTTGCCGGCAAAGCCATGAGGTGTGACGTTCGCCGGCATCCCGTTGCGCGGTATGCCGCCACCGCCGAAATTGTGCGGCGGCACAACGAAGGTGCGTGCACCGCCGCCTGCCCGTGCATGCCAAGCGCCAGCCTGCAGGGGCCACACCAGCATCGCCAGCGCGGTGCCGAGGGCGATCACACGAAAGCACGATCCCTTGGCGTTCATGGCTGCACCTGACGCGCGGCCGGCACCATCTCGCGCAACGGAACGGGACGCACTCCCGCCGGCGGGACGAATTCGAAGGCGCTGGCCGGTGCCGGTTTGTCGGTGAGCCAGTGATAGCGAACACTGTGACGCGGCAGGCCTTCGGCGTCCTGGCGCACGATTACCAGCTGGCACGGCATGGGCCGCGGCCCCAGGCGCACCCACAATTGCCAGTCGACGCCGGGCTGGCGATAGGCGTAGTGCGCGCAGAGCTGGCCGTCGATTTCCTGATCGTTGATGTACAGGGCGCTGCTGATGCCGACCTCATCGGCGGTTGTAGCGTCCCAGCGAAACAGGTCGGCCAGTGGCAAAACAACGCCGTAGCGCTCGTTCATATCGTCGAGCAGGTCATTGATGGTCGGCGGAGCGTCGCCGCTGGCGTAGTAGCGCTGGCCCTGATCGAATAGCACGAACCGCTTGCCGTTGTAGAAAAGCGTCTTGCGGTACGGGCCATCCTCCACGGTGATCCGCAGCTTATCCGGCGGGGTGGCGATCAGTTTGGTGTGATAGCTGAACTGAACCACCTGACCACTATCCAGCACCTGATCGGTGTCGCTGGTAGCGTTCAGGTGCAAGTGGCTCAGGCCGCGCAGAAACCTTCCCATGTCCTGCAATACCTTCAGGGCACGGGGATCCTTCTCGGCAGCAGGTACTGCAGGTTGATCATCCGCCCAGGAGCTCGGGTTCACTGCAATGAGCATCAGTAGGCCTGTCGTCAGGCCTCGTTTGATTCGCTGGCATAATCCGTCATTCATTGTCGTGCTTCCTGAGCTGCACTGACCGAAGGCACGCCTGGTTGACGTGCCTGGCTTCTCGTTGGCCTACTTTGTGGCCTTGAGCTTCTCGAAGCTCAGGCGCATGTCGGTGGCCCAGCCGTCGAGCACCGGTTTGACGTCGTCCAGGGTCAGCTGGGTCTTGTCGTTTTCCAGGGGGTTGCCGGCGCCTTTGCGCACCACTTGGGCCAGCACCTTATTGCTGTCGGCATCGAGAAACGCAGCTTCGGTGGCGATCTCGACGCTCTGGTCGCGCCCGCCGGAGGCGGTGTTCACGGCAGCGGCGACCAGCGCGATGGGGATCACCTCATAAGGTTTGAGCCCTTCGTTGTGGGTCGACACCGCCGTTATCGCCGGGCGCACGACGATGGTGCCCGGCCCTGGTACTTGCGCCAGTGTTAGGTCCTTGCCCAGTTCGCGTTTGAGCGCAGTGTCGAAGTACCGGGTGATCGCTTGTAGCGTCTGCGTCGAGATCACGGCCGTCGGCTGGGGTTTGGGGTAGAACTGGCTGGGCTCGACGTATACCCGGCTGTACTGGCGCGTCGAGACATCCGGGTCGATCCAGCGCAACACCGGTGCACCGCTGGCGCTTTCGGCGGGCTTGAGTCGGCTGTAATCCTTGAGAAAGCCTGAATACTGGCTTGGATCGACCTGGGAGCTGGCGCAACCGCCCAGCCCCAGCAGGGCGCAGCACAACAGCGTGTTGAGCAACGGCGATTTCATCGTATGACTCTCTTTGTGAATAACGGGCTTTGCAGGTAGCAGGCGTTGTGGTTGGCAGCAGATACGCAGTGATCCGCTGACAAGGTCACCAGACGTATTGCAGTCGGAAGGTCCAGGTGTTGACGTCCGGTGATCCGGTGCGCTCAGACACGGTGTCGGTGTAGGCCACCAGGCCGCCGAACTGCGGCGATAACATGAAGCCCATGGTCGCGCCGACCAGCACGTTTTCCTGTTTGTTATCCTGATTCTCGCCGTCGATCTTCGTCTCGCCGCCGGTGTTGTAAATGGCGTCCAGGCCCACCCACAGCGCGCGATTGATGGTGTAGCTGTAGTGACTCTCGATGGCATAGAGCGGCTTCTGTTCGAGCTTGCGGTCGCCGAAGTAATCGTCGTTGTCGCCGTACAGCGAAACGTAGGTGTTGAACTCCAGCCACGTCGGGCCTATGGGCGTGCCGAAAGCGATTTCCGGTTTCACCACCCAGCGATTGGACCCGATGTTGATGATGCGTTTTTTGTCGTAGTCGCCGTTGGGGGTGACCACCGTTAGCGCACCGCTGAGGAAGGTGCCCGGTGTCCAGGTGGCGAACTCTTGAGCTGTGAGCGCAGGACCGCCGAAAAAGTTGTGGGCAATGACCAGTTGCGTGTCGCCCATGCCGCCGTTGTGTTTGGTGCCGGAGAAAAACTGCCCGTTGTCGAACGAGGCCGAAACGTCAGCGTAGGGCTGCAGGATCTCCACCGCCGTGTTGCGCCCGTCCACCGCGAACGAACGGGCGAAACGGGCGATGTAGACGTTGGCATTCAATGAAAGGCCGTCGATTGGCAAGGCCGTATCGATCGGCGTATTGGTATCGATAAGATTGTAGTATCCAAACGCCATATTCAGATCTATGGGGGTGTTTTGCCAGTCCCGAGCATTGTCAGCGGAGGCGAACATTGGGGTCAGTGCAAGGGTCGTAGCTCCGAGCGTGGCGTATCTTTGAAAGGCAGGCATTGTATTGCTCCTATCCCACAGCCAAGGTTCAGCTTCTACTCATTAATAAATCACAGGTGTCAGAAGGGGCAGCTTCCACTCGCCATTGGCAACCTCAGGCTTTGGCAGATAAATCCGCAACACGCCGTAGAATGGGCCTTTCGGTGCCGGTAACCAGTTGCTTTCTCTATCTCGGCCTGGCGATTTATTCTGAACATAAAGGGTCAGTCCTCCGCCCGAATCGCGCTTTAATTCTGAAAGCATTCGCGAGTTAATGAGGTAGCGATTCAGCGGATTTTCCACCAGCAGCTTGCTTCTGCCGTCGTACATGGTGAGCGACCAAAAGGCGTTGGCTGGCGGGAGCGAGCCTTGGTTGAAATGCAGAGTGTAGTCATGTTTGGACGCATCGACAGGCTTGCCATCGTTGTCAACGAAATACCCCAAGTAGGCCGCCTCGTCCGCAGAATTACCGAAAATGCCCATATTTGCACCAGCGTACCGGTACAAGTAATTGTTCCCTAGGTGCTCGCGGCTACCGAAGAGATCTCCACTGCTGACTTCATGAGTATCGACTTTGCTTTTCTTGAACTGCGCAAACTCTGCTTTTCCGTCTGCAATACCTAACTTGAGCGCTTCAAGCTGCTCAGGCTTTAGCTCATTGATACTGAACGGCTTCCCGGCCTCGATCCCAATCTTCGCGAACCTCTTCAACAATTCTTTTTCTGTTACCTGAGGCGGAGCAAACGCCAACATAAAACTTAAGTATCGAAATAGGTCGGGGGTTTCACTCATACCGGTCTCTGGTTCCGGCCATTTGATGGGTGCGGGTTGTCTCGGCAAGGCAGCGCCTTGAAAACGACTCAACGGCGTGACGGTATATCCTTCCTGAATATGTTTGACTGCTGGCAGGTCGTCATTGCTAAACAATTGAGTGCGATACAACGCATAGGCGATGCTGGTTTCACTGTGCACAACGCCATCAACCTTCGCTGGCGACTGTCCCTTCCAATCTGGGCCGGCTATGAGAAAATTCCCGCCCTTGTTACCAGTGGTGCGAGTGCCCAGATAGTGGAAATTTTGAGTGAATAGGTCGATGAGCTGTACTGAGTAATAGCGGTTGGTTTCGACCACTGGCAGGGTTAGCACCATGGGTTCGGCTCGCAGATCCAGCCAGGCAAATGAGTATGGAGTGTCGGAGTTGGGAGTAACGAAAGCGGTGTCCTTTGGAGTGAAGACCATCGCGGTATTGCCGATGCGGTTGAACGGTGCTTTAAAATTCGGTCCGCCCTTATCAACCGCCTGGGTGTAGAGGGTTTTGTACATTTCGACTACTGGGAAGCCGTAAAGGTAAGCCTCCTTGGCGATGGTGCGCGCCTCTGCTGACGTAGCGGTAAACTCTGCCCAGGTTGGGCTGCATACGAGGGCTGAGGCGCCAACAAGCACCAGCCGCATATATCGTTCAATCATCACCAAGCGTTCCTTCTCATGAGCTCATCGCAATCGCTGGATTAGTTCTCTGGTGTTATGTCATCAAGCTTCCAACTCTTGTCGAAATACGCCTCGGTCGGTGCGTACAGACGGAAGTAGCTGAACCAGTGTTTTCCAGGCACGGTTTGGACCCAGTTTTTTTCGAACCCTTGAGGGGCTTCAGGCCCGAAATACAGATCAACCGAGCCGTCCGGATTCTTCTTCAGGTCCTGGCGAGACGACAGGTCAGCTTTTCGTTGGGGGTTGTCGATCAGGCAGCGGGTGTCGATGTCGTAGACAGTCATTGACCAGAATTGCTTGGCTGGCGGGTTGGCCCCTACGTGCAAGCGGTAGCTTTTGCCGCCATCAAGCCACTGTCCGTTCTTGTCCGTGTAGGCACCCAGGTAGGTCTGACCCAGACCAGGCGTTTTTGAAACCATGCCTTTGGTATTTGTAACGGCCTCATAAAACCATGCACTGCGTTCCCATAGCTGATCGTAGAAAGCAACCCGCTGCGAGGGCTCGGCAATGTTCAGCACCGTGTCCCATTGGCGATCAGGCCAGAACTGAGCGCCGGGGAATCGCTTGGCAAAGGTGTTGGCCTTGGCGATCAGTTCCCCCATCTGGACGCCGTCTTCCAGCGCCTTTTTCTGAGCCGGTGTCGGCTGGAAAGGCTTGTCCTTCTCGATTCCCAGACTGGCCAGCATAGCCATGTAGAAGCGGTCTCTTTCGTTCACCGGCTCCTTCTGGATGATCTGATGCAGACGCTCCCAGTACGCCATGCCACGAGGTTGCGTGCCTGACCAGGCTTTACCACCCGGAGAAAGCAGCTTGGTTTTACTCGGCTCCGTACGTTTGCTGTACGGGTACATCTTGAACTGCTCAACCAAAGCCTTGCCTTTGGCAGGGTCAGGATCGAGCACACGGAATCCCACCAGAACGTTCATGGTTTCCGACTTGGCAATGTAATACTTGCCTGCATCCGGAGGAGGCTGGGCACCGGGTGGCAATACCAGATACTTTCCGCCTTTACCCTTGTCGGGGCCGGTCTCGCCCATGTCGATGATCGCGCGTTGCCAGAAATCGCCGATGCCTCCGGCGGTCGGCCCCGGCGGCAGTTCAATGACCAGCGGTCCCGTTTCGTTCAGATCCACGAACCCGAGAATGTAGGGGGTCGTCGCATTGGCGGTGATGACGCCCAACTTATCCTCGTAACTGTTCAGCACCATCAGGTCGCCACTTTTCGCGCCCAGTTTGTTTTGAAATTCCTCCTGCCATTGTGCGTAGGAAACCAGCGGCAATGCCCAGAGATAGCTCTGGGTGGCTTGCTGGAAATCCAGCTCCGAGTAGAGTTTGGCGACGGACTCATGGGCCGGAAGTTCGCCCTCCATTGCCACAGGCCCTATACGGGTTTCCAGCGTCTGGGCCTGCGCAGCCATGCTGCAACTGACGGCCAGGGTGAGAAGCGTGCGGCCAGCCAGGCGAGAAAAGTGATCCATAAACAGCTACCTATTTTCCAAAGGTGACATTGATACCCGCAAACAGGGTGAACTGCGGCAAACCATCACCTTTGCGTTCGACCGTCCACTGAGGTTCAACAAATGCGTTGAGGATATTGGTCCCGGATTTCCATGCCTTACCCACCCCCAGTCCAATCGGGATGTAGTGCGTGTCGTTTTTCAGGTCGAACGTCCAGGTCCCGGTCGATCTCAGGTACCAGCCCTTCGGAAGGTTGTGGATGACGAAGGGTTGGAAGGTTGCGGTTTCAACGTGCTGACGATCACTGTCGCCGGCAAACGAACTTTGGTATTGCACCAGTCCGCCCAGTAAGCCGCTGGGTGAGGAATCAATTGCGACGGCTGCAAGACCAGCCTGCCATTTACCCGTACCGAGTTCATCCTGCGCGGCAGTGGGCGCCGTTATTTGCGGCCCGATGCCGAGCTGGACGCCCTCGGTCTTGAGCAAAAATATGTCGAACAGGTTGAGATCGCCGATGCCAGTACTGTAGCCGCCGTGAGGATCGGGGCGAGTACTTATAGGGAGTGTGGCACGAAGGATTTGAGGAACGCCGATAAAGTCGCCGGGGGCGACGGGGAGTGTGCCGCGCAGTAACGCATCATTGGTATGCACATGGGTGTCATACAGTTTCGGGGAGTAATAATCCTGGAAGTTAGCCCCCGGTGCCAGGTTCAACGGGTTATTACTTTTGTTGGCAGTATCGGCGTTGTCCGCATTAGCGCACACCGAGATCG
>Ga0247742_10000093_pt1 | contig 75903 bp, 59 predicted proteins | sample UWRJL208509C2_FD_180944 | JGI IMG/M metagenome (GOLD analysis project Ga0247742, IMG submission 180944) | Plant litter microbial communities from Arlington Agricultural Research Station in Wisconsin, United States - UWRJ-L208-509C-2 | ecosystem: Environmental > Terrestrial > Plant litter >...
CGGGTATTTATATGAAGATGAACACGTTTAATTTTCGCGGCAAAATTTCGGATTTTACAGTTTACACCGCCATGATAAAAACCGCGGCGTAAAACCGCCTGTGGGGTCAATATTTCTTTTCAGGATCGCAGCAAAAATAATAAAGCTGTAGTAAATTGGCATGTTTTATATTACCTGGTCAAAATTTAAAGAAATCCCTACCCTGAACAATACCTGTTTCTATAAAAAATATTTGAATGACAGCACCTTCCATAAAACCCAGCCGCAATATTATACTGATCTCTATTATAGCCTTGTTCATAGTAACCTTCGGACTATCACTTTTACATTCAGTACCTTATAAAATCAAAGACAAAGTAGCCAGTGGCTTACTGGCCGATCTGGTGATCACCTTCCCGGTGCTCTATTATTTAATGATAGTAAGGCCATTAAGGTTGCCGGTAAAACGAATGCTCATCGTAATCAGCATATGTATGGTAGTGGCTTATTTGATACTCCCTCAGCATCAGCGCAGTTACATATTGCAGTTACGTAAACTTACCGCAGCTGCCGAAATATTATTTATTATTTACGCCGTTACCAAATTCCGCAGGTTAAACAAGGTTTACAAAACACACCAGGCCACCCTACCCGACCCTATTTATAACCTCCGCTCGGCTATGGCCCACGTTTTGGGCAATTCATTAGCCATAAAGCTCATAGCATCTGAACTGGCTGTTTTAAGATACGGCCTTTTGTGGTGGAAGAAGGAAAAGACCGGTGTAAAGGCCGTGCATACCTTTAGCACCCATCGGGAAACCGGCTACATTGCCATATGGTGCATTTTAATGGTGGCAATATTGGTTGAGATGGTTGCCTTTCATTTATTATTATTAAAATGGAGCCACACAGCCGCTATCATTTTAACGGCTCTTACCCTGTATAGCATGATTTTATTTATAGCCGACCTGTCGGCTATCCTGAAACGGAAAATTCAACTGACTGAAACACATATGTTGCTACGCACCGGTTTACGCTGGCGAATTTATACCGGTATCAGCAATATTGAATCGGTAAGGAAGATCACTAACGATTATCATTCTGAAGATGATTATTTTAAGGGCGGCATTATTAAAACCGGCGGCAACCTGCTGATCAGCTTTAAAGAGCCCGTACAAATTGACAGGCTTTACGGAGCAGGTAAAAAATCACGTATTGTATTAATGAACATTGATGATTACCCGGCCTTTGCCGATGCTTTGAATATCCATCTTACGGGCAAGGAAAATTCTATTTAAATTTTCCCGCCGCAGTATTTATCCCAGTAATCAATCAATAAGCGTTGGCCAAAATGGGTAAAGCCGTGGCCCATGCCGGGTGTTGGTGTAAACTCACCAAATACGGCGCCTTTGTCTGTGGCATAAAGATCAACGCGCACAAAAATTTCATAGCATTTGCTTAACTCCTTTGCCATGGCTATCATTTCGGGTAAACAAGCCGGTGGCGCAAAGTACGGCCCCGAAGGGTATATCTTATTAATGGATTGTAATAACTCCCATTGCTCGCTGTAAAAAGTGCTGTTGCCGGTTTTAGGGCTAAACCTGTCAACAATATTAATGCAGGCTATTTCCCCGTTAAAGCAAAAGAATTTATAGTCTTTATGAATTTTTTGTTCTCCCTGCTCATTTTTCAGAAATTCCTCCACCAAAAATTGCAGATGTACGTTTTTGTTAACTGCTTGTTGCAATATAGCCCTTAATTCCTCTGTAGCGTATGCTTTTTCGTCAAAGAGGTTATAACCGTTTTTCATCAAAAACACCAGGTTTGAGGAATGCCCAACGGTAGGCCTGATCACATAATTTTCCGGAAGCTCATCAAAATTAATGTCCTCTACGTTTCGGCCGCACCAGTATAAATCAGGTACCTTACAATTATGAGCTATAGCGAAATTACGGGAGTTATATTTATTGCTTAACCTTCTTTGCCAGTTCTTAACATTTTTCCATTTATCCAGCGGATCATCGGAATTGAATAAAGTGTTTCTTACATTTTCAGCTTCAGGATCCTGCCAAAAATGTTTGTGTCTGTTTCTGATTCTGGTACCCAGCATATCCGGCACCGGTAAAAAACTACTGATAAATGCTAACATGATATTATTGAAATAAGGTTAACCGGTATTTATTATTATGCTTATGTTTTAGGCTGGAGATGACTTGCAGGCCTCAACAGCTAAAGTTGCTTAACTATTTATAAGATATTAACTACCAGTATTTAATATAATTGTAACATAAAATTATTTAAAAATATTCGTTGTTGCTATATCATAATTTACAACGTGTAAAAAATGTTCGGTCTTACTCACCAGGTTATACATATTGTGTAAATTTTTAATAGTCAAATACACAGAAGTGTGAAAGTTATTTTGCTCACCTTAATGATAATACTCCATTAATATTAACGGAGTTTATTTCCTGATAGAAACTATACTACCATTGGAATACTTGAACGGAGCATCTTTATTTACCTGGATCCTAATTACCGAGATGCTTGAGCTGCATTCGCCTTTTATGGTTTCAAGCGTACTTATCACCGTATCAGTTTTAAGGTTTTTAATTTTAATAAAGCAGGTATCTATTGCATGGTTACCCGGAATAATGTAGTGAAAATACTCTACCGAGCCGGTATTGATTTTTTGCGGCGGAGCTAAGGAATCAACCTTATTACTGGCATTTTTAAAAACTACCTTAATATCATTCAGGGTATAAGTGGGCTGAACCCCAAAGAAAAGATCGGCACCGGAAGTTTTATCAACCACCTGAAAATTGAAGCCGGGTAAAATTAAGGCGGCAGGGACCAGTAAACAATTTTGTTTTTCTTTTTTTGAGCAGGAGATGCAAGTTAGCAGGAGCAATAAGCCTGCACAGTACTGGATAAAGTTTTTCATAAACGGTTTGATAATTATGTTATAATTACCTTACGTTCAGTATATTTAAAATGCTACAGGAATGTTTAGGAAAAATGAGTGCTTAAATTAAAGCTACCTCATAAAAATTTACCATTATAAATCTATTTCCGATATACTTACTTTTCTTAGTTTAACCAAACTCAATATTATCAAGAAAATAATGGAGCCTAAGCCAAAGCCCCCCAATATTAGGGTCAATCGATTACCGTTTCTATCAGCAAATTTTTCGTAAATAGGGGATAGAATTATGGGATTATCATCCGCAACATCTCCTCTTGATTCAATAGCTGCAGTATAGTATGTTATCTCGTTATTGTAAGGAAGCCTTGCCAAATAGGTAAAATTACTTAATGATTTATGCATAAGTTCATTTCTGCAATTTTCAAAGAATGATTTACAATACTCATTCTTTTGTGTTAATGACAAAGCATTGCTTATAGTACTGGAGTATTTAACTGCCAACCAAACAATAGGCGATATTTTCATAGGCGCCGGTTCTTTTTTCATTTTATAGCTTTTGGTAAACGCGAAGATAGCACCATCCCTGCCAGCCTCTCCATATCTTAACATCACGATCGACGGATTTAAGTACTGCATTAGTCTGATCGAATCGGTTGGCATTTTTTTTAATAGCTGCATATTACTCAAAACATTATTTATAAAAATCAATGCTTTGGGGTGTGTATTGCGTATGATTGCAACCTGATTGGTATCAGGAAATAGATGATCAAAAACCGGCACAACCACATAAATATTCATATTAAAATCACTCCTGTTTTTACCACTTACATTATAAACAATTTTAATATGCGCCATATTTTGGTTACCGTAAAACTGTTTAACAGAGTAATACTTTGTTGGGGGCGAATAATTAATCTCACTGATTTTATTGAGCGTAGTTAACTTACCAGTAGCCGTTACCAAATAAAATTGTGCTATACTTAGGGGAATTGCAATTGATATCCAGTTTAAATATAGAATACCAGCCACAGGATCGCTTTTTCCACTTTTTTTTAAGTTAAGGAGTTTTATCCGGGGACGTAACCATATCAGAACTGGAATTAAAGGTAGTACAACAGGAACAAAAATATTTACTACCTGATCGGGAATTTTAAATAATTGAAGTTTAATTAAAATTAACCAATTAAGGAAAGTATACAGCCCGATTGTAGCAGTGGCTATTAATAAATAGGGCAGAAATACTAACCTGAACTTGGTAAAAAATTGGTACATGGTAAGGTTTAGACAAAAAATGCTATACTGCAAAGTTTCGTTTGCAGTTACATGAATAACGAAAAGTAAATGATCATTTTAAAATCCCAAATCGAACATCCGAAATCCGAAATCAAAAACCTAATCCATCATCAGTCTTCTGATCAACTCGGCACTTTGTTTTTTGCCTTCTTCTAATCTACCGTCAAAAAAGGACTGCACATCGTTAAAATGCTTTTTGTAGCCTTCCATATCACCATAACCAATTATTGCCGACCACTCCCTCACGGCCGAGTGAAACTCCAGATCGTCGCCCCGGATGGTTTTATCATATAGCGCCGTTTCTATTGATTCTTCCAGTAAGGCCTCGTTCTTAAACAAGTATTCAGCAATGCCTAATCTGAGGCGAAACGGCGGCGTTTGACAGATGAGGTTGTCATAAGGGTTTACGCCCAGGTGATACCAGGCATCAACCATGCTCAAAATACTCAGGTGCGAATTGGGCTTTTGCTGCTCGGGCTTTTGCGAAAGGGAAAACTCCTTCATCACGGCATCGTTCAGCATAATAGGTTTACGGCTTTCGTGAAAAACAAAATCGCGGGCACGATACAAGCGCTCCCTGAAGGCTTGGGCCTCCTCCTTGATCATTAACTTAAACAGCTCCGATTCTGATTCGGCATAGCGTTTAACCTGTTGCCTGGCATAAGGGTTTAGTATGGCCAAACCGGCATATACGTGGGCCTTGTAACTAAATATACGCAGGGTAGTTAATATTTTCACGTTATCGATACCGCCTAAATAAGAGGCATTTTCCCAGGGAAAAAAACCTGCCGATTTCCAGGCGGTGCCCATACTTTCAAAACCAACGTGGGTTACGGCCTGTGTATCGGCCACAATTTTATCATGCTCGTGGTAATCAGCTATCTCCACAATATTACTGCCTATAGCATTAAACAGATCATACATGCGCTTATAAGCATCAGGGCTGGTACGGTGGGGTATCAGGATAAGCGTTTGCCCGGCGGGTTCAAAACCGGGCCCGTGCATGCCATGAAAGGTTATGATCTGGGTATCTGAGGGCAGGTATTTTTCAAAGGTGGTTATTTCCGGGTGCTTAACCGAGGTTTGCCCGGCTACAATGGCTCCGTATTTGGTTAGCGGGCCGCATTCGGCAACCACCGCTTCCATTTTATCGGCTTCTACAGAATAAATGATCAGGTCGTTGATACGCGATACCTCTTTACCGCTATCCATTATTTTTATTTTATAGGGCGACAGTTCTTCTTCCAGTTTGTTCCTGTTTTCGGGCAAATCGCATCCGCAAACGGTGTAACCGGCCTTTGCAAAAGCCTTTGCGTATAAGCGCCCCATGTCCCCTAAACCAATAATACCTATATTCATGCCGCTAATATAACCATGAGTAGCAAAATTACGTATGAAACCTTACATTAGCTCCCATAAACGCAGGATATCACTAATAAAAACTATTAATATCCTGTTTTGTTAACATTGGATACCTAATTTTACATGATGAACAAGCACTTTTTATTCAGTATCTGTATTTTAATGATCGTTTTTTTTAGCAGCATTACCGGGGCGCACGCTCAGGATACTACTAAAAAGGCCAGCGGTTTAAAACCCGCCGTCACTAAACTTGCTGCGGTAAAACCTGCTGTACCTGCCGCCCTACCGGCAAATAAATATGTGCAGCCAAAGGCCACCGCGAAGGATTCGGCATTGGTAAAAGATAAATCATTGAATGGCCAGTACCAGTATTTATTAAGCAAGTTATTTCATTACCAGCAACCGCTGGCATCGGCCTTGTGGAAAAACATGCGTGATACTTTAAATACCGAACGCCGTAAGCTTGCCGCTGCACAAGCTAAACTTGATGCTCAAAATAAAGATATCAGCAGCCTTAAAACCGATGTAAGCACCAAGGATCAAACACTGTCTGAATCAAACGCTAAACGTGATGAAATAAGCCTTTTGGGTATTTCCTTTACCAAGGCATCTTACAATTTATTAATGTGGGGATTGGTTATTGCATTTGGTGTAATAGCAGCCATTGTTATTGCCCGCTCCGGCGCCCACAGCCGCGAAGCCAAATACCGCATTAAGCTGTATGAAGAGCTTGATGAAGAGTATAAAACCTACAAAACCAAAGCCAACGAAAAAGAAAAGAAACTTGCCCGCGAACTCCAAACCGAACGCAATAAGCTTGATGAGCTTTTAGGCAGAGGATAGTTTGGGGATTTCGGAATTGGGATGTTCGATTTCGGATTTTTTTTCATCCCGGGCTTCTGCTACCGATAACCTGTCATTGCGAGCGTGGCAATCGCAAACTATATAGGGCGAATTGCATAACCCGCAATTGCTTCTTCGTTCCTCCTGGCAATGACGGGTGAAAAATACTTGCTACTACGAGTATATAGTGTTTATTACTATATTGCCCGCCTATGAACAACTCCGAACTGCTAACCCTGATAACCCAACTCAGATCTGTTGCCGATACCGGCTTGTTATACGCCAAAAATGAGTATGATGTGGAACGCTACACCGAGCTGCGCCATATCAGTACCCGGATGCTGGAGATGGTAACAGACTTTGATCAGGATACCATTAACATCCTTTTCCCACAGGCTAAAGACTACCCTACCGCCAAAGTTGATGTGAGGGGTATTTTGCTATCGGCCGATAATAAGATATTGCTGGCCCGTGAAAGCGCAGATGGCAAATGGTCATTACCCGGTGGCTGGGCCGATATTGGTTACAGTGCCAAAGAAGTTATTGTTAAAGAGTTTGAGGAAGAAACCGGGCTTACCGTTGTACCTGAAAAACTGCTGGCCGTTTTTGATAAAAAAATGCACCCACACCCACCCCAGCCATTTTATGTTTACAAAATGGTTTTCCATTGCAGGGCCATGTCATCCGTAATTAACAAGGGCTTTGATGTGCTTGATGTGCAATACTTTGATATTGATCAACTGCCCGAACTGTCGGAAGACCGCATATTAAAAAGCCAGATAGAAATGCTTTATGAAAAGATCCTATCTGGCGATAACAGCGTTTACGCAGATTAATTGCTTTATTATTTATTGATCGTTCAGCTTTACACCTGTATTGGTAAGCTTTGGCAGGGTACGCTTATCTGCCGGAAGGTTCATAAACTTTTTGTATGAATCATTAATATATACCGTTAACGATTCGCCATTGTTATTTTTCAGGAAGGCGTAGGTTGGCCTGTAAAGGGTCATGAAGTTTTCCAGTTCTTGACCGCGCAGCGGCACCAGGCTTTCTACGTAGGCAACATTAAATACCTCGTCAATATGCCTTTCTTCTTCCTCGCGCTTAAAATATTTCTTTAACCGGCGTGCATCGCGGGCATCTTTACTGAACCATGATGAAGGCGATAGCGGGTAAACCTTACTGCGGGTATAAACCTCAGGGTATTCCCGGTGTGCATCAAATGATTGCCTGGTTGAGGTAATTTCAACCTGCCGCAGGGCTATGGTTTTAGTAAGCATCTCCACCCGCTTAGGAGCCAGGTTGGTTATATACAAGGTATCAGATATATAACCCGGCGATTCAAATATCAGGGTGTGGCCGGTTTCTATGTTGATAGAAAAATTACCTTTATCGTCGGTGATGGTCATTTGCTTTTTGTTATTACCATCGCGGATAAAAACATTGGGCATACGGGTGCTTTTACCCGATTCGTAAACAGTACCCTTTAACGTACTTTGTGCATTAACGGTACCCGCCATAAAAAGTGCGGAAAATAATAGGAGATAGTGAGGTTTCATGGCAGATCAATTAAGCTGTAAATTAAACCTATTTTTTGCAATAATGGTTTTGAATTTAACACTTTTATAAAGGGTACAGGCAATTAATGACAAAATAGTGAGCTAAGAAGATTGAAATTTGTACAAATTGTTGCTATGCCCGATTCCATAAACAAACAAGCCGCCCCATGAGTAACATGGAGCGGCCCGCAAACTTATTATATATACTGTCCCGGTATCGGTCGGATAAATTAATACCTGTTAACTTTAAAATCAGATACCCCACCACTCATGTGGATGTATATTTTGTTTTTTGCCGCATCGAAACCTGGTGTTTCATAGCGGCCGTCATCTTTTTTATCAAAGCCGGCAAACTCGCTTGATGACAGGCCTGAGTTTGTACGGATACTGCATGCTGCACTTGATGGTACATTGATATTAACCTCCGATACCCCTGTTGAAACCTCAACATTAGTGCTTGCCAAAGGAGCTCCCAGTTTTATATTAAATGATGCTGCTCCGCCCTTTAAAGTTATGTTTTTTATTTTGAATTTGGTAAGGTCAAAATCAAGTTTTGTTGCACCTGTTTCTACATTAATATCCCAAATTGGGTTAGCGTTCAGCTTGATAACTGCCTGGTTGGCTTTATTCTCATCAGAGTTAAAATGCCAGCCTTTATTATTCTTCATACGCAGGTTCATTACATAAACCGAATCCTGCTTGTCTGATGTAAATTCATACTTACCGTAAAACTCTTTGGTTTCGGCTTTAAAAAGCTGGCTGGTAGTATCATTTAAAGTATAGGTTGTACCGCCGCCGTTAATATTGAGGCGGGCCAGTTTGGCATCGGGTGTATAATCCTTATTAAAAACGCTGCTGCCTTCCAGTTTAACTACGCCGTGACCTACACTTGAGGTATCACTGTCGTCATCATCGTCGTCATCATTATTATCGTTGTATTGGAAATCGTACCTGCCGGGCCAAAAATTATAACGTTCAAAATGGCCGAATATAAGCAGGCCGAAACCCAGTATCACTACAGACAGCTTTAAGATGGTGGCCCAGGCCGATCTGTTACCGGCAAAAACCAGGTTAACACCACCCATGATTAAAAATATAGGCCAAAGGTGAATGATGTTCATCCAGTGAAAATCAATGTACCCAAAGTTATTGAGCAGGAATATGGCCCCTATGCATACCAGGATAGCACCCGGAACTAATTTATCATTTTTCATTTTAGTATTTTTTAGTGGTTATGAACTAAACAGGGTGTTTTCTATATTGAAGAAACTGCCCCGTTGATTCCTGGTGTTTATACAGTTGGTGGCGGAGTATCTGTAGGTTTATCTTCTTCCTGCTTAAAATCATCGTCTTTATGCAGGGTATCATCCTTGATCTCCTCTTTTTCGTTAACCTCGGTAGCTTGCCAATTATCTTTTTCCCATGGTTTTTTCTTTTCACCTGATACCATAATGGCTAAACCTGCCACCACTAAAATTAACGGCCATAGTTTACCCATATGCCAAAACCTGAACAGATGCAGTTCATGCAGCAGGAACGATCCGCCAATGAATATCAGTATCACACCAAAAATAAGCCCCGCGTTTGAAACTCCTTTTTTAGGCGCTTTAACAAAAGGGTCGCCTGGTTGCGGTGGTACGTTACCAAAAGGGTTAAACGGGTCCTGTGGTGGTACTCTGTAGTCAACCCCTGGGTTAAAATAGTTATAATCCTTTTTGGGTAGCACTATCCATAAAACAATGTAAACCATAAAACCAGTGCCCATGAAAATAAAAGTTAGTAAAAACAGGGCACGTATAATAGCTATATCGATATCAAAATAGTCGGCTAAACCAGCGCAGACACCGCCTATTACCTTGCGGCGTTCATCGCGATAAAGTTTCTTTTCCATAATTTGTTAGTATAGTGAGTGATTTATGACTCAAATGTGCTAACTACATTCGTTTTACCGTAGTGCTTTTAGGTGAATGTAACCAATTTTTCGGTAAACCACCTGAAAATACCGACGAACGATCAAGCTTTCGGCAACGTTTTTTTTCTATGGAATTATCTGATTATATCTGACCCGGTGCAGGTTTAATAATTATCTCATCAACATTAGCGCCGGTACTCATTTTATATATGTTGATAATGGCCGATGCTATATCTTCAGGTAATACCATGGTATCTTTATCAACCACAGCGTCTTTCCATGAGTCGGTTAAGGTTGATCCTGGAATTACAGCGGTTACCTTTACGCCAAACTCCTGCATTTCAAACCGCATGAGTTTAGTTAGTCCCAGCAAGGCATATTTGGTTACGCTGTATGCGCCTGCCGCTGCAATAGGGTTTATAGATGCTACGGAGCATATATTAAAAAAATGTCCTTTACGCTCGGCTCTCATCGCTCTGCCAAAAAAACGGTACATTTCATAAGCAGGCATCAGGTTGGTGTTTAACTGCGATTCAAACACCTCTTCCCCCTCATCTAATATACTTGCATGTGTATAGGTGCCTAAGCTATTTACCACAACATCAATAAAACCAAGTTCCTGCTGGGCAGCAGCGGCAAAATGCAGCAGCTGCGCTTTGTTGCTGCCATCAGTTACCTGTGCAAAAACCTTAATGTCAGGGTAAGTATTTTGCAGCTCGGCTTTAAATTTTAATAATTCTTGCTCATTGCGTGAACAAATTGCCACGTTCAATCCTTCATTAGCAAATGAAATTGTAATAGAGCGGCCCATCCCTTTTGTTGAACCTGTAATCAAAGCGTTCTTCATCATGTGTTTGTTTGTTGTTTTAGTATATCATTGGGGCACCAAAATACGATGCTTGTTTTTTGAAAATGAATTGAAGCATTAAGGCGCTAATTTACGTATGCAGTAATTGATCGCTTATATAAAGTCCATATTTAAATTAACTCAATTACCACAAGGAGTAAAGCTTAATGGTAAAAAACGTATTTTTAACCGATTTTTAAAAGAACAAATGTTTCAAAGTTTAGGGAAATACATACTACTACTGCGTTTGAGTTTCAGGAAGCCTGAAAAATTTAGCGTATACTGGAGCGAAGTAATGCGAGAAATGGTTTCGGTTGGTATTGGTTCATTGGGTATTATAGCCGTTATTTCGGTATTCATTGGCGCCGTGGCCACCATTCAAACCGCGTTTCAGTTGGTGAGCGACTTTATCCCGAAAACCATTGTAGGCGGCATCACCCGCGATTCAACCATACTGGAGTTTAGCCCTACCATATCGGCCCTGGTGCTTGCCGGGCGTGTTGGCTCGAGCATGGCATCGCAAATTGGCACCATGCGCGTAACCGAACAGATAGATGCGTTAGAGATCATGGGTGTAAATGCTCCCGGTTATTTAATATCACCTAAAATTATAGCCGGCGTTAGCATGATTCCCTTGTTGGTTATTGTGTCGGTTATTTTAGGCTTAACCGGGGGGTACCTGGCCTGCGCCGCGTCAAACGAAGTTTCAACAGCCGATTACATAACAGGTTTAACCGATGGCTTTAACCCGCTAATTGTTACGGTTTGTGCTGTTAAAGCCATATTTTTCGGATTCATTATTACTTCCATCTGCTCATACCAGGGTTTTTATACCAATGGCGGATCCCTTGAAGTTGGTCAGTCGGCCACACGTGGTGTGGTTTGGAGCTGCATCATGATTTTATTTGTGGATCTGATTATATCACGCCTCCTACTATGATTGAAATTAAAGACATCTACAAAACATTTGGTGAAAACGAGGTACTCAAGGGTATAAGCGCGATATTTAAACCAGGCAAAAACAACCTGATCATCGGAGGCTCCGGATCAGGCAAAACCACCCTACTTAAATGTATAGTTGGCCTGCATGACCCTACCAGCGGCGACGTAATTTTTGACGGTGAGAATTTCATCGAGATGGATTTTGAACAAAGGGTGCCCATTCGTACTAAAATAGGGATGCTTTTTCAAAACTCGGCCCTGTTTGATTCCATGACTGTTGAACAGAACATCATGTTTCCGCTCAACCTGTTTACCAACCAGTCAAAAGCCGAAAAGCTCGACCGCGCCAACTTTTGCCTTGAGCGGGTTAACCTGGCAGGCAAAAATAAGCTGTACCCCTCAGAGCTATCAGGCGGGATGAAAAAACGTGTGGGTATTGCCCGTGCCATATCCATGCAGCCAAAATATTTGTTTGTGGATGAGCCCAACTCGGGCCTTGATCCTAAAACATCAATCCTGATAGATGAACTTATTAACGAGCTCACCGAAGAATACCAGATAACCACCGTAGTGGTAACGCACGATATGAACTCGGTAATGGGTATTGGCGATCATATTTTGTTTTTGCACCAGGGTAAAAAATGGTGGGAAGGCAGCAACAAGGAAATTGCCCACACCGATAACCAGGAACTCAACGACTTTGTATTCGCCAGTAAATTCATGCAGGCAGCCAAGGCAAAGCTTTGATTTAGTGACGGGGAGCGAGGTGCGAGTGACCAGATCCTTTACGGCGTAAAGGATTTTGCTATATTTGCCTTGTTTAAGTCCGGCCACCGGCAACACGCACCCCGTACCAGAATAAAAAAGCATGATCCAACTATTAACCCCAACGCACTGGAAAGATTACGAACTGATTGATTGCGGCGACTTTGAAAAGCTGGAACGCTTTGGGAACGTTATACTCATCAGGCCCGAGCCTCAGGCCGTTTGGAGCAAGCAATTGCCCGCCTCTGAATGGCAGCGCCTTCACCATATTAAATTTAAAGGCCGCTCTGCTACGGCTGGCGACTGGATTAAGAAGGACCAGAAAACTCCCGACCGTTGGCATATTGAATATAAAAATAAGGATGCGGCCATTAAATTCAGGCTGGGTTTAACCTCATTCAAGCATCTCGGTATATTCCCTGAACAAGCTGTAAACTGGGATTACATTAGCCAAAACATTAAAAAATTTAAAACCCCACAGCCCAAAGTGCTTAACCTGTTTGCCTATACCGGCGGCGCATCGTTAATTGCACAGGCAGCTGGAGCCGATACCACACACGTTGATTCTATAAAACAGGTGGTTACCTGGGCCAATGAAAACCAGGAGATCTCCGGCCTTAACAACATTCGCTGGGTGGTGGAAGACGCACTTAAATTTGTAAAGCGCGAACTGAAACGTGGCAAAAAGTACAACGGCATCATCCTCGACCCGCCAGCATACGGCAACGGCCCCAACGGCGAAAAATGGAAGCTGGAAGACAACATCAACGAAATGATGGCCGATGTGATTCAACTGCTCGACCCGGAAGAACATTTCCTGATCCTGAACACGTATTCGCTGGGCTTTTCATCCGTAATTATCGAAAACCTCATTAAAAGCGCTTTCCCTAAAGTTGAGAACCTGGAAATTGGTGAGCTTTACCTGCAGGCCACTGCCGGGTCAAAATTGCCGCTTGGAGTTTTTGGAAAATTCTTTAAAACGCGCTCATAGCTAAAGCATGCTCAGAAAAAGGCTGTATACCCTATTGCTGCTATTGTTAACATCATGCAGCTACGCACAACAACGTTTTGATATCATCCTTAAAAACGGCAAGATCATAGATGGCGCCGGCAACCCCTGGTTTTATGGCGATGTGGGTATTATTAAAGATAAAGTCATCAGCATTGGCGATCTTTCTAAAAGCAATGCCGCCAAAACTATTGATGCCACAGGATTGATCATCGCGCCCGGCTTTATTGACGTGCATACCCATATTGAGGGCGATGAAAAGAAAACCCCTACTGCCGATAATTTTATTTACGATGGTGTAACCACCGTAATCACCGGTAACTGCGGTAGCTCCAATATTAACATAGCCAAATATTTTAAACGCCTCGATAGTATTAAGCTATCGGTAAACGTAGCTAGCCTCATTGGGCATAATGATGTGCGCGAGGCTGTTTTAGGCAAAGCCGCCATTACCCCCAACCCGGCTCAACTGCTCAAAATGCAGGGCATTGTTGAACAGGCCATGCGCGATGGGGCGGTTGGTTTCTCCACTGGTTTAATTTATACCCCGGGCCTATATTCCAAAACGCCCGAAGTTATTGCACTGGCCAAGGCAAGCGCCAAATACCATGGTGTGTACACTTCGCACATGCGTAACGAAACCGATAAAATATTTGATGCCATTGCCGAAGCCATTGATATTGGCCGGCAGGCCAATATGCCGGTAGAGATATCGCACTTTAAAGTTGGCTTGCCCAACTGGAACTGTTCGGCAGATATGATTGCTATGGTGGAAAAAGCGCGCCAGGAAGGTTTGGACGTTACCGTAGATCAATATCCCTACACCGCCAGCAGCACTACTTTAAATGTGCTCCTGCCCGACTGGCTGCAGGATGGCGGGCACGATTCGGTACTAAAAAGATTGAACAACCCGCTGATCCATCAAAAGGTGGTTGCCGAAATGATCACCGATATGCAAAGGCGCACCCGCCAGCATTTTGATTACGCCGTAGTTGCCCACTGCGATGGCGATCCCTCAATCAACGGAAAAAACATCATGCAGATCAACATTGATAAAGGCCGTCCATCCACCATACCCAATGAAATTGAAACCATACTTGATATAACCAAAGTGGGCAGTGCATCTATGGTTTTTCATGGATTAAATGAGGATGATGTTACCCGCATACTGCAATATCCGCTTACTATGGTTGCATCTGATTCTGGCATTCGCCTGTTTGGCTCCGGCGTTCCGCACCCGCGCGGTTATGGCAGCAACGCCCGGGTACTGGCCTATTATGTTCGCCAAAAAGGTGCTATCAGGCTGGAAGATGCTGTACGGAAAATGACCTCACTGCCAGCTCAAAAATTCCACCTTACCAACCGTGGGTTGTTACAGCCGGGCATGTTTGCAGATATTGTTATCTTTGACGCCGGCTCGGTACAGGATCAATCAACTTTTGAGCATCCTCACGCCTATTCAACTGGTTTTAAGTACGTTTTGGTAAACGGAAACATAACTGTTGATAATTTTAAACACATTGGTACCAGAAAAGGTGTTATTTTGCACGGCCCCGGGTATCAACAGAAATAATTAATAATTAACAGGTTATCATACTTTATTAAAATCCGGAAACTCACATCAAACCATCTCAACCATTATAATGAAACATTTTTTCCTTTCTGCATCAGCTCTTTTACTATCCATTACCCTGCTCACCAACTGCAACCAAAGCAGCAGTACAGGTAAAACGGCCGGCAAACAATCATCGGCCAAGGCTGATTCGGCCAAAGGCGAGACCGAAACTCAAGATACCTTGAGCGAGGTGAAATCAAGCTATCCTCCGTTGGATAAAAAACTGTACGACAGCCTGCTTGTTTTTAACGCGCATGGCGATACTACCGGCAGATGGCCGGTTAAAAACACGCCGTACCCTTTAAACGGAGCTATTTTACCATTTAAACGTGTGGTAGCCTTTTACGGTAACCTGTACTCTAAAAGGATGGGTATTTTGGGCGAGTTACCTCCTAACGAAATGCTTGCAAAACTAAAAGGCGAAGTAAAGCACTGGGAAAAAGCCGATCCTAAAACTCCGGTACAACCTGCCCTGCATTATATTGCTGTAGTAGCGCAAGGCGATCCGGGTAAGGATGGTAAATACCGTTACCGCATGCCGTTTAAACAGATTGACAGCGTTCTGGTACTGGCTAAAAAAGCACATGCTATTGTGTTTTTAGATGTACAGGTTGCGCTGAGCAACATTCAGGCTGAGTTACCATTGCTTGAAAAATACCTGGCTATGCCACAAGTGCATTTTGGCATGGACCCTGAGTTTTCCATGAAAGATGGTACTAAACCGGGTAAAAAGATAGGTACTTATGACGCGGCAGATGTTAATTACGTTTCTGGTTATTTGGCAGGCCTGGTTAAAAAATATAACCTGCCTCCAAAAATTTTAATAGTACACCGCTTCACTAAAAAAATGTTGACTAACTATAAAAACATAAAACTGCGTAAAGAAGTACAGTTGGTTATGGATATGGACGGATGGGGTGAACCTGATCTGAAAACCGGAACTTACCGTTATTTCATAAACCAGGAGCCGGTTCAGTTTACAGGCTTTAAACTGTTTTATAAAAACGATATTAAAAAAGCACCTCACCATATGTTAACCCCTGAGGAAGTTTTATCAAGATACAAACCATACCCTATCTATATCCAGTACCAATAGATAGTTTTAAAAGTTAGAGAGTGATGAGTTTTGAGTATGTGGCAACCAATTGGCCAGCACCCAAAGCTCATCACTTTTTTATTTAAAAACCACTCACTATTCACCACTAACTACTCATTAAAATGATCAAATGGGGCATTATAGGTTGCGGGCGCATTGCCCACAGGTTTATGCAGGGCCTGAACGAGGTGGCCGATACTCAATTGGTATCGTCATGGTCGCGGAGGCAGTCAACTGTTAGCGCGTTTGTTGAACAATATGGCGGTATTGCATGCGCCAGTGTTGATGAACTGCTGGCTACCGATATTGATGCCGTTTATATTGCCACCCTGCCCGATAGCCATGCGGCCTACAGCATAGCCGCGCTTAAAGCAGGTAAACACGTACTGTGCGAAAAACCGGTTACCGTTAACCTGCCCGAACTGGAACAGGTGCTTGCTGTAGCCAAAGAGTGCAACCTGCTTTTTATGGAAGGCATGAAACCTGCCTTTTACCCTTTGTACCTGCGTTTAAAAGAACACCTGGCTATTGACCCTATTGGCCCGGCAGGTTATGTACGTGCAGGATCATCTGTAGCTGATTGCCCTCCCGATCATCCGAATTTTAGTCATGAGCTGGTGGGTGGCGCATTAATGCAGATTGGCATATACGAAGCCTTTTTGGCGATCGACTGGCTCGGACAGCTGCAGGATGTACAGGCCATGGGTCGTTTTGGCCAAACGGGGATAGATATGTTCGCGGTGTTTCAGACCTTGCACGCAGGTGGTTACTCGCAGTTATATGCCGGTTTTGATATGCATGGCAAAGGTGATGCGCTGATAGCCGGTCCGCTGGGGCATATTACCATTCATAAAAACTGGTGGAACCCTGCCCATGCCACCATCGATTACCTCGACGGCCGCAGTGTTGAACTTCATGAGCCATTTACAGCTGGCGGCCTTAATTACGAGATAGCCCATTTCTGCGACCTGATCAAAGCAGGTAAAACAGAGAGCCCCATCATCAGTCATCAAATGTCAAAACAAATGATCGATCTGATAGACAAGGCCCGTGCAGAGATAGGTTTGAAGTTCCCTTCAGAAAAATAATCTTATTGCAGAGACACAATTATGCGTCTCTGCAATTACTATAACTTATTAGAGTTGAGCGTTGGGTTTTGGCTCGCGTTGATCTGGTAAGTATAAATGGCATTGTCATTATCAACTTCTACAATACGGTAACCTTTATAATCGGTACCCCAATCGCCACCTATATGCGAATCGAAAAAGTGCGGGAACTTATTGCCTGTGTAACGGATACCATCCAACAGGTGATCATGCCCGTGGAAAGTAGCTTTCACATTTGGGTAACCGTGCAGCAGTTCCATAGTTTCGGGGCAATCAACAAAAAAATCGTCTTTTTGCCATTTGAATGGTGCTATGTGCAGGATCACAAATACGATCTTTTTATCCTTAAATTTTTCAAGTGACGCTTTGATAAAAGTATTATCGGGGCAAAGGTAAGTGCCTTTGGTATCTGCAGTGTTGGCCAGTACAAAGCCAATGTCACCAAACTCTACGGTGTACTTATCCTCATAACCAAAGTTTTTTTGCCAAAGGGCTGCATCGGCAAAATCATGGTTACCGGGGATGGTATGGTAAGGGGCGTTTAATTTATCAAGGTAGTTTGTTTTTATTTCGGGCAGCAGATCTGGGCGGTTATGTACCAGGTCGCCGTTGATGATCACCATATCCAGGTGATTTTTGGCATGATCGGCATTGATCCATTTCACCATGTTACCGGTGTTGGTAGCATAATCAGTATTTGGCTGGCCGTAGTGAATATCAGATGCCAGGGCGAAACGTAATTTCAGCTTGCCTTTGTTATGGCGGTTATAGTCGTTATCAACACTGGCAAAAGTGTTAACGGCAGGCAATAAAGTTAAAGCTGCTATACCGGCCAAACCGGTTCCAATAAAATCTCTGCGGGTAGTCATTGAATAAATTTTACGTAAATGTAAGGCACGTGTGTTAAGAGATGATTAAGGATAATTGGAATTTTAATATAAACTCCCGGGAGGTATAACAAAAAAATTGTCATTGCGAGAAGGAACGACGAAGCAATCGCGAACGGTGCAGATTCAATCTGTAAAGTTCGCGATTGCCACGCTTCGCTCGCAATGACAACTTCCAGAAAGCGAAATAACAAAAAATTGTCATTGCGAGGAGGAACGACGAAGCAATCGCGAACGGTGCAGATTCACCCTGTAAAGTTCGCGATTGCCACGCTTCGCTCGCAATGACAAATTAATATAGCCTCTACCTCAGCCCCTTCCCTTTCAAGTATTTTACCAGTGCCGCTGGATGATCTGTTTGCAGGCCTGATAAGCCCTTAGCCAGTGCCTGATCCCAATCTGCCGGGCCTTCGCCAGCACTTTGGATATCGGGCCAAACGGGCACATGCTGGCTTTCCGCAAATTTCACCAGCTCTGCGCTGTATTGTTTATAGCTCCCGTCGAGGATGTCAACGTGATATTTGTTGATAAAAGTTTCCATGGAGGTAGTGGTTTTAACACTATCGGGCAGGCTCAGCATTAATGGCATATGAGGAGCTGCCTTGCGCCAGCCGGTAAACTGTTCGGCGCTGTTGATGTAAACCAGCACCTGTTTTTCCATACCGTATTGCTTGATCATGGCATAGGCCTGTGCCGGATCGGCAGCTTTAAAATCAAGGTAGATATTGATCTTGTTTTTGCATAGCTTCAATATCTCCTTAAATGTTGGTATGCGATAGGTTTGCCTATCGGTTGTGTCGCGGCTTTTAACTGTTAACTGCTGGAGTTCGGCAAGGGTCAGGTCTTTAATTAAGCCCTGACCCTTGGTCATGCGGTTAACGCTGCCATCGTGCATGCTTACCAACTCACCGTCTTTAGTGGTTCGGAGATCAATCTCCACATAGTCGGCCTCGTTTTTAATGGCTTCGCGGTATGCCTCCAGTGTATTCTCGGGATAAATCACGTGGTCGCCCCGATGGGCGGCCACAATGAATTTATGTTTTGATGCCGGCGCAGGGTTAGGCTGCCAATTATCATTGCCCGATGATAGAAGTATAAGGGTTGATATTAAAAGTAATTTCATGCTGCTTAGTCTTTGTCAACTGCTTTAGTGGACCTTTTTTGTTTGTAATGGTCTTCCCTTTCACGGTCCTCATCATCCATTTCTGGGCCTTTTTCAATTTTGCGCCAGTCTATGGTTTTGTTATAGCGGCTCATGGCCTTTTGCGGGTCAAATATCCGGGTATCGCTTTTCACAAAAGTATAGGGGGTAAAATCGGGTTTATCTGTAAAAAAGTCCTGAAGTAAAGTTGCCGTAACATCATACTGGTTTACATACGGCACACCCAGTATGTTATAAATAGTTTTTAATATCGACCCGAAGTTAGCATGGGTATGGCTTACATATCCCTTTTTAACATAAGGGCCGGCCAGCATAAGTATTGATCGGTGTGCATCCACATGGTCGACACCACCTTGCGGATCATCCTCGGTGATTATTACCAGCATATTCTTCCAGTATTTGGTACGCGATAAAAAATGCAGGATACGACCAACCGCCAAATCATTATCAGCCATGTATGATTGCCGGTAAGGGTAGCTGTCATCCGGCCGTATGCCTGCCCCGTGATCATTTGGGACCTGCATGGTTATCAGCGATGGCATTTTCTGCTTGCCCTTTATCCACATTTTAGTAAACTCTCCCTCAAACTGATCCATCCTGAACTGATCGGGAATATTGGTATTAAAGCCTGCATAATTATGGCTTGTTCTGGTAAACAGTGCTTTTTGCATCGGCACCATGACCAGGTGCGCTGCTCCGGTGGTGGTATCACGCCATTCTTCACGTACGTGTGCCGTTTCGTTTGCTTCGCCAAAATTGTAAAACTCTACATGTTTTCTTTCCAATGCCTCCCAAAGGCCGCCAGTTTCGGCAAAATCTTCCGGATCCATGCTGCCGGTTGTACCCGGAAAGCGACGACCTGGCGCTTTTGAAAACAGTTTAGCCGTTTTACTTACATTGGAGTTTGCCTCAACCCACTCATTAGGAATAACGCCCATCATCCAATGATGGCCATGAATGGAGGCATCGCTATCGCAATAGTAATTATCAGAAAAGGCAAATTGCTGTGCGGCTTTCAAATGATTTGGAGCTACCTGCAGGCCCGGCAATTTTACCCGTAAAGCGTCGGGCAAAGTGTATTCACAGTTTACGCCAAAGCGTGCAAGGGTGCTGTCGCCCTTCGCGTTTTTTAACTGACCCAGTACTTCATCATAAGTACGGTTCTCTTTGGTTATGTAAACAATATACTTAATAGGTGTAACCGATGAACCCGGTAATACCGGTAAGGGATTTTTAGTAGCAACCGGGATGTTTTTGCTGACAAAAGTATTGGCGATAGCCTGTTTGGTATAGGTTGCCAGCTGAGCCTGATCTGGCACAGGCACTTTTTGAAAAGTCCCTAACTGAATATCGCCGATATAAGTACCCTGCGGTGGCGAAACAAAACCTTTACCGCCATTTGGACCGGCACCATAACCGCGGCATGAGGTAATGTATATTTCCTTTTCATCGGCCGATAATTTTACCCGCGAAGTTCCCCAGCCCGTTGGGATCAAGCCTTTGGTGGTTTTGGATGGCACATCAATTACGGCAACGGCGTTAAAGCCCAATAGGGCAACATATAATGTTTTTTCATCCTTACTTAAACAAATACCAAATGGCAGCAGCCCACGGTATTTATCAATGCGGCTATCAACCTTAATAGGGATATCGCCCAATAGTTTATGGTTCCTGTAGTCAATAATGGTAATGTTATCATTGGTGGCATTGGTTACATAGGCATAATTGTTACCAACGGCAATGGAGTTAGGGCTTGCGCCGCCGGTTACCTCTGCATCCTCCAACATTTGCCCTATCTGATGGCCGGTTTTAAACTTATCAACCACTTGACTGGTGGCCAGATCAATGGTAAACACACTCATGGCCTCTGGTGCCAATGGGTCGCCAACACCGGGGATCTTGCGGCCTTCAACTACCGTTCCTTCGCGTGATTCCTTTGTATTATCACCGTAAGGATGGTGCGATATGCGTAGAGAATCGGCATTTTGAGGAGTAGCACCAGTAATTAGCGGATAGGAATACATGCCCACATTGGCTACAAAAGCTGTTTTTTTATCCGGACTTAAAGCCAAACCAAAAGGCTGGCGCCCAACATTAATAGAAGCGGTGATCTTTTTGGTGTTCAGATCCAACCTGACCAAACGGAAGTTTCCGCGGTCGAGAACTAATAATTCATTGTTGGCCGTGTTCAGTTGCAGGTCTGAAGTAAAACTATCCTCGTAATCTGTACCTCCAACTTTACCATTCAGGGATAAAGAATCTACCCGCTCAAATTTTTCGGCATCATATATAACAACAGATCCATCATCACCACCGCTCAGATACAATGTTTTAGAATCAGGCGAAAAAGCTACGCCCAGGAATGATCCTTTTGCTAAAGGCGATTTTATTTTCCTGTCATAACTGGGTACTCTTAATGATTTCATCGAAGGCAGATCGATAATTTCAATAACTCCATTATGCAACGTTACCGCCTTTTTCCCATCGGGCGATATGGATAAGCCAAAAGGGTCATGTGTAATACGTATGGTATTACCCGCAGGTGTTATAAACCTGCCGCTTGGCAAAACAGAAACGCCGCCCTGGTTAATTGTACAGAACTGACCGGCACCGGGAACCTGCAAATAGCTAACCTGCTTTTGTGCAAATGAGGTTATGCAGGTGCTTAAACAAATGGCTAAGGATAGGATGACTTTATTATACATGATGATAAATTATTAATCCGAATAATTATTTACCGGTTACGCTGCCAATGGCATCACCAACCTCATGGCCAGCTGCCGCCTTAAAATCAAAACCCAACAGGTTTGCTATGGTTTGCGCCAGTTGCTTGTGGTAAGTAGTTGTTGGTAATTTCATTTCGCCCGAGGCAGGGGTATCCGGACCTAAAACAGCAAACCAGGTTTGTTCTGAATTTGGTGTTTCCTTACCGTGATCGCGCCATTTAAGCATAGGTACATCTCCGCGGCCGTGGTCGCAGGTGATAATGAGGGTAGTTTTATTTTTATATGCAGGGTCGGTTTGTACAAAATCCCACAGTTGTTTAATGTAATCATCTTCCTGGTGGGTACGCTCAAGGTAAACTTTGTAGTTTCCGGCGTGAGCCATATCATCAGGTTCGTCAAAAGCAACGTACAGCGCACGCGGCTTGTACTGTTTCATATAAGTTTTGGCAAATTCAAAGGTTAAGTAGTCGATACGGGTAGAATCGCCCAGAAAATGAGGGCCTTCGTTTTGTATCTCGTTTAAAAACTGCAAACGGTCATTCATGCCGGGTGCAGTTAACTTCATGTAACCCGAATTATTAATGATACCCGAACGTGGCGTATTCAAAATCTGTGTAAACCGCTCCCATGACGAAAAAGCCGCTACTTTATTTTCAAAGCCCTTTTGTTTGTTTAAAAACTCCAGCAAGTTCATGTTGGGGTTGGTAATGCCCTCGTTGGTGTTCATACGCGGATCAGGAAAGCCGGTAAATATTTCGTTATAGCCGGGGTACGAAAAATGGTATGGGTTGGCCACCTCATCCTTACTGCCAATATCGCGGTTACCGTACAACTGACCATGCTGCACAACGGCCGACCAGAAAAACGGCATCAGCATTTTGCGGCGCTCGCTTGGTGATTCCACCCAAAAATTTTTACGTACCACGTTCTTATCAGTGGTTTCTTTTGAGTTGATGATGGCAGAATCGGCACCGCGGAAAATTTCCTGCCAGCGCAAACCATCAATGGTTACAATAATGACATTCTCGGTTTTGTGTTTTTGAGCAAACAGTGTAGTAAATGACGCTGAGAGTAATAATATCAGGATCAGTTTTTTCATTGATATATATTTTAGATGTAGTGATGTAATTGAACAAAGGCCTCCCTGCTGTGCAGGAAAGCCTTTATCAATGTTTAGTTGTTGGTCATTTTATTATTGTAATATCCACATAATACCGTTTATATCATCGGTACCGCCAAACTGGCTCAATGCCTTGTTGTAATTGGTAGCATTTACAGTTCTTTCGGAAGTTGGATATTCAAAACGCAGTGGTATGCGGGTACTGTTACCTGTACCTGGCCCTACACTAAAGGCTGGCACTGATGTACGGCGGTAAGTAAAGTATGATTCCAGACCCGAGTGACGGAACAACGCCAGGTACTTTTGCTGCAATATTTGCGTGCGACCGTTAGCACCGCCGGCATACTTTATAGCAGGCTGGGTGTAATACGCATTCCAGTCAACAGTGATAGGGAAAGTATCGTAGCTTGATTGATCGGCCGGGCCTTTTGTTGCGCCTGGACGGTAAAAGTAAGCGGTGAATATACCTGATGTAGGGATAGCGTATGACTGGAACGATGCCTGAATACCTTTGGTATAATAAGCTTCCGGATCACCAGATGCCCAGCCTAAGTTAATACCTTCGGCAATGTTAAACATTAACTCAGGGTAACCAACTTGAATAGCCGGTTCGCCGGTATAGGTTGAGTAAAAATGCTTACGGTTCAGGAACGAGTAGCGTTGCAGGGTAGCATTGTTATACATTATACCAAGGTCAAGCCCAGGATCGGCACCAATAAAAGCATCAAAGCTGGTTGGGCTTTTCTTCAGGGTATCTACACTGTAACGTGATGGCTCGGCAGTTACAAATACACGCGGGTCTTTGAACTGTGTAAGTAAACCTACATAAGTTGCAGACATGTTTTGGCGTGAACCGTTCTGACCAAAGTTATCAGGATTTTGCGGATAGTAATTGCTTGGAGTTGCAAATTTAAATTGCAGGTTATCATCATTGCTTGCCATTAAAGGATATTGTGTTGGATTCCCTATAATGTTGGCAAATTGAGTTTTAACATCAACATCGGCTGTTTTTTTGCTCAAAGCCAGCAACAACCTGATGCGGAAGGTATTTACAGTTTTTTGCCATTTAGTAAGGTCGTTACCAAAATAAATGTCGTTTGCTAAAGTACCGCCAACACCTGCGCCACCAACGGTAGGGTCTTTGATAAGCGCGGCCAGATCGGTATTGGCGCTTTCAAGCCATGCCAGTGCCTGCGTCATTACTGTTTTTTGGCTGTCATAAGTTGGGGTAAGGTTATCCAGGCCTTTTAAAGCTTCGGTCATTGGGATATCACCTTCTTCCAAACTCATTTTAGCGAAAAAATAAGCTCTGAAAAATTTACCTAAAGCCTCATATGGGTTTACAGCATTACCGCCAGAAGCAGCCGCCTGTTTTTCCATCGCTATAACATTTTTAATAGCGCTGTAATAGTTATTATTATCCCCGGCAGTAGCAAAAGAATCATAACGGTTGTTACCATAATAATCATAGTTATACAGGTAATACTGGCAATAGATCTCATTATTGGTTTGAGGCAGATCAGCCAGTTTATATAAAACACCATTAAATATCAGCGATGCAGGCACAGTGCTTGGCACGTTGTTATTTTTGGTAAGGTCCTCAAAACTTTTTTTACATCCTGTTACCGTAAGTACTATTGCTAATACTGGCAGTAAGCAAATTCTAAATATCTTTTTCATGATTATGATTGATTTTAATTAGAATGATACATTTAAGTTTACACCATAGCTACGTACTGTTGGCGATTGCAAAACAGTGCTTGAGGTAGCATAATTGTATTGATCTAAATCCACATCCTTAAAGCGTTTGTCGCCGTAGAAATACAGCAGGTTACGCCCGTAAATTGATAACGATGCCTTTCTGATAAACGATTTATCTAACCACGCTTTAGGGAAATCGTAACCAAAGGTTACCTCGCGCAATTTTGAGAATGTTTTGCTCATCAGGTTTGACTCATCAACGTTGTAATACTTACTTACATAATCCTGCACCAGGGCAGTTTGCTTGTTAGGTGCGTATTGCAATGCGCTGTAGTTTGTTATTTTACCAGTTACCGGATCGTAATTGATAGATGCTCCGTTTGATACGGTTACACCCTCGCCTACGTAGCTGCCGTTGTAGCCAGCTTTACCAAAGTTTTGCCAGTCTTTATAACGTGCATCGCCCAAAGCGCCGGTAGCAGTTTCAATGTTTGAACCACCACGCATGGTTTTGTTGTGCATGTAGTCAATAATAACACCACCAACAGAACCATCAAACTGGAAACTCATGTTGAAGTTTTTGTAGCGTAGTCTGTTACCAATTGTCCAGGCATATTTAGCATTCTCATTACCTAAGTACTGAGGAACCGGTAATGCCAGTGGCTTGCCTGCAGCATCATTAATGATCTGGCCTTGTGGTGTGCGGGCAAAGGCAGTACCATATAATTTGTCGGTACGGTCGCCAACTTTAAAAAATTGCTGGTAAGTATCTTGTCCCGGAGGCAGTTCTTTGTAGATCTCTTTAAAGGTTGATACGTTAACCAATACATTCCAGGTAAAACCGCCCATATTTCTGATCGGCGTACCCTCTAATGAAAACTCATAACCTGTTTTGCGGGTTTTCAGTGCGTTAAGATATAAAGTAGTATAACCGGTTGAGGTTGATATATCATTAGGCAAAATTCGCGGACCATCGATATACTGAAACGCGGTTGCTGATAAACCTAAACGGTTTTGCAAAAATTTAATATCAAAACCTTCCTCGTAGTTTACACGGGTTGAGGTTTTAATGTTGTTCTGATACAAAAAGTCGGAAGCTGAAGCTGCAGCCTGACCGTTATATGGTTTGCTGGTTAAGTAAAATGGATTAAGCAGATAGCTTGGGCCATTGTACGGTGAATTGTAGGTACTGCCATAACCCAGCGGATTTAAGAATAACGGGTTATCTTTAGGATTGGTGGTAGTGGTTTGGCCGCCATATACCGAAATAGCATTAAACGGAGCCGGACCAATTGTTGGGCTTGATGCATCGGCTTTTACGGTTGAGTAAGAAGCTCTTGCCTTTAAGAACGAAATTACGGATGGCATTCTAATATAATCAGACACTACTGTTGCTGCCGATAAACTTGGGTAGTAATAAGTAGTTACGTTTTGGAAAGCCGATGATTTATCAACACGGCCGGTGCTTGATAGGGTAGCATATTTACCAAATGAAGCATCCAAAGAGTAATATTGACTGAACACACGTTCCTGTGAGCTAAAGCTGGTTGCCTGTATCGGGTTTTTAGAGTTGCTGAAAGAATAAACCTCCGGAACGTTCAGGTAATCTGTTGAAGTCCAGTCAGAGTTATAGCTAAAAGTACGCAGGTTTGAACCAATTAAACCCGATAAGTTAAGAAACTTAGCTATAGTATAGTTATAGTTAACAAATAACTCGGTGTTGTTATCAAACAGGTTACGGCGGTCTTCGCGGTAATCGCCCTGGTTACCTTCACGGCCGTAAGGGTGAGCCGAGAACGGCAGATCCTCAGAACGCAGGATGTCATAAGTATCAATCTGCGAGCGTAAGGTTACGTTCAGGTTATCGTTAAATTTATAATTACCAGATAAGTAACCGTAAGTATCATTTTTGTAATGACCTCTTGTCCATTTTTCGGTAAGCAAGTATGGGTTATGGTAACGGGTATACTCGGCAAATACCGATTGTACACCTTCTTTACCTGGCGCCCATATGGCTTTAATATCGGGGGCATTAATATTCCAGTCGGCACCGGTCCAAACAGCTATGTTATAAATAATACTGTTAGGGCCATACTGCACATCAGGAAAGTTATCAGTTGATTGCCTGTTAAAGTTAACGTTAGCCTCGAACTTTAACTTTGAAGTTGGGTTAAATGAAGCGTAAAAGTTAGCATTGGCTATATCCAGGTATTGCGCAGGGATATAGCTGGTTTGATGCTGTTGCGAAACCGAAAAACGGGTTACATAATTATCGCCAACCGCGCCTAATGAAATGTTGTTGTTGGTTTGGTAACCTGTTTTCAAAAAGTTTTTCAAGTTATCCTTACCACGGGCAGTGTATGGAGTTGCCTGGCGTACACCATTAACAACAGGGCTGTCATATTGTGGTATTAACTGGCCTGCAAAATATGGGCCCCAAACGTCATAATCACTATCAACACCACCTGGTGCACCACCTTTACCATCAACAAAGGTGTAAAAAGTATTTTCACCCGCACCAAATTTATTTTGTGTACGAGGGAAAGCAAGGAAACCGGTATTCATTACCGTACTGCTGTTTATATCAACAGTTAATCCTTTTTTGTTTTTTTCACCTTTTTTAGTGGTAATCAGGATAGCGCCGTTTTGCGCGCGGCTACCGTATAACGCTGCCGCAGCAGGGCCTTTTAGTACGGTATAAGTTTCAATATCATCAGGGCTGATGTTGTAGGTATCCGTATTGATCGGGAAACCATCAACAACATAAAGTGATACTGCGTTACCCCTTATTAATACTGAAGGGTTACCCAATAACTCGGCCGATGGGCCTACCGATAAACCTGCTACTTTACCTGTTAAGCCGGTAATAGGGTTAGGGTCACGGGCCATCGTTACATCGGCACCGTTTACTGCTTGTAATGAATAACCAATACGGCGTGTTTCTTTCTTAACACCAAGGGCTGTTACCACAACCTCGTTAAGTGTTTTGTTATTGCCGTTCATGCTTACGTTTATAACAGCCTTGTCGCCTACCACTACATTTTGGGGCGCGTAACCTATAAATGTAAAGGTGAGGCTTTGGCCTGCACTGGCTGTAATAAAGTAATGACCGTCAACATCGGTAATAGTACCTTTTTTAAGGTCTTTTAACATTACACTTACCCCAGGAAGCGGCAAGTGGTTTTCATCGGTTACTGTTCCGCTTATTTTGGTTTGTCCAAATAAAATAGATGGAGCCACACAAAATAGTAAAACCGTGAATAGGGTTTTCAATCTCAGGTAGAACTTGTTCATCTGCTAAAATTTAAGGGTGAGGGGATAGATTTTTTCATGCAGCAATACTAAACTTTGTTTATTATTAGTAAACCAACTTAGTATTAAGCAATGCTTAATCTTATGTTCACCCTGCGTTAAGCAGGTGATTTATGTAACAGGGGAATTACACGTACCTTACAAAAAATTAATACAGCCTATCAACTGTTTACCAGTTGTAAATGAGCTAAGGCCATAGCCTTCAAATGTTCAATGTTATTTACAGGCACGTTCATTTCTTTAGCCATATCGTCCCAATAGCGCAGCCTTACAATAAGTTCCGCATCGGGGTTAAGCTCAAAATCGGTAGCTTCTTCTTCGGTCATTACGCCGCCCTGAAACTCCAGCGTACCTTTACTGGCGTCAGACAGGCGGCTATAATATTCAGGATATTTATAGGTGAGGTATCTTTTAGCAATTACGTGGCCTTGTACCAGGTTGGCTACCCTTTCAGAAAAACCACGCTCCAGTAAATAATCAGCCCCGAGTTTTTCATGGTCAACGTTACCCATGCCATCCATACTTTCAACCTCGGCATCGGCACATAAATGGCCAATGTCATGAAAAAAAGCGGCCAGCACTACCTCGTCATCATAACCTTCGGCCTGTGCCAGAGCGGCGGCCTGCGACATGTGTTCTAATTGCGAAACCGGTTCGCCAATATAATCTTCATCCCCAAATTTCTCGTAAAGCGAAAATATTTCGTTAACAACAGCCTGCGGATTATACTGAGAAAAAGTCATAATTTAGTTTTTATTTGCAAATAAAGGGCCTGCACATTATTAAAACATTAAATGTTTATGAAATATGTTCCATCCTTAACATAGCTCAGTACAATTTCGTTTTTTTAACAAACCATTAACTTTTTTGAATTTTGAGTTTTGGTTTTGGAATTCTACATTCGGGCCGTAATATGATACATATAATATAATAATGGAAGAAGACATACTGATACAAATCAGTAACCGGATAAAAGAACGCCGCCGCGAAAAAAACATCACAGTACAGGAACTGGCCATCAGGGCCAATGTAAGCAAGGGCCTGATATCGCAAATTGAAAACAGCCGCACCATCCCATCGCTTATTGTATTAATTGACATTGTTAAAGCTCTTGAAATTGATCTTAACGAATTTTTCAAAGATATAAGGGCCAAAAGTGACCACCTGCCCGTTTTGGTAAAACGGAAATCTGAATACGAGCATTTTGAAAAGGAACACGCCCTGGGCTTTCATTACCAGCGCATATTCACGCAATCGATTACCCAGTCAACCGTTGATATTGTGATACTGGAACTGGAGCCCAACGCCACACGCCCTCTTGTTGAAACTGAAGCCTTTGAGTACAAATACATTTTACAGGGTGAGGTAGAATACCAGTTTAACGACGACAGGATAACCCTGCACCAAGGCGATTCTATGCTATTTGACGGCCGCATCCCCCATACCCCAAAAAATCTGGGCAACGTTACCGCGACTATGCTGGTGATCTATTTTTTTGAAGAGAAGAAGTAGACTGTTCCAACGGTGGAGAAAACTCACCCCGACAACGCTAACGCTTGTCGGCCCTCTCTTCAGCTTCGCTGGAAAGAGGGCTATTTTTTTTAAGATACATTTTCCTCCACTCATGCTTTCCCTCTTTCCGCCGCAGGCGAAGAGAGGGATGGCAAGCGCAGCGATGCCAGGGTGAGTCTACCCCCCATCCCCTTAACCCAACCTTAACACTAACTTAGTTTGGTATTAATAAATAAAGTTTAGTATTGCTAAACATTCTTGTTTATTATTATGGCCATTAAATTAGTAGTTTTTGATATAGCCGGCACTACGGTTAAAGACGATCACGAGGTAAGTAAAGCCTTCCAGGCTGCGATGAAAAAATCAGGGTACAACGTTGATATAGCACGTATAGACCCCCTGATGGGTTACGAAAAAACACTGGCCATCCGTAAAATGCTTCACGAACATGAAGTAAATACTGCACTAATTACAAACGAACTGGTAAATACCATTCATCAGGAATTTGTGCATCAAATGATCAACTTTTACCAATTTGAACCAGGCATACAACCACTGCCCCATGTTGAAGAAACACTGGCCGCCCTGCGCGCCAAAGGTGTACAGGTAGGCATTAACACCGGCTTTTCACGTGACATTGCCGACACCATTGTTACCCGCCTGCAATGGCGCGAAAAAGGACTGGTTGACCACGTAATAGGATCAGACGAGGTAGAACTTGGCCGCCCGCACCCCTACATGATACAAAAAATGATGCATGACGGTGGCATTACCGACCCGCTGGAAGTTGCCAAGGTTGGCGATACAGAGGTTGACGTTCGCGAAGGCCAAAACACCGGCTGCCGCTATGTGATAGGTGTAACCACCGGCATATTTACCCGTGCCGAGCTGGAAACCTACAACCCCACACACATTATTGATGATATAGCACAGGTTATAGATATCATAAAGCAATAGGGCTATGAAGCTGATGGATCAATTACGGGTAAGGGTAGCTAAATGGCCGTACTCATTGGTATCGGTAATAGCGGGGGTTGCCGCCTTTGGGTTGTACACCTCCATGTACGCCTTTCGTAAGGCCTTTGCCGCAGGCACTTTTACCGGGCAGCAATACCTGCATATTGATTATAAGGTTTGGCTGGTAATAACACAGGTTATTGGCTATACTTTCAGCAAATTTTATGGCATCCGTTTTATAGCCGAGGTAAATAGTAAAAACCGGGCGCGTTATATTTTAACACTCATTGGTATTGCCTGGCTGGCGCTGCTGGCCTTTGCCCTGGTACCCGCCCCATACAATATTGTTTTCCTGTTTATCAACGGCTTCCCGCTCGGGTTAATATGGGGTTTGGTTTTTGGTTATCTTGAAGGCCGGCGCTCTACCGAGTTTATGGCAGCGGTGCTATCTATCAGCCTAATATTTGCCTCGGGCTTTGTAAAAACGGTTGGGCGCACGCTGCTTACCGTTTTCCACGTAAATGAATATCATATGCCCTTTTTAACGGGCGCCATATTTGTATTACCCTTGCTGCTGTTTGTATTTTGCATGGAGCTGATGCCTGCCCCTACCCCCGAAGATAAGCAGCAACGCGCCGAACGCAGCCCCATGAACGCAGCCCAGCGCAAACAATTCCTGATCAGGTTTTTACCCGGCATTATACTTACCATTATTATTTATGTGCTACTCACCGTTATGCGCGATGTTCGCGATAATTTTGAGGTAGAGATCTGGGCCGACCTGGGCGTAAAAAGCAACAGCATTTATACCAATATTGATTCTATTATATCCGTTATCGTACTGGTGGCCATGAGTTTGCTTATCCTCGTCAAAAAAAATCTGAAGGCCTTCAGCATTATTCACCTGCTCATTATTGGTGGTTGCGTGCTGGTTGGTGTATCAACCATGTTGTTTACCCTCAAACTCATCGGCCCTGTAAGCTGGATGACCATGGCCGGGCTGGGCCTTTATTTAGGCTATGTACCCTATAACGCTATATTTTTTGAGCGGATGATAGCTACCTTTAACTATCGCAGCAATGTAGGCTTTATCATGTACGTGGCCGACTCAATGGGATACCTGGGCAGTGTAAGCATTTTACTGGTAAAAGAATTGGGCAGGCCAAACATTAGCTGGGGCAACTTTTTTAAGGAGGGCGTAATGATTGTTGCCGTTGTTGGCGGCATCTGCGGCGTGCTTTCGCTCATTTACTTTCTGCAAAGCGCAGGGGGTAGTAATTCAAAATCAAAAAGTCAAAACTCAAAAAAAAACGATCCGGAAACGGATGATCTGATAACATCACTTACCTGATCATATCTATCTTATGAATCAAGATCAATCAAAAAACTCCGCCATAGTTATAGGTGCCGGCATTGTAGGTTTAGCCACGGCCAGGGCTTTAGCCATGCGTGGTTATAAAGTAACCATATTTGAACGCAATGAACGCGCGGTTGGGGCATCCATCCGTAATTTTGGTATGATATGGCCTATCGGTCAGGCCACCGGGCCGTTGTTTGACCGCGCCATGCTATCGCGCAGTATCTGGAAAACCATTTGCACCGAAGCCGGAATATGGCATAACGAAGTTGGCTCACTACATCTCGCTTATCATGATGATGAGTTACAGGTAATTAAAGAATATGTAGAGGTTAACCACAACTTTCGCGATTGTGCTTTGCTTAACCCCGCGCAGGCGCTTTCCCGCTCACCGGCGGTTAATTCTGATGGCTTAAAAGGCGCATTGTGGAGCGGTGAAGACATGATTGTTGAATCGCGTGAGGCTGTGGGGCAGGTAGCCAAATACCTGGCCGAAAAATATGGAGTGGAGTTTCACTGGAACACCGCCATTAGCCGTATTGAACATCCTAAAGTAATATCGGGCAGCCAGACCTGGCAGGCCGACGAGATATTTGTGTGCAGCGGCGCCGAATTTGAAACACTTTACCCGCAGCTGTTTGCTCAAACACCTATAACCAAGTGCAAACTGCAAATGATGCGCCTGGTTACCCAGCCCGACGAATGGCGTATTGGCCCCTCACTGTGCGGTGGTTTATCAATGATCCATTACCCAGGTTTTCAAGCGGCAGCCTCATTACCAGCCCTGCGCAAACGTTATGAAGAACAATATGCCACCCATTTAAAATGGGGCATCCACGTTATGGTATCGCAAAATGGCAGTGGTGAACTCACCATCGGCGATTCGCACGAGTATGGCCTGGTGCACGACCCATTTGATAAAGCATTTATTAATAATTTAATAACCGAGTACTTACATACTTTTGCCACCTTTAAGGACTGGAGGCTCCTACAGTCATGGCATGGCATTTACCCTAAAATGACCAACGGCGCTACCGAACTGATAGTAGAAGTTGAACCCGGCGTAACCGTTATAAATGGCGTAGGCGGCAACGGAATGACACTTTCCTTCGGCCTTTGCGAAGAGGTAATTGCTGCCAGGGTTGGGTAGTTTTTTAGTCCATAAACCACGGTTGGAATTAAGAAAGTCTGTCATTTCGACCGGAGGGAGAAATCTTATACACTGGGCTTAGCACACGCAAAAGATCTCTCCTCGTACCTCGTTCGAGATGACAAATTTCTATTTTGAACTTGTATTAGCCTGCAAAGCAACGTATTTGTAAATTTACCATATTGAAAACAATTCATAGTCCATTGACCATTGACTATGAACCAACAAACCACCTATATGTCTGATACCCGGAGAGATTTTATTAAAAAAGCGGCCCTGCTTACCGGTGCTGCCGGTTTTGCAAGCATTTTGCCCGCATCCATACAAAAAGCCATGGCCATTAACCCGGCCCCCGGCAGCACCTACCTTGATGCCGAACATATAGTTATATTAATGCAGGAAAACCGCTCGTTTGACCATACCTATGGCACATTGAAGGGCGTACGTGGTTATAATGATCCGCGGGCAATTGACCTGCCCAATAAAAACAAGGTATGGCTGCAAACTAACCAAGCAGGCGAAACCTATGCCCCATTCCGCCTGGATATGAAAGGTACTAAAGCTACCTGGATGTCGTCATTACCGCACTCCTGGGGTAACCAGGTAAATGCCCGTAATGATGGCAGGTACGATCAGTGGCTCAACGTAAAACAAAACAGCATTAAAGAGTACAGGCACATGCCCCTTACTATGGGCTACTATAACCGGGAAGATATTCCGTTTTATTACGCCCTGGCCGATGCCTTTACCGTGTGCGACCAAAATTTTTGTTCGGCTTTAACCGGCACCAACCCCAACAGGTTGTACTTTTGGAGCGGTACCATCCGTGCCGAGCAGCACGAAAACTCGCTTGCCCACGTTTGGAACGATGATATGGATTATGGTACACTGAACTGGGCCACCTTCCCTGAACGGTTGGAAGATCATAATATATCATGGAAACACTACCAGAACGAGGTTGCCATTGATACCGGCTTAGAGGGCGAACAGGACCCCTGGTTATCCAATTTCCAGGATAACCCGCTGGAGTTTTTTGGTCAGTACAACATTAAACTGCACGACAAACACATCACTTATCTGCAAAAAAGATCAACGGTTTTGCCTGATGAGATAGCTGCGCTTGAAAAAGAGATAGCCGCCCTGCCTGCCGGCGATGCGCACATTGATCACCTGCAAAAACAGCTGAGACAGAAAAAACGCGATCTGGAAAATGTGAATAAAGATATGGCCAGCCTTGATCCGGGCAAATTCGCCAGGCTGTCGCAGCGCGAAAAAAATCTGCACCAGAAAGGCTTTGTAACCAACACTAAAGATCCTGATTACCGTGAACTGGTTAATTTAAAATATGACGACAATGGTACCGAACGTGAATTATTGGTACCTAAAGGCGACGTATTGCACCAGTTTAGAGATGATGTAAAAAGCGGCCAGCTGCCAACCGTATCGTGGCTATCAGCTCCTGAGCATTTTTCAGATCACCCAAGTTCAGCCTGGTTTGGGGCATGGTATGTATCTGAAGTGATGGACATACTCACCCAAAACCCTGAAGTTTGGAAAAAAACCATCTTCATTTTGGCCTATGACGAAAACGACGGCTATTTTGACCACGTACCTCCGTTTGTTGTACCTCACTCTAAAAAACCGGGAACCGGTTTAACCTCAAAAGGCATTGATACCAGTGTTGAGTTTGTAACGTTGGAACAGGAAAAAGCCCGCAATGGCTTTCCGGAAATATATGATCGTGAAAGCTCCATTGGTTTGGGCTACCGTGTGCCGCTGGTTATTGCCTCGCCATGGAGCAAAGGCGGCTGGGTAAACTCCGAAGTATTTGACCATACCTCAACCCTTCAATTTCTCGAAGATTTTTTAACTAAAAAAACAGGCAAAAAAGTCTCCGAACCCAACATTAGCACCTGGCGCCGCACCATTTGCGGCGATTTGACCAGCGTGTTTCGCCCATACACCGGCGACCAGATAGCCAAACCCGAGTTTGTGGTAAAAGACGAATTTGTGGAGAGCATACATAAAGCCAAATACAAACAATTACCCACTTATAAGCTGCTTAACGCCGATGAAATAGCACAGATCAACAAAGATCCGCGTTCATCGCCACACATGCCCCAGCAGGAACCGGGTATTAAACCATCATGCGCCCTGCCCTACCAGCTTTATGCCGATGGTAAACTGAGCGCCGATAAAAAATCGTTTGAAATAACGTTTACAGCCAGCAACAAAGCATTTGGCCAAAAAGCTGCAGGCTCACCATTTAACGTGTATGCGCCGGGCAACTACGCCAGCCTGAATAATCCGCAGCAAATGGAGCCCCTGCGCACCTGGGCTTATGCCCTAACTGCCGGCGACACGCTTAGCGACAAATGGCCGGTACAGGAGTTTGAAAATGGCGAATACCACCTGCGCGTGTACGGCCCTAACGGCTTTTTCCGCGAATACAAAGGTACCCCCGCCGATCCATTACTTGATGTAACTTGTGAGTATGAGCATAACACAGCTAACAAATTTACCGGCAACATTGCACTAAAGCTGGTTAACGCAGGTAGCAAATCATGCACTGTTGAAATAATAGATCACGCTTATAAAACCAACAATCACCAAAAAGTGATGACGGCGAAAGGTCAGGGTACGCAGGTACTTAACCTTACCCAAAGCCATGGCTGGTACGATTTCAGCATTAAAGTAAGCGGTAGCCAAACCTTTGAAAAACGCTACGCCGGTCGTGTAGAAACCGGGCAACACAGCTACACCGATCCGCTGATGGGAAAAGTGATAGCATAATTCAGGACGAGACAGCGAAAGAAGGCCGGGCATTAATGCCCGGCCTTCTTTAGTTTAAAACCACGTCATTGCGAGGTACGAAGCAATCTCTATGCTATACAGAGCGAACTTTGCATGTTTGACCTGCCCGTGTAGAGATTGCTTCGTACCTCGCAATAACGTGGTTTTTATTGGAATATAACTTTTCTCTTGCACTCGTCGCAGACGAGCACAAGTAGAGGCCATCTCCTTTGGAGAGGGTTGGGTGAGGTTTTTACTTCTTATCCTCCAGCATAACCCACCTGTTCACGGTGTTAAACTCGCCTTCAATACAAACCTTGTAAAATTTAGATGGCAGGTTTTTTACATCGAGCAAAGCATGCTCATTGGTAAGGGGAACTTCGGCCAGCAACTGGTAGTCGTCTGGTTTGCCTTCTTTATAGTTATTAGCAGCGGCCACCCATATTTTCACTTTGCCGGTGGCGCTCATGGCTTTCCAGCTTACATCAAGGGAACCCTGTACGTAGTTGGCCTCAGGTTGTGCAACCGATACCTGGCCTATAAGCGAGATACCATCCATTTCGCGCAGTTGCGCGGTGGGTACCTTTACATTTAAAAAACTGTTGATAGATGGTGTAATGTCAACAATGCCCGGGTAATAATATTTTGCATAGTTATTAAGTGGCTTATAGCTGGTAACCATCCAGGTAGATCGCTGGCGGGTGCTTTGACCACCGTGGTCTTTCCCGTTCAGTTCACTACGGCCATGATCGGTAGTGATAAAAATGATCCAGTCTTCCTTAAAGTTTTTCTGACGGTATTGAATGGCCTGCCATATGCGTCCAACCTGAGTATCCATTTTTTCAATGGCATCATAATATTGCGGGCTGTCGCCATATTGATGCCCCATATCGTCGGTGTATTCCAGGTATACCCATGACAGGTCTGGCGCTTTATCCTTAATACAGGTAGCAGCTGATGTTACCACCTGTTCATCAATCAAGTGCATATAATTACCAGCCTTATCATGCCTAAACTTTACCGTATCCAGCTCGTAACCGTCATAGGCATAATCCGGATGAATGTTGCCAGCCTGCGGCAGGCCATCGCCTATAAGTTTGGTGCGGTTATCTGTCCAACTTGAAAACACAGCCGTTTTTCCATTAGGATAAGCATTTTTAAACATCCGGAATATGTTCCAGTAATTATAGTTAGGATCTTTAATATCATTACCCCAAACGTTGTGCTTATTTACCCAGCTTGAGGTGAGCAAACTGTTATAGCCATTGGCAGATATGGTTGGCGTTTGAGAGTAGCCGCCTTTTTCGCCGCCCACATGTGCCCGCAGGTAAGTACCTTGTTTGGCAATCAGCTTCAGGTTAGGGGTGTTCAGCTTTTCTATCACATCGGCGGGGATGCCATCGGCAATTATAAAAACAGCTTTTTTAGTGCGGGTTTGCGCGTTTACATTGTAGGTTGCCGCTAACAGCATCAACGTTACAATAAGTTTAAAGGAGTTTCGCATCGTTTAAAATATGGGTAGTACAAGCCGCTAAACTACGGCGTTTTCAAAATAAAAGCGTTAATAAATTGTTATGCTTTGATGGCAACATATGATTAGTATGGAACAAAAGACTAAGCCATTCTCAGCTTATGCGTTATGTGTCTGTATTCCTTTATCTACTGTCCACTCATCTTATTGTCCCTTAATCTCATAGTCCAATTGTCCTTGATCTTTTGCACTTTTATTTCTACCTTTTGTCAGCCTTTATCAATTGCCGGGCGGGCGCTGTGCCACCCGGGAAAAAACTTAAATTAATCAGTTTAATCTTCTATAACCTATTACTATGAAAAAAACAAAGTTGCGTGTTATTACACCGGTTTTTATGATCGTAGCCGGATTGCTGTTTATCGGCCCCCAGGCAAACGCCCAAGCCGATAATTGGAAACCTGAAGCAGGTTTTGAAACCCTTTTTGATGGCAGCACCCTCAACGGCTGGTGCTACCGGAGCAAGGAGGGCGATGTAACCGAAAAATTCGACGGTAAAACGGCATCTTCCGACGGACGCTACTCTGCCGCCAGGGGAGTAATAACAGTAAACTACCCGGTAGGCGTAGAAAGAAAAGTACAACAATCATGGACACTGCGCGAATTTCCCAAGAACTTTATCCTCAAAATTCAGTTCCGCGCATCTAAAAATGCCGACAGTGGTATTTTTCTGCGCGGGAAACAACTTCAATGCCGCGATTACCTGCTGGCCGGCCCCTATAAAGATTTAAAAAACTACAAACCACAGGATTGGAACACCATTATTGTTACCGTGAAAGATAATATTGCCCACTGCGAATGCAACGGCGAAGTGCTGGAAGATGCCCTCGTACTACCGGCTACCGGCCCCATGGGACTGGAAGGTGATCGCGGACAGATGGAATATCGCCATATCCAGATTAAGGAACTGTAGGGGGTATTTCATATCGAACCAGCCGTTCCGCTGGTATTAAACTTACGAAGTTTTGAAAACTTCGTAAGTTTTCTCTTCTTTTTTAGCCTTTATCCCTATAGCTAAATCTGTTTATATTTACCCCCGCTTACCGGGCTTATTATATATGGATCAACAGAACACCGCTAATCAAACCAAATGGCTTTACCTTTTTATAGGCCTGGCCATAACATTAAACTTTAGCGGTCTATTCATCACCATTATGGGCCCCGATGGCAATTTATACGCCACCATTGCCAAAACCATGGTACTGCGCAACAACTACGCCGACTTGTACGCCTGGGGTAATGACTGGCTTGATAAGCCGCACTTTCCGTTTTGGGTAACCGCCCTATTTTTTAAATGTTTTGGCTTTACCACCTGGGCGTATAAACTGCCGGGTATTTTGTTTGTAATGATGGGCGCTGCCTACACTTACTGCTTTGCCAAATCACTGTACAACAAACAAATTGCCTTATGGGCAGTGCTGATATTACTTACATCGCAGCACATTGTATTATCAAACAACGATGTTCGGGCCGAGCCATATTTAACCGGGCTTATTATTGCAGCGGTTTATTGTTTTTACGAGGCTTACACCAGCAACAAGCTTTGGCAATTGCTACTGGCCTGTTTGTTTACTGCCTGCGCCGTGATGACCAAGGGCATGTTCGCGTTAATTACCATTGGCGGGGCCATTGTGGGGCACCTGCTCATCACCCGGCAATGGAAACAGCTTTTTCACTGGCGGTGGCTGCTGGCCATAATATTGGTACTGCTGTTTATTATGCCCGAAATATGGTGCCTTTACCGCCAGTTTGATCTTCACCCAGAAAAACTGGTGTTTGGGCGTACAGGCGTATCGGGTATTAAATTCTTTTTTTGGGATAGCCAGTTCGGCCGTTTTTTTAATACGGGACCAATAAAAGGTCACGGCGATCCCTCCTTTTTTGTACATACTACCCTGTGGGCATTTTTGCCCTGGTCGCTTTTATTATTTGCGGCTATATTTCAGTTTATTAAAAAAGGGGTAAAAAATATCCAGGCACAGGAGTGGTACTGCCTCTGCGGATCAATGATCACCTTCCTGTTATTTTCGGCCTCCAAGTTTCAGCTGCCGCATTACATCGTGATCGTGTTCCCGTTTTTTGCCATTATTACTGCGCAATATCTTTTTCATTTAACATCTGCCAAAAGCATCAATGCGGTACGTATTACCCAGGCGGTTGTCATTTTGCTGATGCTGGCTACCATTGGCCTGATTCAGTATTTTTACAGGCCTGAAACTTTTGGGTGGCTGCCCGGCATTATCATTTTAGCTTTACTTATTGCTTTGGTATTTGTGCCCACCCGTATTTCGGCAGGTATGCAGCAAATCATATTGCGTACCCTACTGGCGGCATTTATTGTAAATGTATACCTTAACCTGTGCTTTTACCCCTCGCTGTTACACTATCAATCGGGCAGTGAAGCGGCCATGTGGATCAACAAAAATAATCCGGAAAAGCTACCGGTTTTTATTGATGACGGTATGTTTCATGACGATGCGATATTTTACCTCAACGCCCCGCTTACCGAACTTAAACCCGATGAAAAAGGAGTTGTAACCCGCCCTTCCTTGCTATACGCCAACACCGGGGTTATCAATGATTATAAAGCACACGGCTGGAACTTTAAAGTGGTCAAAACCTTTAAACGCTATCCCGTAACCCGCCTTAAACCTGCGTTTTTAAACAAGGCTACCCGCGATAAGGAAATTTCAGAAACGCAGGTGGTGCTGTTAGAACCGGTTAAGTGATCATTAATTTTAAACAACAGCCTTGTCTGACATCTCTTGACAGGAAGCTCCTCCGGAGCTAATTTCTTAGATGTTATTTTCTATAAACAGGGTACCCCCTCCGGGGTGAAATGCACATGTATCATAAATATACCCCCCGGAGGGGGTACCCTGTTTATAGACTAACAGCAATTTACTTTGGCTCCTAAGGAGCCTCCTGATCTACTCTGACCTTAAACTTTTAACCGGGCTGTTCAGCGCAGCCTTAATAGTTTGCAGAGCAATAAGTAAAGCGGTTACCAGGGTGAGCATGCCTATGGCCAGCATGAACGGGTTTAGATTAATAGTTATTTTGTAGGCATAATCATTAAGCCAGTTACGCATAATAAAGTACGCCACCGGGCAGGCAACTAATCCCGCAATAAGTACTATCCCCAAAAACTCCTTCATAAACAAGCTGATGATACCCGCTACCGACGAGCCCAGCACCTTGCGGATGCCAATCTCTTTGGTACGTTTCTGAATGCTTAATGATATTAAACCCAGCACACCCAGCAGTACAATAATAATCGCCAACATGGTTGCTATGTATGATGCCTGTTTCAACTGAATTTCGTTCTGATAAACCTTTTTCAAGGCATCGTCAACAAAGCTGTATTCAAAGGGCGCTCCGGGTAACAGTTCGGCCCATTTCTTTTGCAATGCCTGCAGGTTGTTTTGCATATTGCCCGGTTTAACGCGGATAGAAAAAAAGCGGTAAAAAGTGGTATAATTAACATTATAGAAAACCATAGGCTGTATGAGCCCCCGCATAGATCCAAAATGAAAATCGGCCGTAACCCCGCAAATGGTAAAGGGGAAGTTAACACCCGGTATCATGATGTTTTGCCCCAGGGCACTTTCCGGATTACGGTAACCCAGCGCTTTAGATGCCGTTTCGCTAATGACCACCTGGGCCGTATCAGCCACCATAAAAACAGGTTTAAAAAATACGCCCGCCTTTAGCGGAATGTGATAGATAGCCGCATACTGATTATCGGCAGCCATATTTTGCGATGTTATGGCCTGCGCTGGGTTAGAACCCTGTTTATATATGGGCGAGCTCCCCCCGTTGCTGCCGTCGGGAATTTCCCATGACAATGATACGCTTTGCACCTGGGGCATTTGGGCCAGCTGCTGCCTGATGGCCTGCATTTTTTGCACCCCTTTTACCGACCAATCACGTGGTACCTGGGCGTACACTACGTAATCGCGGTTATAACCGAGGTCTTTATTAAAAAAAAGGTTAATCTGTTTAGATATGATGATAGCCCCTATAAAAACAATAGCCGCCGTACCAAACTGAAAAGCCACCAGTACCCTGCGAAACAGCACACTTTCCTTAACAGAACTCAACTTACCCTTCAATGAATCAACCGATTTTAAGGCCGACAGCACCAGCGCCGGGTAAATACCCGCCAGCACGCCAACCAGCAGGGCAAATAAAAACGGAACAGGTATAAAATAAGCCGGGAAGCTGAAAAGCCCCGTAATATCCTTACCCAGTACCTGGCTAAAATATGGCCGGGCAATTAAAAATATACCAAGAGCCAGTATGGTCGACAGCATTACCAGTAAAACCGATTCGGTTAAAAACTGCCATATGAGCTGCTTACGTAAACCACCCAGCACCTTGCGAATACCCATCTCCTTCATACGTCCGGACGAACGGCCAATGCAGATATTCACAAAATTGATAACCGCCATCAGCAAAATAAACAAGGCGGTACAGCCAAGGGTATACAGCATTTTTTTTACCAGTCCGCCATCAGCAATCAGGTTATAATCGGGCAGTGCCACCAATTTAACAGTTAAATTTTTGCTGATCTGTTCGGGCGCGTTTTTGCGGATAAGTTCACGGATGGGCTGTTCCAGAGTTTTAGCGTTAACGCCTTTCTGCAATTCTATATAATTAACAATGTAGATATTGCTCCAACCATCGAGGTTGCGTTTAAAAAACTTAGCCGCGTTTGCTGTAAAAAAGAAGCCTGAGTTAATGCCGGCGTTCAGATTAGTTACCGAATTGCGTGGTATGGCATCCAACACGCCGGTAATTACAAAATCGTGCTTTTCGCCGCCAAAGCTTTCAAAGCTTAAGGTTTTGCCCACCACATCGGTACGGGCAAAATATTTTTGAGCCATAGCAGTTGTCAACACTACCGAAAATGGATCGTTCAGTGCGGTGTTTACATCGCCTTGTAATAGCTTGAAACCATACATTTTAAGCAAGGTGCTATCGCCCAACTGCAGGCTTTCCCTGAAATGCATATCGCCGCGCGATACGTTGGTGGTCACCGCGTCGAAATGATAATAATTAGCCACCAGGTTAGGGTAATTATCCTTCAGCGCTTTGGGGAGCTGGGCTATGCTGCCAATTTCGTTGCCCAGGTTTGGGTCGGTCCACTTACTCAATAAAATATATTGATTCGCTGAGTTTTTAAGCTGATGGTTCACCTGCAGTTCACCCCATACATAAGCACCTATAAGCAGGGTAAAAGCAATACCTACCGATAAACCAAAAATGTTGATGAGGGAGAAAACCTTGTTTTTCCAAAGAGTTCGCCAGGCAAGTTTAAAGTAGTTTTTCAGCATAGGTATTGTTTTAAGTACTTATTGATAAGGTCAATATAAAGTACGTTAACATTTTTGACATTCAACAGGCGGTGTTCCTGTAATTAACAAACTTTAACAAAAGCAGACTATCAATCAGAACAAGTGGCAGGCATATTTACGAAGTTTTAAAAACTTTGTAAATCTAAAAAAGCGAAAAAATTAACAGGCACAGGCGTAACAAACCCACACAATATTTTTACAAAACCTATAGCCAGTTATTGCCACATTACCCCGATATTCATACAAACCAATACACCTTTCCACCATTATGAAAAAAATATTCTATACCACCGCGGCCTTACTGCTGCTGTGTCCGTTTTTGCTGCTGGCCCAAAGCGGCAAGGTTTACGACAACCTATCGCTGCCCAGTAAAATATTAAAAAGCGAGCGCAAATTTGCTGTCTATCTGCCGCCAGATTATGAAACTTCGGGCCGCAGCTATCCCGTATTATACCTGCTGCACGGTGCAGGCGACGATCAAACCGGCTGGGTGCAGTTTGGCGAAGTGCAGAACATTACCGACAAAGCCATTAATGCAGGTACCGCCACCCCCATGATCATTATAATGCCCGATGCCAATACCGGCAGGCGCGGTTATTTTAATGACATAAAGGGCGACTGGAACTACGAAGATTTCTTTTTTAAAGAACTGATGCCTTATGTAGAGAAGAAGTACCACATTAAAACTGATAAGCGTTACCGTGCGGTGGCTGGGCTTTCTATGGGCGGCGGCGGGTCATTTGTTTACGCCCTGCATCATCCCGAATTATTTTCGGCGGCTTGTCCGCTTAGCGCGGCAACCGGTCCGCTTACCATGGAGGAAGCCAAAACACAGCTGGCCAAAAGCAACCCTAACCTGCCCGACTCCGTTGTTACTAAGTATTACAACACCCACAGCGTGGTTTATATGATGAACAATATGCCCGAAGATCAGAAAAAAGCCGTACGCTGGTTTATTGACGATGGCGACGACGACTTTTTATACGAAGGTAACTGTATGGTGCACATTGCTATGCGCAAAAAGGAGATCCCCCATGAGTTCCGTGTTCGCGACGGCGGCCACACCTGGACCTACTGGCGTGCTTCATTACCCAACGTACTGGAGTTTGTATCTCAAAGTTTTCATCAATACTGATCGGATTGTTCATTGGTTCATTGGCATCTATCCTGAAAAGCACCAGTGAACAATTGAACTAATGAACCTTGAATTAATGACCGATACCCCAATGAACTACTGAACAAATGAACTAATAATCCAAAGAAATGGAACGTCGTAAATTTTTAATCAATACCGCTTTAACTGCCGGCTCAGTGGCATTACTGGGCAAAAAGGGTTTTGCATCGCTGCTGGCCGATCCGACCTACCAGTTTAAACCGTTACGCAACAATGTAGGTATGTTTGCCGAGCAGGGCGGCACCATTGCCTGGCTGATGAATAAAGAAGGTATTGTTGTGGTTGATGCCGAGTTTCCGGACCCGGCCACGCACCTTATTGCCGAACTCAAAAAACAATCAGACAAGCCTTTTGAGTGGCTCATCAACACCCATCATCATGGCGACCATACCGGGGGCAATATCTCCTTTAAGGGTATCGCCAAAAATGTAGCGGCGCATGCCAATTCGCTCACCAATCAAAAAGCGGCAGCTGCCAAACAGGGTACCGACGACAAACAGCTTTACCCCAACATTACCTATACAGATAAGTGGAAAATTAAGGTAGGCGACGAGCACATCACCGCTCATTATTTTGGTGCCGGCCATACCAATGGCGACAGCTTTATCCATTTTGAAAACGCTAACATTGTACACACCGGCGACTTGGTTTTTAACCGCCGCTACCCATTTGTTGACCGCACCGCCGGCGCATCATGCAAAAGCTGGATAACCGTGCTTGAAAAAGCGCAGAAACAATTTGATAAAAATACCCTGTTTGTTTTTGGTCACGCATTTGATCCGCAAAAAGTAACGGGTAGTATGGACGATGTAAAGGCCATGCAGCACTTTATGGAAAGCCTGGTAACTTATGTAGACAGCAGTATTAAAGCCGGAAAATCAAAAGATGAGATATTGGCTACCAAAGCCATCCCCGGTGTAACCGAGTGGCAGGGCGACGGTATTGAACGCGGCCTCACAGCTGCATATGAGGAACTGACGGCTTAGCCTAGAAGCCCCCCGGCCCCCTAAAGGGGGGAGTGATGGAATTGCGCCCGGGTTATCGCTTTGTTACAGCAAAAAAAAACGCTGCAGTAAAGTTCTGCCCAATCTTTAATGCTGTCAATTCTGGTTCAAACATTTTTCGTAAATTTGTATTAATTAAATAGCCCGGCCATCTTAAACAGACGGCCGGGCTATTTAATTAAAGGACCAAAAAAGTCCCCGGAAGTTATCAATCCAAATCAAACAATTGATAATCAATATATTAATACTTTTTAAAGCTCCCAAAACCACATAAATCAAGCACGAAACGAGCTATAACTGGTTAAAACACATCAAAACCGGCAATTTTTGAAGCATTTTCACCGATTTTGATCTGATTTTATGTTAAAATAAAATTTTAAAAAGTACACAGTAAAAATTAATGCAGCACTTTGGGGCGCTCAGTTTTTACCGGATTTAAATAATTATTATCGGTCAGCCAGTCGGCCATGCGCTGCGGCCAGGAGTGTATGGATTGCAACTTTGACCGGTTACCCATATTAAACCCATGACTACCCTGGGTATACAAATGAAGCTCCACCGGAATTTTGGCGGCCCTATACCGGTCAAGCAATTTTACTACAGACGGCGAGCAGCAGGCATCATCATTGGCAGCCAGCAAAAAGGCGGGGGGAGCATCGGCAGGCAGCACATCGGGAATATACAACGGACCGGGATAAATCTGGATCACAAAATTGGGCCGGGCATTTAGCCTGTCAATAGGGTCGGGAGCATTGGTATCGCCTATACCGGGGCCATAGGCCACCATATCAACCACCTCGCCCCCCGCAGAAAAACCCATCATACCTATACGGTTGATATCGAGGCCATATTCGGCAGCCTTACTGCGCACCAGGCGCATAGCGCGGTAACCATCCTGTTTGGCGTGCACATCAATCTTATAGGGCGAAAGCGTATCGCGGCCCAGACGGTATTTGAGCACAAAAACAGTAATACCGAGGTCGCTCAAATATTTGGCGGGGTCTATACCTTCGGCAGTATAAACCAGCAATCGGTGACCGCCTCCGGGGCATATCACCACTGCGGCACCATTGGCCTTAGCGGCAGGTGGTATAAATACAGTGAGTGAAGGGTTATGGATGTTTTTAACCCAGTAATCTTTAGCTTGCTCGGGTTCGTTTCGGCGGCTTTCAAAGCCAGGAGCGCCTTTTGGCCAAAGGGGTATTACATTAGGTTTATCCTGCGCTATGGCCAAAATTGGCAAGGCAAATAACAGCAGGCACAGGTAATTGGTTAGTTTTGTTTGCATAAAGTAAATATACTTTAACAGACACGTTTTTATAGTTGTGTGCGTAAACTTTTACTTAATTTAATGGTTTAATAGTTAGGCTGGTAGCTTTTAGCTACCAGCAATAATTTAACAAAAAAGTTATGGCAAATTTTCAGGAAATTATTGCATCAGAAACACCCGTACTGGTTGATTTTTCGGCCGAGTGGTGCGGCCCGTGTAAAATGATGCCCCCTATATTACAAGACGTTAAACACGCACTTGGCGACAAAGTAAAGATCATTAAAATAGATATCGACAAAAATCCCTCCGCGGCCAACGCGTACCGTATACAAAGCGTGCCTACCCTCATGATATTTCAAAAAGGGGAAACCAAATGGCGTCAGAGCGGCGTAATACAAGCCAGGCAACTGCAACAAGCGGTTGAGCAGTTTATATAAGGAGCCTTAGCATGGCATGCAAATGACTCACCCGGTCTACGCTTCGCTGGACCACCCTCTCTTCGCCTGTGGCGGAAAGAGGGGAAGAAAATGGATGAAAGAAAAAAGAAAAAATTCCTTTACCCTCTTTCCAGCGAAGCTGAAGAGAGGGTCGACAAGCGAAGCGGTGTCGGGGTGAGTAGACAAACAGCCTGATTTCAAAATAAAGTCCTCTCCTTTGGAGAGGATTCAGGTGAGGCTCGATACTAACACTTATAATTTTAACGTATTAATTACAAAAGCAATCCCATTATGGCAACTACCGAAAGCATCCAAAACGCGTATATTGATTTTGTGCTCACAGAAGGCATGCAACCTAAGTCGGTTTATATTTTCGCCAAACAAAACGAAATGACCGAGGCTGAATTTTACCAGTTCTATGGTTCGTTTGAGGCTGTGGAGCAAAGCATCTGGGCTGATTTTGCCCGGAAAACATTGACCGAGATCAGGACTCAGGAAGTTTGGGGTGGATACACGGCCCGCGAAAAAGCGCTGTCGTTTTTTTATGGTTTTTTTGAACTGCTCAAGGGTAGCCGCAGCTTTGCTGTTTACAGTATCAATAAGCAACCCAAAGGATTTAGTACTCCCAAAGTATTTGAGCAGCTAAAAGCTATTTACGAAAACTTTGCCGACGAAATATTAAAAGAAGGCATTGAGACCTCCGAACTTAATGACCGCAAATTTTTCAGCAAACGCTATAAAGATGCCTTGTGGATACAGTTTGTGTTTGTACTCAACTTTTGGATAAACGATAACTCAACCGGGTTTGAAAAAACCGATGAGGCTATTGAAAAAGGCGTTAATGTAACGTTTGATCTGTTTCAGCGTTCGCCTATTGATAACCTGCTTGAGTATGGCAAATTTCTGGTACAAAACGGCGGGATTAAAGATAGAATGGGGTTTTAAAAATTGATTATGGCAGATGACAATAAAGTCGCTCCTACCGGGAATGATTCAGAAGGGGTTCAGAAAGAACAAAATAGCATACCAACAACAAAAGCTCAGCGCTCGGCCAAGTTTATTACCACAGGTGTAAAAATTGGCGGTAATTATATCAAGCACTACTCCAAAAAACTCTTCAACCCGGATTTGGACAGATCCGAGCTCAATGAAGATAATGCAGCGGATATATACCAATCATTAAGCGAGCTCAAAGGTAGTGCTCTTAAAGTGGCGCAAATGCTCAGCATGGATAAAAACCTGCTGCCGCAGGCTTATGTAGATAAGTTTACACAATCGCAATATAATGCCCCTCCACTTTCGGGACCGCTGATTGTACAAACGTTTAAAAAGTATTTCGGTAAAAACCCCGATCAGATATTTGACAAGTTCAATATCCGCTCAACCAACGCGGCATCCATTGGCCAGGTTCACGAAGCCGAACTGGATGGTAAAAAACTGGCCATCAAGATCCAATATCCGGGTGTGGGCGATTCCATTTCATCCGATCTGAAACTGGTTAAGCCCTTTGCCTTCCGGATGCTGGGCATGAGCGAAAAAGAGTTGGACATTTATATGCGCGAGGTAGAAGAACGCTTGCTGGAAGAAACCGATTATGAGCTGGAAGTACGCCGCTCTATTGAGTTTTCAACCGCCTGCTCCGTTCTTGAACATGTTGTTTTCCCGAAATATTATCCTGAACTATCAAGCAAACGTATCATCACCATGGATTGGCTCGATGGCCAGCATCTGCGTGAGTTTCTGGCTACCAAGCCATCGCAAGAGCTCCGTAACCAGATTGGCCAGGCCCTTTGGGATTTTTATAACTTTCAGCAGCATGAACTCCGGGCCGTACATGCCGACCCTCATCCGGGTAATTTTATGATAACCCCTGAGGGTAACTTAGGCGTTATTGATTTTGGCTGTATTAAGGAGATGCCCGAGGATTTTTATTATCCTTTCTTCTCCCTTACCTCAACCAATTTGCTGGATAATAAAGAAGAAACCATCAAGGCTTTCCGCCTGCTGGATATGATACATCAAAATGATACCCCGGCGCAGATCGAGTTCTTTTATACCCAGTATAAAGAAATGATCGAACTGTTTGCCATGCCTTACATCAACGATCATTTCGACTTTAGTGAAACTGCGTTTTTTGATAAGCTATACAAATTTGGCGAGCGCCTTAAAAAAATGCCCGAGTTTAAGCAGGCCCGTGGCGTAAAACATTTTATATATGTAAACCGCACCAACTTTGGCCTGTACAATATACTGCACGAGCTAAAAGCCGAAGTTAAAACGGATACTTATAAACCGCACGTGGTGCTGGAGTATTGAGGTAAATTGTACCTATAGCCTTCGATTCATGAATGGCTATGGTACAATTCTATTGAGCCTGTCTGAAACTTTTCTATATTTGATCATCCTATCAAACATGAAAGTACCTTATCTTTTATTGCTCGGCTGTGTTTTAGCAGCCTGCCATTCTAACTTAAACAAAGCCAATAATAACATAGCAAAAAAAACAAAAACACTCATATCTTACCTACCCAATAAATCAAACAACAGATCCAAAGCTGATACTAACACTTCTGCAACCGAAAATGCACAAGTGGATGACTATGCAGATTATTATGTAGTAATTGCCGATACAGGATTGAATTACACCTCACTCAGGGATGAAATGCTTAATCTTCAACGGGTATCCAATGTGCCTATAGATACTATGGATCGTACATATAATAAAGCGAAAAATTTAATTGCCTTACCCGATAATTACGAGGACGAAATGTATGCAGGCGATTACTATCCTCGTAGAACACCATCAAAAACCTTAAGCCTGGAATACCTTAACATGTATAAGGATGATGCTAAAGGCAAAATCATTGCTTTAGTGGCAGGCATTTTTGAATCCTCAAACAGTGCCGATAGTGCTTTAAGCAATATTAAATTGCCTGGTAGCTTTAAACTCAAGGCCCATATTTATCAAGGCTGCTTACACTAAATTTGCTTCAGGTACGATATGGGTTTTAAATAACGATTTTAAAACACCCTGCCTTTTCAATTGTTCAACATAGCATGAAGGTGTTAATTGCTGGTGCTAATGGCTATATAGGTACAAGGCTGATCCCTATTTTATTGGAGAAAGGCCATGATGTTGTTTGCCTGGTACGTGATAAAAGACGCTTTCATGAACACAGTGATTTTAGCGACCGTGTTACCCTGATCACCGGCGATTTGCTGAAGGAAAAAAGCATTGACGATTTTCCAACCGATATTGAGGCTGCGTACTACCTGGTGCATTCTATGTCGCAAACACAGGATTTTGCCATGCTCGAAGCGCTGTCGGCCTATAACTTTATTCATTCGCTTGACAAAACCAATTGCCGGCAAACCATATTCCTGAGCGGCATTGTTAATGACGAAAATCTTTCTAAACACCTCCAATCGCGCAGGCACGTGGAGGATGTGCTGAAAGAAGGAAAATCGGCACTTACAGTGTTAAGAGCAGCTATCATCATCGGCTCGGGCAGCGCATCGTTCGAGATCATTCGCGACCTTACCGAAAAACTACCATTGATGACTGTACCCCGCTGGGTAAACAGCCGCTGCCAACCCATAGGCATACGGGATGTTCTGGCCTACCTGGAAAGTGTAATGCTCAATGAAAAAACTTTTAACCGCTGCTTTGATATTGGGGGCCCTGATATTTTAACCTTCAGAGAAATGCTGCTTACCTATGCCAAGGTGCGTCACTTAAAAAGATATATCATTACCATACCCTTTCTATCGCCCAAAATATCATCATACTGGCTTTATTTTGTTACCTCGGTAAGCTATACGCTGGCCCAGAGTTTGGTGAACAGCATGAAGAACGAAACCATTATGCATGAGCACGATATTGACGCTATTGTACCCCGCAAATGTTTAACTTATGAGGAAGCTTTAAACCTGGCCTTTGTAAAAATTGAGCAAAACTCCATTGTTTCCAGTTGGAAAGACGCGCTGAACATGGGTTACCTTAGTTCGGGCTTTATGGATCAAATAAAGGTACCTCAAAATGGCACACTGGAGTATAAAGTTAAAATGCCCTTTGAACGGGGCGCCGAAGAAGTGTTTACCAATTTTATGTCGATAGGTGGAAACCGGGGCTGGTATTATTGGGACTGGATCTGGAACATACGCGGCTTTCTCGACAAGATATTTGGTGGCGTAGGTTCAAGGCGGGGCCGCACCAGCAGCAGCAATATTTCGCCGGGGGATGTAATTGATTTTTGGCGGGTGTTACTGGCCGATAAACAAAGTAAACGCCTCCTGCTCTATGCCGAAATGAAACTACCCGGCGAAGCCTGGCTCGAATTTAAAATAATTGAACGCAATGGTAAAAAAAACCTGAGCCAGGTTGCTACCTTTAGGCCCAATGGATTATGGGGACGCATGTACTGGTATGCTATGTGGCCCTTTCACCTGTTTATATTTAACGGCATGGCCCGCGAAATTGTACATTACGGCGAAGGTGTATAACCGCAAAGAACCAACAAACCAATGAGCAAAAAAAGCATATTAATTACAGGTGGTTCGGGCTTATTAGGCAAGCGGCTTACTAAAGCATTACTTAGTAAGGGCTATACGGTTAGTCATTTAAGCCGAAAGGCAGGTAACAACGTCAACGTAAAAACCTACGTTTGGGATATTGATAAAGGCATTATTGATGAGCACTGTATTGACGGCATTGATACCATAGTACACCTGGCAGGTACCGGCATAGCAGACAAACGCTGGACAGATGCCCGCAAAAAGGAGCTCATTGATAGTCGCACAAAATCAATAGAATTAATTTATGATCTGCTTAAAAAGAAACAGCATGAGGTAACGGCTATTGTATCGGCATCGGGTATTGGCTATTACAGTAACCGCGGCGATGAACTCATGACCGAAAACGATGCCCCGGCAAATGATTTTATAGCCCACTGCTGCGTGGAGTGGGAAGCGGCGGTTGATGAAGGCGAAAAGTTGGGCTTGCGGGTATTAAAATTCCGTACGGGGGTGGTGCTTGACAAAGATGGCGGCGCATTACCCACACTGGCTAAACCCATCCAGTTTTATATAGGTTCGGCACTGGGCAGCGGCAAACAATGGGTGCCCTGGATACATTGGCTCGATGTAGTGAATATGTATCTATACGGAATTGAAAACACCCATTTAAAAGGCGTTTTCAACATGGTTGCCCCCAACCCTGCTACTAACAAACAACTTACCCTGGCGGTAGCCAAACAGTTGAGCAAACCTTTATGGGCTCCAAACGTGCCCGCATTTGTACTGAAATTATTATTAGGCGAAATGAGAAGTATTGTTTTAGGCAGCACCAGGGTATCGGCACAAAAAATACAAGATGCCGGTTTCACATTCAGTTATACTGAGCTGCCTGCAGCATTAAAAGAAATTTATGGATAACAAAACACCGCTAACCATATTTTGGTTTCGCCGCGATCTGCGTTTAAATGATAATGCGGCTTTGTATCACGCCTTAAAAAGCGATAAGCCTGTTTTATCCCTGTTTATTTTTGATAAAGAGATTCTCGACGAGCTGGAGGATAAGAATGATGCTCGTGTAACCTTCATTTATCAAACCATTGAAAACCTACGGTACGAGCTTCATAAACATGGCAGCAGTTTATTGGTCATATACGATAAAGCCGAACACGCCTGGAACAATATCATCAAAGATCACAACGTTGCAGCCGTTTATACCAATCATGATTATGAGCCTTACGCCACCCAACGCGACGATGCGGTAAAAGAGAAGCTCGGCAAGCACAACATTGAACTCAAAACTTTTAAAGACCAGGTAATTTTTGAAAAGAGTGAGGTAGTTAAGGATGATGGAAAGCCTTATACTGTTTACACCCCCTATCAGCGCAAATGGTACAACACCCTTAAACCATTTTACCTGAAGGGATACTCTACTGAAAAATATTTGCACAATCTGGTTAAAACGCTAAACCTTCCACTACCTACATTGAAAGAAATGGGTTTTGAAAAAAGTGATATGCATTTTCCTGACCAGGTGTATCAGGATGTGATTGGCGATTATAAGGAAAAAAGGGATTTCCCGGCTATTAAAGGCACATCGCACATGGGCCTGCACCTGCGATTCGGCACTGTAAGCATCCGCGAACTGGCCCGAACGGCATATGCACAACACGAAAAAACATGGCTTAACGAGCTCATATGGCGCGAGTTTTATATGATGATATTGCACCATTTCCCCCAAACAATGGATCATGCTTTCAGGCCGGAGTATGACCGCATTAAATGGGTAAATGACGAAAAGCAATTTAAAGCCTGGTGCGAGGGCAATACCGGCTACCCCATTGTGGATGCCGGTATGCGCGAACTGAATGCCACCGGCTTTATGCATAACCGTGTACGCATGATAGCAGCAAGCTTTTTAAGTAAGGATCTGCTGATAGACTGGCGCTGGGGCGAACACTATTTTGCCCGCAAGCTGCTTGATTATGAAATGGCCAGCAACGTTGGCGGCTGGCAATGGGCTGCGGGTTCAGGTACAGATGCCGCTCCCTACTTCAGGATATTTAACCCCGATGCACAAACCAAAAAGTTTGACCCGGAGTTGAAGTACATAAAAAAATGGGTTCCGGAATATGCCGACTTTGGCAAATATCCGAAACCCATTATTGACCATGCCTTTGCGCGCGACCGCTGCTTAAAAGTGTTTAAAGCGGCGCTGGCAAAGTAGTTTATGGAGTAGTAACTGTTGCAACTGTGAAATCATAGTATAAGCAAGTATTGGGGCCTATACCCGTATTACCGCCTCTTCCATAAGCCAATCTTGAAGGTATTAACATAGAAACCGCCGCACCCGCAGTTTGCCCTCTTAGGCCTTCCTGTACGCCAACTATTAACTGGCCCAAAGTAAATGAAGAAAGTGTGGTTGTACCTGCTGTTTCTGTATCTGTTGCTGTACTTGCAAACGTAGCACCGTTTAGCCACTTGCCAGTATAGTTACTTGTGAAGTTTGAAACATCTTCCATTACATCGCCCGTACCACTGCCAGGTGTGGTTACTTTATAATATAATCCATTGGCACGGCCCGATGTAACATGAGTATAGCCTGTAAGGCCATTTTTCTTCATATACTCATTAATTAAATAATCATCGTAAACAGGCTCAGAACTAAGCACATTTACATAATAATCAATACATTGGTTACCGGCAATACGATTATTTACGTTGCTTGAACTACCAGAGCCAGCCCCATTAACGCCATATGCCACCCGTGATGGAACTAATATCCTGGCCCTTGTACCACGGTATTTAACCAGGTCATGTATGGCCGATTGCAAGCCCTTGGTAAAACCCATTATAGATGAACCCGAAGTAACATACCCGAGCAAACCATCAAAATGAGCCAGATTCAGCGTGTCCTGATTAATGTATTTGCCGTCAAATGTTTTAACTGTTAATACAAAAGTTACACTATCGGGGTAGTCTAAAGGCTTTACACCCGCAGTTGAACCCTGTGAAAGTATTTCGTAGTATATACCACTGGTATCGCCATGTGAAGTATCCCTTTTCATGTTGGTTAACCCGTTGGCTTTGATATAATTTTGTATCTGGGTATCGTCGTACTGATTAATATTAGGATCAGTACTGGTTTTGCGGCAGGATATTAAACCGATTGAAGTGATTAATAAAAGCGTAAAAATTGTTTGTTTCATTTAGTCAATTTGTTTTTGGCTATTAAATGGGCCCCACCTGTTGTTCCGCTCATTTAAGCTTATTTATTTTGGCTATGGCAGTGTTTAGTACCTTTCACCTGTATATTTATTCTGTTATTAGTTAATCACGTTGTATAACTGTATATTAAAGTCAAGTATTGCATTTTTCGGCAACCCTATTGAATCTTGCGCAAATGGCCCATACGCATAACGTGATGGTACAATCAGCCTTATTTTTCCGTTCTTTTTCATAAGCGGTATACCCAGCTGCCATCCCCTTATAACATCACCCAACCGGTACGATGGGTGAAAATTGCCAGTTTGCACAAGTATCCTTGCGCTGTCTAACAACTGCAGGGTATAGCCCACTGTAACCTGTGTTGAATTGGTAAACAGGTCATTACCTGAACCCTCTTCTCCCGGTTTTATAATATAAAAAACTCCCGTAGTATCACCAATGCGTTTAGCACCAAGACCCGGGTGGGCTTTTAAGTACCTGCTTACAATTGAATCATCAATGGCTTTTTGCGCATTATACTGTACCAAAGGGTCACTCGCCGACTTTTGACATGCCGCAAAACTTACAATAAAAAACAATAAAACTAACAGCGTCCTGTTCATTTTTCAAAAGGCAAATTTATTCTTTTATAATAGAAAAACAGCAGCTTAACATTTTTTAACAATTAATAAAAATGTCAGCCCATAATTACACCGTATTTCAGGTATAATTTCCTGAATAAAACGTTCAATTTTGAGTAAAAGTGTGGTAAACTACACTACTATGGTTTATAATTTAGTGTAAGCTTATTTACCTTTTTAAGCATTTCGATGAGGTATTGTTTATCGGTTTCGCTGATGTGAGCATCGAGATAATTATTAAACTGTTTTACAACCCCGCGGGCCTGGTGGCGTTTTTCTTTCCCCAGCTCGGTAAGGTAAATTTTTACAGAACGCTTATCGCCCTTGTTGGATTCACGGTAAATTAATCCGGTTTTTTCTAACTGACTGAGCATCCGCGATAAACTGGTTGATTTAAGTCCTAACAAAGCGGCGGCCTGCGAAACGGTTGTACCCTCCTTTTCGTCAATATTGATTAACAGGTAGCCTATGGATTGCGTAATGCCAAACTCAGTAACCAATTGGTTATACCTGTTGGCAACGGTTTGCCAAACTATCTTCAAAAAATAATCAATGGTTTCCTGATGTTTTACATTATTCTGCATGCATACCAAACGTAAGAAATGCCTGTTGATTACGCAAGGGAAAAACATAATACGTTGTACGTTTTACGTATTACGTTTTTTGATCAACATATTACCCAATTCAACGTATCTACCAACCCAGTTTAGTGTCGTCACCACGTGGGTCTGCGCCGCCTTCGTAATAGCCTTGTGGAGTCTTCAATATGGCATCTACACGGCCAATAGCGCCACGGGGTGTCACTTTATAGCCCTTGCTTTGAAGCTTTATCACCGTTGCACTGTCAAGCGCTCCTTTTTCAATAGCCACCTCATCGGGCAGCCACTGATGATGAAAACGTTTAGAAGCAACTGCCTGCTGCATACTTTGATTAAATGCTATCACGTTTAAAATGGTTTGAAAAACTGATGTCATGATGGTTGAACCACCCGGAGTGCCTACTACCATAAACAGTTTTCCATCTTTTTCAACTATGGTTGGTGTCATGGATGATAGCATGCGTTTGCCTGGCTGTATGCTGTTGGCCTTGCCTCCTATTAAACCATACATGTTGGGCACGCCCGGTTTCGAGCTAAAATCATCCATTTCATTGTTCAGCAAAAAGCCGGCACCCTGAACAAATATTTTTGAGCCAAAAGTATCGTTAAGCGTGGTAGTTATAGACACCGAGTTCCCCTCAGGGTCAACAATGGAATAATGCGTGGTTTGATCGCTCTCATAGCCAACAAAGGTTCCGGGTTGTATACTGGTGCTTGGGGTAGCGGCATCCCAGTTAAAATTATTCATCCGCGATGCGATGTAGGTTGGGTTTAATAAACTATCAACCGGTACTTTATAAAAATCCGGGTCGCCAAGGTATTTAGAACGATCGGCATAAACCCGGCGTTCGGCTTCCACCATCAACCTCACTGTCGAATCCTGGTTATAGCCCCATCTTTTTAAAGGATATTTTTCAACCGACTTTAGCAGCTGCAGCAAAGCTATCCCACCGCTTGATGGGGGTGGCATGGTAATGATCTTGTAACCCATGTAACTGCCAATAATAGCCTTGCGCCAAACCGAATGATAATTTTGCAGATCGGCTTTTGATATGATGCCACCGCCGCTATTCATTTCGGCAACCAGTTGGTCGGCTACTGTACCTGTATAAAAGCCATCCCTGCCTTTGTCCCGTATCTGTTCAAAGGTTTTAGCCAGATCTTCCTGTACCAGCACATCGCCCTCCTGCCACTCCTTATCTTTTACTAAATAGTTTTTACCCGGGTTTAGCTGCTTAAATTGGGCGCTTGTCCGGTTCAGATCGGCGGCCAAATGCCTGGTTATCTTAAATCCATTGCGGGCCAGATTGATGGCTGGTTGCACCAGATCGGCCCATTTAAGTTTTCCATATTTGGCATGGGCCTGCACCATACCATCAACAGAACCCGGTACACCCGATGCTTTATCGGTATAGAGACTCATATTAGGTATTACATTGCCAGCCGAATCAAGATACATATTGGCATTTGCCGCGGCCGGGCCTTTCTCCCTAAAATCAAGCGTATTAGTTTCGCCATTGCCCGATCGGTAAACCATAAAGCCGCCCCCGCCAATGTTGCCTGCTTCTGGCAGTGTTACAGCCAGTGCAAACTGTACGGCAACGGCCGCATCAACAGCATTCCCCCCATTTTTTAAAATTTCAAGTCCAACTTTGGCTGCATCCGGGTAAGCGCAAACTACCATACCATTACGGAACTGAGCATCATTGGCGTTTACACTTAAACGCTTCTGTACACAAGCAACAGGCACCAAAAACAGAACAATTAAAAGCATACCGAAGTACCTGCTTTTCTTAATATTAAATTTACGCATGTATATCACAGACAGATTATTTTTCCTAAAATACTTCATTTGGTTATATAATTTTAATATTAAAGCCTCATTATTTCAGGCTGAAAATCAATATGATGAAAATTTTTAAGTGTAGTTTTCTTATTACAATGCCATAAAAATTCAAATCTGGCGTTTATTTGCAGGATACATTATGCCTAAAACACGGCAACGCAAGTGTTTACCGCTTTTGTATCATAATTAAATTCGTTAACTAAATTCACTTCATGAAAAAATTAGCTTACATTTTATTTCTCTCAGTTTCGTTCTTATTGGTAAGTAAACGCTCACAGGCACAGGATTATCAAACAGCCGTTGGACTAAAATTTGGCGCCTACGAAATAGGCCCTTCTATAAAATACTTTATGGATAAAAACACCGCGCTCGAAGGCATCATCGGTATACGTGATCATGGTGTGGTAATAACCGGTTTATATGAAATTCACCAGCCTGCTTTTAGTGTTGATAAACTAAACTTTTACTATGGCTTTGGTGGCCACCTCGGTTCGGTAGGCAGTGGTTATTACAAACGTATTGGCGGCGATGATGAGTACTATAACGGAAAACACATTTTAATTGGTGCCGATGCTACACTGGGCTTGGAATATACCATACCAAATGCCCCGATAGCTATAAGTCTTGATCTTAACCCGCGCCTTGAACTGGCAAGGGGGCCATTTTTTGACCTCGCACCCGGCCTGGGCTTAAAGTATACTTTTTAGGTTTTCTGAAAGGAACACATTAAATAAAAAGGCTCCCGAAAAAAGGAGCCTTTTTGTTTAATGTCTATTTACTGATAATTATTTTCCGGGCGTATATTTTTTGGCCCAGCAATAACTTCAATATATACACCCCGGGTATTTGCCCCGAAACATTGATCACCGTACTGTAATTACCCTCCGGCAAACTTTGCTTGTCCTGATAAACGGTTTGCCCTGCCGAGTTAACAAGTGACAGCCTTAAATCGGCTGCAGCCTTAGCCACAAAGACCACATTGAGCTGGTTATTTGCCGGAACAGGGAATACAGCTAAACCAATATCCGTTGCATTGCCGGGATTTTCTACCGTGCGCGCGTACCTGTAAATATCAGACAAGGCTACGCAGCCACTGGCCAACGTATCGGCAACCTGGTAATCGCCGCTTTGTAAAGGATCGTACTTTGCAGCGGTAGCCCCGCTTATCGGCTTACCATTTAACCACCATTGGTTGCCGGTTGTAAAATTTGAGTTCAGCGTATTGGCCGTTTGTGTGATAATCGGTTTGCTTATACTAACCGCCTGCCTTTGTGCCGATGAGCAGCCTAAGCTTTGCACCTGCATATTATAAAAATAGTAATAGAAATTTTTATAATATGCTGTATCCGAAGGATTATCGGGAGCAGCATTATTGCCGGTTATACTAAATACATTGCCTATGCTGAATGGATAACCCTTTACCCCGCCATTACTACGATAAATGGTAGCCGTGGCATCAAAATCGGCAGATATGGTATAATCACCCGCCGCCGGCAATTGCAGATTAAGGTCATATACCTTTCCCTGATCAGTAGGATCATCGGGTTGTGCTCCGGGCAGTGGTGTGGTACGCGTAGCCTGCGTATTAATGGTTGTGGTTGAAACCGTTTGCCCGTTGCTGTTATTTACAATGAAGGTTATTTGGCCCGCGTTGCCAATATATAAACGGGCACTTTTAATTACCACCGGTATTTTAGTGCTCACATTTACGGCCGGTGTAAACTGATTGTACCCTCCTGCCGTAAAGGCAGTTTTCGTAGCAGGGCCCACAGAACCCTTAAAATCATTGATACCTGCGTAATAAGTATTGTTTACCGGAGCCTGGGCCGTGAAAGCTGGTGAGCCATAAGCAATAGGGATGGCATCGGCGATATTTTGATACCAAAGTAATGTTCCATCGCCCGTACCCGATAGCAGGTATTGCTTAGTATCGGTACAATAATAGGCATTAAGCGTGCCTATTGCGGCCGGGCTGTTGATCAGTACGGTTGCCGTTATACTGTTATTGGCAGCAACCGGATCGCTGGGTAAATTACTGGTTGCAGTTATGGTATAGGTTGCTCCGGCCAGTGCGTTAAACTCCTGACTAAAGGTAAAGTCATCCTCAGCCTGCGGTACTAATGTGCCCGTATAAGTTTCGGTGTATGATGTTTGGGTATTATCGGGTGCGGTAATAGTTACCGTAACCGGGATATTGGTAATATTGGCACTACCAAAGTTTTTAAGCCTGATGGTTACCGGTGTACTTGCCGAACATGAACCATTAGCCGCGGGACTAACAATTGACACCACCCCGGCATCAATACTGGATTGTAAAAACTGAACCCGGTAATCCTGTGTTTCACCTTTATTATAGGTGCCGCAGGCCTGTATACTTGCCGTATCGCTTGTTTCGGTCAGTACCACCCGCATTAAACTAAAACTATCAGGAATTACCGATCCGGGCACTTTAATATTCATTACCGCTGTGCCGGTTGCGCTAATCACATTAGTGGTAGCGGCCAGCTCATCATTATCAAAAACACCGTTGCCATTCCAGTCAATAAATACTTTAGCAGCTTTATTGAAATTATTACCGCATGTACCCAAAGTAATACTAAGTGGATAGGTTTTAGCCTGCTCCAGCATAACCGTTAGGTTGGTATAGTCCGAATAGCTTTTACAGCCTGCTGCCGGGGTATTATTGATGTTTGACAGTTTCAGGTTATCAATCCTCGAATCGGCATTTGACAGCGGAGCCGAAGCACAATAAGCTACACCTCCTGCGCCCGTAACAATAAGCGAATATGCTTGTGAGCCAGAAGTTAAAGTACCCTTATGCGATACCGTTATGGTATAGCTTTTACCGGGTATAGTATTGGGGATATAAACCTGCTCAATATTATCGCGGATGTTATCGCCCGTTGTCGCGGGGGCGGCCGGGGCATCGGGGTTTAAAACCCAGGCATTGTAGGTTGTGGAGCCATCGCTTACTTTTATATCCAGGTCATTAACCAGCTTTGGTGTACGGCTGTTGATAACGCCATCGGGAGTAATTGTACCTTCAGGGTCTGTCCAGGATATGGTTGCAGCCAGCACATCACTGCCCGATGCTATTACATTAAAGGTTTGCGTTTGCCCCTGCGCAAGGGTATTTTCTTTAATCAGGCTCTTGGTTCCGTTATCGGTAATGGCCTGTGCCGCTTTTTGTGTATTCAGTAAACCCCAGCCATAAATGTAATCCGGGCCAACATTGCCGCTATCAAAAGCTGTTTGGCATACCAATCCCTTTAATGTGGCAGCCAGCATAAATGCGCCATTATTTTTTTGCGCGTAATACTCCTGCAATAAATATAGCGAACCGGTAATATTAGGCGCGGCCATTGATGTACCTGACAGGGTAAGATATGATGTAGGATTTTCGACGCCAACAGATAATACATTTACCCCGTTACCTACAATATCGGGCTTAATACGGCCATCATCCGTAGGGCCCCATCCGCTAAAGTAGGCTACGCTTACATCCTGCCGTACTTTTGGGCCGAAGGGTAAAGGATTTACAGCACCAACCGTGAGTATGTTTTTGGCGTTTCCGGTGGTACTTATAATATCGTATCCCCCATTATTGCTTATGCCTGCAGGCCTTGGGCCCTTGCTAACGAGAGTTTGATCTGTTCTACTCTGATATCCGTAATAAGTTTCACCCACTGCCGGACCGTTACTTGAACGACTGTTTCCGGCCGATTCCACAATCAGGTAATAAGGCGCGTTATAAGCTATTTTATCCCATGACTGCGCACGGGTATCATAAAAACCGAAAGTGTAATCAACCGAATCACCTGGCAAACCGAACCATTCCCAGCGGTTTTGAGAATCGTTAAAATTCCAGCCAGCTTCATCACCATACGAGTGGTTTGACAGTAACAGCCCCGATGCCGCGGTGCTCATTTCGGTTATATCATTATCAAAATCGTATGATTGCAGGGTTGCCGCGTTAAAGGCCATACCCTTTGCCGGGGCATAAACTCCTTTGGCTATCATGGTACCGGCCACATGTGTGCTATGGTCAAGCACCGATCCGTTATCTTTATTGGTAATGCTTTTACCTGCAAACTCCTGGTGCGCGGCATATACCGAACCACCATCCCATATGGCTAATTTATTATTTAAAAAAGTACTGGAACCCGATAAACTTAAACCAAGGGCCCCACCCGGCTGCACAGCATTGGTAGAAGTAGTAGCTGCGGATATAACATTATTATGAGTGATGAGGTATACCGGGAAACCCAGCTTATTTACCCCCTGTAATGATATCAGGTTACCGTTTTTGGTACGCCGCTGCACCTGCCAGCCTTTGCTTATTGCGAGAGCCAAAGCCTGTTTATGGCTTGCACTATACGTATTTTTATATTGTGCCGAAAAATCAGCCAGCACCGCACGCTTCGCTTCGCTCACCAAAGGTTGTTGGGCAAACGTTTGAACTGCTGTACACAACAACAAAAAGCAAACACATATTGCTGCGTAAGGTTTATTCATGGGCTTAATGATAGGAGTTTTTTTAGACCCCATAAATCTATAAATATTCCCTTACTTATTAAAGCCCCTGTTATGGAAGCCGGTTTTACTTTAATGGCGATTAGGAGGCCCCTTCGGAGCCCTTTTTGACAACTTATTTTTAAGCTACAAATAGGTAACTCCGCTGGAGTAAAGAATAACAAGGTATCAGAGTTCCAGAAGACAAACCTGTTTATTGCAGCTATAGCTTTCTTAAGTTATAAATAAGTCCCCTCTGGAATCCAAAAACAAAAAGCATTAACATTCCAGAGCAACAACCTGTTTATAGCAGCTACAACAGCACTTTTAACGGCTCCGTAGGTGCTTCCCTTTAAAAGGGATTTCCATTGTTTAAACTATTGGGCTTATCTGCACCAATGTAAATTATGAAAGATATTTACCTACAATAGGCATCCTGCGGCCCATGCCAAAAGCCTTGGGCGATACCCGAAGTATTGGAGGGGTCTGATAACGCTTATGCTCGGCCAAATTAATAAGCCTGATCACCCTACGAACGGTTTGTTCGTCATAACCCATTTTAATGATCTCGGCCGACGAGCAGCGGTTTTCAATATATTCGGCCAGTATCTTATCAAGCACGTCGTATTCAGGTAACGAATCAGTATCTTTTTGATCCGGCCTTAATTCTGCCGAAGGTGGTTTAATAATAGAATTGATTGGGATAATCTCCTGGTTACGGTTAATGTAGCGCGCCAGTTCAAATACCTGTGTTTTGTATACGTCGCCAATTACAGATATACCACCGCACATATCGCCATATAAGGTCCCATAACCTACGGCGGCTTCGCTCTTGTTACTGGTGTTCAGCAAAATATAGCCAAACTTATTGCACATAGCCATCAATAATATGGCCCTGCTGCGCGATTGTATGTTCTCTTCGGCTATATTGAATGGCAGGTTATTGAATTGCGGGTGCAGAGAGGTTTCAATAGCTTCGGTAATGTTTTTAATAGCGATGGTTTCGCTTTTGCAACCCAGGTTTTTCACCAGGTCTTCAGCATCTTTTAAGGAGTGATCACTGGAAAAGCGTGAAGGCAACAATACCGCCATCACATTTTCGGCACCAAGAGCCTCGGCTGCCAGCGCACATACCACGGCCGAATCTATACCGCCCGATAAGCCCAGTATAGCCTGCTTAAAGCCCGATTTATAAAAATAATCGCGAATACCCAATATAATGCCCTGGTGTATCTGTTCAATATCGGCTGGGCGTATAGTTTTCAGGGTTGCGGGATGCTCAAAAGTTAAAGAAGCATCGTCATTTAAAGTATAGTAGGCCAGGCTTTCTTCAAAGTATGGCATTTCATCAATCAGTTTACCGGTATTATCAAATATCAATGAGCCACCATCAAATATTAGTTCGGTTTGCGCACCAACGTGATTTACATAAAGCAAGGGTAATTGATAACGGCTGGCATTATCGCTTAATATGGCAATGCGCTCCTCATCGTGGTTATACGAAAATGGCGATGCCGCAATGTTGATCATTACATCAGGCTGCTGGTGAATGAGGCTGTCCATTGGCCGGGTTACATACAACGGGTTTTCTATGGTATTCCAAAGATCCTCACAAATGGTAAGCGCTATTTTTTTGCCTTTGAACTCAATACAGTTAAACTCTGTTGACGGCTCAAAATAGCGGTATTCATCAAACACATCATAATTTGGCAGCAGGGCCTTGTTCACTACGGCTTTTACTTTGCCGTTTTCAATAAAATAAGCAGAGTTATTCAGATCCTTACCCTCATCTTTATGGTTAAATGTAGGCAGGCCAATGATACAGGCTATATCTGCACATTCGGCGGCTATAGTTTTTGCTGCTTCATCGCATAAGCCAATAAACTCATCAAACTCCAAAAAATCACGTGCCGGATATCCGCAAACGCATAATTCGGCAAACACCACCAGGTCGGCACAGTTATGTTTAGCTTTTTTGATGTGATCAATAATTTTGGCAGTGTTCGATTCAAAATTACCTATATGATAGTTGAGCTGGGCTAATGCAATTTTCATCAATTATAATTATTTCTTTAAAGTGATAAAGCTATTGGGAACTACTTACAGCTCGCAATGGTTTTATGAATAGTATTATACTAACTAACGTATTAATGCAAATAAAAATTATTTTTGCTCAAAGGATAACCATGACAGCTACCCGTTTCAAAGCAAAGCAAATTTACTTAATTTTTTTTATCGGCCTGATATTAGCGTCATGCTCCCGCAACAAAAAGGTTGACCTGAGTAATATTCAGGTTGATGTGAAGATAGAGCGTTTTGACCGCGACTTTGATGCCATGCGTACCAAGCCAATGGGCACACAGGCGGCCTACCTGCAACAAAAATACGGTTCTTTTTATACTGATTTTATAAGCCGGATACTGCAAGCAGGCAGCACAAACGACACTGCTTATTTTAAAACCCTGCGCGAAGTTTTTAAAGGAAAGGCCTACGCCGACCTGAGACACGATGTTGAGGCCACCTACCCTAACATGGATGCTCAAAACGCCAGTCTTACCGAAGCTTTTAAATACATTAAATATTACTATCCCCAAAAACAACTGCCTAAAGTGTATGCTTATTTTTCGGGCTTCCAAACGCAAACATCAATTGGCGATGGCTATTATGGCGTCGGACTTGACTTATTCCTGGGAGCCAACTCCAGGTTTTACCCGGCCCTTACTAACGCGTTCCCCCATTATTTATCAAGGCATTTTACGCCCGATAATATTACCCCGCGTGTAGTGGAAGGTATAGCCCGAGAGGACATGTTTCCTGAGGATGATAACGACCGGTCGTTACTCGCCAAAATGATTTACAACGGAAAGATCATGTATTTTATGGACCGCATACTGCCCGATGTTGCCGATACTACCAAAATTGGTTACACTGCTGAGCAACTGAAATGGTGCACTGATTTTAAAGGAAAAATATGGGCTTATTTTCTGGAAGAGAACCTGTTGTATGAAACTGATTATCCTAAAATTCAGAAGTATCTGTCGGAAGCGCCATTCACACCTGGTTTGGGCGAAAGAAATGAATCGGCACCAAAACTGGCTGTATGGACAGGTTGGCAAATTGTGCGGGAATACATGGACAAAAACCCCGAAGTTACCCTACCCCAGCTGATGGCCGATAAGGATGCACAAAAAATACTAAACGGGTCAAAATATCGGCCCAAGTAAAACATCAGGTCACAAAAAAAGCGTTACGGATAACCATAACGCTTTTTCTATATCGTATCGGGATTATTATTCAATGATCTTGAAAACGGTTTTTAAACCTATAGCCACAGCTAAAATCAATAACACGTTAGCTATCCATGAAAAATAGGTAGAATTCTCATCGCCCAAAAAACGAATAAAAACACCTGTTAAGCCTATAGCAATAGCTATAACCAATATTTTATAATGTTGCTCTGAATTAGCGTTTTGTGTTGACTCCATTGTACTATTGTTTAATGTTTGGCAAAAATAGAAATGTTTACCGAAAATGCCACCATTATTTATGATTTTATATTACCAATTAAAATAGATAATTCTCCTTGCACTTATTGACTATATAAACCAAAAGCCCGACTACTTTCGTAAGCGGGCTTTTTAAATATGATAATATCAGTTGAGTTATACTCCTAATAATAATCTTGCTGGATCTTCCAATAATTGTTTAACACGTACCAGGAAGCTTACAGATTCGCGGCCATCAATAATGCGGTGATCATATGATAAAGCCAGGTACATCATCGGGCGAATTACCACCTGTCCATTAATGGCAACCGGGCGTTCAATAATGTTGTGCATACCCAATATGGCCGATTGCGGTGAGTTGATGATCGGGGTTGACAGCATAGAACCAAACACACCACCATTGGTAATGGTGAATGTACCACCTGTCATTTCAGGGATAGTCAGTTTGTTTTCACGAGCTTTACCGGCTAATACAACAATGGCCTTTTCAATTTCGGCAAGGCTCATGCTATCAGCATTGCGGATCACCGGAACAACCAGACCTTTAGGAGCCGATACAGCTATAGAAACGTCAGCAAAATTGCTGTACACCACTTCTTCGCCTTCAATACGAGCACCAACAGCTGGCCAGTCTTTCAAAGCCTCGGTAACCGCTTTAGTAAAGAACGACATGAAACCTAAGCCTACACCATGTTTTTCTTTAAATTTATCTTTGTATTTACCACGTAGCTCCATGATTGGCTGCATATCAACCTCGTTAAAGGTAGTTAGCATAGCCGTTTCATTTTTAACGGCTACCAAACGTTTGGCAACTGTTTTACGCAGCGAAGTCATTTTTTCACGTTTCTCGCTTCTTTCACCAGCAGCAACTGGTGCAGCGGCAGGAGTTGGAGCAGCGGCGGCAGGGTGTGCAGCAGCTGGCTGAGCAGCAGGAGCTTGTGCCCCCAAAGCATCACCTTTAGTTATGCGGCCATCAACACCGGTACCGTTCACTGATTTTGCATCAACACCTTTTTCTGCCAGTATTTTAGCAGCAGCCGGTGATGGAGTACCAGATGCGTAAGTTACCGCGCCAGATGTAGTAGTTGCGGCACCACCACGTGGCGACTCGTCTGTTGCGCTAACAACAGCAGGTGTTACCGGAGCAGCTTGTACAACAGCGCCAGCACCTTCAATGGTACAAACAACAGCACCAATTGGCAATACATCGCCTTCTTTGGCTAAAGTTTTTAATATACCTGCTTTTTCGGCAGTAAGTTCAAAAGTTGCTTTGTCAGATTCCAGTTCGGCCAAAGGCTCGTCCATTTCAACGGCATCACCATCTTTTTTGATCCAGCGCGATAAAGTTACTTCAGTTATTGATTCGCCAACCGGCGGAACTTTTATTTCTAATGAACCACCGCCTGTTGCAGGTGCAGCAGCAACCGGTGCCGGAGCAGGTGCGCTGGCAACAACTTCGGGCTGTGGCTGGGCCGCAGGCGCACTTTCTTTTGCAGGAGCAGCAGCACCTTCTTCAATATTGGCAACAACAGCGCCAATAGCTAAAACATCGCCTTCTTTGGCAACTATTTGTAAAGTACCCGCTTTTTCGGCAGTAATTTCAAAGGTAGCTTTGTCTGATTCTAATTCGGCAATAACCTCATCCATTTCCACGTGATCGCCATCTTTTTTCTTCCAGTTTGATAGGGTTACTTCTGTTATTGATTCGCCTACCGGCGGAACTTTGATCGCTAAACTCATATTTTAGTAATTGTATATTTTTAAAGGTGATACGCTAAACGTTTTAAGTTGTACGTTTTGTTGGATTACGTATAACGTACCACATAAAACGTACTACATAACTCAATCCGCTCCGGCATCAGCCATTTTTTTAGTTGTCTTTTTTATTACTTCCTTTACGGCTTTACCTGCTGGTGCTTCAAACGCTTTTGATACTATATAAGCCTGTTGCGCGGCATGTTGTTTGGCAAAACCTGTAGCCGTGCTGCTGCCTTCAATCCTGGAGATTACATTCAATCTCAGAATTTTATCGTTATGGAATTTACGACATATGTAAGGCCATCCACCCATGTTTTCAGGCTCTTCCTGTACCCAGATGAACTCAGTAGCTTTATCGTATTTAGCTTTAATTTTAAGTATCTGTGTAACCGGAGTTGGATATAGTTGCTCTACACGTACAATGGCTACGTCCTTACGTTTATCAGTCTGTTGTTTCTCTAACAGGTCATAATACACCTTACCGGTACAAAGCAATACACGTTTTACCTTTTTAACGTCAACATAAGTATCATCAATCAGCTCGTGGAACTTACCATTGGTAAAATCCTCTATCGGCGATACGCATTTAGGGCTACGCAGCAAGCTCTTTGGTGTAAAGATAATTAGTGGCTTGCGGAAATCGCGGTGCATTTGCCTGCGCAATATATGGAAGAAGTTGGCAGGGGTAGTACAATTGGCTACCTGAATGTTATCGTCGGCACAAAGCTCCATAAAGCGCTCCACACGTGCAGATGAGTGCTCAGGTCCCTGGCCTTCATAACCATGAGGCAACAGCATTACCAAACCATTACCACGTTGCCATTTAGTTTCGGCACTGGCAATGTACTGGTCAACAATAATTTGCGCGCCATTAAAGAAGTCGCCAAACTGGGCTTCCCATATGGTAAGGGCGTTAGGGTTTGCAAGGGCGTAACCGTATTCAAAACCTAAAACACCGTATTCAGACAATAATGAGTTGTATATGCTCAGTTTAGCTTCGGTATCAATGGTGGCAAGCGGGGTATATTCATCTTCAGAATCAACCAGGGTAAGTACCGCATGGCGATGTGAGAAAGTACCACGTTTAACATCCTCGCCGCTTAACCTTACCGGGTAACCATCTTTTAACAATGTACCGTAAGCCAGCAGCTCGGCCATAGCCCAGTCAAACACCTGGGTATCGTTTACCATCGCTTTGCGATCCTCAAAAAGCTTTTCAATTTTCTTGAAAAAACTCATATCAGGAGGCAGGGTGGTTAACTTGTTACCAATCTCTATAATTTCCTCTTTTGGTACAGAGGTATCAACAACAGAAACGAGTTCTTTGTGGCTGGCTAAGTGTAAACCGCTCCAGGCACCTTCAAACATGGCTATGGTTTCTGTAAACCTGTCTTCAGATTTTACTTCATCCAGTTTTTGCTGTAACTCATCGCGGAAGGCTTTCTCCATCGTTTTCAGGAAATCGGTATCTATGCTGCCTTCATCAACCAATTTCTGGTTATAAATTTTAAGCGGATTTGGGTGTGCCTCAATAGCTTTGTACAATAATGGCTGGGTGAACTTAGGTTCATCAGCCTCATTGTGACCATAGCGGCGATAACATAAAATGTCGATAAATACGTCTTCGTTAAAAATCTGACGATATTCCATAGCCATGTTAACTACATAAGCTAATGCCTCAACATCATCGCCATTTACGTGAAATACCGGCGAAAGCACTGTTTTAGCCACATCTGTACAATAAGTACTTGAACGGGCATCTTTATAGTTAGTGGTAAAACCTATCTGGTTGTTAATAACCAGGTGAATGGTACCACCTGTGCGGTAGCCATCCAGTTTTTCCATTTGTAAAACTTCGTAAACAATTCCCTGGCCCGCTACAGAAGCATCACCATGAATTAATATAGGAGCGATCTTGGAATGATCGCCATTGTATTTAAAGTCTATCTTAGAACGGGTAATACCTTCAACAACCGGGTCAACCGCCTCCAGGTGTGATGGGTTTGGACAAAGGCTCAAGTGAACCTTTTTACCGTTTGAGGTAGTAACATCAGTTGAAAAACCAAGATGGTATTTAACGTCGCCGCCAAAAGGTGATTCAGAATCATAGTTTTTACCTTCAAACTCAGAAAACACCTCTTTGTAGGTTTTTTCCATGATGTTGGTAAGCACGTTTAACCTGCCGCGGTGAGCCATACCAAGAATAAATTCCTGGATACCCAGATCGGCACCTTTTTTAATAACAGAATCAAGCGATGGGATCAGTGCTTCGGCACCTTCCAGTGAAAAACGTTTCTGGCCCAAAAATTTGGTACCTAAAAAGTTTTCAAAAGTTACGGCCTCGTTCAGCTTATTCAGCATCAACTTTTTCTCTTCAACAGTGAATGAAGGCTTATTGCGCTGGCTTTCCATGCGCTCCTCAAACCATTTTATTTTTATAGGGTTGCGAATATACTTGTACTCGGCACCAATAGCCTGGCAATAGGTATCTTCCAGCAACTGACGAATATCGCGCAGTTTAGCAGCACCTAAACCAACTTCAACACCTGCATTAAAAACGGTATCCATATCAGCCTCGCTCAGGCCAAAGGTTTCCAGTTCTTTACCAGGATAATAATGACGGCGCTCGCGCACCGGGTTGGTTTTGGCAAACAGATGCCCGCGTGAACGGTACCCGTCAATCATGTTCAGTACATTGATCTCCTTTAAAAAGTGATCAGGGGTTTTGTCGCCTGCGCTTGGGGCAGTTGTTCCGGCAGCGGTTTGGGTATCCCTGCCAAAATCAAAACCTTCAAAAAATTTTTGCCACCCAAAATCCACTGATTCGGGATTTTCTTTATAACTGTCGTATAGGGTATTGATGTAGTCTGCGTTTCCGCTATTTATATAATTGAGACGATCCATGAGAAACTGATCTTTAAAACGGTACAAAAGTAAGCATATAGGCTTATATACTTCATAATTAATTGCAAAGAAATTTGCTTTGCCCCAATAGCTGCGTTAAACGTAGATTATTGAGCAAAAGCACTATTTTATAGAGTGCGAATTTGGGAAATGGTTTAATGAAGGCGGAGCAGAAGAGCTTATTAAGCATGCACCATATCACCGGCCTCATCAATGGTTGCGTGTTGCCAGGTGTTCACAAAATCACTTACAGCATCTTTTGGTTGCAGGGTGGCTATAACGTATTTGCTTTCCTTAGCATCATTTATACCTGCCACAAAGGCCCAGTTGCCCCAGTTGCTTGCCGGCGAATAGTCAATAAGCTTTTCTTCAAAATAGGCCGCACCACGGGTCCAGTCGGCATGAAGATCATGAACCAGGTAGCTGGCCACAATTTGCCTGCACTGGTTGCATATATACCCGGTGGCATTTAACTCATGCATGCAGGCATCAATAAATGGTATGCCGGTATCGCCATTGGCCCATTTATTAAAATCAAGCTCATTGGTGGCTAATACCTGCGTATCTTCAGCAATTTCTGCCTTGATAAATTTTTGCCCGTGCTTTTTAAACATGAACCTGAAATAATCGCGCCACAGCAGTTCCAGTTTCAGCAAACTGGCATTTTGCGCGTAGCTGTCCTGGCTGTGCTTAAATATTTCCCAATATACCTGGCGGGGCGATATACAGCCTACCGCCAGCCATGGCGATAATTTAGAAGAATTATTTGCGCTGATACTACGTGCGTTTTTGGGTTTAACAGCCTGCTCGTTTTGCGAAAAATATTTATGCAGCTGAATCAAAGCAGCGGTTTCACCTCCCTGGAAATAGTTAGTTGCCCGAGGATCATCTATCGGTTCATCAAGCCCTAATTGCTGTAACGTAGGCAATTCGCCCGCATCTGTAATTTCAGGAGTAATAATATGATCCGGGGTTGGCACACCGGGGCGTACATTACTGTCGCGTTCTACTTTTTTCTTAAAAACAGCAAAACTATCCGGAATATCCTTAATGGGGAAAGGAAGATCTTCTTTATGATAGAGCGTATGGCCAATAAAATGCTTGAGATTAAGCCTCATTTTCCATAACGCAGCCTCAACCTGTTCAGATATATCGGTTTCCTCATAAGCTACCTCGCGGTGATGATATACTTCATTTATTTGGTACTGTTCGGCAAGCTGCGGCAGTATTTCGGCCGGATTTCCGATTCTGATGATGAGTTCAGCACCATAAGCCTGCAGGTTTTTCCGTAAATCGGCCACGGCCTCTAAAAGGAACCTTGCCCTAAAACTACCCGTTTTTGGAGCACCTGATGTGGTACGCTGAAAATAATAAGGATCAAAACAATATACCGGCAATACTTTATCAGCCTTTCGAACAGCCTCTAACAAAATTTCGTTATCGTGTATCCGCAAGTCATTTCTAAACCAAACCAATATTGTCTTTTCGCTCATAGTTAAACAGGGTGTTAACTGAATTTATGAAGACCACAAATTTGCAATTTATTTGTGTCATATACACACTTTGTTGCAATATTTGACATCTTTTCAACATTTATTACTGTTTTTCATACAGTTACAACATTGTCATGCCGCCGCTCCGGGTCAATCATCAGGAACGCTAATTTTAGCCTTTGAATGGATAAATATAAGTTTTATCTATATAAATACAATACCCAACTCACTATCAATCTTTATTTTAGCCCGCATCCAGTTTACCTCAAAGGGAAACCGCTTTTAACTTACCGATGATTAGGAGACACCTCCGGAGCCTTTTCAAATTTGTTTTTAAGCTATAAACACGTGACTCCGCTGGAGTCGAAAAAGTCATAATAGCTCCATAGGAGCAACCTGTTTATAGTAAAGCATGCGGTATTTTAACGGCTCCGTAGGCGCCTCCTGTTTTAAAAGCGATTTCTCTGGGTTTTATCATTAGCTTTATAATAAACCATATTTTCTGATTATTTTTATTCAACCAATTACCAAACCATCATGAAAAAAGTATCATTTCTGCTATTAATGCTGACATTTGCCAGCACCGCAACATTTGCTCAATTAACTAAAGATCAAATTATCAGTGAATGGACACGCGCCAAAGCGTACACTAAAAGCTATTTAGATGCCATGCCTGCTGATGGTTATACTTTTAAAGCCACACCTGAGGTTCGTTCATTTGCGGGCCAGATGCTCCATTTAGCCGATGATAACTACTTTTTTTTAAGCATGGTAAGTGGCAAACCAAGTCCTTTAGCTAAAGGGGTATCATTAGAGAAAGCAACAGAGCAAAATAAAGAAGCTACAACCAAAGCAGTTTTAGATAGTTATGACTACGCTATAACTGCTTTGCAGGGCATGACCGAAGCACAATTTAGCGAAGAAGTAAGCCTGGGTAAGCTAAAATCAACCCGTGGCTTATTATTGGCCAAAGCTTTTGAACATCAAACCCATCACCGTGGGCAAGCCACCGTTTACCTGAGGTTAAAGGGAGTAACGCCTCCACAAGAAATGTTATTTTAACGCTGGTCACATTAATAAACACGAATGCCCACAAGTGGGGCATTCGTGTTTTTAAGCCAAAGATTATGAATAAATCTTCTGCCTCTATTGATCAATCTTTATTTTAGCCCGGATAACAGAATCCTTTTGTGCTGCATTAAGTTTGTAATTATACTGGAACAAAGCACCCTCAAAGTCACCATACGAAATATTGGGTATTACAATATACCTGCTTCCAAATTCCTTTTGCAGTTTTTGAGTGGTGGCCATGCGGCTTTCTTCGGTGGGGTGATTATCATAAAGCAAATCAAAATCGGGCAGGTTATCGCCACAAAGCAACAGAATATCATGAGTTTTTAATACCTCCTGCCGGCGGTCTTCTTTGCTTGAATTACCTTGCCTTAACAACAAGTGCTCATCATTGGCGTTTGGTAACGCATAATGCTGCAGGCTGTACAAAGTAGCTCCGCGCTCATTCTCATTACGGTTAGTAATGTAGTATATGGTGATGCCTTTAGATGCGGCATATTTCAAAAATGCAGGAGCCCCCGGTACAGTATCAGCCTTGCTCTTGTCTGTCCACTCTTTCCAGGTTTTATCGCTGTATTCTGCATTTTGTATGGCACGGCTGGCATCATAAGGACTATTATCCAGCAATGTTTCATCAATATCGGTAACAATAGCCAGCGGCTTGGTGCTTACTTTTTTAACGCCTTCATCAACCCGTAGTTTAGCAATATTATAAGCCTGAAAGCATAATGCCCTATACTCCGCAGCCCTTTGCTGCCATATGGAGGCCCATACTTTACCATCATTAGCAATGGAAGTAGTTGCAGTAGTTGTTGTAGTACTAACTGTTGTAGTGGTTACTTTTTTAGCCGATGAACAGGCACTTAAAATGAGTATGGACGATACAAGGTAAGAAGATATTTTTTTCATGTTTAGTTAACGGCATTACTGCCCGGGATGTATTATACAGGAGTAACTTCAAAATTGCACCTGTGTAATTTGGTATAAACAAGCGCTATTTGCTGATAGAACACCTTTAATTTTAAAGCAGTTCGGTTTAATTTTATCTGTAAACTGCCCGGCAAATTTATTCAGTTTTGGCCGGATAACAAATGCAACTGTGCCATTTGTTGGTTTATCAATTAAAATAACCCTGATGATAATTTATGTCAGGCCAGTTCTTTCTCCTCTTTGAGTACAATGGGAGCGATAATTTGTTCATGGGGTTTACAAATCCACAACAAGGGAATCAGAAATATTGCAGCCAAAGGCAATATCCTAAGGTATAGTAAAATTTCACATACAGGACCTGATATCACATCGCGCCCCACAAGAGGTGTAAAATTAAAGCCAATGATAGCAAGTACTGTCCATGACAAAAAATTCATTTTGGGTTTGATGACGGCCCAGTTTACTATAAAGTACCATGTAATATACATTAATGCCGGAGCAATATATAAAAATGCATATTGCTGCTGATGCGGGTAAAGGAGCGGAATAGCTAAAAAGAGGTAACACATTTCCCAAAACTGCCTAATCTTTCCTTTTACTGTTTGAAAAGGCATTGTGCGCAAAAACGCCAATGTAAGCAGCACAAACGCAAGCCGCACCAGGTTTAAAATCAATGACACTTGCCCGAAAGGTAAATTCACAAAATTCCTTTTAAACGATAGCTTACCCACCGTGTTTGTTAAATAAACAGGTATTAATGCAACCAGACTGCTGGGGCCATTTTCTGCCTCAATCAGCCATTCTTTGTTGGCTGGGTTAATTATAGCAAACCAATCATGTAACAACAGATTGTTCTTGCTCCATCCTAAATACAAGGCGGGGATGTACAGGTAAATGGCATAAAATAAACAAGTTAGCAATACTGCCTTAATTTGTTTACGATATAAGAGATAAAGCACAAACGCCAGCGGCAGTAATTTTATATTAATGGCCAATGCAAGCAGCGCCGCCCCCGAAATATATTTCTCCCGCCTAAATAAATTCATGCTTTGCAGCGTGGCCCAAAGCAAAAAGGTGGTCATTTGTACATAACCAATATCAACCAGTATAAACCGCAGGGTTAATATAAAAGTTACTAACAGCCATATTTGTTGCTGCCGATTGGTGAGTTTTGAAATGTCAAAGTATTCTTTAGCAAGCACCCATATCCAGTACAGTAAAAAATAGGAGAAAAAGATCCATAACAGCTGTGAAATCATGATGGGTAAACCCGAAAACGGGGCCATCAGCAAGGCAAATAACGGGCTATAATAGTAATTGAGGTTTTGAGCAAAGGGTGGTTTATAAATATTGAGACCGTGAATTATTTTGCCACCGGCATCAACAAATACTTCAAAGTCGTGGCCGGCTCCGGCACATTTAAAAGCGTATATAAAGGCATATAATATGACAATAATAAGCCCTCCCCTTTTAACATAGGTATTATTTATTTTACTCATTTAGCAGGATAAAAGTACTTGATAAGGACTTTTGCCAAAGCTAAAACTTTAATATAAATAATATAGTATATATAATAATATTCTCAAAATCAGCAGAATATTACTTTTTGATTACACATATTAAATTATTAATTTAGTATTAACACTTCCACTAAAACCTAAATTCATGAAAATTGCAGTATTAATTGCCCGCGTATTGCTGGGCCTCATCTTCGTTGTATTCGGTCTTAATTTCTTTTTCCAGTTTATTCCCATGACACCACCGGCAATGTCGGCCAAGGCACAGGCATTTAGCGGGGGATTATGGGGATCGGGCTATTTTTTCCAGTATATGAAAGTGATAGAAATTGCAAGCGGGTTGGCCATACTGTTTAACCGCTATACCGCTTTCTTTTTACTGATCCTGTTTCCGGTTTCGGTGAATATATTCTTATTCCATTTAATATTAGCACCTTATGGTATACCTATGGCTGTTGGTATCATTGTACTTCATTTATTTTTAGGCCTGGCCTATCGTAAATATTACGCAAGCATATTTACTGCTGTACCAACATTATAAAGCCTGCTACATAATAAAAAGGTCCCCGGTATTCCGGAGGGCACTGAAAAAGTAGTACAATAAATACGGCTTACCTAAAAGCGATCAAGAGAAAGGCACCTTTTACTTGGTCGCTTTTTTGTTCTGATCATTTGAGGAGCTATTTTGCGGTGGAAGAAGTGG